>Ga0272441_10001924_pt1 | contig 43441 bp, 30 predicted proteins | sample SSMProp6N_FD_193582 | JGI IMG/M metagenome (GOLD analysis project Ga0272441, IMG submission 193582) | Marine sediment archaeal communities from Little Sippewissett salt marsh, Falmouth, MA, United States - SSM-Prop-6N | ecosystem: Environmental > Aquatic > Marine > Wetlands > Sediment ...
CATCCTATGCGAACCTCTCATAACATGCAAGAACAAACTGGGATAAACGAATAAATATGATAGACTTATGAACAAGTGAGGGGGCTGTCGACTTCTGAGGGAGGCGTCTCATTTGACAAAAGCCCCAAACACCCAATCATCCTCATTCCTAATCCAATACCATACTCGATCCTTAAGGATTCCTGCTTGACTTGGGGGTTCTGTGTGGTAGACTGGCATTTGCTCCAGTTCGTCCATGGGAGCGGCGAACCTGATTCTTGCGGGGCAGGAGCGAATCTCGCTCACTCGTACCTTCCTGCCTAGGCCGCCCGGCCCAGTTCCCTTTCCAGGAAAAGCGCCTACAGGCGGATGGTCCGCTCGTATGGCGCGGAGTCGGGTCGTGTACCGAAGCTGGTACACGCTCCTCGTCAGTAATGCTGAGTACGGGTAAAGGGAGTCAGGTTATGAACAGCTTGATCAATGGGTTCATGGCGAACTGCATGGCGGCGTGCGTCATTGGGGCGTTTCTGTGCGGCCAAGTCCATGGGGAGACGGTGAGTTTCACCGAGGGGACATTCGAGCTAAGCAACTGGGAGACATCAACCGCCGAAGGCGGCAATGGCGGATCAAGTACCGTCACGCAGCAGTCGTCCGGCGGCATCCCAGACGCGTACTGCAAGCTGTCCATCACCGTCAACTCGGCAGGTTCCTTTGTCCGCTCCAGGGCATGGGTCTTCAGCCGTCGGCCCGACACAACCTACGACCCGCAGACGCAGGGCTCGATCCAGACGATCGACTACGGCGAGCACTCGGTGATGTTCGAGGGATTCGGCAATGGGCACCAGACCGGCCCGGCGCTTTGGCAGGACGGAACGATGTACCTCGTTCCCGCAATGCTGGCGAACCAGTCGACATGGACGCACCAGGCATTGAACGGACTGACTGCGGAGGACTTTGTGGACGACTGGGATCAACGGGACACGCACCCGGACTTCTCGGCTAGCGCACCCGAGATCACGTTCGGTTTCTACCGCGTGCTTGCTACCACCGACTGCTCGTACACAATCGTAACCGGCCTGGATAACTGGTCCCTTACCGTCCACCCGGTACCTGAGCCGGCGTCCGCGCTGCTTGTGGGCCTCGCGTCTCTGACGATGCTGCGGCGCAAGCGGCGGTAGAGGCATGGCTGGGCATTGAGCCCAGTCTCGGGCGAGCCGCCTCGGGCGCGCGGGCATGGCGATCCGCGCGGAGGTGCTTGCAACAGTTCACCTGTGTCCACCCAAAGCGGTCCGCCAGAACCGCTTTCTGTGCGCGGTCCCTGATTCGCGGTTTCCGTGCGGACTGTCGGTGCCGGCCGGGTTTGGGCCACTTCCCGCGTCGGGTGGCCTTGCCGCGATCGGGGGAGCATGGGTCGCTTACGACGCTCCGAAAAGAGCCGACCGGAATCGTGGCCAGGCCGTCTCGGAAGACGCGGCCAAGAGGGTGATCTGTGCCGATCGGCAAGCAATCGCTCCGAACCGCCTGCTTTGGACGCTATCATGCCCCCGAAACGGCGGCATTGCTTCGTCGTCGAGAAGAGAAAGCGCTTGCCAATCTCGCGCTCGGTGGTGTCGTCCTCGCGAAGTCCGACGGCGGTCGTCGGCCGGACGCTATCCATAAGAACCGCGGATTACACGCGTGCTCGACCCGGACCGCCGCGACGCGCCCGCGCGCGCGTCGTCTTCCACGACGACGAGCGGTCTCGGTACGACCTGAGCGCGTCATACGACGCGCAGACGGTGTTCTACTCCGCCCAGGCGCCCCACGAACCGTGGCACGTGCACGAGGTCGGCGTGCCCCGAAGCCGGGGTGCCGAGCAACGCAGCCGGCCCGGCCGATCGGGAGGCAGTTTTTCTGCCATTCCGCAGACTTTGGTTACCCATCTCGGGGGTCGAAATGTCCCGTTACTTAGGCGGGCGCCCTGCGTCCTCAGTTGCCGGCCGGTCACTGCCCGTCAACCACCCCCGCAGCAGGAGGAGTGCGCCTTGTGTCACCCGCCCCGGGGACGACACAAGGCAACCCTTCCGGCAAGGCCCTGGGCTATGCAGCGGGGACTGGCTTGCCGGCGATCCAGGTGCGGGCGACGGTGCCGTCGGCGTCGAGCAGGACGAGGTCGGCGTCGTGGCCGGGGCGAATCTTGCCCTTCCGGTCGCCGAGGCCGATCATCTCGGCGGAGTTCGCGCTCATCATGCGGGCGAGGGCGAGGAGGTCGCCGTCGAGCCACCCGAGCAGCCGCCCGGCCATGTCGCCCAGCGTGGCGATCGAGCCGACGAGGGCCGAGCCGTCGAGGGACGTGGCCATGCCGCCGCGGACGATGAGCTCCTGCCCGTCGGGCCCGCCGTAGCGGGTGGGGACGCCCTCGGAGACGGCACCGGTCAGGAGGGTCGCGTCGGAGGCGACGGTGATCCCGCCGGGGCCCTTGCAGAGCGCGGCGACTCGGAAGAGGTGCTCGGGCACGTGCCAGCCGTCGCCGATGACCTCGCAGACGACGCGGGGATCGGCGAGGCATCCTTCCACGCACCCGCATATGCGGATGGGACCTCCGTGCTTGTCCGCCCGGCTCATGGCGTTGTAGAGGTGGGTGGCGTGGCGCAGGCCGGCGTCGGCCCAGCGGGAGACGTCCTCGGCCCGGCAGGCGGTGTGCCCGAGGCTGAGCAGCACGCCGGCGTCGCCGCACGCGGCCAGGAGCCCCTCGCCGCCGGGCAGCTCGAGGGAGGCGGTGATCCGCCGCACCGCGCCGCCGGCCAGCCACGGCTCGTACTCGGCGGGCTCGGGCGTGCGGCAGTGTTCGGCCGGGTGCATGCCGCACAGGTCGGTGTTGAGGTACGGGCCTTCGAGATGGACGCCGAGGCACTGCGCGCCGCCCAGGCCGGCGGCCATCGCCTCGGCAGCGGCGGCGAGGCGCGCGCCGGTCCGCTCGCGCGTCGCGGCGGTGGTGGTGGCGAGGAAGCCCGTCACGCCGCGGGCGGCGAGGAAGCGGCTCATCCGCCCAAGCGTGCCCGGGTCGCCGTCCATGAAGTCCTCGCCGAGCGCCCCGTGGTTGTGCAGGTCGATGAACCCCGGCAGCAGCGTGCCCCCGGCGGCGTCGAAGGTCTCGCCCTGCGGCGCGTCGCCCGGCGGGTTCGGCGCGATCTCGGCGATCCGCCCGTCTCGGACGGCCACCGACGCGTCTTCGAGCACGTCCTCGGGCGTGACAACGCGGGCATGGGTGATCCACATGGCCTACTTCATCCCTTCGATCCGGTAGATATGTTCCTGGAGCGGCGCGAAGCCGTCGGCGAAGGCGCCGTCGGCGGCGACGATCGCGCGTTTCTCATCCACGACCTCGATCGTCGTGCCCGCCTTCAGGCCGCCGACGGCAAAGCGCGCCTTCCGGACCGGCCCGTCCAGCGCCAGGCTCTGTGCGAAGACGTACACCGCGCCGTCGTGCGACGTCGCCTTGGAATGGCACGCGACGCGCTCGCCGAGGTCCATCCGGATCGTCGCCTTCGCCGGCGGCGCGAGGATCGCCGGGGCCAGCCGCGTGATCTGCCCGTTGAGGCGCTTCAGCTCGGCCTGCATCTCGTCGGTGCAGTTGAACTCGCTGAACTTCGGCTGCCAGGCGTGCGTGAAGTAGCCGATCGCCGTCGCGCCGCGGACGATCGCCATCCACACCTCCGCCCGCGTATGGCGGGGCAGGACGTCGGTCTGCTGGTCGTACCGCACCCACTTCGTGCCCTTGCACGTTTCGATCCACGCGTAGACGGGGCGCGTCGGCCCGGCGATCTCGCACAGTCGCCCCGTGCCCTTGGCGACGTAGTCGATCCACTCCGGCTTGTTCCAGCCGTAGATCGGATACACGTCGAACCCGCACACGTCGCAGCTCCGAACATACGCCGGGTAGAGCCGCTTGCGCTCGGCGTCGCCGAACTTCTTGAACTCGTCCATGAAATACGCGGTAAACGTCACGAACACCGGGCAGGTGGCGTCGGCCCGCTTGATCGCCGCGAACTGCTCGGCGAGCTTTTCGGGCGTCGTCCGCGGCACGGAATAGGGGGGCGAGAGCAGGACGTTCTTCCCGGCCGCGTCGAAGCCCTCGATCTCGCCGATCGAGCCCCAGGCGTTCGTGCCCTTCTCGACGGCCAGCACGCGGAACGTCAGCTTTCGGAACGTGGCCGGGGTGGGCAGGTCGAACCGCTGCCGGCCGCGCTTGGCGGCGAGGCGGACGCGGAGCACCTCCGTGCCGTCGGCGAGGACGGCCGCCTCCTTGGCGACGCTGAGGCCCTTGGAGACGGTCAGCCAGACGCCCAGGGCCTTCACGGTAACGGGCCGGGGAAGCTCGACGGTGACCTCCGCGCCGGCGAGCGGGTCCAGCACGCTCCAACTGTGCGTCACGCCGTCGACGATCCGGTAGAGCGGCGTGCTGTTGTTGAGCCGCAGCCCCTTTCCCGGCGTGACCTTGGCGTCGCTGACGGTTCTCGGCAGGTCCGGCTCGTCGCCGTGGATCCAGGCCAGCAGGTTCTCGTGGCCCTTGGCGGCCGGGTCGAAGTGCGGGACGGCGTACGCGCCCGCCGCCTTGGCCGCGGCGAGCATGTCCGCCGCGCCGACGCCGTGGTTGCCGCAGAACGTGTTGACGTTCAGGGCTCGCAGCTTGGGGTATCGCTGGGGCTCCTGGAGCCAGGACATCAGCGGGAAGAACGGCCGGCCGTTCACCCGCAGCTCGCGGTGGGACCCGATCTCGACGGAGCGGATCGCCTCCAGCGGCCCGGCTGCCCGGCCGACGGCCGCGGCGAGCGGCAGGCCGAGGCACACGACGAGGCATACACGGTTCATGAGGTCTCTCCGATGGGCAGTGACGGGGGCCTATTCCTCCGCGTTTTCCTTGTCCTCGAACAGGGCGCGGACCTCCGCGTCGGCGAGGGCCCGGCTGTAGATGCGCAGCTCGTCCACCGACCCGGCGAAGGGCTTGTGGCTGGACGGGATGCGCAGGTCGGTTCCCTTGACGTCCAGCGGGGCCGTCAGGCCCGCGGGCAGGGGCGTCTGGCGATCGGGAGCGCCGTTGAGGTAGCAGCGGACCTGCCGCGCCGCGCGGTCGACGGCGAAGGCCACGTGCGTCCACGTCTTCGCGGCCAGGACGGCCTTGGACTTCGGGCGGGCCTGCTCGCCCGCGCCGCGCCCCTGGCCGAGAACCATCTCGATCCGGCCGTCCTTGAGCAGGTTGACCACCCACCAGCGTCGCGGGAAGTCCTCCTTGCCCATCAGCCGGTGGTCGAAGTCGTTCACCTTCACCCAGAAGGCGACGGTGAATCCGCCCGTGCCGAAGTGCAGGTGCGGGCCGTCGGGCAGCGTCAGCGCGCCGGGCCGCCCGGCCGTGTCGAGGACCGGGCCGCGCGGGCCCCGGGTCCACCGCCCGCGGACCTCGCCGTCGTGCCGGCCACCGCTGGTGTCGTAGGCGACCGGGCCCTCGCCCTCGTCCAGCTTCCAGCAGCCGACAAGCCCCGGCGCCTTCGTGTCTTTCGGGCGGTTCGCGTTGGGGAGGAACGGGCGGATCGGCGCGGCCTTGCCCTTCGGCGCGGCCGGGGCCGGGGGGCCGGCGCCGAGGCACAGCACCCGCCCGTCGGCGGTGGACAGGTACAGCCTCCCCCCCGCGGCCGCGAGCCCGTCGCAGGCCGGCAGGGCGTCCAGCTCGTACTCCGCGACGGTGTTGCCGTCGGCCGCGGATACGACGGCCACCCGCCCGCCTCTCTCGCCGTCGAACGCCTCGGCCAGTTGCAGCGCGGAGCGCGGCGGGCCGGCGAGGAAGAGCCGGTCGCCCGCGAGGACCATCGCCCGCGCGAGCAGCGGCATGCGGCGCGACCAGCGGAACGTCATGCGCTGCTTGCCCTGGCCCCGCGCGGGGTACTCGCGGCGGGCGCGGTCGTAGTTCATCTCCGGCTGGGCCGGCAGCGACGAGCGGTCGACGGCGAACAGGTGGTATTCCCGCCCGGTCGAGCCGCGGTAGTAGTCCGGCCGGTACCCGAAGCCGTAGATCGCCGCGTCGTCCATCACGAGCAGCCGTCCGGCGGGCGTTTCCCGCCCGGCGAAGTACCAGCCGATGTACCCGCTGTAGAAGTGCGTGCCGTACACCCAGTACGTTCGGTGCCACCAGTCGCCGTTGAGGAAGCCCGCGGGGCTGTAGAGGTGGCGGCGGGTGGGCGCGGGCTTGAGCGTGTCGGGGTCCAGCGTGAGGCGGCGCAGGTAGACGCGCTCGCCGTCGAAGCTGAGCACGTCGGGCAGGGCGCCGGTCATGTGGAAGCGCTGCGGCTCGTCGGGCTGCTCGCCGGTGTTCGGGTCGCGCGTGTAGAGCCGCTCGCACGCGAGGACCTCGCCCGTGGCGAGCTTCAGGCGAAACAGGCCCATGCCGCCGTCGAGGAAGGTGTTGCGCCCCGCGGCGAAGGAGACCGTTCCGTCGTGGACCAGCACGCTGCCGGGGACGGGCCAGGACGACTCGACCTGCCCGCGCGCGACGATGCGCCGGTCGCGTCCGGCCGCCCGGAACCGCCAGGCGAGCTGCCCGTCGGCGGCGCGGAGGCAGCGGACGGACCCGTCGGCCGAGCCGAAGACGACGCGCCCGGCGTGGACGGTCGGCGGGGAGTCGATCCGTCCCCCCGCGACGTGCCGCCAGCGCGCTTTGCCCGTCTTGGCGTCAAAGGCGTGGACGCTGTGCTCGTCGATCGCGGCCACGACAGCGAGACCCTCGGCGACGACCGGGGGGGTGACCCGTCCCGACAGCTCCGCCTGCCAGAGACACGTCAGGTTCGGGTCCACCGCGGCGGGCGTCGCCCCGGTTCGCGCCGCGTCGTGGCGAAAGGTGGGCCAATCGGGATGGCGGAGTGCGGAGTGCGGAGCGCGGGTTGAAGAGAACGCCGGGCCGCGCTCGGGGGGGGGGCAGGAGGGCCTGCCCTGCGTAGCCTCGGCGAAGCAGGGAGACAGCGCCAGGAAGCCGGTGAGCTTGGCCTCGATATAGCAGGCGCACGAGTGCGGCGGGGCATACAGCAGGCCGTTGCAGGGCAGCGTGCCGTACTGGCAGACGCCGCGGACCCAGTGATGGCGCGAGGCCGCCCCGGTGACCAGGTCGATGAACTCCACGCCCGTCCGCCCGGAGACGATCCGCCCGCCGGCCACGCGGTTGCGGTGGCAGCGGTGGTGCGGCATGGTCGTCTCATACGCCTTGGACGGGTCGATGCGCCGCTTGATCTCGCCGGTGCGCAGGTCGCGCCCAACGGCGAAGTCCGGCCCGGAGCGCGAGGCGCTGTCGCCCACCCAGACCAGGCCGTCGACGACGAACACGTCCACCGGCGCGTGGTAGGTCTCGGCGCACTGGCAGCGCCACAGCTCCTTGCCCGTCTCGGCCGAGAAGGCGATCAACTCGCCCGGCGGGCCCTCGTTGACCAACCACGCCGCCCACTGCTTGCGGGCCTTGGCGAACACCTCCGGGGCGGGCGCCGCCAGGCGGTCGGCGGAGAGCACGACGTCCGCGGTGGCCACGAGCGTGGGCGCCGACCACCCCGGGCGTTTCGCGGCCGCGGGACGCGCCGAACGCCAGAGCTCCTTGCCCGCCCGAGCGTCCAGGCAGACCAGGTGCGTGGCGTCCTGGTAGAACGCCCGGCCGTGGGTGATCGCGAGGGTCGTCGGCAGGGGCGCGGCGTCGGGCCGCCGCCACAGCACGCGCCCGGTCGCGGCGTCGACGGCGAGAAGGTGCTTGGCGGGCGGGGCGTCCCGGTTCCCGGCGGGCGTCTCGGCCACCACGAGATACAGCGTGCCCGCGTCGTGGCGGATCTCTTCCGTTCCCGCCGTGGCCTCGTAGGTGCGGAGGGTCTTGCCCGTCGCGGCGTCGAGCGCCGTCAGCGGCCGGCCGTAGCCCAGCGTGACGTAGACGGTGCCCGCCGTCGCCACGAGGCGGCGCGAGAGCTGCGGCGGGCCGCTGCGGAACGGCCGGAGGTGGTCCTCCCACGGACCGATCGGCCGGCGCCAGAGCGCCACGCCGCTGAAGGCGTCTCGCGCCCACAGCGACCACCGCGACGGCAGCAGGATCGACGCCGTCGGCGCCTCGTCGACGATGGCGAACAGCCGCCCCCCCGCGGACACGGCCGCACTGACGCTCGCCAGCCGCTCGTGATGCCGCGCGTTGGTCGGCTCGGCGACCCACTGGATTCGCTGCGGCGGGCCGACGACCCGATCGCCGCTGACGGCGTTGTTGCTCGCGTCGTACAACGTGTGCGGCCAGTCGTCGATCTCGGCCCGGCGGTCCTTTCGCCGCACCTGCCAGCGGCCGCCCTGCCGGACGTACGCGGCCCCGCCGGGCGCCAGCACGCGCATCACCTCGGCGATCGGCACTTCGCCGAGGTCCGCGGAGACCAGCAGGTTCACCAGCCCGTCGACGTACGGCAGGTGCCGGCCGTCGAAGCGGTCCACGGCAACGGGCCCGTACAGTCCTCGCGACCGGACGTGGGCGCGGGCCTTGGCGACGACGGCCGGGTCGGTGTCCAGCCCGTGGACGAGAAACGCCTTGCTCGCGCGAAGACCGACCAGCAGCTCGGCGTCCCCGCACCCGACCTGCACGACCAGCCCGCCCTGGATGCCCGTCGCCGCCAGCACGTCCCGCGCCTGCGGCGCGGCCACGGTTGGGGGAACGCTCGTTGCCAGCAAGACCACACACGCCGCCGAGTACAGAAGCATGACCGCGTCTCCTCAATCCCAGTCCGCGTCGCAGCTACGGTTTGGCGGGCCGAACGTCCAGCTTCGTCATTCCCACCTTCTTTTCGGGCAGCTCGACGGTCGGCTCGCCCTTCAGGTAGCCGTGCTTCGCGAGGAACCGGTCGGTCAGGTACGTGGTCCGCGCCTGCCAGGGCGAGCGGTTGAAGAACGCGTGGCCGACGCCCGGCGCGACGTGCACCTCGGCCTTCAGGCCCAGCTCGCCGGCCTTGGCGAGGTACGCCTTGGCCTGCTCGAGGAACCGGTCGGTCGCGCCGTAATACAGGATCGCCGGCGGGACGTCCTTCGTCAGCCGCTGGTTGGGGCTGATCCGGGCGGCCTGTTTCGCGTCGCCCACGCGCGAGGCCAGGGCGATCATGTCCAGCACGGGGTTGTAGAGCACCAGCAGGTTGGGCTTCGGCGAGACTTCCCTTGCGTCGGCGGCGGCGTCCACGCCCTCGGCCACGTACGTGCAGATCGCCAGGTGCCCCCCCGCCGACCCGCCGGACGCACAGAGGCGCTGCGGGTCGATCCCGAGCTTTCCGGCGTTGGCGCGGACATAGCGCATGGCGCTGCGGGCGTCCTCGACGCACTGGACCGGCGTGACGCCGTGGCGGCTCTTGACGCGATAGTCCGCCCGGGCCGCCACCATGCCCCGCGAGGCGAGGTAGTACGCCTGCGATTCGAACTGCCCCGTCGTCCCGCCCGTCCAGCCCCCGCCGAAGAAGAACACGATTCCCCCCCGCTTGTCCGAGGCCTTCCAGCCCTTCGGGAAGCTGACGTGCAGCTTCAATTCCACCCCGCCGACCTTCTTGTACACCATCGCCTCATTCCTCACCCCCTCCGGCACGGCCACCTCCGCCCCCCGCCGCTCCCGCCTCGCCCGCGGGCGGGCGGCCGGCGATTCCGCTGTCAACACAAACACTACGCCAAGGAGGAACGCAAGAGCAGTAATCCTAGTCATTTCCGGTCTCCGGTTGAGCGGCTTCCCCCGCGAGTGTACTAGCGTTGGGTGTTACTGACGACAGGCTTTCCCTCACGAGCCGTGCTGCTTCTGGCTCCTCGCCCTTCGGACACTCAGCGCGCTGCTCCGCTTCGTTCCAGTTCATCTAGCTTGTCTACAATTGGACGCAAGAGGTCCTTATCCGGTGGTACACCCGCGTGGCGACTGAAAGTGCGGTAATCAGCCAGAATGGCGCCTATGAGCCGGCAGAAAGCCAGGGGGTGTTTCTGGAACAGGGGCAAAAGAGCCCGCATCCCCTCTTCCATCTTCGCTCGTGCTCCGGCGTGCTGTCCCAGCGCCGAATGGCAGTGAGCCAACACTCCCAGCGACCTGGCGACTTCGGGTAGGAAGGTGTCAGATTGTCGTTCGGCGAATCCCACATAGATCCTCACGGCCTCCTGGGCGTTCTCTAATGCCTCTTCCCGCCAGCCCAGGGCATGAAGGATGGCCGCCAAGTTGGTCAGGGACATCGCCAAGTCTGGAAGGACGGCATCGGGACGTTCCTCAGCGAGGCCCCTGTAGATCCTCGTTGCCTCTTGGGCCTTTTCCAGGGCCTCCTCACGCCGCCCAAGTTCCTCAAGCTTGGTTGCTACGTTGCTCAACGACATCGCCAGATCAGACAGGAAGAGGCTGGGCCGTCGCTCGGCGAGGGCACGGTAGATCGCCGCTGCTTCTTCCGCGGCCTCCAGGGCCTCTTCGCGCCGGCCGGAGTCGCAGAGGGCTATGGCTAGGTTGTTCAGCGACATGCCCAGACCCGGCAGGAAAGCCTCGGAAGGCCCCTCGGCAAGGCCGCGCCCGATCATCACGGCCTCGCGGCAGGCCTCGAGTGCTTCTTCCCGCCGCCCAAGGTCGCCGAAGCTTGCGGCGAGGTTGTTCAGCGACCCGACCAGTCTCCGCAAGAAGGGGTCGGAACCGCGTTTTGCGAGGGCTCGTTCGATCATTACGGCCTCTCGGGCGCTCTCCAGCGCCTCTTCTCGCCGGCCAAGATCGCGAAGCGTGGCCGCTTGGTTGCTCAGCGATGTGGCCAGATTGGGGCGGAAAGCTTCGGGACGTTCCTCGGCAAGAGCCCGTCTGATCGTCACGGCTTTATCGACGTTTTCAAACGCCTCTTCCCGTCGCCCAAGCCGTTTGAGGGCGTACGCTGAGTCATTGAGTATTCTGCTGGCTTGCTCAGGAGAACATGCATCGGGATCGGCTCTGGCTTGAGCACGTTCAAACGCGGAAAGGGCATCCTCGTAGCGTCCGAGGGCCGTCAGATGATAGCCGAGGTCAATGAGCCAATCGATCTGAGCGCATCGTGCGACGAGGTCATTATGATCCTCGGTAGCGGCCAGGCGGACCTCCAATTCCTTGATGCGTTGGCGGCTCTCCTCAACGGAGAGAGTCCTACCGAACAGACCGTCCGCAATCATCGGTTCGAGCGACAGCGGGCCTTTCGGCGGGGCATCCGGGAAGCGGCAGGTGTCGCTGCGCCAGTCGAGGAAGTCGGGGGCTTCCCGGAGGAGGATGCCGAGAACGTCCTCGGGCACCCAGAGGACGACGGGCACGGGGAGCGTGTCGGGCCACTTCGGACGGCTGACGTTCAGCGACGCGACGAGCGGCGAACCCGTCTCGCCCACCTTCAGGGCATTGCCCCAGTCGGCGACCATGACGGGGCCGGCAGGTTTGGGGGCGGGGAGTTGGCCAAGGACCTCGTCGAGGATGTCGGTGGTTCTCCCGTTGAGGCGGACGACGTGGACCGGCCGGTCGGACAGCGCTTCCGTGAGACGTTGGATCAGCCAGTCCTGCATGCCCCCGTGGTTGACGACGGCGACGTAGAGCGAGAAGCCATCAGACCGCTCGATGCCGCGGCGGAGGCGGCGGAGGGCGTCGAGGGATTCGAGCGACAGCCCTTCAATCGGGCCGGCGGAACTTGTCCAGCGTTCGGAGGACAGGATTCACCTCGTACCAAACGGTCTGGTTCATGTACTCGAAGAGGTACAGCCAGAGCAGCATCTGCAGGTGCGGCTCGTCCTTGGGCAGGTCGTTGGTGGGCTTGGCGAAATTGCGCAGCAGCGGCCAGTAGTCCTCCGGCAGGCCCCGGAGCAGGCTGTTGGCGTAGTCCAGGACGGCCTTCTCGGCCGCGGCCCGGGTGATGGGCAGGGCGTCCAGCGTGTTGGCGGCGGAGCGAAGAAACATGACCAGGTGCCGCGGATGCCCGCCGGACATCTCGCAGAGGTACTGGCCGGTTTCGGGGCAGTCGAACGCGGCGGCCGGGTCCACGTTCGCGAAGCGGCAGCGGGCCTCGACCATCCGCCACATGACCTGCATGCCGGGCGTGTCGGGGGCAGGGGGCCCGTGGTCTTCCGGGCGGAGGCGTACCATGGGCATGGGCGGGCAGGGGTCGCCGAACGTCTGCACCGTCTGGGTGTACGCGGGGTCGTAGATCAGGGAGATGGGCAGGGAGTAGAGCACGTGCGTCCCCAGCCCCGCCAGTTGCGGCGCGCGATCGACGAAGAGCCGCTCATGCGTCGTCGCGCCGTGGTCCGGCAGGTGGCGGCGCGGGACCTTTTCCGTGCCGTCGCACAGGACCACCAGGCCGGCTTGGCCTTTCTGGCGCAGCATGACGTTGGCGGTGGTGAGAAGGTCGCGGACCGCCTCGAGCAGGTTCGTGCTGTGGGCCTCGATCTTGCGCCGCAGCTCGCTCCGCGCCGACGGGCGATTCTTGATCTCGATCGCCAACGGCAGGTACGGGACCTTCACCTCCTTGCCTTTCAGGAGGACTTGTCCGGGGATCAGCCCGCTGAGTTGCTTCCACAACTCGTCGAAGAGGGACGACTCGACTGCGATCCCCAGGTCCTTCGTGATCTCGGGCAGTTGTTTGGCTGCCTCGCCCGCGATGAACGTCAGCAACTCGGGGAAGTCCAGATCGTTGCAGTCCAAGCCCAAGTCTTTGTCGGAAACATCCAGATAGACGACCCGGAACCCGGCCTCCTCCAGGCGCTTCTTCAGGCGAAGCATCTCCGTGGACTTGCCGATCCCGATGTGCCCGGCAAAGCCGCGGACGACCGGCTCGTCGGGATCGGCCCGTTGGAAGCATCGGACGTAGTCGTCGAGAAAGCCCCCGCCGCGGGCCTTCTCGCACTCGACGTACCGCGCGTCCCCCGGCGACAAGGGGGCCAAGGGATTGCACGCGCGGGAGAGGCGGGTGATCGCGTTGAGCTGCTCGGCCATGTTCGTCCACCTCGCTGGAGTGGAGTACAGGGCCATCATACCCCTGTGCAGGCCGCGAGCCAATGCGATCCTGGCCATTCGGCGACAGGGCCGTCTCGCCTATGCCCCGGCGGAGTGACTGTCCTGGTCCGCCGCCGGTTCGTCCGTTCCGTCCTCTTCTTCCGGGCGGAGGGCGAGGCATTCGGCGGGGCGGAGGGCGTGGTTGCGGAGGAGGCGCTGGGGGCTCTCGGGCTGGCGGGTCAGGTTGGAGAGGTAGATCGCCTCGATGACGGCCTGGGTGAGCAGGTTTTCCCGGCCGGAGCAGCGGTAGCGGTCGGCGGAGGAGGCCACGGCGGCGGCGAAGGCCTCGGCCTGGCGGAGGAAGACGTCCTGCGGGCCGGCGTCCTGGGCGGCCTGGTCCAGAACGCTGCCGTTGGGGTCGCGGAGCAGGCACGTCTCGCCCGTGGCCGCGATCGACCCGTCCCGCCCGTGCAGCGACAGCCCCTCGCTGACCGGCCCGCTCCGGCGGGTGGTCACCACCGACGCCATGCACCCGCCGACGTACCGCAGGACCGCCGCGGCCGTGTCGTCCGTGTCGTAGATCGGCACGGGGTTTCCGCCCGGGTTCGGCTCGTCCAGTCGGCGGTCGCCGCCGTGGACGCCGTAGACCTCCTCGGGCAGCCCGAGCATCCACACCAGCAGGTCGATCGGGTGATACGCCAGCTCCAGCAGGGCCCCGCCGCCGGCCGAGGCCTTGTCGCCCCGCCAGCGGAGGGTCGGCCCCCAGTTGAACAGGTAGTGTGCCCGGCCGAGGAAGACAGGCCCCAGGCGCTCCCGCAGCGCCCACGCCCGGCGGTAGCCGACGGCGAACCGCTGCTGCGTCCCGACGGCGAGCTTCAGCCCGGCGTCCTCCATTCGGCGGACGAACGCCACGGCCTCGTCGAGCGTGCGGGCCAGGGGCAGCTCCTTCCAGACATGGACCCCGCGCGACGCGCACAAGGCGATGACGTCGGGTGCGGCCATCGGGGGCACGGCGACGTAGGCCGCCTCCGGGCGGGCCTCGGCCAGCAGGCTGCGGTTGTCGTGGTAGCCGGCCGTACCGGCCTCCGCCGCCACGCGCTCCGCGACGGCCGGGTTGCGGTCCGAGACGCCGACCAACTCGACGCGCTCGCTCCGCTGGAGGGCCTGGAGGGTCCACCGGCCGAACCCGCCCACACCCATCACCGCCACGCGAAGAAGGCCTGCCGGCTTGTCGGTCGCCATCGCCATGTCCTGTACGGCCGCGGGAAAAAAAGCGGGAAAGCACCGAGCAGCCAGAGCATAGGCATCCCCGGCGTTCTCGTCAACCCGTCGGTGCGCTACGCTCGCCAGCGCCGGGCCACGCCCGGGAGACCCGACACCAGCAGCACGACCCCTGCCGGCTCGGGGACCCGGCACGGGAATCCGCTGGCATGCCGGACGGGGTGCGGTGCAGAATACCGCGAGCAACTCGGTCGAGCCGGGCAGAGGCCTTCTCCCGGACCCGTCCGTCCGTGTCGGGCTTCCTGGCCGTAGGAGAGACGAGATGGTCCGTCCAATTCGCCCCAGACCCACGATCGGTTTCACGGCGGTTATCGCCATCGCGTTGTGCGCGGGGGTATGTCTTGCCGAACCGCCGACGCAGCTTCTCCCGAACGCTTCCTTCGAGGAGGGCAGGGACGAGACCCCGGCGGCGTGGCGGCCCAGGGCCTGGGCGGGCAAGGCCGACCTGTCCTGGGCGAAGGCGGGAAGGACGGGCGGGCGCTCGGTGGCCGTCTCCTCCGGCGAGGGCGGGGACGCCTCGTGGAGCTGCGCGGCGCGGGTCTTCCCGGACTCGGTGTACCGCCTGTCCGGGTGGGTCAAGACGGAGGGCCTTACGCCCTCGACCGGCCAGGGGGCGCTGCTGAACGTGCACGAGCTGGCGGAGGCCCGCACGGCGCCGGTCGTGGGGACACAAGATTGGCAGAAGGTGGAATGCGAGTTCGATACAGGCCCGCGGACACAGGTTCTCGTGAACTGCCTGTTCGGCGGGTGGGGCGCGGCGACGGGAAAGGCATGGTTTGACGACGTGACACTCCAACTGGTACACCAAGCCGACCGGAAGAACCCCACGGCCACCGTCGCCCTCGACGAGCCGGCGGGGACCATCAACCCGTACGTCTACGGGCAGTTCATCGAGCACCTCGGGCGGTGCATCTACGGCGGGATCTGGGCGGAGCTGCTGGAGGACCGCAAGTTTCACGACCTGGTCACCAGCCGGCCCTCGCCGTGGAAGCGCGTCGGCGGGGAGGTGGGCTGGTCGCTGACGATGGACGTCGAGCGCCCGTACGTCGGCGACTGGTCGGTGAAGGTCCTCGTCACCGACCGGGCGCCGAAGGGCGAGCCGCACGGCATCGTCCAGGGCGGGCTGCAGTTCGTCAAGGGCAGGGAGTACGTCGGCTACGCCGTGCTGGCGGGCAAGGGCACGGTCCACGCGACGCTGCGCTGGGGGCCGGGCAAGGGCGGGCAGCAGACCGTCGCGATCGACGTGGCCGGCGACCGCTTCAAGAAGTACCCGTTCCGCTTCCGGGCGGGCGGGTCCTCGCCCGAGTCGTCGCTTCAGCTCGGCGTGGCGGGCGCGGGGGAGGTGTGGATCGGGACCGTCTCGCTCATGCCGGCCGATCACGTCCGCGGCCTGCGGGCCGACACGCTGGCGCTGCTGAAGGACCTGGCCGCGCCGATCTACCGCTGGCCCGGCGGGAACTTCGTCAGCGGGTACGACTGGCGCGACGGGATCGGCCTGCGGGACCGGCGCCCGCCGCGGAAGAACCCCGCCTGGAAGGGGATCGAGCACAACGACTTCGGCGTCGACGACTTCCTGGCCTTCTGCGGCGAGATCCAGACCGAGCCGCTGGTCGTCGTCAACACGGGGCTCGGCTCGCCCGAGCTGGCCGCGGCGATGGTGGAGTACTGCAACGGCCCGGCGGACTCGAAGTGGGGCAAGCGCCGGGCCGCCAACGGCCACCCCGAGCCCTACCACGTCCGCTGGTGGGGCGTGGGCAACGAGATGTACGGCGGCTGGCAACTGGGGCACACGAGCCTGGAGAAGTACGTTCAGCGGCACAACGAGTTCGTCCGCGCGATGCGGGCGGTCGACCGCAAGATCAAGCTCGTCGCCGTCGGCGCCAGCGGCAAGTGGTCGGAGGCGACGCTGGCGAGCTGCGCGTCGGCGATGGACATGCTCAGCGAGCACTTCTACTGCCAGTCCAAGGCGGACCTCGAGGCCCACGTGGCGCAGATCCCCGACCGCGTCCGCGCCAAGGCCCTCGCCCACCGCCGCTACCACCAGACGATCCCCGCGCTCAAAAAGCGCAAGACGATGATCCCCATCGCCCTGGACGAGTGGAACTACTGGTACGGCAAGCACGAGTACGGCGAGCTCGGCACGCGGTACTACCTCAAGGACGCCCTCGGCATCGCCCGCGGGCTGCACGAGATGTTCCGCAACTGCGACGTGTTCGGCATGGCCAACTACGCCCAGACCGTCAACGTCATCGGGTGCATCAAGACCACCCGGACCGCCGCGGCGTTCGCGACGACCGGGCTGCCGCTGAAGCTCTACCGCCGGCACTTCGGATCGAGGGCCGTCCGCGTCAAGGGCCGGCCCATCCCGCTGGACCTCGCGGCCGCCCTGACCGACGACGGCAAACGCGCCACGTTGGCGGTGGTCAACCCCACGAAGGAGCCCCGTCCGCTGAAGATCACGCTCCGCGGCGGGAAGCTCGCCCAGCGGGCTGCCAGGTACGTGATCACGGGCCCGGGGCCGATGGCCTTCAACGCACCCGGCGTCGCCCCGAAGGTCACGATCGCCCAGGAGAAGGACGTCCCCTTCGACCCCGCGAAGCTCACCATCCCGCCGATCAGCATCGTGCTCTACGTGGTGGAGGTGAACCCGGGCGGATGAAAGCCGGCCGTCGGGCCGGGACCCCCGGCGAGCCGCCGGCTCGTCCCGATGGCTGCGCGGAGTGAACGGATCACCGGGTCAACGCAACGGGCTATTCCTTCATCGCCGCCACGATCGCCGTGATGGTGGCCTTGCCGTCGCCGAAGAGCATGGCCGTGTTGTCGGCGTAGAACAGCTCGTTGTCGATCCCCGCGAAGCCGGGGTTCAGGCTCCGCTTGCAGACCATCACCGTCCGGGCCTTGTCGACGTTGAGGATCGGCATGCCGTAGATGGGGCTGGACTCGTCGTGACGGGCGGCGGGGTTGACCACGTCGTTGGCGCCCAGCACGAGCGCGGCGTCCGCCCGCTCCAGCTCGGGGTTGATCTCGTCCATGTCGCAGAGCTGCTCGTAGGGCACCTCGGCCTCGGCGAGCAGGACGTTCATGTGCCCGGGCATCCGCCCGGCGACGGGGTGAATGCCGAACTTCACCGTCACCCCGCGCTCGGAAAGCAGGTCGGCCAGCTCCTTCACCGCGTGCTGGGCCTGGGCGACCGCCATGCCGTAGCCCGGCACGATCACCACCAGCGACGCGTTGTCCAGCGTCATCGCCGCGTCCTCGGGCGTCCAGCTCGTCACGCGGCGCTCCGTTCCGTCGGCGGGCCCGGCCACCGCGCTCCCCACGGCCGCGAACAGCACGTTCGCCAGCGACCGGTTCATCGCCACGCACATGATCCGCGTGAGGACAATGCCGCTGGCGCCGACGAGCGACCCGGCGATGATCAGCCCCGGGTTGCCCAGCACGAAGCCCGTCGCGCACGCCGCGAGGCCCGAGTAGCTGTTCAGCAGGCTGATGATCACCGGCATGTCCGCGCCGCCGATGGGGATCGTGAACAGCACGCCCAGCGCGGCGGCCAGCGCGGCGACCGGAAGGATCAGCCACCGCTGCCCCGGCGCGACGCCCCACACGACGATCAGCAGCACTGTCAGGCCCAGCAGGGCGAAGTTCGCGATCCTCTGCATCGGGAACGTCATGGGCCGGCCCGACAGGACGAACTCCTGGAGCTTGGCGAACGCCACGAGGGAGCCCGTGAACGTGACCCAGCCGATCAGCGTGCTCAGGCCGACGGCGACGGCGAGGTACCGGCCCGGGTCGGTGTCGAAGAACGCCCCCGGGTACCTCCAGACCTCCGCGAAGACGACCAGCCCGCTGGCCAGCCCGCCGAGACCGTTGAACACCGCGACCATCTGCGGCATGGCGGTCATCTTCACGGTGATCGCCAGGAACGCCCCGGCCCCCGCGCCCACGAGCGCGCCGATCACCACGAACGCCCACCCCACGCCGCGCACGGCCGGTACCCCGCCGCTCCGCGCCGCCAGCGTGAAGCCGATGGCGATCAACATGCCCACCGCGCCCAGCAGGTTGCCCAGCCGCGCGGTCTTCGGCGAGGCCATCTTCTTCAGCGCGAAGACGAACAACACCGCCGCGGCGAGATACGCAAGGGGGGTGATCTGCTCGTTCATCGCGTCAGTCCTTTCGCTTGAACATGCGGAGCATGCGATCGGTGACCAGGTAGCCCCCCACCACGTTCACCATCGCCGCCGCCACGGCCAGCATGCCGAAGGTCCCGCCCAGCCAGCCCCCGGCTCCCGCGGCCAGCAGCGCGCCGATGATGGTGACCCCGCTGATGGCGTTCGAGCCGCTCATCAGCGGCGTGTGGAGTTGGGTGGGCACCTTCGTGATCACCTCCAGCCCCAGCAGCATGCTGAGCACGAAGATCGTCACCGCGATAACCAGCGGCAGCATCATGGTTGCACCTCGCTGTCTTCGATCGCCTTGCGGACCGCCTCGTGCACGACCTCCCCGTCGTGCGTGATCAGCGTGCCGCCAACGACCTCGTTGTCCCTGTCCACCCGGACCTCCCCGTCGGAGACGATCTCGCCGAGGAACGTCGCGGCGTTCCGCGAGAACATCACGCTCGCGTGGATCGGCAACCGGCCCGGGAGGTTCGTCGGGCCCAGCACGGCCACGCCGCCATGCGCCACGCGCTCGTCGGCCTTCGTCAGCGAGCAGTTCCCGCCCCCCGCGGCCGCGAGGTCCACGATGACCGAGCCCGGATGCATCGACTCGACCATCTCCTTCGTCAGGAGGATCGGCGCGGCCCGGCCGGGGATCAGCGCGGTGGTGATCACCATGTCGGCCCGCTGGACGTGGGGCGCGAGGACCTCCTGCTCCTGGCGGTAGAAGTCCTCGCCGAGGTCCGTGGCGTACCCGCCGGCGTCCTGGGCGGAGTGGTCGGCCTCCAGGACGACGAACTTCGCGCCGAGGCTTTCCACCTGCTCCGCGGCGGCGGGGCGAACGTCCACGCCCGTGACCACCGCGCCGAGGCGCTTGAGCGTCGCGATGGCCTGGAGGCCCGCGACGCCCGCCCCGATGACCAGCGCCGTCGCCGGGCGGATCGTCCCCGCCGCGGTCATCATCATGGGCAGGATCTTCGCCAGCTCGTTCGCGGCCAGCAGCGCGGCCTTGTACCCCGCCAGCGTGCTCATGCTGCTGAGCACGTCCATCGACTGGGCCCGCGTGATCCGCGGGATCATGTCCAGCGAGAAGCTGGTCACCCCGCCTTCCGCCAGCCGGCGAACCAGGGGCCCGCTCCGCGCAGGGGCCAGCAGGGCCACCAGGACCGTGCCCGAGGCGAGCCGGGAGACCTCGCCGCCGTCCGCGCCCTCCACGGACGGCGGGCCGACCTTCAGGATGATCTGCCCGGCCTGGAAGACGGCCCCGGCGTCGGCGGCGATCCGGGCCCCGGCCTGCTCGTACTCGCCGTCGGTACAGAACGCCTTCTCGCCGGCCCCGGCCTGGACGACGGGCTCGAGGCCCATCGACGTCAGCTTGCGGATCGTTTCGGGCACGGCCGCCACGCGCGTCTCGGCGGGGTGCGTCTCGGTGGGTATTCCGATCTTCATAGCGGCCTCGCAGGTGTTCAGAGCGGGCTTGCCCCGCTGCGGCGGCGAACAGTGCGACGTGTCTGGTCGCCGGGAAGCTCTTCCCGGTCCCGCCGGGCCGGCGAGGCCGATCCCAGCTTCGCCCCCGGCGGAAACCCATCCGCATTCACCACAGTATAGAGCCGCCACCGAGAGAAGACCGTACCGGCCAGTCGGCCGTGGCCGAAAGACGTGTAGCGAGCCGGCCGGGCACGTGTCGTCCGAACCGAGTCTAGCGTGCCTCCCTGCCGACGTCCAGACCGGTCCGCCGCCGCGAAGGGTGCGTGTGGATGCCCCGTTCACCCGCCGCGTGGGGTTGGGCTGAGCCAGTTCTCGACAACCAGGCTGGGCACGCGACGGAACTCCCTGTCATTGCTCGTGACCACCGTTGCGCCCAGGGCAACCCCATGGGCGGCGATCAACAGGTCCAGCGGCCCGATGGGCGTCCCGGCCCGCTCCAGGGCGGCGCGGAGCTCCCCGTAGGCATTCGCCGCGGCTCGGCCGAACGGTACGATAGCCAGCGGTGCGCAGAACTCCGCCAGCGAGGTGCGGTTGGCCGGAGGATCGACGCTCTTGGCCACACCGTATAGGAGTTCAGCGAAGGTGATCGAGGAGATCGCGACCGCCTCAAACGGGCATTGGGCAAACCGGCGGCGGAGCACGGGGGGCTTCTTCCGGATCATGTCGACGCAGATGCACGTGTCCAGAAGGTAACGAATCACAACGGTTCACGCTCCTCGGCGCCCTCGGGCTGGTTTCGATCGGCCATGAAGTCTTCCGTGAAGTGGTCCAGCGAGCCGAACATCACGTCCCAGGCTTTGTCTACAGGGAACAGCATCACGGTGTGGCCGACCCTCTTGATGCACACCTCGTCCACGTCGAAGCGGTACTTCTTCGGGATACGCACGGCTTGGCTTCGGCCGGTCCAGAAGACCTTCGCGCGATCGATTCCCGCCTCGTTCCCCGCGTCGACCTTCGTGCCCATAGTGAGACTCCTGACAGTGCATATACATCATGATATACATCACGGCGCGGAATGGCAAGTGGCACGCGTGGCCGCGGCGCCTCACGGCAGGCCGATGGCCGTTCCATCGCCGCGGGGGTCGCTGCCGGCCCAGTAGACCGGCGGCGCGGGGCCGGACCAGAGCGAGCCTCCACCGGCGCTGACGCGGCGGATGATCTGCCCGAGGCCGAACGCCGACCGCGCCGCGCCGGCGAGCACGCGCGGCGCGTGCCCGGTGGCGCGGAGGGCATCGACCACGCCGGCGTCCAGCCCGTCCTCGACCAGCACGCACTCGTCGGCCCGGCCACCGCGAAGCTGGAACCGCGGGCGGTCCAGGGCGGCCTGCGGATCGAGGCCGTCGTCCACCATCGCCACCACCACCTGGAGGTGTCCCTGCGGCTGCATCATCCCGCCCATCACGCCGAACGCCGCGTACAGCGACCCGTCGTCCGCCCGCGTCGCCATGCCGGGGATGATCGTATGGTACGGGCGATTGCGCGGCGCGAGGGCGTTGCCGTGCCCGCGCCGCAACACGAACCCGCACCCCCGATTCTGCAGCGAGAAGCCGCACCCCTCGGGCACGATCCCCGTCCCGAAGCCCATGTAGTTGCTGTTGATCAGCGAGCACGCGTTCCCTTCCCCGTCGGCCGTGCAGAAGTAGACCGTATCGCTTCCGGCGGTGGGATCGCCCGGCCGGGCGCGGCGGGCCGCGCGGGCGGGGTCGATCAGCTTCGCTCGCCCGACGGCGTAGGCGTCGCGGAGCAGTTGCTCGACGGGCACGTCGGCGTGCTGGGGATCGGCGACGGCCCAGGCGGCGTCGGCGAGGGCCAGTCGCATCGCCTCGATCAGCAGGTGGTATCGCTGGAAGCCGCCCGGCGGAAACTCGGCCATGTCGAACTGCCGAACCACGTTCAGCGCCAGCAGCGCCGCCAGGCCCTGTCCGTTCGGCGGGCACTCCCAGACGCGCACGCCGCGGTAGTCCACGTGGATCGGCTCGACCCATTCCGAGGCGTGGGCCGCGAGGTCGTCCCGCGTCAGCACGCCGCCCTCCTCGGCGACGGCGGCGACGATTCGCTCGACGATCTCGCCCTCGTAGAACGCCCGGCTGCCCCGCTCGCCGAGCGTCCGCAGCGACGTACCGAGCGTGGGCAGCCGCATGACCTCGCCGGGGTTGGGTCCCCGGCCGTCGATCATCAGCTCCCCGCCGTGACGGTGGCGCTTCAGTTGGCCCTCCGCGCCGGCGCGCCACCAGCGCGACGCACACGGCGCGACGGGGAAGCCCTCCTCGGCCAGGCGAACCGCGGGGGCCAGGACGTCGGCGAGAGAAAGCCGCCCGAGCTCGCCGACCACGTCCTCCCACGCCGCGGCCGCCCCGGGCACGGTCACCGAGTACGGGTGCTGATCGGGCAGCCGGCCGGTGAGGCCCTCGGCCTCGACGCGGTCCAGCGTAAGCGCCGCGGCGGACCGGCCCGAGCCGTTCAGCCCGCGGACACGGCGCGTCGCGGCGTCGTAGTAGAGGCAGAACACGTCCCCGCCCAGCCCGGTCGAGCACGGTTGGGTGACGTTGAGGGCGGCCGCGACGGCCACCGCGGCGTCCGCGGCATTTCCGCCCGCGCGGAGGATGTCCACGCCGGCGAGCGTGGCCAGGGGCTGACTGGAGGCGACCATGCCGCCCGTCGCGAGTACGGGCGAGCGCCGGGAGATGTAGGTGTCGGAGGTCTTCATCGGTCCGAGGGACGCTCCGCCGACGCGCCGAACAGGCTGCGCGCCAGGCCCGCGGTCAGCAACTGCCACGGGTGGTAGAACAGGATCGGGATCATCGCCGCGCCGAGCACTTCCGGGCGCGACGCGAAAAACGTGCTCAACAGCGGCACGCCCATGGCCAGCGTCTTCTGCGGTGCGGTGAACAGCACGGACGCCCTTTCCGCCGGTCCCAGCCGGAGCAGGCGCCCGGCCCCGTACGCCGCGCCCATCAACAGCACGTTCGAGCCCGCCAGGTACGCCAGCGGCAGGGGCAGTCGGCCGGCGCTTTGGCGGAGCGTCTCGCTGTCGGCCGCCCGGCAGAACGCCAGGAACACGATCAGCAGGATCAGGCACCCGCTCGCCGTCGAGAGCCGCTTGCGGTGGCGGTCGGCGAGGTCCCGCAGCCGCAGGCGAAGCACCTGGCCCGCGACGAACGGCAGGAGCACCTTGACGGCCAGCGCGGCGAAGATCGGCAGGACCTCTGCCATCGGCAGGCCGCGCCCGGCCTGGCGGGCCAGCAGCGTCAGCAGCAGCGGCGAGACGAACACGCCGGCCAGGTTGGACAGCACGGCGTTGAAGATGGTCGTCGCCACGTTGCCCTCGGCCATCTGCGTGAAGACGATGCAGCTCGAGATCGTCGTCGGAAACACCGCCAGGGCGTACACCCCCAACAGGAGCCCGCCGTCCATCTCGCCCCGCAGCCACCCGGCCGACAGCCAGAACCACGCGGGGACGGCCCCGAAGATGAACCCCTGCACGAGCAGGTGCACGCGGAGGTTTCGCAGGCCCCGCTTCATCTGGTCCGACGGCAGGGCCAGGCCCGAGAGGAGGAAGATCACCACGACCGCCCCCGTCGAGGCCACCTTGCCCGCGTTCAGCACCGGCCCCACGCCCGGCGCGAGCAGCCCCAGCCCGACGGCACCGAGGATGCCGCAGGGAAACCAGTTCTTTTTCAGGAACTCGGGGGCCGCCTTCACGTGCCGATACTCCGGGTCCGCCGTCGCCCGTACAGCCTACCGCTCCTCGGCGGCCGGGCCAACGGGCGTTTCGCTTTGCGTAGAATCAACGAATGCCGCCTTGCGATTCCCGCCGAGGAGGCTATTGATATACGGTCTGCATGGACCGGCACGTCGGGAACCAGTACAGAAGGACGCCCTCATGGACCTGTCCGACTTCATCGCGATCGGCGAGAACATCCACTGCACCCGAATCGTCAAGCTCGGCGGCAAGCACACCGTCGAGCTGCCCGACGGCGGAACGGGCGTGGCCTTCCGCTACGAGGACGCCGACCGCGTCCTGCCCATCCCCGCCAACTGGGCCGAGCACTCCCCCGCCTTCGGGGACGGCAAGGTCAAGCACATCGCCCTGGCGGTCTTCCAGGCCCTCCACGGCACGGACGCCGACGCCCGGACGGGCCAGGACTACCTGCTCTACGCGGCCGGAAGGCAAATCGACGCCGGCGCGGGCTTCCTCGACGTCAACGTCGACGAGTACTCCAACGATCCCGCCGAACGAGCCGAGACCATGCGCTGGCTGGCCGAGTTCCTCTCCGACCGGTTCGACGTGCCGCTGAGCATCGACTCGTCCAGCGAGGAGACGATGGCCGCCGGCCTGGAGGCCGCACGAAAAGAGGCCGTCCAGACCATGGTCAACTCCGTCTCGCTGGAGCGGGAGGCGTACGTGGACCTGATCCAGACCTTCGACGCCGTCGCCGTGGTCAGCGCGGCCGGGAAGGAGGACCTGCCCACCGACGTGGACGGGCGGCTGGCGAATTTCGAGAAGATCATCGGCCTGCTGGACGCCGCGGGCATGCCGCGGGAGCGCATGCACCTCGATCCGCTGGTCTTCCCCGTCAGCACCGAGCCGATGCACGGCAAGAGCTTCCTGGCCGCGACGTCGGCCGCCCGGGATCGCTTCGAGGGCGTGCGCCTCAGCGGGGGCTTCAGCAACGTCTCGTTCGGCATGCCGCAGCGCAAGCTGCTGAACATGGTCTTCGTGTGGTTGGCCGCGGAGGCCGGGGCGTCCAGCGGGATCATCGACCCGGCCTCCATGCCCCCGGACGCGATCGCCGCGCTGGACCCCGAGGCCGAGCCGTTCCGACTCGCCAAGGCGTTCCTCACCGGCGAGGACATGTACGGCATGGAATTCCTCTCCGCCCACCGCGAAGGCAAGCTGGCCTGAGGCCGCACGCCGGGAACCACCCCATGGCCTACACGCTGAATCGGAAGATGTTCCACGTCGAGCTGTTGAGCCCCAAGCAGAATTCGCCGAAGCTCGAGACCGACCTGGAGCGGTTCGCCGACAAGTACCGCCGCGCCTTCGAGGCGGGGCACTTGATCTGCATCCCGGACAACCCGATGGGGCTGCTGAGCTTCCAGGGCATCGAGCTGATCGAGCACCTGGACCTGCCCGCCAACGCCGAACAGGTGTCGATCCACCTCAACTCGTTCCACACGAAGGAGGATTTCGACGACATCCTCCGGCGGCTGATCGACCGGGGCATTCGCGACGTGCTGCTGATCAGTGGCGACGGCAGCCCCCGCCTGCCCAAGCTCCGGGGCGAGGACATCGGCTGCGATGTCGAGTCCGTCACGTCCGTCGAGCTGCTCCAGTACGTTCGGCGGGAGTACCCCGGGGCCTTCACGCTCGGCGTGGCGTTCAACCCCTACGAGCCGCAGGACCACGAGCTGGAGAAGATGCGCCGCAAGGTCGACGCCGGCGCGGAGTACATCACCACCCAGCCGATTATCGAGAAGCACGCGGCGGTCGAGTCGCTGGCCCCGTTCGGCCTGCCGATCGTCGTCGAGGCCTGGATGTCCCGCAAGCTGTACCTCCTTTCGGAATGCGTCGGCTACGAGATCCCCGAGGACACGCCGTACGACCCGATGGCCAACCTCAAGACGCTGATCCGAAACTACCCCGACTGCGCGTACTACCTGGCGATCCTGGGCTTCAAGACCCAGTGGCCCGTGCTCGACCAGGTGTGGGAAGACTGAGCGCCGATCGCGCGCCGGTTTTCGCGGCCCGGCCCCGGGTAGCCCGTCAGGGGGAACCGGGCACCTTCCGCACGCACCGGATCCCCACGAATCCGCTGACGGCCTTACCGAAGCAGACGTCGGTGAAGGCGGGGTCCTCGTGGAAGCGGTAGGCGGAGCGGCACTCGTTGGGGCGGGAGTCCCAGCAGCCCCCGCGGAGAACGCGGGTCTTGCCCGCCCGCGGGCCGCGCGGGCTCCGTGAGGGCCCCTCGCCGTAGTAGTCCTCGGCGTACCAGTCCCCGCACCACTCCCAGACGTTGCCGTGCATGTCGTACAGCCCCCATGTGTTGGGCGTCAGCCGGCCGACCTCGTGCGGGCCGCGGGTCTGGTTCTCCTTGTACCAGGCGTGGCGCGGCAGGCGGGATTCGTCGTCGCCGAAGCACCAGGCGCCCGGCGAGCCGGCGCGGCAGGCGTATTCCCACTCGGCCTCCGTGGGCAGGCGATAGCCTTCGGCGTCGACGTCGCACCGGCCGGTGTTGGGGTCGTAGCAGGGCGCGAGGCCCTCGGCCCGGCTTCGGGCGTTGCAGTAGCGGACCGCGTCGGCCCAGCGGACCTGGTCCACGGGCTGGCGGGGGGCCTTGTAGCGCGCGGGGTTCTTGCCGACCATCTTCTCGTAGTGGGCCTGGGTGACCTCGAAGGCGTCGATCAGGAACGGGCCGACCCAGATGCGGTGGCGCGGCTCGTCGGTCTCGGCCGAGCCCTCGCTGCCCATCTCGAACCAGCCGCCCGGCAGGCGCACCATGCGCACGCCGGACGAGGTGGTCATCGTCGTCGGCGCTTCGCCCGGGGCCGACGCCGGCCGGCGCTGGCAGCCGGACAGAGCGAAAATGATCCCGAGCGTAGCCGATGTAGTCGTGATGTGGTCGATGCGCATGGAGGCGTCTCAGTCGCCCCGTTCCGGGGCTCTGCCTGTTTGTCACGCCCGCACCCCGGGCTCGCGCCCGGGGCTACCGTCCAGACGCCCCCTTCGGGGGCTTCGTTCTCTCCCGCGGCGTTTCCCCCGGGCTCGCGCCCGGGGCTACCGTCCAGACGCCCCCCTTCGGGGGCTCTGCCTGTTTGTCACGCCCGCACCCCGGGCTCGCGCCCGGGGCTACCGTCCAGACGCCCCCCTTCGGGGGCTCTGCCTGTTTGTCACGCCCGCACCACGGGCTCGCGCCCGGGGCTACCGATCAGGCGCCCCCCTTCGGGGGCTGACGACCGCTTGCCACAGGGGGACAGCCAACGGCCGGAAGCTGGTAGCGAACGGGTGATAGCTACTTCTCGCCCGGCGGCAGCCAGTCGTAGTCCCAGTGGTGGCCCAGCCAGCCGGGCGGGCTGACGGTGATTGTGGCGGCGTCGGCGATCCGCACGATGCAGATCGGGCTGTGGACGCGCCAGCTCCCGCCGTGGGGGATCTTCACGTAGGCGATGTACCGCCCGCAGTGCGACCACCGCCCGCAGGGGTCCTGGCCGAGAAGCTCCTTCGGCAGCGTGTGGATCTTGCCGTCCGTCCCGTCCGCCCGGGACGGGTCGAACCGCCGCACCGACAGCGACCCGCCGGAGTTCCAGCACATCCACTTCCCGTCCGGGCTGAAGCCCGGGTGACACTCGCCCCCGCCGGCGGGGTGGTTGGGCATCTTGCGGATCGCGCCGTCTCCCGCCGCCGAGAGGAAGTCGATGGTGTACTTGCAGCCGAGGTAGTCCCGCAGCTCGAAGATCACCCACTTGCCGTCGGCGGACATGTCCGCGACGCTGACCCGGCGCGGCAGGGGGACGGGCTTGCTGTTCTTGTGGGTGCGGATGTCCGTGTAGACCAGCCCGCTCTTGCCGCAGTGGACCGTTCGCTGGCTGTCTGGCGCCCAGGCGTAGCCGCCCCAGTGCTTGTGGGGCCGGAGGGTCGCCGTCTCCACGAGGTAGTCGCCGTAGTTGTAGGTGAACCACCGGCCGTCCGGGCTGGTCCGCGGGACGCGCTCGTCCTTGTCCGGCGTGTTCGTAAGCTGCTTGCGGCCGGTGCCGTCGGCGTTGCAGAGGAACAGGTCGCGCGGCGGGTGCTTGCCCTGGGCGTCCTTCTTGTCGGGGTGGATCGCCAGGACCAGGCGGTAGCCGGTCTGCCGCAGCTCCTCGGTGAGGTTCTTGGTCCGCGGCGGGGCGAAGGGCGAGCATTCGGCGGGCACGCGCCATTCGGCACGGACGGACGTCGCGGTCTTCTCCGCCGCGGGTGCGGAAAGGGCAAGCAGCAGGGGCAGCACGAGGACCGGTCTGCGAAGCGCAGCGCGTTTCATGTGTCCTTCCTTTCCCTTCGGAGGCCGGGGTAGGATGGGGGAACGATCAGGCCAGTACGTCAAACCGCCGACGGTGCGGGCGGTTTTCGTGCGGGAGAGAAGATGAAGACCGCGAAGCCGCACGCGACGGGCGGCGTTCAAGAGTCAAGACCACAGCAACCCCACAAGGAGAACGTCATGTCCTACCAGATCACGCGCCGAGGTTTCCTGAAGGCCACCGCCGCCGCGGGGGCGGCCGCCGTCATCGCCCCGGCCCACGCCGCCAAGACGTTTGAGGCCAACGAGCGGGTGGACGTCGCGTTTGTCGGCACGGGCGGGATGGGCGGCGGGAACCTCGGGCACATCTCCAAGCTCACGACCCAGAAGGGCGCGCCGCTGGCCAACGTGGTCGCCCTCTGCGACGTAGACAAGGGCCGGCTGGCCGCCTCGAAAAAGGCCCACCCGCAGGCCCGGACCTTCGTCGACTTCCGCAGCATGCTCACCGAGATGCGGAAGGAGATCGACGCGGTGATGGTCTCCACGCCGGACCACACGCACTACCCGGCCTCGGCGATGGCCATCAAGCAGGGGATCGCCGTCTCCACCGAGAAGCCGCTGACGCACTCGATCTGGGAGGCGAGGCAGCTCGCCATCCTGGCCAAGAAACACAACGTCGTCACGCAGCACGACCACGAGGGACACGCGCGAGAAGGCCTGCGCAAAGGCGTCGAGTGGATCAAGAGCGGCGTGCTCGGGGCGGTCCGCGAGGTGCATATCTTCACGAACCGGCCGATCTGGCCGCAGGGCATCGCCAAACGCCCGCCCACCGAGCCGGTCCCGAAGAACCTGGAGTGGGACCTGTGGCTGGGGCCGGCACCGTACCGCGACTACCACCGCCACCTCCACCCGTTCCAGTGGCGCGGCTGGTGGGACTTCGGCACGGGCGCACTGGGCGACATGGGCTGCCACTTCTTCGACCTCGCCTTCTGGGCGCTGGACCTCGGCGAGGCGCTGAAGATCGGCGACAAGCACCCCATCATCATCAGTGCCGAGCACGAAGGACACAGCAAGGAGACGTACCCGAACTGGTCGATCGTCACGTTGAAGTTCCCGGCCCGGGGCAAGCTCCCGCCGGTGACCGTCAAGTGGTACGACGGCGGGAAGCTGCCCACTCCGCCGGAGGAGTTCGGCCAGCGGAAGTTCCCGCGGAACGGCTCGATGTTCATCGGCGACAAGGAGAAGATGGTCGTCTACAACACCGACAGTTGCCGCCTGCTGCCCGAGAGCAAGATGAAGGACTTCAAGCAGCCCGACCCCTTCCTGCCCCGGTCGCCCGGGCACAAGAAGGAGTGGCTCCTGGCCGTGCGCGGCGAGATGAAGGCCTCCAGCAACTTCACCGACTACGGCGGCCCGCTGGCCGAGGTGGTCCTGCTGGGCAACCTCGCCGTCGCGTGCGGCAAGGAAGTCGAATGGGACGCGGTGAACCTGAAGGCCAAGGGCGTGCCGGAGGTAGACCACATCATCCGCCGCGAGTACCGCAAGGGCTGGGAAGTGTGATCGGGACACATATCCCCAATCTGGAATCTCGAACCTGAGATCCAGGATTCGGGACCGACGCCCCGGCCCCAGGAATCGAGGCGGCACGCCGGAAGGACCGGGAGGCGGCCACGCCTTGACCGCAGCAAGGAGAAGCCCTTGACCGCTTGCGTTTTCTGCGCTCTGCTCACCATGGCCCAGCCGACACGGGATTTGCGGAGCGACACGTGGGTGGCGACCGACGCGCTGGGGCGGGCCCTGCCCGGCGCGGCCGAGTGCGGGCCCCCGCGGAAAGGCAAGACCGTCGGGGTCTTCTACTTCCTCTGGATGGAGCGTCGGCCGAACCAGGGGCTGTACGACATCAGCAAGCTCCTGGCCGCCAACCCCGCCGACCCGCAGTACGGCCCGGAGCACGCCTTTCACTGGTGGGGCCGGCCGCACCTGGGCTACTACGTCTGCGACGACGCCTTCGTGATCCGAAAGCACGCCCAGATGCTCACCGACGCCGGCGTGGACGCGATCTTCTTCGACGTGACCAACGCCCTCACGTACGACCGCAACTTCCTGACGTTGTGCAAGGTCTACCGCGAGATCCGCAAGGCCGGCCGGACCACGCCGCAGATCGCCTTCCTGGCCAACACCCGCAGCGAACGCGTGGTCAAGCACCTCTACGACACGTTCTACGCCAAGGGCCTCTACCCCGAGTTGTGGTTCCGCTGGAAGGGCAGGCCGCTGATGCTCGCACCGTCCGAGGGCCTGACCGACGAGCACAAGCGCTTCTTCACCCTTCGGCGGTCCTGGGCGTGGACCCACCCGAAGGGATGGTTCGGCAACGGCAAAGACAAGTGGCCGTGGCTGGACCACCACCCGCAGAAGCCCGGCTGGCACGAAAGCCCCGATAGGCCCGAGCAGATCGCCGTCTGCTCCGCCCAACACGCGACGTCCAACATCGGGCGGAGTTTCCACAACGGCGCCCAGCCGCCGCCGGGAAAGACGGATACCGCCCGGGGCCTGTGCTTCGCCGAACAGTGGAAGCGGGCCCTCGAAGTCGATCCGGCGTTCGTCTTCGTCACCGGCTGGAACGAGTGGATCGCCCAGCGGTTCATCAAGCCCGAGCGCGGCGGGGCCGGACATTTTCTCGGCGAGCGGCTGAAAGCGGGCGAGACGTTCTTCGTGGACCAGTACAACCAGGAGTTCAGCCGCGACGTCGAGCCGATGCACGGCGGGCACGGCGACAACTACTACTACCAGATGGTCGCCAACATCCGCCGGTTCAAGGGCGTCCGCCGGCGGGAGAAGGCATCCGCGCCGGTCACGATCCCCGTCCCCGGCGGCTTCGAGCCGTGGCGAGGCGTTCGGCCGGAGTTCCTCGACGACGTCGGCGATACCGCCCACCGCAAGCACCCCGGCTTCGGCTCGGCGGGCCCGTACGTCAACGAGACCGGGCGGAACGACCTCGATCTCGCCAAGGCCGCGAGGAACAAAGACCACCTGTTCTTCTACGTCCGCTGCCGGCAGGCAATCACCAAGCCCGCCGGGACGAATTGGATGGTCCTTCTGCTGAACGCCGACGCCGACGCCCGGACCGGCTGGGCGGGCTACGACTTCGCGATCAACCGCACGCGCGGCAAGGCCGGAACCTGCTCCGTCGAACGCAACGCCGGCGGGTGGAAGTGGAAGCCGGTCGGGGCCGCGAAGCTCCAGGTCCGCGGCCGGGAACTCCACCTCGCCGTGCCGCGGCCTCTTCTGGGCGTTGCGCCGGCCGCCGGCCCGCTCCGCGTGGACTTCAAGTGGACGGACAACGTCCCGGAGACGGGCGACGTGATGGCCTTCATCGACCGGGGCGACGTCGCGCCGAACGGGCGGTTTAACTACCGGTTCGAGGAGTAGGCAGGCTGCGATGGGCGTAACGCGGAGACAGTTTCTGCGGCGCACGGGTCTCGCGGCGGGTCTGGCGGCGGTGCGGGCCGGTGCGGCCACCCGTACGGAGAAGCGCCCGAGCTTCCTGCTGATCGTCAGCGACGACCAGGGCGCCCAGATGGGCTGCCTGGGCACGGCGGGCCTTGCCACGCCGCACATGGACGGCCTGGCCCGGCGCGGCGTGCTGTTCCGCCGGGCGTTCTGCACGTTCGGCTCGTGCTCGCCCGCGCGGGCGTCCCTGCTCACCGGGCTGATGCCCCACAGCCACGGCATCACCCGGAACGTCTTCGAGCACTTCGGCCCCGAGCCGCCGGCCGACTGGCCCGCGCCGAAGCGCCGGCTGAACGCGGCCGTCCGCGTCGGCGACGAGGTGCCCACGCTCATCGAACTGCTCCGCGGGGCCGGGTATCGCACGGGCATCACGTCGAAGTTCCACCTCGCCCCGCACCGCAAGTTCCCGTTCGACGTGTGGAGCAAGGGCAACCGGGGCGAGGACGTCGCGCGGTTCCTCGCCGGCTGCTCCGGCCGGCCGTTCTTCCTGAAGCACAACATCCGCTCGCCCCACCGGCCGTTCCTGCCGTTCCTCCGGCGCGCGGGCCGGCAGGGGATCGACCCGGACCGCGTGCGCGTCCCCGGCTATCTGCCCGATACGCCGATGATGCGGCGGGACTGGGCGGAGTACCTCACGGCCGTCGAGGTCACCGACGAGAAGGTCGGCGAGGCGTTGGCGGCCCTCCGCGCCAGCGGCCGGGCCGACGAGACGATCGTCCTGTTCACGGGCGACAACGGGCCCGCGTTCCACCGGGGGAAGTACTCGGTGTACGACTTCGGCCTCCGCGTTCCGCTCGTGATCGCCGGGCCGGGCGTGACGCCGGGGCGCGAAACCGCCGAGTTGGCAAGCCACGTCGACCTCATGCCCACGATCGCGGACTACGCGGGGGTCCGCCTGCCGCGGCCGACGCACGGGCGGTCGCTGAGGCCGGTTCTGGAAGGCCGGCCCGGCGCGAAGGGCCGCGAGGTCGTCTTCGGCGAGGTCGCCTTCGGCCAGGGCCCGAAGGCCGCCCAGGGGCGCTCGGCCTCCGACGGCCGGCTGCACTACATCCGCCGCGTTCACCCCGACCAGCCCCACCGCATGCCCGCCGACAACTTCCAGGCCAAGCCCTGGGGGAACCACAGCTACCGGGCCACGCTCGAGGCGAAGGACACACACCCGCTGGCCTACCGCCTGCTGAAGCAGATCGAGGCCGCGCCGCCCACCGAGGAGCTGTTCGACCTGACCCGCGACCCCTGGTGCACCCACAGCGTCCTGGACGACCCCGCCTACGCCGCCGGCCTGGCCCGCCTGCGGGAAGCCCTGGACCGCTGGGCCCGCCAGACGAACGACCGCGCCTTCGCGTCCCCGGCTCCCGAGCGCGGCGGCTGAAGAACGCGCCGGCGGGTCAGCAGGCGGCGGGCGAGGGCGCGAGGTCACGAGGGCTTTGGCGTTCCACGCTCGATCCTGCTATCATCCCCCTCCACGGAAACCTCAGCAGGAGTGTGGCAATCCTGGCCACCCAGAGCAGGGGCGAGACGCCCCTGCGACGCACGGGCAAGATGCCCGTGCCACGAGCAGAACCGTCCTCACAGACGCTCTTAGCAGGAGTATGGCAATGAAGCCCGTTACGTTGTTGGTTGCCGGGGCCGGGATGAGGGGTGCAGGCTACGCGAAGTACGCCGCGGCGTTCCCCGAGCAGGCGAAGGTCGTCGGCGTGGCCGAGCCGCGGGACGCCTACCGCCAGAAGCTGGCCGCCGAGCACGACATCCCGCCGGAGCGTGTTTTCACCGACTGGAAGCAGGCCGCCGAGCGCGAGCGGTTCGCCGACGCCGTGCTGATCTGCACGCAGGACGCCATGCACGTCGACCCGGCCCGGGCGTTCGCCGCCAAGGGCTACCACATGCTGCTGGAGAAGCCCATGGCCCCCAGCGAGGCGGGCTGCCGGCGGATCCACCAGGCCGTCACGGCGGCGGGGATCATCTTCGCGGTCGGCCACGTCATGCGGTACACCGCCTACACCCAGCGGCTCAAGCAGGTGCTGGACTCGGGCGCGATCGGCGAGGTGGTGAGCATTCAGCACCTCGAACCGGTGGGCTTCTGGCACCAGGCGCATTCCTTCGTGCGGGGCAACTGGCGGAACGAGGCCGAGTCGTCCTTCATGCTGCTGGCCAAGAGCTGTCACGACCTCGACTGGCTGCACTACATGATGGGCGCCCGGTGCAGGCGGGTCTCGTCGTTCGGCTCGCTGCACCACTTCACGAAGGCCAACCAGCCGGCCGGGGCGGCCGACCGCTGCCTCGACTGCCCCGTCGAGCCCGACTGCCCGTACTCGGCGCCGAAGATCTACCTCGGGCGTCTGGCCAAGGGGCAGACCGGCTGGCCGGTGGACGTGCTCACGCCGGACCCGACCGAGGAGACGATCACCGAGGCCCTGCGGACCGGCCCCTACGGGCGGTGCGTGTACGCGTGCGACAACGACGTGGTGGACCACCAGGTGGTGAACCTCGAGTTCGCCGACGGGCGGACCGCCGCGTTCACGATGACGGCCTTCAACGCCGGGGCCGGCCGGCAGACGCGGCTGTTCGGCACGCGGGGGGAGATCGTCGGCGACGGCAAGGAGCTGCGCGTCTACGACTTCCTCACGCAGCAGACCGAGACGATCGACACGCGAACGGGCGACCAGAGCATTCTCGGCGGCCACGGCGGGGGCGACTTCGGGCTGATGAGCAGCTTCGTCGCGGCCGTCGGCGAGAACGACCCGGGGCGGATTCTCTCCGGCCCGGACGAGACGCTGGAAAGCCACCTGATGGTCTTCGCCGCCGAGAAGGCCCGGCGGGAAGGCACGGTGGTCGAGCTGACCGAGTAGGCGGTCTCCGGTACGTTCGTTGGGGTTCCTGCGCAGGACGCAGTTCGGCTGGCAAGGAGGCCGAAGCAGGCGATGCCGTGGCATCGTCGATGCAGGCCGACGCCGACAGGTGGGCTGCGGACCAGCAGGCACGCAACAGAACGTACCTGAGCCCGCTCAGGCCGGAGGCCGGGAGAACGCATGCTGGACAAGGCCGTCATTCTGGCCCGCGGGCTGGGCACGCGGATGCGGAAGTCCGACCCGTCGGCGGCGCTGACGGCCGAGGAAGCCGCCGCCGCCGATACGGGCGTGAAGGCCATGATCCCGATCGGCCGGCCGTTCCTGGACTATGTGCTCAGCGCGTTGGCCGACGCGGGCTTGCGGCGCGCGTGCCTGGTGATCGGGCCCGAGCACCGGCAGGTGCGGGACTACTACGAGCGGCTGGACAGTCGGCGGATCGAGGTGTCCTTCGCCGTCCAGGCCGAGCCGAAGGGCACGGCGGACGCCGTCGCCGCGGCCGAGACATTCGCCGCCGGCGACGACGTCCTGGCGATCAACTCGGACAACTACTACCCGGTCGAGGCGTTCGGGGCGCTGCGGGCGTTGGCCGGCCCCGGCCTGGCGGCCTTCACGCGGGCGGGGCTCTGCCGGGGGAACATCGCGCCCGAGCGGATCGCCAAGTTCGCCCTCGTGCGGACGGACGACGACGGGCGGCTGGTCCGGATCGTCGAGAAGCCCTCCGACGCCGAGCTGGCCGCCGCGCGCGAGCCGGTGTGCGTGTCGATGAACTGCTGGCGGCTGGGGGCGTGCATCTTCGACGCCTGCCGGGCTATCGGGCCCTCGCCACGAGGCGAGTGGGAGCTGCCCGACGCCGTCGCCTACTGTCTGCGCGAGCGGGGCGTGACCTACCGCGCCGTGACTGTTGACGCGCCCGTGCTGGACCTGTCGCAGCGGTCGGACCTGGCCGCCGTCAAGGCCGCCCTCGCCCGCGTGGAGGTGAGACTGTGACCGAGCCGCTTCCCCTGGCCGACCTGACGGATGTCCCGACGGTGACCCGCCTGCTGCGCTCCGGCGGGCAGCCGGCGCCCCTCGCCACGACGAAGGCCGAACGCTTCGCCGCCTGCGCACGGGCCCTGGCGGACGCGGGCCGGGCCGACGACGAGGCCGTCGCGTTCTTCGTGCCCGGGCGGATCGAGGTGCTCGGCAAGCACACGGACTACGCCGGCGGGCGGAGCCTTCTCGCGGCCGCCGAACGCGGGGTCTGCCTCGTCGCCGTCCCGTGCGGCGAGCCGACGATTCACGCACGGGCCCTGGACATGGACGGCGAGCGAACGTTCGACGTCTCGCCCGATCTGGAGCCGACGGTCGGCCACTGGTCGAACTACCCGATGACCGTCGCCCGCCGCGTGGCGCGGAACTTCCCCGGGCCGCTGCGCGGCGCGGCCGTGGCGTACTCCAGCGACCTGCCCGTCGCGGCGGGGATGAGCAGCTCCAGCGCCGTCATGGTCGCCCACTTTCTGGCCCTGTCGGCGATCAACGGCCTGGCCGACCGCGAGGAGTACCGGCGGGAGGTCGACGGCAGAGAGGGCCTCGCGGGCTATCTGGGCACGGTCGAGAACGGCCAGAGCTTCGGCTCCCTCGCCGGCGACCAGGGCGTGGGCACGTTCGGCGGCAGCGAGGACCACGTGGCGATGCTGTGCAGCGAGCCCGGCCGGGTTGCCCAGTACGCCTATTGCCCCATTCGACTCGAGCGGCGGATCGACGTGCCGGCCGACTACACGTTCGCCGTCGCCTCCAGCGGCGTCGTGGCCGAGAAGACCGGCGAGGCGATGGCCAAGTACAACCGCGCCTCGGCCCTGGCCCGTCAGGCGGTCGCCGTCTGGAACGAATCGACCGGGCGCGACGACCCGCACCTGGCGGCCGCCCTCGCCGCCGACGCCCCCGAGGCCGCCGCCCGGCGCATTCACGGCGTGCTGGCCGACGAGGGTCTCGCCCGGCGCTTCGAGCACTTCCGGGTCGAGGACCAGGAGGTTCTCGGCCCTGCCGGCGACGCCCTGGCCCGGGGTGACGTGGCCGAGTTCGGGCGGCTCGTCGACCGCTCCCAGCAGGCCGCCGAGGGGCTGCTCGGCAACCAGGTTCCCGAGACGATCCACCTGGCCCGCGCGGCCCGGGAGTTTGGCGCGGCCGCGGCGTCGGCGTTCGGCGCGGGCTTCGGCGGGAGCGTTTGGGCGCTGGTTCGCCGCGACGGAGCGGAGGCGTTCCTCGACCGCTGGTCCGCCCAGTACGCCGTCGCCTTTCCCGAGCCCGCCTCCCGCGCGGCGTGCTTTCTGACCGACGCCGGCTGCGCGGCCTTCCGCCTCGGCTTCTCCGGCGGCTGATGCGTTCGGGCGGAGGGCGTGGGTCGGCGATCCGGCATCGCGCAAGCGGCGTTGCGTTCTTCCGCGGCGGCGGGGATAATCTCCCTCTCCGGGCCGGGGGCGCCGTGCTCCCCGGCGGGGAAGGAACCTCCGGATCCAGCAGACCGATGAGCGACGCCGCAACCGGCCGACACGAGCCCGCCGACCTGGCCGCCGCGCTGCACCGCGTGTTCGGCTTCCACGCGTTCCGCCCGAACCAGGAGGAGATCGTCCGCGCGATCGTCTCCGGGCGCGACGTCTTCGCCGTCATGCCCACCGGCGGCGGCAAGAGCCTCTGCTACCAGCTCCCCGCCCACCTGATGGCGGGGACGTGCATCGTGGTCAGCCCGCTGATCTCCCTGATGAAGGACCAGGTCGACGCCGCCACCGCGACGGGCCTGCGGGCGGAGTTCTTCAACTCCAGCCTCCACGCCGCCCAGCGGTCCGCCGTGCTCGGACGACTCGCCGGCGGGGAGCTCGACCTGCTCTACGTCGCGCCCGAACGGTTCGCCATGGACTCGTTCCTCTCGCGTCTGGCGGCCGTGAGGCTGTGCCTCTTCGCCGTCGACGAGGCCCACTGCATCTCCGAGTGGGGCCACGACTTCCGCCCGGACTACCTCAGCCTCTCCCGCCTCGTGGAGCGGTTCGACGGCGTGCCGGTGGCGGCCTTCACGGCGACGGCGACGCGGCGCGTGCAGCAGGACATCATCGAGCGGCTGCGGCTTCGCGAGCCGTTCGTCGTGCGGGCGTCGTTCAACCGCCCCAACCTGTTCTACCAGGTCCTGCCCAAGGAGGGCGTCCATCGCCAGGTGCTCTCGTTCGTCCGGCGGCGCAAGGGCGAGAGCGGGATCGTCTACCGCACCACGCGGGACAGCGTGGAATCCACCGCCGCGTACCTGGCCGACCGGGGCGTCCACGCCCTGCCCTACCACGCGGGCCTGCATGCCGAGACCCGCAAGCGCAACCAGGAGGCGTTCAACCGCGACGAGGCCGAGGTGATCGTCGCGACGATCGCCTTCGGCATGGGGATCGACAAGTCCAACGTGCGATTCGTGGTGCACGCCGACCTGCCGAAGAACATCGAGGGCTACTACCAGGAGACCGGCCGGGCCGGCCGCGACGGCGAGCCCGCCCACTGCCTGCTGCTGTTCGGGCGGGGCGACATCGCGAAGCTGCGGTACTTCATCGACCGGATCGAGGACGACACCGAGCGGGCGGCCGCGACGGTGAAGCTGCGGGAGATGGCCCAGTACGCGTCGGTCAACGCGTGCCGGCGAAGGCAGCTTCTGGGCTACTTCGGCGAGGCGTATGACGAGGCAAACTGCGGGACGTGCGACGTCTGTGCCGGGCAGGTGGAGCAGGTCGACGCGACGACCGAGGCGCAGATGGTCCTGTCCGCCATCGTGCGGACGGGCCAGCGGTTCGGGGCGGGCCACGTGGTGGACGTGGTCACCGGCGCGGACACGCAGAAGATCCGCGACTACCACCACGACCGCCTCAAGACGTACGGCGTGGGCAAGGACCGGCCCAAGCGCTTCTGGCGGCGCGTCCTGGACGACCTGATCGCCCAGCAGTGCCTCGCCGTCAGTGGCGGGCAGTACCCCACGCTCGCGGTGGCCCCCAAGGGCTACGAGGTGCTGTTCGGGCGGGAGAGCTTTCACGTCCTCAAGCGGCTCGAGAAGCCCAAGCCCCGCCGGGCCGCGAAGGTGAAGCCGGCCGTCGAGGGCCCGCTGGACTACGACGAGGCCCTCTTCGAGGAGCTCCGCGCGCTGCGCACCCGCCTGGCCCGGGAGCGCGGCGTGCCGCCGTACATCGTTTTCTCCGACCGCACCCTCCACGAGATGGCCGCCTTCGTCCCCGCCACCGAGCCCGAGCTCCGCGGCATCACCGGCGTCGGCGAAAAGAAGCTCGCCCAATACGGCCAGGCGTTCCTGGATGTCCTTCGGGAGTGGACCCAGCCGAAGGCAGGCGAGTAGCCGTGGCGCGGGATGCCCTTCTCTGCCCGGGGAGAGGCGGCCCCCGACCGCGAGCCGGTGCGACGACAGAAGCCCTTGCTCACGGGCGTGTTGTGCGGCGGGCTTCGGCGGGCTTGGCGGTCGTCGGCCGGTCGGGGGACGTCTGTATCACTGCCGTTTGCGCTTCCGCGTCGTCGTCTTCCGCGCTTTCCACTCTTCCGTCTCGGCGTCCGTCGCCCAGCCCCAGCCTCGGGGCATGCGGCCGCCGCGGCCGTCCTTCTGCCACGAGGTGTCCGGGGCGGGGAGTTTGGCGGCCCAGGCCTCGTAGCGCTTGCGCATGGAGGCGGCGACGTCCGCGTGGGCGTCGGCGAGGTCCTTCGTCTCCTTGGGGTCGGCCTGCAAGTCGAAGAGCCGCCAGCCGTCCGGGTACCGGATCAGCCGCCACTGTTTCCAGCGCATGGCCCGGAGGTTGCGGCGCGGCGCGTCCTTCGGATCGACGTTGTGCCAGTACAACGCCTCGTGGGTGTCGCCGGGCTTCTCGCCCTTCAGATACGGCAGCAGGTTTGTCCCCTCGCAGCGTTCGGGCAGCGGCTTGCCCGCGACGGCGGCCGCGGTGGCGTAGAAGTCCATCGTGCACAGGAGCCCCTCGTAGGTCTTCCCGGCCGGCAGGCCCGCGGGCCAGGACACGATCGCGGGCGTATGCACCCAGCCTTCGAGCTGCGTGCCCTTTCCCTTCCCGCCGCGATAGGGCGCCGCGCTGCCCTGCTCGCCGAGGTTCGGACCGTTGTCCCCGGTGAGGAAGATCAGCGTGTCCTTCTGGAGACGGTGCTTCTTCAGCATGGCCAGCAGCTTGCCGACCGCGTCGTCCACCGCGATCAACGCCCCGGCCAGTGCCCTGCGCTTCCCCTTCGCCTTCGAGCGATTCTGGTAATGCGCCGGCGTGTCTCCGCTGGGCGAGTGGATGGCGTTGGGCGCGAAGTAGAGAAAGAAGGGCTTGTCCTTGTTCCGCTCCACGAACTCGGCCATGTAGTCGCCGTCGAGGTCGGTCCGGAACACCTCGGACCCGTCGCGCCGGAGGCAGAGGAACGGCTTCTTGCTCGGGGCGGACCTGGCGACTTCCATGAACCCGCGATCCAGCGGGCCCTGCTCCCAGTTGCCGATGTCCCATTTCCCGATCATGCCCGTCACGTAGCCCGCGTCGCGGAGGAACTCGGCCAGGGTCGGATGGTCCTTGGGGATGGGCAGCCCGCGCGCCATGCCCGATTTGCCGAACCGCTGAATGTACATGCCCGTCATGATGCAGCACCGGCTGGGCGAGCAGGGCGGATTGGTCACGTAGGAGTTGGTGCATTTCACCCCGTTGGCCGCCAGCGAGTCCATGTGCGGCGTGGGGATGTCCCGGCAGCCGAAGCTCCCCAGGTCGCCGTAGCCGAGGTCGTCGATGAAGAGGAGGACGACGTTGGGCTTCCGCCCGCTCGCCCGCTCCGCGGCCGATCCCGGCAGAGAACCCATCGCCGCGATGCCGCCGACCGTCGCCTTGAGAAACTCGCGTCGGTTCATGATGCTCCTGGTTCCTTCCTGTTCGTCCGCCCGGCCGCACATTGCCCTACCGCCGCTCCATGGAAATACGGAACGCAGCAGGTGAGCACACAAGAGGAATATGCCGGATGGATCAGGTTGCGGCAAGCGCGAACGGCCGATACGGCATCCGCATGCACAACCGCTTCGCCACGGGCGTTGCCGAGGGCGGGAGGCCTTCGTGGCGCTGTACGGGCTCAGGAGGCGGACGAGCGGAGCGCGGCCGGCTGTAGTCCGATAGCGACGCTCTCGTCCGGGCGGTCATCGCCGACTCGAACGGAACAAGGTAATCGAACGCAGAAGGTGGTCCGACGGCCGGGGCTTGTGGCGGCCCAGATCTCGCCGCCGTGCAGGAGGGCAATCTGCTTTGCGATCGCCAAGCCGAGGCCGGAACCCGGAGTGCCGCGTTGGCGAGCAGCCCCTTCCCGGTGGAACCGGTCGAACAGCAGCGACAGGGATTCCTCGGCCAATCCGCCGCCTTCGTCTTCCACGGCAGCCAGGCAGGTCCCGCCGGAAGTGTACTCGAGGCGAAGGCGCACCGTGCCCCCCTTCGGGCCGTGTTTGAGGGCGTTGTCCAGGAGATTGGCGAACATCTGGCGGATCAGCTCCTCGCTGCCGCGAACGCACACGGGAGCCAACGCGTCGCAGACGACATGGCCGCCGGCCTGCGTGGCGCGGAGCTCATACGCCGCCGCCAACTCGCCCAGCACGGCGTCCAGCGCGATCTCAGCCGGCTCGGGGATCTCGCGGAGTCCGTCGACCTCAGCCAGCAGCAGGAGCTGCCGCATCAGCTCTCCCATCCGTTCCAGGTCGCCCAGTGCTTCGGCGACGGCTCGGCGGTAGTCCTCGGGACTGCAACCCTCCTCACAGACGAGTTGGAGCGTGCTTTGGGCCAGGGACAACGGGGTCCGCAGTTCATGCGAAGCGTTGGCCGTGAACTGCTTGTGGCGATCCAGGACCTCGTGAAGCCGGGAGAGAAGCTGACGAACGGCACGGACGAAAGGCTCCAGTTCCACGGGCACGCGGAGGCGCTGGAGGCCGGGGTCGGCGGGGCTGCGGTGGGATACGCCCGCGACGCGTTCGGCGGTCCGGGTGATCGGGCGAACCGCCAGACGCACCAAGGGCCCGGCCAGCAGGACGGCGAGAAGGACCAGGCCGCCGTCCACGGCAGCCAGGAGCCCGAGGAGATCGCGCAGGCGTCGATGCTCGTAGCTGCTGGGGTGGGCGATGAGTACGTGGAAGTCGCCGCGAGAGGACCGGTGGCGCACCCAGATCGCCCGGTAGTCCTTCTTCTTCTGCTTCAGGTCCAGGTACTGCCTCTCGTCCGGCGCCGGTCCGGCAGAGCCCGTCAGCTCTCGAAGGAACTGCACCTTCCGGGCGTCTTTAGGCATGCTGGCGGCAAGGTCGTCGGGCTGTCCGTCCCGCCAGATTCTGAAATGCGTACCCGTGCCTTTCCAGGGGCTCTCGGTGACCGCACGCGCTTCGGCGGCCAGTTCGGCGGGATCGTCGGTGTCATCGAGTTCCGCCGCGACCGCGTTGGCCATGATCGCCAGCATGCGATCGATGTGCCCGAGGTAGACGTTCCGGATCGCGACATAGGCGGACACGGAAGCGGCCCCGAGGAGAACGGCAGAAAGAGCCACCACGAGCAGAACCAACCTGTTTCGCAGGGACGGGGGCCTCACGAGGCGGCTCCCGTCAGGACATACCCTTGCCCGCGCAGCGTCGAGATGAGCTTCGGTCCGAAGCGCTTGCGGAGCATCGAGACGTAGACTTCGACGACGTTGGAGAACCGCTCGGACTCGAAGCCGTAGAGATGCTCGATGATGTCGCGCTTGGGAACGACCTGGCCGGCTCGCATGGCAAGGTACTCCAGCAAGCGGTACTCCGTGGCCGGCAAGCGCTGCGGGCGGCCCCCGCAGACGACCTCGTGGGTGGCCGTGTCGATGGAGAGCTCTCCCACCTCGAGGACGGGATCGGCCCGGTCGTAGCCGCGGCGAATGAGCGCCCGGCAGCGAGCGACCAGTTCCTCCAGCTGGAAGGGCTTGGTCACGTAGTCGTCACACCCGAGGTCCAGGCCCCGGACCACGTCCTCGGTGGCGTTACGAGCCGTCAGCACGAGGACGGGTGTCCTCCGGCCACGGTCGCGAAGGGACTTGAGAATCCCCAGGCCGTCCATGTCCGGGAGGATCAGATCGAGGATCACCAGGTCATAGGGATTGGTCAGGGCCAGGTGGAGGCCGTCCGTACCGTTGAGGCAGGTGTCCACCACGAGAGCAGCCTTGGTCTTGAGGACCTGGGCGATGTTCCGCGCCAGGCGGGGTTCGTCTTCGATGATCAGCACTCGCATAGGCCGGGCTTTCCTCGGGCGGCTGTGCGCCTCCATGGTATCCGGTGTCTGAGGCGAGGCAAAGGCACGCGGGGCTACACCCGCTTCCGAGCCAGGACCGTTTCCGGCGACGAGCCGGACGACCTACGGCAGAATCCACCGAGCCCGGAAGGACTTTCTGCTTTCGTCGCGAAGGTGCTTGTTGAGGCACGTCCCGTCGTCGCGGTAGTCTTCGGCGTCGAGGCATTCGGACGGTCCGGCCACGGGAACCGGCAAGCTGCCGTCGTCGCTGAGAACCAGCAGGCGAGGCGATCGGGAGAAGGCAACCAGGCCCTCCGGGCACCAGCCGAGCCCCGCGGACTCCAAGTCCTTGAGGGGGACGGGTTGCTCGTCGGCCTTCTCCGACCAGCGGTAGAGCACTGCCCGGCCGCCGCCTTCCGGAGGCCCGGCGATCACGAACGTCGCGCCGTGGTGGTCGGAGCGGACCATGTCCCGGATTCCGAGGCCCCCCAGTCTCCACAACATGGGCCGGCCAAATCGGGGTGGCCGGGCTTGCTCGACCACCTCCGCCGGGTTCAGCAGCGGAACCACGATCGCGCGGCGGTCGCTCGCGCCGCGGGGCGAAGCCAGGGGGTTCCGCAAGCCGATCAAGAGCGAATTGCCGTCGGCGCCCGCGCAGAGGCCCTCGATGTTCAGGCCGTGCTGCTTGGGGGCAAGACGCCCCGTGCCGTCGCCGTTCGCTCTCTCCCGGCGATAGGAGCCCGGCAGGTGCGGGCAGGCCGCGCGGACGTCCCGGTCGGCCACCAGCCGCTCCGCCAGTTCCCTGTACGGCCGCCCAATCCCCCGCACGGGGGGTCCGCCGGGCTCTGCGAGGATCTCGGTGGCAAAGAAGCGACACCGATTGGGTCGCCACTTGCCCTTGCGATTCCTGCCGTGGGAGGTAATCCAGTACGCGCGATCCCCGACCCGAGCTCCTCCT
>Ga0272441_10001925_pt1 | contig 43439 bp, 33 predicted proteins | sample SSMProp6N_FD_193582 | JGI IMG/M metagenome (GOLD analysis project Ga0272441, IMG submission 193582) | Marine sediment archaeal communities from Little Sippewissett salt marsh, Falmouth, MA, United States - SSM-Prop-6N | ecosystem: Environmental > Aquatic > Marine > Wetlands > Sediment ...
CGAACCGCCAGGGGGGGCAGAAGTTCGTGTTCCGGTATCGCATCCTGCGCCAATTAAAACGTACGGTGATTGTGGCTTCAACCGATGACCATCGCGATCTTCTCCCTCACATGGCCAGTCATCTGGAGTCAATTCCCTTCTATTTTTCCCGTATCGACTGGAATCAGCGATCGTTTCACCTGCTGGTTCTCAAGCATGAACCCGTGGTTCCGGATCGAGGCTGGTTGCGGAATTTTCGCGGATTTCTGGAAAAAAAAATCGGCGATACGGATTAATCTTCTTTTTTTCCGGGTTTCAAAAGCCGGTACAACTCGTATACATTGGCGACCTGCCGGACGCGGATGTCTTTCCCGCCGGGTATTCCGGATTGGGCCTTGGGCAGAATGAAACGGGTCAATCCCTGCTGCATGGCCTCCTTCATGCGGGGTACGATCCAGGCGGTGGGGCGAATCTCCCCGGTCAAACCCACTTCTCCGATCATGGTATGGGGGCGCGCGGACGCGAGGTTGCGCCGACTTGACAGCAAAGCGCCCAGAACCGGGAGGTCCGCCGCGGGATCCCGGAGGGAGAAGCCCCCGGTCACGTTGAGGAAAACATCATGCTGGAAAAAGGGAATCTTGAGTTTTTTCTCGATAACCGATATCAGCATGGCCATGCGGTACGCGTCAAAGCCCACGGATATGCGCCGGGGATTGCCGGTAAAGGGGCTGTCGGTGACCAGGGCCTGGATCTCCACCAGCAGGGCGCGGCGACCGTTGAGTGTAGGGAATAGTACCACTCCGGGTTCCCTGCTTTCCCTGCCGTGGATGAACAATGCGGATGGATCTTCCACCGAGTCAAGGCCCTTGGCGCTCATGCGGAAAACCCCCAATTCATCCACTGGTCCGAAGCGGTTCTTTGCGGAGCGCAGGATGCGAAGATCCGATTTGAGTTCCCCCTGAAAGTAGAGAACCACGTCTACCATATGCTCCAAGGTTTTCGGCCCGGCAATCTGTCCCTCTTTGTTGATATGACCGATAATGAATACCGTCATATCAGCGGTCTTGGCTGTTTCGATCAATGCCGCCGTGGCCCGGCGCATCATGGCCACCGACCCGGTTCCCGGAGCGGTTCCGCCGGCATTGAGGGTCTGGATGGAGTCTACGATCAGGACCCGGGGCTTCAGTTTTTCCACAGCGGCTTGCAGGTCTTCCAGGTCTCCCATGGCCAGTAGGTGAATGCCTTCAACTGAAATTCCCAGGCGGTCGGATCTCAACTTGATCTGGGATTCCGATTCTTCGCCGGAGTAGTACAATACCGGATTGTCCCGGGATCCGGCGCGGCCGCAAATCTGCAGCAACAGGGTGGATTTGCCTACTCCCGGTTCGCCTCCGATGAGAACGATGGACCCGGGAACATAGCCTCCCCCCAATACTCTGTCCAGTTCAGGGATTCCCGTAACCCGGCGGCTGACCTGGTTGACGTCAACTTTCTCCAGGGGGACCGGGGCTGTTACCCTGCGTTTGGATTCCGCGGACGCGGAGGTTTCGCGGGAGGTGATTTCCGTCAGGGTACTCCAGGCTTCGCAGCGGGGGCATCGTCCATAGTATTTGGGGCTCTGGTATCCGCATTCCACGCATTCATACAATGTATGAGCCCGTCCCTTCATGGGCGTGTCTCCTTCCGGCCTGATCCGGCCGGATGCGTTGCTACCGACTATTCGGATTCGACAATTCGGGTAAAGTCCGCCACCCACATCAATATCTTGTCGACCTTGCGTACCAGGGCGATGCGGTTGCGCCGCAGGCCCTCATCCTTGGCCATGACCAGGACATTGTCGAAGAAATCGTCGATCACCGGTTTCATTTCCAGTATTTCCGCTGCCACGGCGCGAAATTCACGTCGTTCCAGGTGGAGATGGATGGCGGGCTCGGTCTGCTTAAGAATGTCGTAAAGCATTTTTTCTTCCCGGTCCTGAAACAGGTCTGGAGAAATTTGTCCGATTTCGGTATCGCTGCGGGCAATGTTCTTGAGGCGCTTGTGCAGGATGATCAGCGGTTGTATGGAAGGCGTTCCCGTCATCTCGGTGATTTCGAGAGCCTTCAGGTGCAGGCGGTAGATTTCAAGGGAATTCCCTGATAAAACCGCTTCCACCACGTCATGGCGGATTCCCAGGTTTTCGCGCATGATATTGTCAAGGCGGATGCGGAACAGGTCCTTGACTTTATCCGTCAGGGTTCCCGGATCCGGTTCATCGCCAGCCAGTAATGAGCAGGCGCGATCAATCAGGGCCGAGAGATCGAAGTCGAGGCCGAGGTCAAGAATCACTTTCACGACGGAGTTGGCGTCACGGCGGATACCATAGGGATCGCTGGAACTGGACGTGCGGATTCCCCGGGAGAGGAAAGCGGAGATATTGTCGATTTTATCAGTGATGGACAGCAACCCTCCCCCAAGGTGGGATACGGTTTTTTGTGTGAAACCCCGGGGTTCGTAGTGAGCGTAAACCGGTCGCCAGATCGATTCCGGCTCTCCTGTCTCCCTCAGGTACAGGCCGCCCATTATGCCCTGAAGCGATGGGAACTCGCCCACCATCCGGGTAACCAGGTCGTTCTTGCACCATTCCGCCGCCTTTTTGAGGTCTTTTGCCAGCGGATCGTTACCGGTTAAGCGGCAGACTTCCGCCACCAGGCTCTGCAGGCGGGTGGACTTGTCCTGGAAGGTACCCAATCCCTTGTGGAATACAACGGAAGACAGTTTCTTACGCAAGGCCTTGAAGTCTTCGGCCCGGTCGGTTTCCCAGAAAAACGAAGCATCTTCAAAAGTAGCCTGGATTACTTTTTCATTGCCGCCGGCCACATTGCGGTGCTCGTCGGGTACGTTGGATACACCGATGAAATGGTTCATCAGGCGGCCGGAACCGTCATGAAGCGGGTGAAGCTTCTTCTCGTTGCGCATGAACTCCGCGATGATTTCCTGGGGGAGTGAAAGGTAGCGACGGTCAAATTCTCCGCTGAAAACCACCGGGTATTCGTTGTTGAAAACGTAGTATCGCAACATATCGGGATCGATTTCAACCGTGGTTTCCATGTCCGTAGCCAGAGCCATGGCGTCCTGCAGGATGATTTTTTCCCGTTCCCGTTCTCCGGGGATCACGAAGTTTTTGTGCAGGGTCTCGATGTATTCACGGTAAGAAGAGATTTCCAGCTTGTCTTCCGACAATAGCGGGTGGGCGTCAACCTCCCGGGATGAACGGATTCCGGCGAATTCGACGGCGACCAGTTCGCCATCCAGGATTGCCAGGATGTTGCGGATAGGGCGAATAAAGGGCACCCTCGATTCGTTCCATACCATGGCCTTGCGGAATGTCAATCCCTCCAGGATACGGGGAATCGCTTTTTCCAACAGGCGGTGTGTTTTTTTTCCCTTGTAAAGTCGTTCCACCGCCATATAAACGCCCTTGGGCGTTTCCACTTCGCGGACATCGTCAAGGGCGGTCCCATTGGCTTCAAGGAACTTGACCAGTGGTACCGCCGGGCGCCCGGAATCATCGTAGGCGATACGTTTCGAGGGGCCGGTCAGGATTTCCGAGCGATCTTCGGCCTGCAACGGCAGGCCGGTGATATATACCATGAAACGGCGATTGGTGGCGGCTACCTCCATGGTTCCCATGGGGAGGTGCTCGTTCTCCAACTCCTCCCTGAACGCGGTCTCGAGTTGATCACGAATTCTCGGTGCCTCGGAGACGGGAACTTCTTCGACACCGATCTCAAAAAGGAAGTCAGCCATTGTTCTCGTCCTCCTCGGTTTCCGAAACGGGTTGGGTCTTCTCCAGGTAGAGGCCGGCGATTGATCCGGCCAGTTCCCTCATTTTCGCCATCAGGGTGGTCCGTTCCGCTACGGATATGGCCTTGCGGGCGTCCAGGATGTTGAAAGCATGGGAACACTTAAGGAGGTAGTCGTAGGCGGGCAGGTACAATCCGCTTTCGACCATCCGCGTCGCTTCGACCCGGAACATGCGGAAGGTTTCTCGAAGCATTGGAATATCAGCGGATTCGAAATTGTAGATGGAAAACTGGCGTTCCTCTTCATGGCGCAGATCGTGGTAGGTGGTTTTGTGCCCCCATTCAAGATCGTAGATGTTGCTTTTGCGATCCAGGAAACTTGCCAGGCGTTCAACGCCGTAGGTGATTTCCAGCGAATTGGGATTCAACTCCTTGCCTCCGGCCTGTTGAAAATAGGTGAACTGGGTGATCTCCAGGCCGTCACACATGACCTGCCATCCCACTCCCCATGCCCCCAGAGAGGGAGAAGCCCAGTTGTCTTCATCGAATTTGATGTCATGGTTGCGGATGTCAACCCCGAGATGGTACAGGCTGTTCAGGTAAAGGGACTGTCCGTCGGCGGGAATGGGCTTCAGAATCACCTGGAACTGATTGTGCTTCTGAACCCGGTTGGGATTGTCTCCGTAACGGCCGTCATCGGGCCGTCGGGAGGGCTGCCAATATGCGATTTTCCACGGCTTGGAGCCCAGAACACGGAAGAAGGTGTCAGGAGTCATGGTCCCGGCACCGACTTCCACATCGTATCCGGAAACTATGGTGCAACCGTTCAGTGACCAGAACTCCTGAAGCTTGAGGATAATGTCTTGGACACTCATGGATTTATTCCTGTTCCCGGGGTTGCCATCTGAGAACCGGCTTGCGGGCGGCCCGGACTTCGTCGAGTCTTCGCCGGGGGGTGTCGTGGGGCGCCTGACGGACCTTCTCCGGATCGGTTTCCGCCTCATTGATGATTTTTTTCATGGTGGAAATGAAGTGGTCCAGGGTTTCCAGGCTTTCGGTTTCAGTCGGTTCGATCATCATGGCGCCATGGACGATGAGGGGAAAGTAAATGGTAAAGGGGTGAATGCCGTAGTCCAGGAGGCGTTTGGCCACGTCCAGGGTGGATACCGACAGGCCTTCGTCGGAGAAAATCACTTCGTGCAGTGTCCGCGACTTATAGGGAAGATCCAGAACACCCGTGAGCCCGCAACGGATGTAGTTGGCATTGAGTACCGCGTCTTCCGAAGCGTTCCGCAGATTGTCCCGGCCGAGACTCATCAGGTAGGCCAGAGCCCGGATCATGACCAGAAAATTTCCGTAGAAGTTCTTTACGCGTCCGATGCCTTCCGGAATGGTATAGCGCGGAGAAGCACCCTCCTGGCGGGGGATCACCGGAGACGGCAGGAATGGAATCAGGTCGTCCGCCACCCCGACCGGTCCGGATCCCGGGCCTCCGCCTCCATGGGGGGTGGAGAAGGTTTTGTGAAGATTCAGGTGCAGGACGTCAACACCCAGGTCGCCGGGGCGCACGATCCCCATCAAGGCGTTCATGTTGGCGCCGTCCATGTAGAGCATGGAACCGTTTTCATGCAGGGCCGATGAGATTTCGCAGATATTCCGTTCGAAAATTCCCAAGGTATTGGGATTCGTGAGCATAAGGGCGGCTACGTCCTTATCCAGATGTTCTTTCAGGGTATCGACTTCGAGCACGCCGTCGGGTCCCGAAGGAATCTCGCGTACGTCATAGCCGGCGAAATGCGCGGAAGCGGGGTTTGTGCCGTGGGCGGAATCGGGAATCAGGACGATCCGGCGCGGATCTCCCCGCTCCGTCAGGCACTGGCGTATCAGCATCATGCCCGTCAATTCACCATGGGCTCCGGCGGCCGGAGCCAGGGAGAACGCTTTCATTCCGGTGATGGCGCACAACCATTCCTGCAGCTCGCGCATGACCTCGATATTGCCCTTCACCAGGTGATGGGGCGTATACGGGTGGGCGTTGGAGAAAGAGGGCATGGAGGCAATGGTCTCATTTACCTTGGGATTGTACTTCATGGTGCAGGATCCCAGGGGGTAGAAGCCCGTATCCACCGAGTGGTTGAGATGGCTCAGGTTGGTGTAGTGACGAACAATCTCGACTTCCGAAAGGCTGGGGAAGTCCTGAATATCTTCGCGCATCAGTTCAGCGGACAGGGCCGGGGAAGTCCCCGGCAGAGGATCGCTGTCGAAAGAATAACCGGTTTTGCCTGAGCGGCTCTTGTTAAACAGCAGGTCTGGAAGAGTTTTCATCGGGAACCTCCAAGAGCGTCCGCGAATCGGTCGATATCGCTTTTTCTGTGCATTTCCGTAAGGTTGACCAGCAGGCAGTCGGCATAATCCGGGGCGAACCACTTGAGGGGTACTCCCGCAAGTATTCCGGCGCTCTCCAGGCGGGACAGCAGCTCGTCGACTCCGGTGCCTTTGACCCGGAGTACGATTTCATTGAAATAGTCGGCGGTAAAAACGACTTCCAGGTTGGGGAGGTCCGCGACCTTGCCGGCGAAATAGGCGGCATTGAGGTGGTTGGCTCGGGCGATTTCCATGAGACCGCGGCGGCCAAGGGTCGCCATGTACATGGCGGCCCGCACGGCGCACCAGGCCTGGTTCGTGCATATGTTCGACGTGGCCCGTTCCCGCTTGATATGCTGCTCCCGGGTGGACAGAGTCAGCACGTAGCCGCGGCGATCTTCCTGGTCCACGGTTTCACCCACGATGCGTCCCGGCAATTGCCGCAGGAACTCCGCCCTGGTCGCCATGAAACCAAGATATGGTCCGCCGAAGCCCAGGGGCAGCCCGAAACTCTGGGCTTCTCCCGCCACCAGGTCCACACCCTGTTCTCCCGCGGGCTTGAGCAGGGCCAGGGACATGGCTTCGGTGACGATCTGGGCGGCGTAGGCTTTTTCGGAATGGGCGCGCCGGGTGATGGCGGCGGAGTCTTCCACCACGCCGAAAAAGTTGGGGGACTGGAAAATCACACCGCCGGTTTCGCCGTCGAGCAGGGCTTCCAGTTTTTCAAGATCCATCCGGGCGGTGGAGGCGTCCATGGGGACCGTTTCCACCTGGATGCCGAGGTTCTGGATATAGGTTTCGATAATTTCCCGGTATTCCGGGTGCAGGGTCTCGGCGACCAGGATGCGGTTCCGCCGGGATTTCCGCTGCATCAAGAGCAGGGCTTCCGCCGCGGCGGTTCCCCCGTCGTACAGGGATGCGTTGGATATATCCATCCCGGTAAGCTGGGTGATCATGGTCTGGTATTCAAAAATGGCTTGCAGGCTACCCTGGCTGACTTCAGGCTGGTAGGGAGTATAGGGGGTCAGAAATTCTCCCCGGGAGCTCAAGTGTTCCACGACTTCAGGGATGAAGTGGCGGTAAGCGCCGGCCCCGAGAAAAGAGAGATGGGATTCGTAATCGTTGGCCGCGGCCAAATCCCGGAAACGTTCCAGGAGTCTGTTTTCACTGAGGGCTTCCGGCAGTTCCTGCATGGACGGGAAGCGGTGCTTCCCGGGGATGTCCTCGAAGAGTTCACTGGTAGAGCCGATCCCCATGCAACGCCGCATGGACTGACGGTCGGCCTCCGTCAATGGCAGGTACCTCATGGCGTTCTCCTTACGTCAGGAAATCATTTTCTGGTAATCTTCCAGGGACATCAACTCATCCAGATCCGCCGGGTTGGACAGCTTGATCTTGACGATCCAGCCCTGGCCCTGGGCGTCTTTGTTGATCTGCTCCGGGTGATCTTCCAGATCTTCGTTTACGGCTATCACTTCTCCGCTGATCGGAGCGTAGACGTCACTTACGGCTTTTACCGATTCCACGTTGGCCATGGCGTCGCCCCGGCTGACCGAGTCTCCCACGGCGGGGAGTTCAACGTACACCACATCCCCCAGTTCATGCTGGGCGTGCTCGGAGATACCCACTACCGCGGTGTCGCCTTCCACGCGGACCCATTCATGCTCTTTGGTGAATTTAATGTTTTCTGCGCTCATTCTCTTTCTCCTGTCGGTTTTTTCCATCTATTCATCGGGGATCCGCGGAAAGCCGGACCCCTGAAACAGTCCTGTTTGCGCTGAAGCAATCAGCGCTCCCTTTTATAGAAAGGCATTTCCACCACCCGGGCTTCTACTTCGCGGTTGTGAATGCCGATCCGGAACATGGTCCCCGGTTCCGTGGCCTCCATGGGCAGGTAGGTCATGCCGATCGCTTTTTTTAGATACGGGGCCATGGTTCCGCTGGTAACGGGAGAAACCTCCCGGCCATTCCAGATTGCCGGATATCCATGGCGGGCGATACCCCGTCCCATGACTTCGAAACCTACCAGGCGGCGCTGAATACCTTCGGTTTTCTGGTTGAGAAGCACTTCCCGGCCGATGAAATCTCCCTTTTTCAGTTTGAGAATCCAGCCCAGCCCGGATTCCAATACGGTGTGGCTGTCGTCTATGTCGTTCCCGTACAGGGACATGCTGGCTTCCAGCCTCAGGGTATCCCGGGCGCCGAGTCCGGCGGGGATGATTCCCAACTCCTCTCCCTGCCGTGCCAGTTCCAGAAAGAGCGAGGAAGCGAAGTCTTCATCGGACTTGAAATAGATTTCAAAACCATCTTCGCCGGTGTACCCGGTTCGGGAGATCAGGGCGGGCAGATCGCGAACCTTGTCCATGACGAATCGGTAGTATTGAATCTCCTCCAGATCCGCCCCGGTAAACCGGGAAAGCAGTTCCTGGGCCCTGGGGCCCTGGACGGCTATCTGGGAGTACTCGTCGCTTTCATTGTCGATCCGCACATCAAAGCCGGCGGTCTTCTCCCGGATCCAGGCGTCGTCCTTGGCCAGGTTGGCGGCGTTTACCACCAGCAGGTATTCCGTGTCGTTTATTTTGTGAACCAGCATGTCGTCGACAAAGCACCCTTTTTCCGTCAACAGGCCGGAGTATTGAATCCGCCCGGGTTTCAGCTTGGCGGCATTGTTGGAGGAGATATGCTGCACCGCATCCAGGGCCTGGGGGCCTCTCACGAAGATTTCGCCCATGTGGCTGACGTCGAAGAGTCCTCCGGTACTGCGTACCGCCAGGTGTTCCTCGTTGACTCCTGAATACTGCACCGGAAGGTCCCAGCCGGCAAAATCCACCATTTTCCCTTTCAATTCGTAATGGGCACGGTTAATACGGGTTTTCTTCATGATCTCATCTCCACTTGATCCGGATCTGTCGACCTCTGGGCAAACTCGGGACATATCCGTATAATGTAATATCAATAACTAGCACACCCATGTGGAAATATCAAGTTGTACCGGGAGGCTTGAACCCTTGACTTTTGCAATGATCCCCTTATATAATCGTTCCCGTATTGAATCTTTGGCGGATTCAGTCTGCTCTGTGGAGGACTCTGTATGAAAAAACAGATCGTTTTGCTGATTATCATTATGGTAATATCTTCTTTTTTCCTGCTGGCTGACGAAAAGCAGGACCTGTGGGCGCGGATCAGCCAGGAAAGCAACCTGGAAGCCAAGTTGACGCTGCTCCAGGATTATGAAACCCGGTTCGGCCAGGAACAGGGGGAACGTACCCGCTTCCTGTATTTGAACATGGCTTTGACTTCTTACCAGTTGAAACAATTTGAAAAAACCATTACATACGGCGAGAAGGCCCTTGAGCAGCCGGGGCTGGAACCGAAAAACAAGTTGAACCTCTGCCTCTGGCTCGCCAACTCTTACAACGTGACCAAAACCGACCTGGAAAAAGCCCATGCCTATTGCGATCAGGTTATCGCCCTGGCCAAGGAATTGAAGGCCGAAGGTGACCCGGGCAATAAGTATGACAAGCAGTATATCGCTCCCGCCTTGCGTATCCAGATCCAGACCCTCTATGCCCGGGGAAAAAAGGATCCCGACATGATTACCCAGGCCGCCCGCAAGGGCCTGGAAGCCTATACCGTTGAACCGGTCCGCAAGAACGCCGACCTGGTATTCTCCCTCTGTAATGGATTGTTCAGCCTGAACCGCAAGCAGGAGGCCATCTCCATAATGGAAGAATTGGTGGAGAAGGAAACCGGGAATGCCCGGTACCTGAGCGCTCTGGCGGTCTGGTATTCCAAGAGCGGTCAAAAGGACCGGGCCGTGGGCTATCTGGAACAGGCATACAATGTTCGACGCAACGTCAAGACCGCCTACAACATCGCGGTATTGTCGCAGTCCAAGGATGTGGACAAGGCCATCCGCTACCTTGCCGAAGCTTACCAGATGAACCCTTCCACCCAGTCCCGGGTGTACAAGCTGCTCCGTCACCTTTTCTACAACGTCAAGACCAAGGGACAGACCCAGGCGGAACAGGATCAGGGTTTCAATGAAGTCCTGGCGGCGGCCAAATCCAGGATCTGAATACCTGCTCGAAAAGGTTACACGGTTAGCAGGATCCGGCGCCGGTCTCCCATGCGCGCGGTAATCTGCCTGGCATCCATGTATTCCAGCAATGGGATAATGGCACGCCGGGTAAGGGCCGTGATCTCCCGGAATGCAGCAATATCGATGATGTCGCCCTGATTGCGTTTGTATTTTTTCAGTCGGTTGATAATCTTGACCAGGTCCGCCTTGAAAACAAAGTCTTTTTCGTTCAGCCGCACGACCTGATCATCATTCAGCAGGTACCACAGTGCGCTGTTAATGGTGGGATAGGAAAGCCCGGACGTATGAAGCAGGTCATCAATGGAAAAGACGACCTTGCGCTGTCGTTGCACTTCTTCTTCGATCAGGCGGATGTTTTCCTTTTCTTTTTCCGATAAACCCTGGCGGGGGAATGCGATCTGTTCCTCCAGGATTCGGAATGTGCCGGCCTGGATTTCCGGGAAAAGCAGGTAGCGGAAGAGCAGGGAAGAACTCGGGATTTTCAGGTGGGACTCCAGGTGCGCCAGGGGAACGGCCCGGGTGCTTTTTTCTCTTTTGGTCTCCAGCCATTCTTTTAAATTGGTCCGCAGGCGCTGGAAGCTTTCCCGGGATGTTACCAGCAGGGGAACTGTCTCAATGACTTTCAACTCATTGCGCAATTCGGACTGGATCAGCAGGTCCAGCATTTCCTGGTGAGGAATGCCGAAGAAATCGATTATCCGCTGGGCCTCCAGAAAGCGTTCCACCTCCAGAAGCAGGCTTACCATCCGTTCGGGAGCCGGGTCGGGATTGTCTTTCAAGATATGCGCAATTTTGCGCATTTTGCGTTTGTTGTACTTGGATAAAACCGGCAGTAGTACGTCCCCGGGGATTCCGCGGTTGGCCAGGCTCAAAAATTGATGGTGGTGAAGCGTTATCTGCTGCTTGAAGTGAGCGGTGTACAGGTCAGGGTCTACCCGGGTGAATGTGGCGGCCAGACTGGTGCCGCCCAGGGAAACCTTGCCCGTGAAATGGGGTTCTTCGTGTCGCAGCGCGACAAAATAGGAGTTGAACTTCATGAAACCCTTGGGCGCCGGGCGGGGACACTGGAAAGATTCGGTATATCCATGGGGAAAGTGGGGTGAGTGAGGGGATTTGAACCCCCAACATTCGGTTCCACAGACCGATACTCTACCCTTGAGCTACACTCACCACTTGAGTGGATTTTACCGTATGCCCGGCGGAATGTCAATACGGTCCGGTTGACGGTTGCCGGGAGGATACAGTACACTGCGGGTGGATGGATGAGGCCCTGCGGCCTGTCTGTGAGGAGGAAAGCATGAGTCGACTCGTTGTTGCAGTGATCCTTGGTATGCTGTTGCTTTTCCCGGCTTCTCCGCTGTCGGCGGAGGAAGGGATGTGGCCCTTGAGTGAAATTCAGAAACTGGACCTGGCCGCCCGGGGACTGCGTATGGACCCCCTGGCCTTGTACAACCCCCGGGGCGTCAGCCTGGTGGATGGCATTATCAACCTCAGTGGATGCACGGCTTCATTCATATCATCCGACGGCTTGATACTGACCAACTATCATTGTGCTTTCCGGGCGATCCAATCGGTAACCACAAGTGAAAATGATTATTTTAAGAATGGGTTCATGGCCGGGAACCGTTCGGAAGAATTGCCGGCTCACGGATATACCGTACGGATCATCGATTCATATCGTGACGTTTCCAAAGAGGTGTTGTCCGCGGTCCGGGCATCCATGTCATACGCCGAACGCACCCGGGCGCTGGAGAAACGCATCAAGGCCATCGTGAAACGGGCGGAGAAAGGTCATCCAGGCAAGCGCGCTTCCGTCGCGGAGATGTTCCCGGGAAAGACGTATGTTCTGTTTGTGTATACGTATCTGCGGGATGTACGTCTTGTCTATGCGCCTCCCCGGTCCATTGGTGAATTCGGCGGAGAAGATGATAATTGGATGTGGCCGAGACACACGGGTGATTTCGCCCTGCTTCGCGCCTACGCCGGCCCGGACGGAAAACCGGCGGATCTCTCGGAAATGAATCGGCCCTATCATCCCCAGGCCCACCTCAAGGTAAACGCCGCTGGCGTAAGCCGGGGAGATTTCGTTTTTATTCCCGGGTATCCGGGGCGGACCTACCGTCATCGCACGTCCTACTTTCTTGATTTTGAAGAAAAATTGCGCATGCCCTGGATGGTCGCCCAGTATGAAAGGATGATCAAGGTTCTGGAGGAGATGAGCCGCCGGGATCGTGAAGTGGCGATTCAACTGGCTCCCCGGTTAAAGGGAATATGGAACGTGATGAAGAATTACCGGGGGAAGTTGAAAGGCATGCGCCAGGCCGGGATTACGCAGCGCCGCCGGGACCAGGAAAAAAAACTCCAGGAATTCATTCTCGCCGATCCGGAATTGAAAGAGAGATACGGTTCCGTTCTGGAGGCCATCCGCGGCGTCTTTGATGAATCCCGCAAGGACTGGCGGATCCGCCTGGCATATTCTACTTTGCCCCGGGCTTCCTTTCTGCTGGGGACGGCGCACACGCTGTACGAAGCATCCATGGAAAAAAGAAAACCCGATCTGCAGCGCAAGTCCGCGTATATGGATCGTAATTTTCCACGCCTGAGCCAGCGGCTGCTGCGCAACTACCGTAACCTGTATGTTCCCGCTGAACTTGCGTTGACCGGGCATGTGCTGTCCCTGTTGCTGGAATTTCCGGATTCTCCTTATGTCTCGCCGCTGCGGGACGCCCTGGGCAAAGAGTCCCCCGGGGATTTCCTCCGGCGGGCGTTTGCCGAGACGGAATTGACGGAACGCTCGGCGGCAAAGAAGTGGCTGAAGGCAAAACCCGGGGATTTCCGGGCTTCCCGGGATCCCTTGATCCGGCTGGCCGTTGCCTTGCATCCGGTTCTGGAGAAGCTGGATGAAGAGAGAAAAGAACGGAAGGGCCGCCTTGACGAGCAGCTGGCCAAATTGGTCGAGGTGAAAAGGCGGTTTCTGGGACGGGATTTTATTCCCGACGCCAACAGTACCCTGCGCTTGACCATGGGGCGGATCCGCGGGTATTCTCCGGCGGACGCGGTGACCATGGATCCACAGACCACCTTGGAGGGCCTGGTTGAAAAGCATACGGGGCGGTCTCCCTTTATCGCTCCCCGGCGTTTGCGGCGCCTGGTAAGTGAGGGCAAGGACGGGGGCTTCGCTGACCCCCGGTTGGGCCAGGTACCGGTGGCCATGTTGTACGATTGCGACACCACCGGCGGGAATTCGGGCAGTCCCGTGCTCGACGCCCATGGCCGCCTGGTGGGACTGAATTTTGATCGCGTGTTCGAGGCGACGGTGAACGATTATGCCTGGAGCGACCGTTTCAGCCGTTCGATCGGGGTGGATATTCGGTTTATACTCTGGTTCCTTGGAGAATACAGCGGAGCCGACCACCTTTTGAGCGAGATCGGTGTGGCCGCGCCTGACCGGGAGGGATGAGTTGAAAAAAATATGGATTGTATTGCTGGTGATTGGTGTTTTCCTGCTGGGAGTATTGGTGACGGAACCGTTGATGAACGGCATCAATGAGATTTCCGGCAAGACCCTGTTCCAGACCCGGAAAACTCTGCGCACCGAGTTGGAGGCCCTGCGTGAATCGGAAAACGCCGCCCGGATGGAAATGGAATCCCAACGCCAAAGGTTGTCTCGCCTGAGCGCGGAACTCCAGGGCAGGGATTTCCGGCGTTTGACCCGGGAGGCTCTCCTGGGCGCCGCGGGAGGGGATAAAGAAAACCGGGTCATTCTGCGTCCCGCCGAATCGGAGATGATGCTGCCCCCGGAGGCTCAGGACAATTCCGCCATGGGCGCCTTGCGTTCCCGGATCAATCGGAAGGTGTCCGATATGCTGGACGTGTCCCGGCGTATCCTGGGCGAAAAAGTGGGTATGCTCAATCTTGAACTTAAGTCCATGAACGCCGACCTTCATGCTCGTAATGTCGAGTTGAAAGACAAGCTGGATGAACTGGATGCGTATCGCCGGCGCCTGGATGAGCAGAAAAGCTATATCGGTGAACTGGAAGGCATTCGTGGTGAATTGGAGACCGTGGTGACCGACCTGGAAACCAAAATCGAGAACGGGCAGTTGAAAGTGTCTTTCCAGGGCGACATATTGTTCGCCTCCGGGAGTCATCGCCTGCGTAAGCCGGGGAAGCGCCTTCTGGATTCGGTTTTCCCGGTATTGAAATCCCAGGCCGACCGGGTGGACATCTTCGTGGCCGGACATACCGACAATGTTCCCATCCGTCCCGACTCCAGGGATCGCTACGCTTCAAACTGGGAACTTTCGACCTACCGGGCCATAGAAGTCGTGAAATACCTGACCGCCGGGGGATTGGATCCCCGCCACTTGACCGCCGCCGGATACGGGGAATACAAGCCGGTGGCGGATAACGCCACCGAGGCCGGCCGCAGGAGTAACCGGCGGGTCGAGTTGTTTTTGATCCCCCAGGTGATCCGGCGCGGCGGCGCGGAAGGAGAGGAAAAACCGACGCATGAATAATACGGATCCGCACAATGCCGGGAGATCACCGGAGAAGCCGCCGGATCTTCCCTGTGCGGAGTGGTTGCGACACTTATTTGAAGGTGCTTACGTCGTGGATGCCCAACGGCGCATCCTGGCCTGGAATCCCGCGGCGGAAAGGATTTCCGGTTATTCCCGCGGGGAAGTGGTAAACAGTTTCTGCTGGAACGACATCCTGCGGCATATGGATGAAGATGGCCGGTTGTTGTGCCGGCAGGGATGTCCTCTGCATCTGACCCTGTCCGACGGCGGGGAACGGGAAGCCCGGGTGTACCTGCACCACAAAGAGGGGCACCGGATGCCGGTGCTTGTGCGGGTATTCCCGTTGCGGGACGGGGCGGGCCGGATCAACGGCGCGGTGGAGCTTTTTCGAGCGGAAGAGGATGTCGCTAGGATGGAAGAACGCATCCGGGAATTGGAGGCGTTGTCATTGCTCGATGAGTTGACGCGCCTTCCCAATCGCCGTTACCTGGAGAACCTGATGCGAGAACGTCTGGACATGCTGGTTCGTTACGGCTCCGGATTCCACCTGCTCTTTATGGACCTGGACCGTTTCAAGAGTATCAACGACCAATTCGGTCATGGGGCGGGCGACCGCTTGCTTCAGTCCGTGGCGGGGACATTTCGTCACAACCTGCGTCGCTCCGACCAGGTGGGCAGGTGGGGCGGCGATGAATTTCTGGGCATCCTTTCCGATGCTGAGGAGAGCAGTGTCCCGGTGGTTGCCGCGAAATTGCTGCGTTTGGTGGCCGCGACGGCAACGAACCATGATGGGCGGGACCTGCGGACCACCATTTCCATCGGCATGACCCGGGCGCGACCGGAGGATACCCCGGATTCTCTTCTGGAGAGGGCGGACGCCCAGTTGCTGCGATGCAAAAAAACGGGGTGCAACCGTTGCTGCCGGGATCAAGAGGATGGCGGTCGCGGTCAAATGGTGGACGGAGGATAGATCCGGATCCGCGGGATATCGCGTGCCGGGATTCCCCCGGCCAGCAGGCGGGTGATTTCCCGCGCCGCCGCGGCGGCGATATCGTCGAGGCCCTGACTCTCATCCCGGGAAAACCGGCCTAGAACCCAGGATGTTACCGAGCCTCTTCCGGGGCGGGAAATTCCCAGACGAAGGCGCGGGAAGTCCCTGGTCCCCAGGGATTCCGCTATGGAACGCAACCCGTTGTGCCCCGCCAGACCGCCGCCGTTCTTGAACGCGATCCAGCCGAAGTCGGTTTCAAGATCGTCGTGAACCACCAGGATCTGCCCGGGAGGGATGCGGTAATATCCGGCGGCGGCCGCCACGCTTTTTCCGCTGCGGTTCATCAGGGTCAGGGGCTTCAGCAGCCAGACGCTGCCTTCCAACCCGGAATAGCGGCAGGTTTCACCCTGGAAACGTCGTTTCCAGGGGCCCGGTTGGGGTTCGAGATATGGGGGGACACGCCAGGCGAAATTGTGCCGGGTATTCCGGTACTCTTCTCCGGGGTTCCCCAGGAATACGACCAGGCCTACCGGCGAGGCCGCTCCGGGACTCATTGGGCGATGATGGGGCCGCCGATCCGTCCCACCGCGGTTACGTAAGCCGGGGGGGGGTCTTCAATGTGGATCCCGAGTTCATTCGAACCCTGGGCTGAGAATGTCTTCTTGATCCAGCGGACGGTACCGGCGAGAATGAAATCTTCGTCGCCGAGGGTGAGCTTGACCTTGATCTGGCGATGGGTGGGCAGTGAGGAAAGCGCGACCTTCAGGCCGTCTTGGCTGATGTCCAGCAACATGCCGGCCTTATCATCCACGTGGATCAGGCTTCTTTTTTTCAGTCTTTTCCCGTTTCTTTTTTCCATCTTTCTTCCCTCCACCGGGAGCATGCTTCTTTCCTAGAGAATACTCTAGAGTGGACGAAATTTCAACTTTTGGTTTTTCGGAGCTTTGCTGGGATTGCCGGGAATTCCGGATACCTTCGAATTCCAGCAGGTGGTGGCCGTAGGCTTTGAACCTGAAATGCAGGCCCCGGCGCCGGATTTCCGGGGCCGGTTGGATTATCCTGGCTCCGGTGACCCGGTCATGAAAACAAAGGTCGCCGTCGCAGTCGGCGGAAATCCGCAGGGTATCGATAAGGGATGGGCCGGGCTCCAGATCCCCGTCCCGCAGGTAACCGGCGGTTTCGGCGTAGCGGTTGTGCACCATGACCAGCAGGATGTCGCGACCACGCCCCCGGGAAAAGGCCAATACGTTCTCATCCCGCCCGTCGTCTTCCGTGCGCAGGGTGAACATCTGCAGGTCATCGGCTCCGGAAAACCGGCTTCTCTGGCGCATCAGGGGGAAAACAAAGGCCTTGTGATGGTCGGCGAAAGGATCATCGCGGAATTCTCCGCTGCGGGGGGCGGCGAACTCCATTCCATATTTCTCCGCCAGTCCCTCCACCTGGCCGTGGGCGAACATGGGCAGTCCCGGCAGGGTCAACATCAGGATACATGCCGCGAAATACTTGTCCCCCCTGCCGAACTGGCCGACCGCCGAATCCTCGTCGGGATTGCTGAGGAAGTTGACGAACCTGGACAGGATGGCGGGATTTTCCTTCCAGATGGTACGGATATACTCCCGGAACCCGGCGTTATCCTCGTTTCGCAGCATATGCATGAAGGCACTGTTGTAAACCCGGTGCATACCCAGGCGGCGAACGAAATAGCTTTCCATCAGCCAGAAAGCCTCGGCCAGAAGCAGGGTGTCCGGGAATTCCGATTCCGCGGTGTCCACGACCCGGCGCCAGAATTCCCCGGGCATGCGCTGGTTGAAATCCCCTTCCGTCATGGCCGCTTCCGCCCGGGAAGGGATGGCGCCTCCCTGGCCGGGAGGGGGATACCACAAACGGCGGAAATGCTTCCGCGTCAGGGTCATGGCGGCATCGAAGCGGATAATGGGAACCATGCGGGCTACGGTACGAATCTGGTCCAGAACCCGGTGGCGGACCTCTTCCTGAAGAAAGTCCAGTTGCGCGGTGTCGTTCCAGGGGATGTGGGTGCCGTCATTGCCGTGGTAGATGTAACGTTCCCTGCCTCCCCGGTCCCGCAAGCGGAACACCACCGCGGCGTCGGAACGGTCGAAATAATGATCTTCGATGCGGATGGATACACCGGCTTCCCGACTCAGCTCCGGGCCGTTAAAGGTATACCCGGGGTAGGGAAGATCATCACGATGGATGAATAGGTCCGGACGCTCCATGAGCAAGGGAGAATCCAGCCCCATATGGTTGGGTACCATGTCGGCTCCCAGGCGAATTCCCCGTTCCGCCGCCCTGCGGGAAAGAGACTCCAGCGCCGGGTTTCCTCCCAGCTCCGGCGCCACTCGGTAGCGGTTGACCGCGTAGGCCGAAGCCAGGGCTTCCGGGTCACCACCAAGGCGTTTGATCCGCAGCGATGCGGAGCTGCGTTCCCAAAGGCCGAGCAGCCAGATGCCGGTGAATCCCTGGGCGGCCAGGGAGTCCAGTTCCTCGTCGGGAATATCCGCCAGGGTCCTGACCGGGCGTTGCCAGCGGTGACTCAATTGCGAAAGCCATACATGTGTGTGCTTGGCCAGCAGAACCAGGTCGGCCATCCAACCGCGATCGGTGCTGAAATGGTCTTTGCCTTCATGGAATTCCTGCCGTTGCCGCCAGTATCCCGCGTCCGGCTGCGGGGGGGGGGGAGCGGGCGGTCTCTCTTCGGCGGCCAGATCCATGGCGGAATCGATGCGACCCAGAAGGTCCGGAATATGGGCTCCCCATTCCCGGCGCAGGAATTCCAATTGTCCCGACAGGGAATCCGGCGCGGCATACATGGCCGCGGACAGGGCGTCGGGGAGAGCCGGACCCGATCCGCCGCCGGGTTGCTGCTTGCGCAGAATCAGTTCCAGAGCCGGCAGAATCTCTGAAAAACCCGTTTCTTCCCGCAGCTCAGTGATGGGACACAAAGTGTTGACCCGTCTCAGGGCCGGATTTGACGCGGCCAGTTCCAGGAGCCAGTACTCTTCCAGCATGCGGGAGCGATGGATCCGCCGGTTTGCGCCCCGCAGGTAATCCTCCGCGGACTTTTCCCCCCGGAAGACCGCTTCCGGAGGAAAGACTTCCGTGACGGTCCGCAAGAGTTTATCCATATTTGCACTACCGGTTCTTTGCTCTAATTCGTCCAGGGGGAGGGGGGCGCCCGTCAAGCGCAAACGGATGATGCGGTGCTGGATCTCATGGATCAGCGAGGCCGCCAGGAGATCGGCGGCGCCGATGCCCGGGATGGAAGCCGCGGATATCTCCGCGGCCAGGCGGCGGGCGGCGGCAATGGAGACCAGTGACAGGTCGCCTTCCGGTGTGATCCGGGCGGGGTCGGGATTCAATCTGCGGCGGATGCTGTGGTGAAGTCGCATGTCGCATTCACCCTAGCCCATCGTCGATCGTAAGTCAATCCGGGGCTGCGATTGATTTCCCGTAGGGTGACGGGTATAATTCCTGAGGAGTTTGGGGAAACCGCAGGCATGCATCGCAATGTACGCAAAATGATGATCGTGTTCGTCGCCCTGGTGGTGGCGGGACTGGCGGGGCTTTTCCTGGCCATCGCCGAGTTCAATCGCAATTATGAATCGCATCTGCGTTCCCTGGATGATATGCGCCGGCGGATTGAAATCCTCCAGAGAGACCTTGACCTGCGCAACCGGCAATTGGCGGATTACGAAGTGACCCGCTACCGGGCGGAAGCGTTCTCGCGACGTTACCCTCTCTTTGATCGCATCGCCCGGGTGGTATTCGACAAAAGCAGGGAGTATGGTTTCCACCCCCGCCTGGTTATGGGAGTCATCCAGGTGGAAAGTGCCTTCAATCCAAAGGCGGTGTCGAACCGCGGAGCCTACGGCCTGATGCAGGTCAACCTTTCCGTGTGGCGCGATGAATTGAATATCGAGCGGGGACGGATTTTCGACATCGAGTACAACATCGACCTGGGCCTGAAAATTCTCAAGCGCTATTCACTGGTGGCCAAGGGCAATATCCAGCGCGCCCTTCACCTTTACAACAACGGTTACAAGTACAACAACACCGGGTATGTGCAAAGGGTCAATTCCGTTCTCTTTGATTCGGAAGTCAATCAATTGTCCCAGTTCAATCTTACCCAGTAACGACGCGTTAAAAGGGGCGAGGAGACATGGGCGGAAAAAGAAAGTACTTCGTACTGGACACCAACGTGATCCTGCATGATTACAACTGCGTGTACAGTTTCCTGAACAGTGATGTCATTCTTCCCATTACGGTATTGGAGGAACTGGATCAGTTCAAGAAAGGGCATCAGCAGATCCACTACAATGCCCGGGAATTCATCCGCATTCTGGACGGCCTGCCGGGAGACAAGATGATCGGGACCGGGGCGCCGCTGGGCAAGGGGGGCACGCGCATCCGTATCATGACCCAGCACCTGCATGAAGAAGCGGTGGAGGCGGTTTTCACCGGCGGCAAAGCGGATCATCGTATTCTGAGCGTTGTCCATTTCCTGGCGCGTACCGAGGCCGGCCGCAAGGTTGTCCTGGTGACCAAGGATGTCAATCTGCGCCTCAAGGCGCGTTCCCTGGGCATTAACGCCCAGGATTACCTTTCCGACGGGATCGGTGACGTCCGGGACCTGTACACGGGCAAACGAACCGTTGAGGGTGTCTCGGCGGACCTGATCGACCGATTGTACGCGGATTCCGAGGGTGTGTCGGTGGATGAAACCGGGCTGGACCAGGCCATGCCCAATGAGTACTTTATTTTGCGGAACGGGCGCAAGTCCGCCCTGGCCTGCCACGAGGCCCACAGCGGCAGGGTGAAGCGCGTGGAGGTTCAACCCGCGTACGGCATCCGTCCCCGCAATGCGGAACAGACCTTCGCGCTTCACGCCCTTTGTCATCCGCAAGTTCAGCTGGCGACCCTGAGCGGCAAGGCGGGTACCGGCAAGACTCTCCTGGCCCTGGCCGCGGCCCTGGAAGTCCGCCGCGGTTTCCGCCAGGTGTTTCTGGCCCGGCCGATCATTCCCTTGTCCAACCGGGACCTGGGGTACCTGCCGGGGGATCTGGAAACCAAGATGGATCCTTTCATGCAGCCTTTGTTCGATAACCTGGCGGTGATCCGGCATCAATTCGGGGAGTCCGAAGAATCCCACAAGCGGATCGGCGCCATGCTGGAATCGGGCAAGCTGAGTATCGCTCCCCTTTCCTATATTCGCGGTCGCAGCCTGGAACGGATTTTCTTTATCGTGGATGAGGCCCAGAACCTCACTCCCCACGAAGTCAAGACCATTATCACCCGGGCGGGGGAGGGCACCAAAGTGGTGTTCACCGGAGATCCTTTTCAGATCGACACTCCCTACCTGGATGCCCGGTCCAACGGCTTGACCTACCTGATCGAGCGCATGAAAGGACAGAAGCTGTATGCCCACGTGATGCTGGAGAAAGGTGAACGCTCCCCACTGGCGGAGCTGGCCAGCAACCTCCTGTAATCCCCGGAAACAGCTCTGGTACTTTGGTCTCAAAAAGCAAGATGGGAGATTCTTCCCATTGTCCTCCCCGCCGTTTCGCCGCATCCTGTTAGCAGGATATCCGTTTGATTTTCTGGATACTCGTTATCCTGACGAGTACCCGGCAACGGAGGTGAAAGAGATGAACGATTCGACCGGAAGGCTGGTGGTGAAAATCGGACGAACCTACCGTTTTATCCACATCGATGAGATAGACTGCCTGGAAGCGGAAGGCAACTACCTGCGCCTGCACATGGGTGACAAATCTCACCTGATCCGGCATACCTTGAGCGGCATCGAAGCGAAACTGGATCCCCGGCGTTTCGTGCGCATCAACCGTTCCACCATTGTCAATGTGGATCGTATCCGGGAATTGCGTACCTTCAACGACTCCCGGCTGCGGGTGATCCTGAGAGACGATCGCTCCTGGAATTGGGGCCGGCGCTACCGGCACAACCTGGTTCGCCTGATCGAAGGCGACCGGGCGGGATGAACCCGAGGAGGTCGAACATGCCGCCAGGTTCCCTGAACACCAAGGAAGAAAGACGCGCCGGCGCCGATACCCTGAGCCGTCGCCTCGCGGAAGCCCGGGATGAACTGGTTCAAAACTATATCCTCATGATATCCAGGAAGCAGGGTGTTTCGCTGAAGTCCTTTATCGGGGATATGGAAAAGCATTTGATCGAGTGCGCCCTGCTGGTTTCCTTCGGCAATCAACGGCAGGCATCCCGATTGTTGCGTGTCAAGCCCACCAGTCTGAACGAGAAAATCAAACGCTACGGCATCCGCAGGTTGGACCCCGGCCGGGATATCCCCCTTACCCGCCTGCGGGAAATGCTGCGCGTCCTGGCGGATTGAATCCCCTTCCCGGAAAACGCGTCGCCGGCAAAACCGCGGGGAAGGTCCGTCATTTTCATAGTCCGTTTATCCCAATTCAACATTTGGGACAAATGTCTCATTGTCTGAACGCCGGATCCCATCCATAATTTCCTTGATCAAACCGCTGGCAGCCGGCGGATCCGGAGGTGACCATGTTGGGTGACGCGACATCACGATTGCTGGTGAAGGTGGGACGCAGCTACCGGCTGGTCCGTACCGCGGAAATCGATTGCATGGAAGCGGAAGGCAACTACCTGCGGATTCACCTGGGAGAACGGTCATACCTGATCCGCCGCACCCTGAGCGCCATGGAAAGCGAACTGGATCCCCGCTGTTTCGTACGGGTGAATCGTTCGACCCTGGTAAATGTCGAACGGATCAAGGAGTTGCGGGCCGTGGGTCCCAGGCGCCTGGAAGTGGTGCTGGAGGATGACCGCTCCTGGGGTTGGAGCCGGCGTTTTCGCGGCAACCTAGCGCGGTTGGTTGAAACCGGCTCCGGCGCGTCCATGTACAAGGAGTAGACCATGATTCCCGAAATTTCGACGTATCCGGGTGAAGATCGGGTGGAAAGGTTCCGTCATGACGATGCGGAGCACACACAATTTCTGAATTCCCGCCTGGCAACCGCCCGCAACGAGTTGATCCGTCATTACCTGGCCATCAGCCTCCAGTCCAGGGAAGTCCCGCTGAAGGAGTTTTTGAACCGGCTGGAAAAGCAGCTGATCGAAAGCGCCCTGTTCGTGTCGTTCGGCAATCAGCGGCGGGCTTCCTCGGTGTTGGGCGTCAAACCCACCTGTTTGAACGAGAAGATCAAACGGTTCGGCATTCACAAATTGATCCCGCCCCAAACCGCCCAATCCATTGAACGCCTCCGGGAGATGCTCCGGATTCTGCCGGATTGAGCGTAACCCCGGCGAACCCGCGGGAACGATCCCGGCACTGAATCCGGCCCGCCGGATCCCGGCGGCGTGATTTCGGGTTGTCGGGTATTCATATTCCCGAAGCCGCTACGGCTTTCCGCCGAAAATCCAGATTTTCGTCCCTGAAAGGTTGCGGCGGTATCTCTTCCACCGGGGGTTCACGTCATCCCGCCGGTCCTCGGTCCCTCCGTATAGTTCGTTCGTCCCCGGGGATAAAGGAAAGGCCCGCATGGCATGGGAACTGCCTCTATACAGCGCCGCCCGCCGGATTTGCGGGCAGGCGAATCTAATTTCATGGAGGTTACCATGTGTAAACGCATCGCATTGGTTTTGCTGGCTTTTCTCGTCCTCACCGGCGGGATCATGGCCCAGCAGAGCAACTCGAAAATCATCGGCAAGGTGACCGATGAGGAAGGCAGCGCCCTTCCCGGCGTGTCCGTAACCGCGGTGAGCCCCAAGATGGTGGGCAAGGCGCAAACTATTACCGATGAGAACGGCGTCTACCGCCTGCTTAACCTGGTGCCCGGCGCGTACAAAATCACCTACGTGCTGGAAGGGTTCCAGACCGTCATTCGGGACGGCATTCGGATCTCGGTGGAGCAGACCCTCGAATTGCCGGTGAATCTGAAACTCGGCAGCGTGGAAGAGAAGGTCACCGTTACCGGCAAGGCTCCCCTAATCGACGTCAAGAGCACCGCCAAGGGCATGACCTTGAACAAGGAAGTGTTCAACACATTGCCCAAGGGCCGCAACTTCGACTCCCTGGTCACGGCCATTCCCGGCATCACCAACGATCCCATGCTGGGTGGAACTTCGGTGGACGGCGCCACGGGCCTGGAAAACATGTACTACATCGACGGTACCGACGTCACCAACCTGGTGACCGGAGAAAACGGCCAGAGCGCTTCCTTCGACTTCGTGGACGAAGTGCAGGTCAAGGCTTCCGGCTACCAGGCGGAATTCGGCGGCTCCCTGGGGGGCGTCATCAACGTGGTGACCCGCTCCGGCGGCAACGAGTTCCACGGTGAAGTCATGGGCTTCTACTCCGGCGCGCCCCTGCGGGCCGCGTACAGCCAGCGCCTGGACACTGCCCGGGACGACACCTCCGTGGCTGAGTACTTCGATTACAACGACTACATCGGCGAGAACAACGACCACCGTATCGAGGCGGGTTTCTCTCTGGGGGGCTATATCCTCAAGGACAAGCTGTGGTTTTTCGGCTCATTCCTGCCCATTTATTACACCAACACCCGCACGGTCAACTACCCATCCGGCGAGACCCGGGACTGGGAACGTACGGAAAACTACTGGAATTTCCAGGTCAAGTTGACCGCCCAGCCCTTCAAGAATCTGCGTCTTTCCGCGTCGGTGGTCAATAATTTCCACAAGTACAAAGGTACTCTTGATGACTCTTTCGGAAATCCCGATCCCGCGATATCCTATGACGATCTGGGTTACAGTTATCCCAATATGTCCGCCAGTTTTTCCGCGGACCTGACCCTGGGCAACAACTTCATGCTCAGTGGCCGTGTGGGCTATTTCAGCAGTAACGTAACTGATCAGCTGACTGAATATGTCGAGCCCAACTGGCGCTTCCAGACCCCGGCCCCGGGAGGATATTTTGGGACAACCAATGCGGGCATTCCCGGCATCCCCGATGCGTACATTCGGCCTACGGGCTGGGCGAATTCCGGCTATCCCGAAGATTTAAAGAAAAATCTGGATACCCGGTTGAACGTGAACGCGGATCTGACCTATTTCGTCAACCTGGCCGGCGAGCATTCCTGGAAAATGGGCGTGCAATTCGTACGCCAGGGCCAGGATTATGATAACCAAGCCATATTTCCAATCATCAGACTGGCTTGGGATCGAAGCTTCATCGCCTATGGCATCGATTTCGGTCGCGGGACCTATGGTTACTATGGAGTACGCGCAAACGAGGATACCGGCGTTTATGGTGATGTCTACGACGTCAGCTGCAGCCGCTGGGCCGTGTACCTGCAGGATTCCTGGACCATAAGCAACAAGTTCACCCTGAACTTCGGTGTCCGCGCCGAGGCGGAGTATATCCCCGCTTATTCCGACGCGCCGCAACTCGGCGGAATTGATAAACCCATCGAGTGGGGACTGGGCGATAAAATCGCCCCCCGTATCGGCTTTGTCTACGACGTAAACGGTGATTCCTCTTTCAAGGTCTTCGGATCCTTCGGCATCTATTACGATGTCATGAAGCTCTCCCTGGCAGTGGGATCCTTCGGCGGCTTCAAGTGGAAAACCGCTTATTACCCTTTAAATACCTACGAATGGGACAAGATCGGTCTGGAAGGCTGGGATTACGGCGAACCCCTGGCGGTGTTCGATTTCCGTCCCCCGTCTGAGATCGACATGCTGGATCGCGACATGAAGCCCATGAGCCAGCGGGAGATCTCACTTGGAGCGGAAAAGAAGCTGGCTGAGAACCTCTCCCTGTCGATACGGGTGGTCAACAAGAAACTCCTCTGGGCCATCGAGGATATCGGTATCGCGTCACCCATGGGAGAATTGTACTTTACAACCAACCCGGGCAGTGATTACATTAAGGAACGTTGGGAAGAGCAGAAGGCCGCCGGTGCCGTGCCCCAGGGCGCCCCGGACATTCCCAAGGCCAAGCGTGATTACTGGGCGGTGAACATCTCCCTGGACAAGCGTTTTTCCAACAATTGGATGGGCGGAATCTCCTACACCTGGAGCCGGCTGACCGGCAACTATTCCGGCCTGGCTTCCGGCGACGAGTACGGCCGCGTATCTCCAAATGTGGAACGTTATTTCGACACCTGGTATCTGGCCTTTGATAAACAGATGAACCCCATCGACGGGGTCATGCCCGGCGACCGCACCCATCAGTTCAAGCTCTACGGCTCCTACACTTTCGACTTCGGTCTCACCGTGGGCGCCATTGTCAACGCCATGAGCGGTACCCCGGTATCCACGGAATATGCCATGGATGTCCAGGGCTATCTGCCCTTCAACCGCGGCGACCTGGGCCGCACCCCCTTCCTGATGTTCGCCAACCTCTATGCCGAGTACAACCTGAAACTGGGCAACAATACCCTCAACTTCAACGTCAACATCGACAACGTGTTCAACACCCGCACCGCCATGCGGATCTATCAGATCTACAACCAGACTTCCATGCCCGTGTCCGATGAAGAGATTCTTTCCGGCAATTGGAGTTTGGAGGATTACAATCCATTGCTGCATCCATTGTTCAAGAAAGAGATGTGGTTCTATGGCGACGGTTTGCGCGGTTCCCCCTTCCGGGTCCGCCTGGGCGCCAAGTTTATGTTCTGATCCTGCATTTCGATCACGAGCGTTTCAAAGACCCCGCCCTCTCCGGAGGGCGGGGTTTCTCCCCGGCGGAATCCCGTAGCTCAATCCGGAATATTGAATACATTCGCATTTTTTTTCTCATTTCACTGATTTCGGATTCCCGGCGGTGGAGACCTTCGTACCGGCAATGATGTCCTTTGTCCCGGAATTTGCGCCGTTCGTCCCAAAGGGGCGGAATCAACGGCCTTTTGGAACCGGGGATGCCTCCATGGAGTACGCCCGGCCGCGTGGCGGCGGGGCGGAAAATCAACTCTATGGAGGTTCCCATGACAAAGCGCATCGCTTTGGTACTGCTGGCGTTCCTTGTCCTTTCGGGCGGGATCATGGCCCAGCAGAGCAACTCGAGAATCATCGGCAAGGTGACCGATGAAGAGGGCAGCGCCCTGCCCGGCGTGTCCGTAACCGCGGTCAGCCCCAAGATGGTGGGCAAGGCGCAAACCATCACCGACGAGAACGGCGTTTACCGCCTGCTCAACCTGGTCCCCGGTTCCTATTCGATTACCTACATGCTGGAAGGATTCCAGGCGGTTGTCCGGCAAGGTGTCCAGATCTCGGTGGAGCAGACCCTCGAATTGCCGGTGAATCTGAAACTCGGCAGTGTGGAGGAAAAGGTCACCGTCACCGGCAAGGCCCCGTTGATCGACGTCAAGAGCACAGCCAAGGGCATGACCTTGAGCAAGGAAGTGTTTCAATCCCTGCCCAAGGGCCGCAACTTCGACTCCCTGGTCACCGCCATCCCCGGCGTCACCAACGACCCCATGCTGGGGGGGACGTCCGTGGACGGCGCCTCGGGCCTGGAAAACATGTACTACATCGATGGTACCGATGTGACCAACATCGTGGAAGGCGACCGGGGCCAGAGCGCCTCCTTCGACTTCGTGGACGAAGTCCAGGTCAAGGCTTCCGGCTACCAGGCGGAATTCGGCGGCTCCCTGGGCGGCGTCATCAACGTGGTGACCCGCTCCGGCGGCAATGAATTCCACGGCGAAGTCATGGGCTTCTACTCCGGCGCGCCTCTGCGGGCCGCGTACAGCCAGCGCCTGGACCTCAGCCGTACCGATACCTCGGTGGCCGAGTATTTCGACTATAACGACTATATCGGTGAGAACAACGACCACCGCGTCGAAGCCGGCTTCACCCTGGGTGGATACATCCTCAAGGACAGGTTATGGTTCTTCGGCTCTTTCCTGCCCATCTACTACACCAACACCCGAACGGTCACCTATCCCGGCGGCGAAGTCCGGGACTGGGAGCGCACGGAAAACTACTGGAATTTCCAGGTCAAGCTGACCGCCCAGCCCATCAAGAATCTCCGCCTGTCCGCCTCGGTGGTGAACAACTATTACAAGTACAAGGGCGACCTGGATGATTCCTTCGGCAATCCCGATCCCGCGGTTTCCTATGACGACTACGGGTTCAGCCACCCCAACCTGTCCGCCAGTCTGTCCGCCGACCTGACCCTGGGCAACAACTTCATGCTCAGCGTCCGGGGCGGGTACTTTCAGAGCAACACCACCGATCAACTGGTGGCACCCTACGAGCCCCGCTGGCTCTTCCTCACCGAAGCTCCCGGCGGCTACTTCGGCACTACCAATGCGGGCATTCCCGGCATTCCCGACGCCTACATCCGGAGTACCGCCTGGTCCAACTCCGCCACTCCCTATGAGACGGTCAAACGGCTGGATGAGAAGTACAGCGTCAACGCCGACCTGACTTACTTCGTCAACCTGGCGGGAGAACACTCCTGGAAAATGGGCGTGCAGTTCGTGCGCCAGGGCCAGGATTACGATGACGGCATTTCCCATCCCATGATTTTCCTGGGCTGGGATCGTGACTACATCGCCTACGGCACCAACTACGGCCGCGGTACCTATGGATACTACGGCGTTCGCGGCGCCGGCGACGCCGGCCCCTATGGAGATGTCTACAAGGTCTACAGCAACCGCTGGGCCATGTATATCCAGGATTCCTGGACCATCAGCAACAAGTTCACCTTGAACTTCGGGGTACGCGCCGAATCCGAGTACATTCCCTACTACGGCAGCGACGAGGATCTGGCCGGCATCCGGCCCATGGAATGGGGATTCGGCGAAAAGATCGCTCCCCGGCTGGGCTTTGTTTATGACGTCAACGGCGACTCCAGCTTCAAGATCTTCGGATCCTTCGGCATCTACTACGATGTAATGAAACTCCACATGGCGGCCAACTCCTTCGGCGGCTTCAAGTGGAAGAGCGCCATTTACGCCCTGGACACCTATGAGTGGGACCAGATCGGACTGGACAGCTGGACATACGGCGATCCCCTGGCGGTGTTCGATTTCCGTCCCGTTGACCTGGATATGGTGGATCCCGATCTGAAACCCATGAGTCAGCGGGAAATTTCCTTTGGCGCCGAGAAGAAACTGGCGGACAATATCTCCCTGTCGGTGCGGGTGGTCAACAAGAAACTCCTGTGGGCCATCGAGGATATCGGCATCCTGTCCCCCCTGGGCGAGTTGTACTTTACCGCCAATCCCGGCGGAGATTACATCAAGGAGCGCTGGGAGGAACAGAAAGTAGCCGGCACCGTGCCCCAGGGCGCTCCGGAAATCCCGAAAGCCAAGCGCGATTACTGGGCGGTCAACATCTCCCTGGACAAGCGTTTCTCAGACAACTGGATGGGCGGCGTCTCCTACACCTGGAGTCGTCTGGCCGGGAACTACTCGGGCCTGGCTTCCGGAGACGAGTATGGACGGACCTCTCCCAACGTGGAACGCTATTTCGATGCCTGGTACCTGGCTTTCGATAAACAGATGAATCCCATCGACGGCGTGATGCCCGGCGATCGCACCCACCAGATCAAGGCCTATGGTTCCTATACCTTCGACTTCGGCCTCACCGTGGGCGCCATTGTCAACGCCATGAGCGGCACCCCGGTGTCCACGGAATACGCCATGGACTATCAGGGCTTTCTGCCCTTCAACCGCGGTGACCTGGGACGCACCCCCTTCCTCATGTTCGCCAATCTCTACGCCGAGTACAACCTGAAACTGGGCAACAACACCCTGAACTTCAACGTCAACATCGACAACCTCTTCAATACCCGCACCGCCATGCGCGTATACCAGATCTACAACCAGGGCGGCGTACCTCTTTCGGACGCGGAAATCCTGGCGGGGAACTGGAATATCGATGATTACAACCCCATACTCCACCCCATGTTCCGCAAGGAGATGTGGTTCTACGGAGACGGCCTGCGCGGTTCGCCCTTCCGGGTGCGCCTGGGCGTCAAGTATATGTTCTAGTCAAATCAACCGTATGAAAAACGGGCCCCGCCCCCTCCGGGGGGCGGGGTTCCGACTCTCTATTCAGGTTCGGCGAATTCGGTTTTTATCGTCACGTCCAATGGCTGGTGCTCGCCGCCCTGCCGCTGAAAATCAACTCCTGTCACCCGGCTGCCGGTTTTGTTGAACAGGTCCACTTCCCAGAAAAAGTCCGGCCACAAAAGACTGCGGAAACGGTATATTGAAGCCTTCATGCGGCAGATTCGCCAGGCGGGTGCGTATTGGACGGGACTCCCCAGGGTGACGATTTCCACTTTCCCCTTGTCGCCGTGGAACAACAACTCCATGTCGTCCAGGGAGATGATCACCTTTCTCGGCATGGTGAACCGGGATCCGCCTTCCACCTGGACCCGGGCCGGAAGTTCCCTGCCCCGTCCGCCGGTCTGGCAGAACTGGGCGCCCTGGATTTCCCATACGCCCCGGTCCACGGTGTTGACCTCCCAATGGTAATCCGGCCAGTTGGCGTGGCGCAATTGAAAAATGTATGGCCGCATGCGGCATTTCCGCCAGTCCTTGCCGTTGGAAATCACCGCCCCCTGGCTCTCTATGGTCAGTTTGTACGTTTCCGGTTCGAGTACCATGGTGGCTCCCTTCAAGCCGGTGCGCAGGGTTTTCAGTTTGGGGAATGTCAGCATGGTCATGCCCAGCAGGCTGTTGTCCAACCGGGAGTACTCATTCAGCTTTCCATCCGGATCGGCCACCACGGCCATGTAGTATTTTCCCGGCGGGATGTCATCGGGAATAACCAAAGTGTCGGGAAAAGAGATTTTGCGGGTTTCTCCGGGGTCCAGCTTCACGAGGGTGGTTCTGAACAGGCGCAATGGAGCGTCGGGGGAGAATTTTTCAACGCTGGCTATGGGGACGGGAGGCAATTGGCTGGTGGGGGAGAACAGCAGGTCCACATGGACCTTTTCCGCCGGGACGGCACCTTTGTTGGTGACGGCGGCCTCTGTTTCTCCGGAGATGTTCTGGCCGTTGTGGATGCGGATGGGGTACTTCATCTCAACGCCCAGGTCGGGAACTTCCGAGAAGGTCAGGTGGAAAAACCGCAGGTAGTTCAGCTCTTTTTGTTGATAACGTCTGTCGGCGTCCCGGATAATGAATTTGTCTTCGGGAATCTTGATATCCTTGGTCACCAATTGCAGCAGGTATCCCGATTCCCCGGGCTGACTCGTGACGTTTTCCAGGATGCGCCGGAAGTCCTCGTCCTTGAATCGTACCATCAGCCAGCGGTCATTGACCACCCGAAAGGACCACTTGATTTCTCCCGCCTTCACCTTGCCCAGGCGGACGACTACTTCTCCCGCGGTGTTGACGATCTCCAGGTTTCCGCCGGCGTCCTGAAGGTCGTCAAGTTTGATCATGGCGTAAAGATGATCCAGGTTCAACAATAGGTTGTTGCCCGCTTCCTGGTTCAGGACGGGCTCCTTGACCTTGAGGAAACGTGGGCCCGATTTCTGCGGTCCCGCGGGCAAAAGGAACGCGATCATGATCCCGAAACAAAGCAGACGCATCTTGACTGACATGCTGGCCTCCCGATCGTCTAGTTGGTTCTCATGAAAAAAAGGTTTTCGTTATAATTATGCTATAATTCCACGAATTTTTCAGGCCTTGCGTTCAGAGTCGGGTTCAACGGCTTGCATCAGGCCATGGGAAGAGTAAAATCCCAAGGGAGGTAATTTGATAAACGCTTTCAGCTACTCCGCCATTTCAACATTTCAAAACTGCCCGCTGGCTTTCCGTTTCCGGTACCTTGACAGGAAGCCGGAAGCTTTCGTCACCGTGGAAACCCATATGGGGCGGTCGGTACATGGCGTGCTTCAATTCGCGTATGAGGCGCCGGGGGGACCCGGTTCCGTCACCACGGAACGGCTGGAGAGCCATTACCGGGAACTATGGTCCCGGGAAGATCCGGCGCGGATTCATCTGGCCAAACGGGATAAGACTCCGGAGAGCTATTATCAAGCGGGATTCAACATGATCCTGGCTTTTCAGTCCCGGGTCATGGCGACCGACCAACGTCAAAGCCTGGGGCTGGAACGGAATTTTTCCATCGAGCTGGCCGGGGACACCATTTTCCGGGGGGTGGTGGATCGCATCGCCCGCCAGGCGGACGGCCTGTTGCGGGTGATTGATTACAAAACCGGCCGTACGGGCGAACCCCTGGATACGCTGCAGCTTCCGTCATACGCCCTGTTCGCCTTTTCCCTGACCCGTGAGGACAGGCTGGAGCTGTGTTTCGAGGATCTCCGCGAAGGAGTGACCCGTACCGCGATAATGAGACGGGACGGTATCGGGGAGATCCGGGAGCGCCTGCTTGATAGTATTGAAAATATTCGGCGGGCCGCCGATTTTCCGCCCCGGCCTTCACCCTTGTGCCGCTGGTGCGGATTCAGCCCCGATTGTCCCGGGGTGGCCGGAATGTCGCCCCGGGAGCCTCAGGCCGTGACCAGTGAAGAACCGGCGGAGGCCTGTCCGGAATGCGGTTCTCCCCTGGCACGGCGCCAGGGCCGTTACGGGCCCTTCATGGGCTGCTCCGCCTATCCGCGTTGCCGGTATACCCTGGATCTCAGCCCTCCCCCGGAAAAGCTCTCCGGCGACCTGATCTGTCCGGAATGCGGCAGTCCATTGCGGGAGCGCAAGGGGAAGTTCGGACGTTTTCTGGGGTGCTCGCGGTACCCGGCCTGCCGGTTTTCCAGGGATCTTCCGGAGGAAAAAGCAAAAGGAGTGAAATAAGTAACCAAATAGGTTATAATTGGGAGTGGAGGCAGGATGAATCTGGAACACTACTTTGATTACAACGCCACAACCCCGGTGGATTCCCGGGTACTGGAGGAGATGATCCCCTGGTTTTCCCGGGATTTCGCCAACCCTTCGTCCTTCTATTCCGCGGCTTCCGCGGCCAGAAGAGCCATTGAAGAGGCCCGGTCCCGAATGGCGGCCCTGATCGGCTCCCGGTCGGATGAGATCCTTTTTACCATGGGAGGCACTGAGGCCGACAACCTGGCGCTTTTGGGCTGCGTGCATCCCGAAACCGCCGCCGGCGATCCCCATATCATTACTTCCGCCGTTGAGCATCCCGCGGTCCTGAATGTTTGCCGGGCTCTAGAGAAACGTGGAATGAGCCTGACAGTTCTGCCGGTGGATTCCGAAGGCAGGGTGAATCCGGAAGAGTTGCGTAAAGCCCTGACTCCGCGGACCGTTCTGGTGTCCATAATGCATGCCAACAACGAAACCGGAACGATTCAACCCGTCCGGGAGCTGGCTTCCCTGGCGCATGAAAAGGGAGCCCTGTTTCATACCGATGCCATTCAGACGGTGGGCCGCATTCCCGTGGATGTTGAGGAATTGGGAGTGGACCTGATGAGTGTGTCCGCGCACAAAATGTATGGCCCCAAGGGAATGGGAGCCCTGTTCCGGCGCCGGGGAGTGAAATTGAAACCGTTGATGTGGGGCGGCGGACATGAGTCGGGGCTGCGCAGCGGCACCGAGAATGTGCCCGGTATCGTCGGGATGGGCCGGGCGGCCGAAATCGCCCGGGAAGAGATGCAAGACGTGATGGAAAACGTTGCAAGCCTGCGGGACCGCCTGTACCTGGGGATAGTGGAGAGAATTCCCGAATTGTTGTTTAACGGTTCCCGCAAGCATGGACTGTTCAATACATTGAATGTATCGATCCGGCATATTGAGGGTGAAGCGGTCCTGGCGATGTTGGACGCGGAAGGTTTCGCCCTGGCATCGGGATCCGCCTGCTCCAGCAAATCACTGGATCCGTCCCACGTACTGAGCGCCATCGGTCGCAATCACGCGGACGCTCATGGCAGCCTGCGTTTCAGCCTGGGACGTCACTCAACCGCCGCCGGAGTGGATGCTTTGTTGGATGTACTGCCGCCGGTGGTCAAGCGCCTTCGTGCCATTTCCCCTTTTGGCAAGCCCGCCGGCCGTGGCAGATAACTGGAGGATTGTATGCCCTATTCAGATAAGGTGATCGAGAATTTCAGGGACGCCAGCCATTACGGCCGCATGGAAGATGCGGACGCCGTCGGCCAGGTGGGAAACATCAAGTGCGGAGACGTCATGTGGATATACCTGAAAGTGCGGGACGACGTGATCACGGAAGCGAGCTTTGAGACCTTTGGGTGTGTAGCCGCGATCGCGGCCAGTAATGTGGCCATCGAGATGATTATCGGGAAAACCCTGGATCAGGCCCTCAAGGTATCCAACCAGGACGTAGTGGACGCCCTGGATGGTTTGCCCCCGGAAAAGCTGCATTGTTCGGTGCTTGCCGAAGAAGGGATTCGCAAAGCGATTGACGGCTATCGTGAAGGCCGGGAGGACTGATCGGGACTCCTTCTCCTGATTTCACGGTATTCCGGATGTTCCGGTATCAGAGGGTTTTGGCCGTCGGCGGTTGACTTGAACCCCGTAGTTCAGTATACTTGTTTGACTCTGACGGGAAAATTGTAAATTCTATTTCCAACTAGAGGAGGAAAATATGCGAAAAGCCATTATCATGGGTGCTGCTGGACGGGATTTTCACAATTTCAACACGTTTTTCCGCCACCGGAAAGATATTCAGGTGGTGGCCTTCACCGCGACTCAGATTCCGGGGATCGATGACAAAAAATATCCCGCGGAACTGGCCGGAAAGGAACAATATCCAAACGGTATCCCCATCCATCCCGAAACCGATCTGGAAAATCTGATCAATGAACACGGTGTTCAGGATGTTTACTTTTCATACAGTGATCTGCCCTACGAGTACGTCATGAGCCGTTCCGCCCTGGTCAACAAGACCGGAGCGAACTTTATTCTGCTTGGGCCCGGTGAAACCATGGTTGAAAGCACCAAACCCGTTGTCTCCATCTGTGCCGTCCGCACCGGCTGCGGCAAGAGCCAGACAACCCGCACGGTTTCCGCGGCACTGCAGGCCATGGGACTTAAAGTCGCCGCCATTCGTCATCCCATGCCCTATGGAGACCTGGTCAAGCAGAAGGTACAGCGTTTTGCTTCCATCGAAGATCTGAAAAAGCATGAATGCACCATTGAGGAAATGGAAGAGTATGAACCCCATATTACATCCGGGACAATCATTTACGCCGGAGTTGATTATGAGGCCATTTTGAGGGAAGCCGAGAAGGAAGCCGACATCATCCTCTGGGACGGCGGCAACAACGATTTCCCCTTCTACAAATCGGATCTGGAAATCGTGGTGGTCGACCCCCATCGGCCGGGCCATGAAATCTCCTACTATCCCGGAGAGGTCAACCTGCGTCGTGCCGATGTCGTTGTGATCAACAAGATGGATACCGCTGACCTGGATGATATCCTGGAAGTACGTGAAAATATCCGGGAATTCAATCCCGAAGCCATTGTGGTGGATGGGGCTTCTCCGGTATTCGTGAATGATCCCGAGCTGATCCGGGGCAAACGGGTGCTGGTGGTGGAAGACGGACCTACCCTGACGCACGGCGAGATGACGTACGGAGCCGGTGTCGTGGCGGCGTATAAGTTCGGAGCCGCCGAGCTGGTGGATCCCCGTCCTTTTGCTGTCGGTGAGATCGTCAAAACCTATGAAAAGTACCCGGAAATCGGTGAGGAACTCCTGCCGGCCATGGGATATGGCGACCAGCAGATGAAGGACCTGGAAGCCACCATCAACGCCGTTGATTGCGATGTGGTGGTCATCGGAACCCCCATTGACCTGGGGCGGGTGATCAATATCAATAAACCTTCGGTCCGGGTGACCTATGAACTGGATGAAATCGGTACTCCTACGCTGAAGGACATCCTGGAGAAAAAGTTTAAAAAATAAGAATCCGGCTGGCGGCCCGCCGGGATAACGGCGGGCCGCTCCGATAAACCATGAAAAAACGTACGGCACTGATTGCTTTCGGAGGGAACGCCATGCTGCCCGCGGGCAGCCGTGGAACCGCCGCGGAGCAATATCGAAACGCCCGCAAGGCTGCCGGCCTGATGGCGGGAATCGTCCGCAAGGGCTATGAACTGGTGATCGTACATGGAAACGGCCCCCAGGTAGGAAACATCCTGCTGCAAATGGAAGCCGGGTCCAATATCACGCCCCCCCAGCCTCTGGATATCTGTGACGCCATGACCGAGGGCAGCATGGGATATCTGCTGGAGCGGGCGTTGATCAACGAGTTGCGCAAACAGTCCATTGACAAGGAAGTCGTAACTCTGCTGACTCAGGTCGTGGTGGATCGTGATGATCCCGCGTTTTCCCGGCCGACCAAGCCGATCGGGCCGTTTTACACGGATTTCCGAGCCCGGCAGTTGAAAAGGGAAAATCAATGGGATATGGTGGAGGACGCCGGCCGGGGATTTCGTCGGGTCGTCCCCTCGCCCCATCCGATCGACATCGTGCCCAAACGGGCGATTCGCAATCTGCTGGATAAAGGCGTGATTGTGATCAGCGCCGGGGGCGGAGGAATTCCCGTGTTTATCAATGGCTCGGGATACCTGGAAGGTGTGGAGGCGGTGATTGATAAGGATTTCGCCGCTTCCCTGATTGCCAGGGAAGAGGGAGTGGATTTGTTTGTGATCCTGACCGGCGTGGACCGGGTTTACGAAAATTTCGGTACTCCCGAGGCTGCTCCCGTTCGCGTGATGGATATGTCCCGGGCCCGGACCATGCTGGAAGATGGTCAATTTCCCCCGGGCTCCATGGCTCCCAAGATACGGGCCGCCATCGAGTTTATTGAAGCCGGCGGCAGTGAAGTGCTCATTACGTCCGCGGAGAAACTGAAAGCCGCGATGATCGGCCGGTCCGGAACCCGGATCGTAGCGGACGGGGCTGCTTGAAGTCGGTACAATCCGACATAAGGAGAATACGGTGGAAGTCAATTTGAATATTGAAGAGCCGGATATTGAGGTGATCCGGTCATTTCTGAAGGGAAAGGATGTCCCTCAGGAATTGGACGATCTGGTGTATCACCTGGCCCTGGTCAAGACCAGGCATTTACGCAAAAACCGGGTAAAAATATACGATCCCGGGTGTGAATACCGGCAAGGAGACCTGATTTTCAAAGAGTATTCAGGCAAGCTGCCTACCGGAGCCAAACGGTTTATCGAGATGGACCGGGGAGTGGTCCTGAAAGTCGTGGCCGTGCGCCAGCGCATGGGCGGCCATGAGATCCAGTTGGAATATGACGGCACCTCGGATTTCCGCAAATACACCCAATATCTGGAAAGACAGAAAATTGAACTGCTTCTGCCCCATAGACAATCCAAGCCCGTGGTTAAATCCTGCTACCTGGAGGATGACCAGGACCCCCGCCTGAAGCAACAACCCCTTATTGACAGGGATTTCAACCGCTTGCGCAAAAAAGTGGTCAGCGCCCTGAACCGTATTTCCGGCGTTGCATTTATTTCCGGTACTCTGTTGCTGGAAGACAACCTGAAGAGAATCGATGATGAAGTGTTCGATCATATCCGCGAGTTCCTGCGGGAAAACAAAAAGTCGGAAAGTACCGAATTCCTGGTGGAAAATTTCGTTAAGATAAAGGCGGATGATCCCGGATTCGCTTCCTTCTGCTTTGCGCTGAATTATCGAATGATGAGGGATTTCAAAATCGATTTCCATCAGACTACCATGTCGGGGTGGGGACGTTGGAACCTGATTTCGGTTATCTACCACTTGAAAAAGGACTCCCTGATCAGCCGGCCGAACCCATTGGAGAGGACGGTGGATCTGCCCAGCCGCAAAGGGCTGGCCTCCCTGCGCCGTAAGCTCAACACAGATCTTTTTCCCGAGCCTACGCGGTTTTATCTGACCCAGCGGGAAGTCAGTTCCGGAGCCCTGCGGGTCAATCCGGGGGTGTTCCATTTCGGAGATTCCATTGAACTGACCGCCCAGGAAGCGGGGACCAAAAAGGAATTGACCCTGTATTACTATCCCGATGATCAGTTGATCATGGGCTTCCGGGAGTACTTTGAAAGTATCCGGGCCCTTCAGGGCATGAGCCTCAATCTGGAACAGGTCGAAGACGACCGGTTCGTTTTTGAAGTGCGCACCACCAAGAAAGGCACGGTTTCCGACCGGGTGGAATACGATCCGGAGGCGGAGACCTTCAAAGTCACCGAAGAAAAAGTGGCATCACCGGTGTTCGCCAACAAGACCATGTTTCTCGAGCCCGAGGTGTTTCGGATTCTCCACGAGCATGTCCGGGATTTCCGCGAAGCCGAATCCATGAACGATCTGGTGCAGCGGGTTTTCCTGGTGTTCGGAATCAGGGAAAGGAACTATGAAATCCATACCTTGCGGCTGTATCACATCCTGGACCTGATCTACCCGGTACGTCTGCGTGCCGTTGAAGACATTCTTTTGGCCAACCCCGAATTCGTGCCTTCCGAGAAGGTTCCCGGAGTGTTTTATCTGGACTCCGACGTGGTGGGCGCTCCCGCGGAGGATGAGCGGGAGCGGATGGTTGAACAAGTAGAATCGGAAGAGGAAATCATCGAGGAAGTCGTCCTGGATAGTGAGGAAGAGACCCCCGAGGAAGAGAGCGGACCTGAAGAAGAAATCCGGCTTTTGCGGGAAGAACGCCGGCGCCGTCGTGAAGAAGAGATGCGTCTCAAAGAGGAACGTATGCGCCGGGTCCGCATGGAGAAACTCGGAGAAAGGCTCCAGGCCGTGGAACCTCCCCCCGGGCCGGAACCCTTGGTAAAAGAGGTGGAAGGCGAGGTGGAAACCCGCCGTCGTCGCCGGGTGGAGGAGGAAGATAAAACGCCGAAACCCAAAAAACGCGTCGAAAAACCCGCGGCTCCGGACGATGACGCCCTGGACATGGACGAGATCAAGGAAGAAATTCAGCTTGAGCGCCTGAAGGAAAAGGTTCTCGAGAAGAAGCCCGCGGATCTGCCCAAGGAAAAGAAAGAAGTCGCTTATCAGGATAACGGTGGTTTCGGCGGCATCCTGGCCTCCAAGCTGGATGGCCTCGCCGATGACGACGAAGACTCCGGCGATTCCGCGGATACGGAAGACGATACGGAAGAATGAAACTATTGACCGCCCGGGAAATGCTGAATCTCGATCCTCGAGCCTAAACCGGATCGTGCCTTGAATCTGGTCGAACAGTCACATTAATTCGTCTGGAGATTGAAAAACCAGCAGCTGCTGTCGTTTTTGGCCCAAAGGAACAGATTCGGGTGCGGTGTTGTTTAAGGATGTTGTGAAGATGTATATTTCAAAGATAGCCCCAAATACCTTTCATTGGACTCAAAAAAGTTTGCCCTAATTATTTACTTGCCGAAGAACATTAATGTTTAGCTTTTATTGCAAAGAAGTTTTGTGTGACGGGGTGTGATAAGGACAATCTATTATTGAAATTAAATAGTCTATCTGTGATAATAATATCAGATTGGGGAAAAGAAGCAGATATATAATCTATGTTGGGCTTGGGGGGAAATTGTGGATGCAGTCAAAATTGAATGAGCCTCTATATTTAGACAATCATGATTGATGTCGTGAGACCTAAAAGGAAAATTACATGCATTTTAAAGCTTTAAAATTATCTGAATGGCAGCAATTCGCAAATGTTGATATCGAGTTTCATGACCGGCTTACTATCCTGACTGGCGCAAACGGAAGCGGTAAAACTACTATTCTCAATTTGCTAGCTAAGCATTATGGTTGGGACATGCCGTCCTTAGCAACCCCAAAGGAAGAACGAAAAACTGGAATAGTTAAGTTTTTCTCAAGGCTTTTTAATGGGATAAATAAAAGTGATATGCCTAAAATAGGAAAAATTGAATACACAAACAACACTGTCACTGCCTTAGAGGTGCAAAATACAGATGAAGCCCAATACAGAATTGAGATAGTAGACAGGCAGTCTATTCGATGCTTATATATTCCTTCACACCGCTCTATATATCGCTACAAACCTCTATCCAATATTCCAACATCAAAAAAAAGCAAAGACAAAGCATTTCAGGAAATCTCATCCAGCATTAAACAAAGGTATTTTAATGGAAATGAGGGTAATCCGGGCAGCTTTTTCATGAAAAACACTTTAATTGGATGGGTTATTCAAGGTTATGGTGTAAGAAATGGTGAAAAAGCAATCATGCAAGCTGATAACGAACAAATAAAAAATTTTGAAGGATTTCAAAACGTATTAAAAATGATACTACCCAAATCTCTTGGATTTGAAGAAATAGAAATTAGGAATATGGAAGTGGTTTTTATCTGCAACGGGGGGAAGGATGAGTTTATTTTGGAAACAGCATCTGGTGGAATTAGTGCACTAATTGATATGGCTTGGCAAATATATATGTACTCAACAAAAGAAAATGAAAAATTTACTGTAATGATAGATGAGGTTGAAAACCATCTTCATCCTTCAATGCAAAGGCAAGTTTTGTCTGACTTGTTAGGGGCTTTCCCGAGGGCAAACTTTATTGTTTCGACTCATAGCCCCCTAGTTGTTGGTTCAGTGAAAGAATCGGCTATTTATGTGCTTACATATAACGAGTATAAAAAAATAGAAAGTAGACGATTAGATTTTGATAAAAAAGCACGCACAGCATCAGAAATTTTAGACGAAGTATTAGGAGTCTCCGTCACGATACCTTTGTGGGCAGAAAAAAAATTGAATGATATAGTCAGCAAATTCATTGATGAAGGCGCGAATGCTAGTGAGCTTTATAAGATTCGTGACGATTTAGAAGAAGCTGGATTAGGGAATTTAATGCCTTCTGCGATTCATACTATGGCTGGGAGGGAGTAATGATTCAATTAGAAAGACCATCTTGCCCCAATCCTGATGCCCTCGCAAATGGAAACTATAAACATCAGATAAATAAAAATGCGCTTCGAATAGCCTCGAATGATAAGTGTATGTATTGTGAAAGCAAAATCTCACATATTGATCATGCGCATGTCGAACATATTAAACCAAAGGCGAATAATAAATTCCCTGAATTAGAATTTAATTGGAATAATTTGGGGTATGCATGCCCAAAATGTAATAACAATAAGTCTGATAAATATTGTTGTGAATGTCCATATATTGATCCATACTCGGAAAACCCAGCAGAACATTTATATGCTTTTGGAACACTATTGTTTCAGAGGAATGGCAGCGAAAGAGGTGAAATAACCATAAGGGATATACAACTAAATCGTCCTGAATTAGTAGAGAAAAGGGCCGAAAGAATAAGAGAAATGCAAAAAGCTTTGAATGCATGTTTCCGGACGCAAAATTTGGCATTAAGAGAGTATGCACTACAGCAACTCCAGCAGGAAGGTGACAGGGATAAGGAATATTCTATCTTTGTGCAAGCCTTTTTGGAAGCTAATGGATAATATGCACAATTCTTTGAACATTTGAATCGTGTGAAAGAGTAGCCCTCCAAAGACAAGATTTGAGTTTGTTATTAATGAGAGCTATAAGGAATGAGAACTTTCTTGATAAGAATGTCCTTGAATCGCCTAAATTCCGTCAGCACATGAAGATCATCGCTGTTTTTCAATGTGCGACTTAACGATTGACGATTGGGATGAAGGTTTTTTAAGCTATTACATCTGAAAAAAAATTCCAGAATATATCAAATGGTTAGACAACGTCCCTCTATGTGGGCAATCAAAATTATCAACTGAAGGTTTCACTTAAATTCTGAGGCGGCATTAAGTCTTAAAATATTGAGACAGAGCTTTTACTATTTCTTCCGCTTTTTTTACTCGTTGACGAGCAGCAAATTCCCCAATCATTTCGGCAGGTGTCGAATTGCCTCTTGGATAGCGAGTGTGAGGGATTTGATCTGTAAAACAATCAGTATGGTCACCCGATTCAGAAGTCAGGTTAATAACTCTCATACTTTCATTATCTTCTTGATCATATAGTGAGTCTAATACCTCTAAAACACTAGTTGGCAAGAGTTTGTTGATTTCTATATGTCTTAACAACTCTGATTGATCATGTGTTCTTAGTGATCTAGGTAAATCAGTTGAATCTTCAGGGCATATGATTGCTTTTAATGCATTTTCCGAACAGTAGGTGGCCTCTCTGTATGAGGTTGGGAAAAATCCATTATCAAGATTACTTTTTGCAGTGCACAAATTTTCTTTAGCAGTCCTAAACCAAATTAGATTCATTGTTCATCTCTGCCTTTATTTTATTAAAAATGAAAGTAAGAATAAATCATATAAGCCCCGGAGTTGAAAAAGCTTTCAAATAATTGTCTTGATTACCCGGTTTGGCAAAAACAATCTGACGGTTGAGGGGGAAATATAATCCTCTTTCCAGGAGATTCCCTTGAAGTTTCGTTTATTGGTACTCGTGCCAAATTAAAGGGGAGACTGGGTGTTTTATTGATTTTTAGCTTTCTCTATGTAGTATTTATAAAACCAGATAGGGATATTGTCAGGAACCAGCTTGTCCCAAATCTTCTCTCCATTCCTGTTTAGTTTGAAATGTGCAAAGAGTCGGTAATCTTTGCCATCAGCAGAATTATCAAAATAATAACTTTGATAGGCGTATTGGGATGCTTGATATAGCAGGTTCATTGAACGATAGTACCTGCTCCTTATTTTTTCTTCAGGGACATCATGCCCTTTTTGTTTTATTCTGACCTCTTTGACTCTATAGACATTGATTTCAGGGTTCTCCGTTGAAATAAAATATAAATAGACTTTATACCCCAGCTTCTCTGCCTCTTTGATAATGTCCACTTTACTTGTATGAGAAAAAACAGTCTCGAAAGAGAATTTTTTTCTTTCCTTGAGGAGTCTTTTCCTTAGGAAATCCGCAACTATTTGCGCCAAGCGTTCATCATCTGGTCCGGATGTCAGCCTAATTCGGTTGTTGCATAATGAATAGCAATTTTTAAATCGTGTCTCTGGAAATTCTTTCCCGATTAGTCCGGATTCAAGGACGGTTTTTTCGAAATCCTGGAGGCCCACGCCGACAGTGTAGTTGGAAAAACAAAAACAGTTATTTCTAAGCTCTTCCGCTATTTCATCTGCGTTGATGTATACACCAAAATCAATAGGGGCACCTTTTATTCGTATATTTCGGATAGAGTTTATAATTGTACTTTTTCCGGAACCGTTAGGTCCGGCGAATACTCGCAATCTTAATGACGGCCTAGTCAAGAGTTATTGTCTGGTTTCTTATTGTGGAGTCCAATTTTTTTATTCTTTTTATAGAGTCGTCTGCGTATCTTCTTACAATCCAACCATCCTGAACAATAACGGTAGATCCGGCGATTCTCATTGCGCGTTTTGAAGCGTCATGGATAGCTTTGGTCGATTCATTGACTAGCAGCCGTTTGGTCATATATGCTGACTTTTTTTTATGCTGTACCATATCCTAATCATAAATCTACTCCAATCAGAAGTCCAGCTTTATTTATAAGAAAATCTTCAAGGTCGTCCAACAGTACCCTGTATTTGAAATGCAAGCTAAATAGATCAATGAGTGTAGGATTAGGCAAGAGGGAAATTCTCGGCAAGTTATGAGTGTAGGAACTCCGTTCACTGATAGATACTCAACGGGGTCATCCCCCTATTGTGGGGAGGCAATCTAAGCTGTGAGGCGACAGCCATACCTATTTTTAGTGAGACGCCCTGAGCCGTTCCTCTTTGTCTAGTGGAAAGTTGGGTTTCCTGTCAGTCGTCACGGGGTAATCACGATCGGTATTCCCGGGTGAAAGGAA
>Ga0272441_10001926_pt1 | contig 43433 bp, 39 predicted proteins | sample SSMProp6N_FD_193582 | JGI IMG/M metagenome (GOLD analysis project Ga0272441, IMG submission 193582) | Marine sediment archaeal communities from Little Sippewissett salt marsh, Falmouth, MA, United States - SSM-Prop-6N | ecosystem: Environmental > Aquatic > Marine > Wetlands > Sediment ...
CTTGACCGGCCAGAATGTCAACGAACTCGGCTATCGCCGACTTCGTTGCGGACGACGCTCCTTGACCCGCCAGAATGTCAACGAACTCGGCTATCGCCGACTTCGTTGCGGACGACGCTCCTTGACCGGTCAGGATGAAGTGAACCAGACGCCATCGATCGGCGCACCGCACTCCGGGCATGCCCCATCGTTGAGACGGTTCTCGCGAACGCGGTATCCCGATCGGATCACGACGCGCACGCCACACTGCGGGCAGTGTGTGATCTCCCCCTCCCCGGGCAGGTTTCCCAGGTAGACATACCGGAGCCCGGCGTCGCGACCGATGCGGCAAGCGGCTTGGAGTCGATCGACCGGTGTCGGCGGCCGATCGACCATCCGGTGCGCAGGGAAGAACCGGCTTACGTGCCACGGGATGCTCGGCGAAATGCCGACCACCGCCTCCGCCGTCCAGTGCAGCTCGTCGTCCGAGTCGTTGACTTGTGGGATGACAAGCGTCGTGACCTCAACCCAGACTCCGGCACGGTGAAGACGCTCGATCGTGTTCAGCACGGGGCGCACATTCCCGCCGGCGATGTCATGGTAGATCGAATCGGAGATCCCCTTCAGATCAATGTTCGCTGCGTCCAGGCGCGGGATGATCTTCTCCGCCGCCTCCGCGGTGAAGTACCCGTTCGAGACCCAGACATTGGCGAGTCCCGCCTCCTTGGCGAGGGCCATCGTCTCCAGCACGTACTCGATCGCGATTGTCGGCTCGGTGTAGGTGTAGGCAATCGAGTGCGCGCCGCTCTCCACCGCCGCCTCGACAATCCGTGCTGCAGGAGCCCGTTCACCGATGATTCGGCCGGCATGCTCTCGCGGGTACTGCGAGATGTAGCTGTTCTGGCAATTGAGACAGGTGAAATTGCAGCCGACGGTCGCCACCGAGTAGGCGAGGGTTCCCGGATAGAAGTGGAAGAGCGGCTTCTTCTCGATCGGATCCACTTCCTGCGCGATGACTCGCTCGTAGACGAGCGTCTGAAGGGTTCCCCCGGCGTTCTGCCGCACACCGCAAATGCCGCGCGCCCCATCGGGAATTACGCAGCAGTGAGAACAGACATGACAGCGCACCCGGCGGTCGGTCAATCGCTCGTAGAGAATCGCTTCGTGCATCGGTCTCACCGGCGAATGCTAGCACACCGGATGTGAAGACCGAAGCGTTCTTTCCTGTTCTCCGATGTTCACGTACCATCAGCGACATGTCGCTTCTGCAAATCGAAAGACTGACGAAATCGTTCGGCACCGAGATCCTGTTCGAGCCGTTCTCTGCCCAGGTCGGGCGAGGAGACCGAATCGCGCTGATCGGGGACAATGGCGTGGGCAAGTCGACCCTTCTTCGCATCATCTGCGGAGACGAAACCGCAACCGAAGGCGGCGTCCGGCCGATTGGGAGCCCGCGGATCGCCTACCTCCCGCAGCTTGCCCGGCTGAATGCCGAAGGCACGTTGTGGCAGGCGATGGAGCAGCCGTTCGAGGGATTGCGGAGAATCGAAGCCGAGCTCCGGCGGATCGAAGGCGAGATGGCCTCTTCGTCGAGAGCAGCCCCGGACGAAGAGGCTCTGCATCGCTACGACGACCTTCTGCATCGATTCGATCGCGAGGGCGGCTACGTGATCGAGTCACGGGTCCGCGCGGCGCTCGCCGGCGTCGGGTTCCGCGAGGGCGAGTACGCCAAGTCCGTCCGTGTGCTGAGCGGCGGGGAGGAAGCGAGGGCGGCACTGGCGCGGACGCTCCTCGAAGCGCCCGACCTTCTGCTCCTCGACGAGCCGACGAATCACCTCGATTTCGCGGCGCTCGATTGGCTCGAGGAGCAGCTCTCGAGCTTCGGGGGGGCGATCCTCATGGTGTCGCACGATCGCCACTTGCTCGATCGCGTCGCCAACCGGACGTGGGAGATCGCCCTCGGCCGCGTCTCGATCTATCGCATGGGCTACGAAGCGTCGCGCGAGGCGCGCCGGACCGAGCGCGCGCGGCACCTCGAAGCCTACGACAAGCAGGAAGAAACTATCGAGAAGTACAGGGACTTCATCCGCCGCCACAAGGTCGGGCAGAAACACCGCCAGGCGAAGGATCGCGAGAAGAAGCTGGAGCGGATCGAGCGAGAACGGATCGAACGGCCCAAGGACGCCCGACGCATCTCGCTTCGCATCAGGACGGGGCAGGCAAGCGGGAAGCGGGTTCTTTCGCTCCATGACCTCGCGATCGGATTCGACGAGCCGCTGTTCACATGCGACGACATCGAGCTCTACCGCGGCGAGAAGGTCGCGATCATCGGTCCGAACGGATGCGGCAAGACGACGCTCCTCAAGACGATCTGCGGGGAGCTCTCGCCGCTGCGCGGCAAGGTCGAGACCGGCCACAACGTACATCCCGCGACCTACAGTCAGACGCAGGAAGGGCTGCACGGGCCGGGAACGGTGCTCGACGCAATCCTCGCCCGGGCGGCGCTGACCTTCGGCGAAGCGCGCGGCCTCCTCGGGCGATTCCTGTTCTCCGGAGACGATGTCGAGAAGAAGGTGAATGCCCTCTCCGGCGGGGAACGAAGCCGGGTTGCTCTGGCGCTCGTCTCCCTGATCGAGGGGAACCTCTTGCTGTTCGACGAGCCGACGAACCATCTCGACCTCGCCAGCCAGGAGATCCTCGAGCGCGCACTGGTGGAGTATGACGGAACGCTCCTGCTCGTCTCCCACGATCGTGCACTACTCGAAGCAATCACGACGCAGGTGTGGCTCGTCGATGGGGATCGCCTGCACGCACTCGATCACGGCTACACCGAGTATCGGAAGCGACTTCGCGAAGACACCGCGCGGGATGGAGAGCTCGCGCGGAGACCGCAGCCTTCAACGTCGCAAGAGAAGCCGAACTCTCGCCGATCGTCCCACAAGCCGGATCGGTACGCGCTCAAGCGGCAGGCCGACCAGCGCGAGCATCTCGAGGCCGAGATCGAGCGCCTCGAGACCCGGATTGCCGAGATCGAAGAGGAGCTGGCGCAGGCCAGCGCGATGGCCGACGCGCGTGCGATTGCATCCCTTGGGAGCGAGCACAAGGAGACGCAGGCCACACTGGCGACGAAGTACGAGCACTGGCACGCGATCGCAGAGGAGCGCGAGGCATCATGACCGATCGGCTGGCGGAGATTCGAGATCGAACGCAGCAGATCCTTGCGACACTGCCGGACGGAGTCTCGCTCGTCGCCGCGGCCAAGACGCGGTCGCCGGAGGAGACCCGTGCCGCGATCGCGGGCGGCGCGCGCATCCTCGGTCACAACTACGTCCAGGAAGCGGCCGCGTCGATCGAGGCCCTTGGATCGGATGTCGGCGTCTTGTGGCATCTCGTCGGGCACCTGCAGCGAAACAAGGTCAAGCAGGCCGTCCGCCTGTTCGACGCGATCCAGACCGTCGATTCGATGCGTCTGGCCCGAGCGATCGCCGCCGAGTGTGAGAGGGTCGGCCGCGTGATGCCCATCCTGATTGAAGTCAACAGCGCGCGGGAGCTGCAAAAGGCCGGCGTCGCGCCGGAGGAAGCGGAGGATCTGATCCGAGATGTGGCAGCGCTCAAGCAAATTCGGATCGACGGGCTGATGACGATGGGTCCGTTCGTCGACGATCCGGAGAGACTCCGCCCGATCTTCGCGGCGACCAAGGAGCTGTTCGATCGAATCGCAGGGCTTTCGATTCCGGACGTCGCGATGACGACGCTTTCGATGGGAATGAGTAGCTCCTACCGCGTGGCTATCGCGGAGGGTGCAACGATGGTCCGCCTCGGCACGATCCTCTTCGGCCCGCGCTGACCTTCCCTCCCGCCACCTTCTCTCCACATGCCCTGCCATCGGCCGGCGATGAGCAACCCCTGTTCGCCGGGCTGATCTGACGAGAGCGCAACTCCGGTCCGGCCGGTACGGATCGCCGGGAGACACCTCGGCCAAAAGAAAGGCCGGCGGCCGAAGCCGCCGGCCCGATCCATCGCGTATCGGGTCCGCTAGTCCTTGTAGATGTCCGGGACGTTGATGTCCATCGTGATGTAGACATGCACGCCCTGAACCCCAGGGAGCCAAGCGGCGATCATCTCATCGGTCATCGACCAGAGCGGAATCCACGGCACGTCCTGCGTGCTGAGGACCTGGATCGCCTCATAGAGCTTGGCACGGACGGCGGTATCCACAGTCGTCGTCGCGACATCCATGATGTTCTTGTACGCCAGGTAGTTCGGATGATGGTTGAAGAACGTTCCCATGTTCTCCGGCGACTCCGTGGTCCAAGGCGCCAAGAAATTCGACGGCTCGAAATAGTCCGGGTGCCATCCGAGGAGGAACATGTCGAACCCGCCGGAGCTCATCCGCTCCACGTAGGCGCTCCACTCGAGGACCTGAATCGTCACCTGGATCACGCCCGTCTGCTCGAGGCTTCCCTTCAGCACCGTTGCAACGTCGGCCTCAAACGTACCGTAGTGGTTCGGCGTGTACCACAGGTTCACCTCGAGAGGATTGTCGGCATCGTAGCCGACCTCGGCCAGGAGGCTCTTCGCCGTCGGAAGATCCCGCTCGGGGAACGTCGGAGTTGAACCGAAGAACGGAGGATCGACGGCAGGAACCATCGAGTAGATCGGACTAACGCTGTCGCTGAAGACCTGCGTGACGATCGCAGCGCGATCGACCGCGTAGCAGATCGCCTGGCGAACCTGTGGAATGTTCACCGGAGCTTGCGTCACGTTGAACAGCATGTAGCGAATCCCCGGACTGGGCGGGAACGCCTCGATGACGACGTCCGGGTTCGCCTCCAGGTCCGCCACGTCCTGCGGAGCCAGTGTGCGGAAGACGACGTCCACGTCGCCTGCCTCAATCGCCGCCCGCAGCGTCGCCGCGTCGGAGTACATCACTTCCACGACCTGCGCGCTCATCGGCGCATCACCATAGTAGCCATCGTAGGCCTCGTAAGTGACTCGCTGATCCGGCACGTATTCGACGAGCTTGTAGGGGCCGGTCCCCGCGAACACACCGTTGGCGAAATCGTCGTCCGAAACGGAATTCGGGGAGTAGATCAGGGCGGGGGCAATCTGATCCGACATCCTCTGGTCGAAGACGGCGTCCGCTTGCGTGAGCGTGATCTGAAGCTTGAGCGGATCGATGACCTCGATGCTCTCGATGTACGGCTTGATGAGGCCTACTCCGCCTTCCGGCCCATCCAGTCGTATCGTCCTGTCAAGCGAGTACTTCACTGCGGCCGCGTCACACGCGGCACCGTCCCAGAAGGTGATGCCCGATCGGATATGGAACACCCAGACGAGCCCGTCCGCGGACACGTCCCAGGACTCTGCGATTGCACCGACGAATTCCCCCGTCTCGGTATCGAACTTCGTCAGTGCATCCGTGCAGTTGCGCAGAACGTGCCACGTGAAGTGGTCGTAGCAGTTGGCGAATGACAGCTCCGTCACGCGGTCCGTAGTTCCGATCAACAGAGGCTCACCCGCGCCAAATGCCACCGCTCCGAACACCAACAACGATACTACTAGGACAACTCCCGGCAACAGCCGTTTCATCGTACTACCTCCTTGAGAACAGTTAGGTTCGGGCACGCACACGCGTGTCTACGATTTACCCGTTGAACACACTCAACGGGACAAGCGCACCCTAACACCGAACCTCATGCGATGTCAAACACGCTTCCGCTTGCGCTTGGGATTGACGAGATCGCTGATCCCTTCGCCAATCAGGCCGAACCCCAACGAAAGCATGATGATCATCACGCCGGGGAATGTAATCAGCCACCACGCGCCAGATTGCAGGTACTTCTGCCCATTCTGAATGTCGAACCCCCAATCGGGGGCCGGCGGCGGAAGTCCGAAGCCGAGGAACGAAAGCGCCGCCACGGTCAGGATCGCATCCGCCAGATTGAATGAGGAAACTGCCATGATTGCATTGACTGTGTTGGGGGCGATGTGTCTCAGGATGATGCGCGTGTTTCCCGCACCGATCGCCCGTACCGCTTCGATATACATCGTCTCCCGCACCTGCAGAACCTCCGCACGCGTCACGCGGAAGTAGGTCGGAATGTAGACGAACCCCACCGCCCAGATCATCGGCATCAGACCGGCACCGAACATCGCCACGAGGACGATCGCCAAGATCATGGATGGAAAAGAGTAGATCGCGTCCATCGTCAAGGAGAGAACCCGATCGAGCACTCCACCGGTAAACCCGGAGATCCATCCCAAGACCGATCCGAGGAACACACTGAGAGCAACCGCGGAGAAGGCTACGATCAGCGAGGCCTTCCCTCCACCGAGAATCCGGCTGAATACGTCACGTTGTAACTGGTCCGTGCCCATCCAGTGGGATGATGTAGGGCCTTCAAGCCGCGCCCCGTCGCGATACAAGGTCGGATGATAGCCGTTCAGCGCGGGGAACTGCGTGGCAAGAAACGTCATCACGACGAACAGGATCACAATCGACAGCCCGATCTTGAGGATCGTCTGTCGTCGAAGTTCGCTGCGGCCATGCGAGATCTTGCGGATGATCCAGTCGAGCAGCCGGGCAAGCATCGAGCGACGGATCGCGCGTCCGTCCATCTCAGTACCGCACCCGCGGATCGATGATCGAGTAGCAGACATCGACGATCAGGTTGATCACCGAGATGAACAACGCGATGAATACCACCGACCCTTGGATCGAGGGGTAGTCCCGCGCCGCGATCGCTCGCACGAGGTAGCTGGCGATTCCCGGCCATGAGAAGACCGTCTCGGTGAGAACCGCTCCCCCCATGAGGACCGCGAACTGCAGCCCGAACACCGTGATGATCGGGATCAGTGCGTTGCGAAGCGCATGGCCGAGCACGACGGTCCTCTCTCTGAGTCCTTTGGCACGGGCCGTTGTGATGTAGTCTGCATCGAGCACCTCAAGCATGCTCGCGCGGCTCATTCTCCCCTGGAGCCCCGTCAGCGCAATTCCGAGGGTGAGTCCCGGCAGAACGAGATGTCTCGCAATGTCCGCGAGCGCCGTCCAATCCGCCTGGATGATAGCATCCAGCATGTAGAAGCCCGTGATGGAACGGAACGTGAACGCCAACCGCCCCCCGAGCCGGCCGGCGACGGGCAACCAGCCGAGTCTCACAGCGAAGAAGACCTGGAACATCAGCCCCAACCAGAACAGCGGCATCGCAAACGAGGCAATGTGGAACACGCGAATGCCGTGGTCCGCCGCATGATCCGCATGGGTTGCAGCGTGAATCCCTGTTACCACGCCCAGCACAATCGATACGAGAAGCCCACAGATCGCGAGTTCAATCGTCGCCGGGAACCGAAGGAACAGCTCCTGGATAACGGGTTTGCCTGTTCGGAGAGAGTCTCCGAAATCGCCGCGCACAACCCCCGACAGATACGATGCATACTGGACAGGAATCGGCCGATCGAACCCCAGCCGAACGCGATAGCTCTCCAGTACTTCCACTGAGATGTTCCTTCCTCCAAGCATCGCCGAGACGGGATCGCCCGGAAGCACCCGCAGAATGAGGAAGACCACAGTGAGCAGGAGGAACACCATGGGGATCGTCAGTAGCAGCCGTTGGATGACATAACGGCCCACTCCGCCCATGCAACCTCCCATCCGCTTCGTTCGATGCAGTCCCCCAAGACCCCCAGCTCCACCGCTTTCAGAACCAGTCTAATCGATACCTCCCAGAAACGCGAATGTTTGCCCGATCATCCCAGTTTCGGTGCCCGCAGCTGGTACGTGAACGGCTGCACATGCAGCGAGGTTCCTATGCTCGCAATCGGCCGGAGACTTCCGTTGGCCCAGTCTGCGGACTCGACACTGCGACGTGGTAGCGCCCGCTCATCAGGAGACGTTCGATGAACGAACACGCGTTGCGGACCTTCCTGTAGAATAGGTATCGGATTCGGCAATCGAGCGCTCGGTCACCAGCGTCAATCCTTTCGTCGGGTTTCTCGCCGAACGAATTGTCATCGACTCGATCACTCCAGCCGACGTCGAATCCGCCGCCAAGGCAGCCAGAGGAGAAGCAATGTCCGAGCCTGAGAGGACCGGACACGGACGCAGAATCGCCGTCGTCCTCGACACGAACATCCTGATCGCCACCGGATTCAACCCCAACAGCCACGCGGCACGAATCGTCGGAGCCGTTCGCGCGGGCCGGCTACGGATGGTCTGGTGTGAAGAGACGCGGCGCGAGAGCGAGCGGCTGCTTCGGAAGATCCCTCCCCTCTCGTGGAGCACATTCGCCGACCTGTTCTCGGAGGACACGCGCCGCTCGGAGAGGATCGATCCATCCGCGCACAAGGAGATCCCCGACCCGGCGGATCGCGTCTTCGCAGCGCTCGCCCATGCCGCCGGGGCAACGCTGATCACCCAGGATGATCATCTTCTGGCGAATCGATCCTCTGCCGCAGTCCCCTACCTCACAGCGCATGAGTTCGTACGATTCGAGTTGCGAGACGATCGAGACACGCGGAGACGCGAAGATCCTTCCCGCCTGACGCCTGAGACTTCATCGGAGGAGGAGACGGGATGAACGTTCTTGTTCTTCATGGGAGTGCCCGCAGGAACGGCGATACAGACACGCTTGCCGCGCGATTCCTGAAAGGCTTGACGGAGGCTGGGCCGCATGACGTGACGCACTTCGTGCCTATCGACATGAAGATCGCCCATTGCCGCGCCTGCATGCAGTGCGCACGAGGAAACGGTTGCGCAATCGACGACGACATGCAAGCCGTCTATCCGGTCTTCCACGATGCCGAGGTCGTCGTCCTCGCAACGCCGATGTTCTGGGGCTACATGACAAGCCAGCTCAAGACCCTCTTCGATCGCCTCGAGGCGGTGGTCTCGCCGGAGTACTTCGGGAACAAGGATTTCGTCCTGCTGATCGGGTACCGGCAGTACTACGGCTCGATGATCGAGTGGCTGGAGCGGATCACTCAGTTCGCGGGCAGCCGCTCGCACGCGCTGGCGTGCCAGACGTTCGATCCGGAAACGGGCCGCGATGTTCCGATCGATGAGCAGCCGGAGAAGCTTGCAGAAGCAGAAGAACTCGGACGACATATCGCGAAACGTGGGGCCGCATGAGCCTGCCAGTTTGGCACGATTGACTACGTTCTAGGAAACCCTGTACGCTCGCTTCGTGTAGCTGGGTCATCGCAGATTCGCAAGGAGGATCTCATGCGCCGGAGCATTGCTCTCGTTTCGTTCGTCGTTCTGCTCGCCCTTCCCCTTGTGGGGCACGCTCAGGAGCCGTTCGTGCTGGAGGCGCTCCATCTGATCCACTGGGAGCAGGTCCCGGACGGAAGACCCTCCTACACGGGTCCCGTCAGCGCCGCCATTCTGATGGCGTGGTACGCCGGTCGCGGCTATCCCGAGCTTCTGCCCGATCTGAACCACGACGGTCGGATCGATCCGGAGGACACGATCCTCCTCGCCCGCGACTTCGGGGAGGAGATGCAGGCGAATCTGATCGACGACCGCCTCGCCGACCCATTCCTCGTCTACCCGTTGGCTCGATACATCGCCGCGCGCTATCCCGGCGAGTTTCGGATGCTTCTTTACGATGCGTCCTTCCCCGAGGAGGTCGCGCGCGATCTCGGGCAGCCCTTCGATTCGCGCGAGGTTCCCGGCATCCTCATCGAGGTCGATGAGGATCCGCGCTACGAAACGTATCGTGAGCACCTCGAAGCCTGGCGCCCCGGCATCGTGGGCATTGGTTTCGACGTCCCTGAGTGGAACGACTTCACCGTCAGCCGATCCTTCATGTTCCACGAGGCGCCGGAAGGCTGGCCCGTCGACCTGGTCGGCACGAGCGGGCGGTTCACGCCGGAACCCGTGTGGGAGACGTTGATGCAGCTCTCGCCGGAGCGCTGGGGCTTCCTCGCCCCCGGATGGATCCCCTTCGAGATCCTGATCATCCTGCTGCCCGCAGACGAGGAACTCCGCGAGCCCGGTCCTCCGGGAGACGATCCGGGGGATGGCCCGGGAGACGGACCCGGGGATGATCCGAGCGGAGATCCCGGTCGCGATCCCGGAGATGACCCCGGCGATGAACCCGGAGGAGGCCCAGGCGACGGCCCAGGTGGCGATCCCGGGGACGACCCCAAGCGGTATCCCGGACCCGGGGATGGTCCGGGCGGTGAGCCTCGCATTCCGTCGGGATCCGATGAGGAGGGCGTCTGCTGCATGCCCGACGGGACCTGCGACACTACGACAGCCACCGACTGCGCACAGCGCGGCGGGGCATTCGTTGTCAACGAGACCTGCGCCACCTATGTCTGTCCGCGCATCGGAGAGGAGCTCTGCTCGAAGGTCGAGGGGGAGATCACCGACATCTGCTACACCTACGAGAATGGTGTCCTGACGGTGTACGCATCGTATGCGATCCATAACCGGAACAACATCGCGGCCCGAGACATCACCGCCTACGCCATCGTCGGCCTGACAGACGGAGTCAGCGGCTTCGGCGGGCCGGACGGCACCGATTGGCGGTACGGGATCGACATTCCGGGAGGCGGAACCTACGCGTACGATCTCGTCTTCACGACCAGCGCGCCGAATCTCGATCTGACCAAGCTCTCCTATCTCTACGGTGCGCTCTGGCTCCAGAAGGAAGCCCCGTGGGATTGCTGGGGCATCCTCAAGCAGGATTTCGTCCAGACCTGGGACCCGGCGCCGAGGTGCTACCCCGCGGGAACTCCGCCCGGCGGCTCGGATGACGGCGGAGATCCCGAGGTTTCCAGCGTCTGCTGCCTTCCCGACGGCAGTTGCATGATCCTCAACGCGACGGACTGTGATCGCGTCGGCGGCGCGTACATCGCATCCGCGGCGGACTGCGCTTCGGTCGACTGCGGCAAGATCCTCGTCGGAGACTGCCCGAAACTGTCGGCTCGAATCGCCGACATCTGCCGCGTAGTCGCCGCGAATGGGGATGTGACGATCCAACTGACAGTCGAGATCGAGAACACCGCGGACGTCGACGCGCACGACGCCGAGCTGCACGTCGACGCCGGATGGGGATTTACCGGGCCGAACCAGACGCTCTACAGCGGCCCGACCGACGTCTGGACGGGAACCGTTCCCGCCGGGCAGACCCTGACAAGGGTGTTTGCCCTCGACATCGGGACGGCCCCGGACTGGGCGACGTTCCATCCGTGGGCCGACGCGGCGGCCTGGATGGACGACACGCCCTGTGACTGGCGAGGCGATCCGGTCGACTCGATCGCGCCGGATGGCTCGATCCCGCTCTGCCCGCCCGAGTTCGAGCCGGGCAGCCCACCGGGCGGCGAGGAGTATGTCGGCGCTTGCTGTTTAGCGGATGGATCGTGCGAGAACCTTACATCTGCAGAGTGCGATCGCCGAGGGGGAGAGTTCTACGGAGAGGGAACACCATGTTCCAGCGTGGACTGCGAGGGTGGCGAACCCGGAGGAGATCCTGAGCCCGAACCGGATCCCGGGCCGGGGGCGCAGCCAAACCTTTGGGTAACGGGAATGACCGGCTGCTGGGCTTGGTCGGGTGGCGGGCAAGAGAACGTCATCGCGACCGTGACGGGTGTCGTCCACAACGGCGGCCAAGCCTCGGCAAGCAATGTCATGGCCCGGGTGACCGCGGGCGGTCATAGCCAGACCGTGAGCGTCGGGACGCTGGCCGCGGGATCGCAGAGATCCGTCTCGGCAACAATCGACATCGGACCCTACGACAGCGTGAGTTGGCCTGTCCAGACATCGATCACCGCTGATCCGAGCGGCGCAATCGCGGAGGCCGACGAGTCGAACAACACAACCGACTCGAGCTTCCCGGAGACCTCGGACTGCAACTAGAGCGTTTCGAAGGACATCGGTGGAAGGGCTCTCTGTGCTGGAGGGCCCTTCTCTTGTGCAACGGACGCCGGTTGCGGAGGCCGGTCGCCGAACCTGTTTCCCTTGCGCCACGCTCCATCGCTCGGTACTCTTCGAACGAACCTGAAGCCACACCGTGGCGCGATCGGATCGTAAAGGAGGGGTGAAGTGACTGTCGAGAGAAACGTCAAACCCGCCGCCTCCGTGCACCAGATCTAGGTCGACTCTTCAGCATCCAGCGGACCTTGTCTTCTTCGCCGTGAGGCAGCGCATGACGCGAACCGTTTGTCATCGTCCATCGGCTCACGACGAAGGAGGAATCCTTGGACTCAACTCCAGCCGTACGCCCCGAGCTGGGCGCACTGGAAGCAGGAATGCAGTATGCGGAGACGACCATCGGCGTACCCGAACTCGACGAATTTGTCGATCAAGGACGAATCACGCGCATTCACGCGCAGCTAACGAGCGGCAAGGAAGGAACCGTCTATTGCTGTCGGGCCCATCCATCGACACGACGCAAGTTCGTCGCGGCAAAGGTGTATCGGCAGCACACCGGATCATCCTACAAGTGGAATGCGACCTACTTCGAAGGGCGGGAACGCGTTCTGAAGCCGCAGACGCTTCGCGCGGTCCAGGCCCACACGGCGTTCGGACGAGCCGTCGCAGGAGGACTGTGGATCGAAGCGGAGTATGACGCACTGCAGCGGCTCGCTGCTGCCGGCGCGAGTACCCCGGTTCCAATCGCACTCGGGGAGCACGCGATCCTGATGGAGTACATCGGGAACGGTGCCGGCCCCGCACCGCACCTGCACGGGGTGGATCTCGATCGAGATGCCGCCAGGCGCGCCTTCGCGCAGATTATGGAGGACATCACGTTGATGCTGCGACACCACCTCGTGCACGGCGATCTATCGCCGTACAACATCCTTTTCTGGAAAGGATCGCCAAGGATCATCGATCTGCCTCAGGCAGTCGATGCTCGGTTCAACCACGCCGCGCCCGAGCTGTTCCGACGGGATGTCGAGAACGTCTGTCGCTTCTTCGATCGGCACGGACTTGATGAGGACCCGATACAGTGGGGGATCGATCTGTGGGATCGCTATCAGCGGGCCGCACTGTAGCCTGCCGTGAGAGGCGGCGACCGCCGCCTCTCGCTTCCCCTTGTGTGATAGCATGGCGTGCCCGTCTGCCAGCGGATGTCCTCCGGGTATGTCCGTCTGAGATCCTACGACCTGGTTGTTTGAGGAGGCAGCATGCTTGACGAGAAGCTCATCTCCGGAGCCGCATTGTTCGAAGGTCTGACACCCAAAGAGCGCGAGCCGGTGCTCGCATTGTGCCGGGAGCGCGCGTGCTCCGCGGGAGATACGGTCCTCTCCGAAGGGAACTACGGAGAGGAGATCTACATCCTCGCCAAAGGCAAGGTCCGGATCGAACTGACTGTCACCGAAGCAGCAGACTTCGTCACCGTAGAGCAGATTGCCGAAGGCCAGCTGTTCGGAGAACTCGCGCTCGCCGATCGCCGCAATCGATCCGCGATCGCTCAGTGTGAAACGGACTGCAGCTTGATCGCCATCCGCTGCAAGGACTTGCTCTCGTTGCTCGAGACGGAGCACCGCATCGGCTTCATCGTCATGCGGAATCTCGCACGGCTTCTTGCCACAAGGCTTCGCAAGACCAACGCGAAACTGATCTCGAGCGTGCTCAAGAGCTAGCGCAAGGCACGCTTCGAGCGTCCCGCGACTCCGCTTGCGGCAGGCTGCCAGCGCCGGCTCCGAACGTGCGCTGAAGTGCGGCGATTCGGGCCTTCCCTTGACGGGCCCGAGCGCCTTCGTTAACGTTCCTGCCGACAGTTTGAAGGAGAGACATGCCGCTCTATCGCTACGAATGTGAATCCTGTGGACATCGATTCCGGGTCCTCCATCTCGAGGGGACCGAGGATCAGACGACCTGCCCATCCTGCGGAGGCAAAGAAACGCGCCGCCTGCTCGGACGGGTATCCGTCCAGTTCAAAGGGAGTGGCTACTACAAGACCGACCGCGCCTCCAAGAGCAGCAAGGCGGGCACGAAGAGCCTGTCGGACAAGAACGGCAACGGCTCAGATGGCCCAAGCGATGCCGAGAAGAGCCCCGATTCCGGCTCGTCGAAAAAGACTAGCGACACTCCCCCGGACCCTCTTGAGCCAGCGCGTAGCGGATTCTGACTACATCTGCGCTCTTCATTGTCCACGATCGGATCACAAACAGACCGAGCTCGCCCGTCCGCTCGACATGCGCCCCGACGCAGGGCATCGCGTCGAGGTCGCCGATCGCAACGATGCGGATCTCCTTGGCGTCCGGCGGGACCTTGCCCATGTCGTAGCAGCCTTCGGCTTCTTCTCGTCCGATTTCGATGGAGGTGACGCGGTGGTCCTTCGCAATCTCGGCGTTGACAGCGGATTCGATCGCACGTGCGTCGTGCTCTGAAAGCGGACGCCGCACGACATAGTCGCACTTCGACTTCTTCGCGCCGAGGTGCGTCTCGAGGCTCCGTCCGCTGCCGAAGTCTCGCTGCATCACCGCGGAGAGAATGTGCTCGGCGGTGTGCGCGGCAGCCATGGGATCGATGAAGTAGGTCTTCATGTCCAAAGAGTACTCCAATCGTGGGAGCCCCCCTTGCCGCGCAATCGATTGGTTGATTCCATCGCATGCGGCGATACCCTTGGAATCGACATGCATGCACTCGCGGTAGCCGACCTCCATGGAAATCTTCTCCTGTACGAGCTACTGCTCCGGATTGCCGCGGTCTGGAGAATCTCATCGGTCTTCATCGCCGGCGATCTCGCGCCGGGGGGCGGCCTCCGCACCGCCGAGGACCACGATGTAGCCGACATCGTCGCTCGGCAGCGCGACTTCGTACGCCAGGACCTCATCCCGCTCCTCGAGAGCTTCTTCCTCAACCACCGCCTGACCCACATCTACGCCATCCAAGGCAATGATGATTGCCGCGCGATCGAAAACCTGTTGCTGGATTTCGATCAGGCAACCCGCAACTTCCATCTGGTCAACGACCGACTCATCGAACTCGAGGACTCGCGCCAGATGCACACCTTCTTCCCATCCGAGGTGCCGGTGCTGCATGTCGCCGGCTATCCCTATGTGCCGCCCGGCGCCGGCCTGCTGATGGATTGGGTGAAGTACGACAACCGCGTCGAGCTTCGACCGCCGGGCACGGATCCCTGCGCGGACATCTTCTCGATGGGACTCAAGACGGTCGAGAACGTCGGGCAAGGGACAATCGCTGACGATTTGGCGGACTTCGCCGTGTACATCGACCGAGGCGAAGGCGCGATCGAGTATTCACCCGAGAGAACGATCCATCTCTTCCACTCTCCGCCGTATGACACGCCGCTCGATTGGGTCCCGCCGGGGGGGCGCTACGACTACCTCTCGCTACCGGACCACGTCGGCAGCACGGAGATCCGCCGGTTCATCGAGCGGATGCAGCCGCATCTGGTGATCAGCGGGCATTGCCACGAGTCGATGGTGCTCGGCGACTACCGGACTGTCCTCGGCGAGACGGTGTGCGTCAATCCGGGAAGTCAGAGTCACATCGATGTCTTGAGCTTGGTTCAGTTCGACGTCTACCACCCGGAGCAAATGAAGCAGCTTTTCATCAACGCGCGCTAGCGTCGGTAGATCGCCGGGGGCCCTCCTCTCGGAGGACCCCCGTTTCAGGAGGGACGCGCCACAGACACACGGGGGAGGTGCCCATTCCTGAGAACCCCCCGGTGTAGAGGTTTCGCCCCATCTTCGTGTCGGTTGCGACGATCCTGACATCGAGCAGCGATGTCAGCTCCCTTGCCCACGAGAAGAGTGCGCGAAACTGCGTCACCAATGCGATATCGAGCCCACGCATCAGGCGATCCACGCGATCGCTCTCGTGGTCGAGGTCGAGGATGATGTCGATGTCGGAGCATGGGGACGACGTCTCTCCCATTGCGCTTCCATAGACGTAGACAGCCCGGAAGGCAACTCCAAGGCTTCCGAGATACCCGCCGAGCCCCTTGGCCAGGGCGTATCGAAACGTCCCGTGCGTTTCGGGGTCTTGCGATCGGAGACGTTCAAGCACGGCGTCAGGTTGTTCACCGGATCGCTTGGCACAGTACGCCAGGGCATCGGCAAACAACACGCTGGCCGGGGCTTCGACGGGTTGGAGGCCGCTTGGAGTTTCGGTCATCGCCGCTCCTACGGGAAGACCCCTCTCATCTGGATCGCGGTGGCAACGCGCTCGACGCCAAGGATGAACGCCGCGAGCCGAAGCGAGATCTCTCGCTCGGACGCAAGCGTCCAAACCTCATCGAGCGCCCGCTGCATGATCCGACCAAGGCGCTGGTTGGTCTGCTCCTCCTCCCACGGGAAACACTGGATGTTCTGAACCCACTCGAAGTAGGAGCAGACAACGCCGCCGGCGTTCGCAAGGATGTCGGGAACGATCACCGCACCACGATCACCGAGAATCAGATCGGCCTCCGGTGTGGTCGGACCGTTGGCCCCTTCGACGATGACCTTCGCCTGGACGTCGGCGGCATTGCGAGCCGTGATCTGGGCCTCGAGCGCCGCCGGTACGAGCACGTCGACATCGAGCGCGAGAAGCTCGTCGTTGGTCAGCGTCTCGACGCCCGGGGCATCGTAGCCTGCCAGCAGATGGCCGGGGGAGGTTTCGACGTAGGACAACACGCTGTCGATATCAAATCCCGCGGGGCAATGGTAGGCACCGGAGACATCGCTGATTCCGACAATGGTTGCCCCTTGCTCGGCCAGCAACTGCGCCGCAATCGATCCGACATTGCCGAATCCCTGGACCGCCACGCGCGCTTCACCGATCTCCATCCCAAGCCGCTCGAGGACTCCGAGCGTGGAGAACATCACGCCTCGCCCCGTCGCCTCACGGCGGCCGGCCGCCCCGCCCATCTCGAGCGCCTTGCCAGTTACGATGCCGGGCACCGCCTCCCCACCGAGTACACCTGCGGTGTCGACGATCCAGTTCATTACATCCGCATTCGTGTTGACATCGGGCGCCGGGATATCCTTTCGCATTCCGATCAGCGGGTAGATCATCGCGGTGAACCGCCGCGTCAGCCGCTCGAGTTCACGTCGGGTCAGGCGGGCCGGATCAACGGAGACACCACCCTTCCCGCCACCGTAGGGCACGTTGACCACGGCGCACTTCCAGGTCATCCAACCGGCAAGTGCCTTCACTTCATCGACGGTCACATTGGGGTGGTAGCGGATGCCCCCCTTGCATGGTCCCCGAACACTGCTGTACTGCACGCGATAGCCGGTAAAGACTTCGATCTCACCATCGTCTCGCACGACGGGGATGCTGACCTCCAGCGATCGCTCCGGCTGCCGAAGGATATTCCAGACCCCGTTCGGGATCTCTGTGTACTCCCGAACCATGTCGAGCTGCTGCAGCATCATCTCGAAGGGGTTTATCTGGACATCCGTCACAGGCGTCTTCGCTTGTCCGGTCATCTCTCGAATTGTCATCGGTCGGTCACCTCCGACCGGAAGGCTACCCATGGGCTCGGCAATGCAACAGGACTTCGTACAGATCGCGCGGTTCCTTCTTGCATCTCCCGCCCTGTCGTTTCACCATCCTCGGTCGTTCGGGACGATATCAACGACGCGGCGTATGACGCCTTACGCATCGATATCCTTTCAAGTCTTCGGATCCGTGCGACGGTGTGTCTGCTGTCACCTGCCACCGCACGGGTCGTCCCGCGCCAGCGATCAAGACCGGAATCGGCATGCGAACGCGGGTCAAAGATGGTTGGAGTGCGCGCAGGGAGCGCGTATCGTACGTGCGGAGCGTACTCATGATCCGAACGTCCAGACAGACAACCCACTCGGCCCACGACCTGGAGACGGCGTTTGGCCGTTTCGAGCCACTCCGGATTCGCTATGCGTCCAACGAGCTCATCTGCCAATCGGGAAGCTATGCCGCAGGGGTCTATCTGATGACGACCGGCATCGTTCTCGAGACGTACGCCGGTGGGACGCGAGAGGCTGCCCCTCTTGTAACAGGCCTGCTCTGCACCGGAGACCTGATCGGAATCGAGCCCCTCTCCGACGGCGAGAACATGCTGCATCAGACATCGTGCCGTGCCCTCTCGTCGGTCTCTCTCTCGTTCCTGGAGAGAGGCGCATTCAACGCAGCGTTGGAGGTCGACCCCGGGCTTCGTCAGTACCTGACGGCCCACCTGGCCGACCGCAGCCACCGGCTGGTTCGCGCCCTTTGGCGCACACGGCTCGCAGCCGATGAGCGACTCCGCGACGTGTTCCTCCATCTTGCTCCGCTTGCGTCAGGCGATGGGGCCAGCATCCGGCTACCCCGGGAGTTGGATCTTCGCCTGATTGCGGACCTCGCGGGCGTACCGCTCCGCCGGGCGCGGCAGGCCTGCACGGCACTGCATGGCGTGGAATGGACGGATGAGGGCTTCCGGTTGTCTCTTGCGAAGCTGTCGGATCCGAGAGCCGTAGGCCGCGGCTAGAGCGTCTCCTCGATGATCGACAAGTAGAAGGGCTTGACCCGTGCCCGCTGGGCGAGGCTTTCGTAGTTCTCGACACAGATGCGGCTCTGCTCTGTCGTGATCAGGTTCCGCTCGCGGAATCGCTTCAGACCGCGCATCAGCGTTTCGACCGACACACCGAGAAGCTCGGCCAGCGTCTGACGCGATACGGGAAGATCGATTGCCTTCGCCGCCCCTTCTTCGCCCGTCTCGCCGTACTTGTTCGCCAGGGCGATCAGCAGGAGCGCCAGGTTCCGATCCATCGATTCGACCGCCTCTCGTGTCAGCTTGAACTCAAGCATGATGACCTCGCGAGCCAGCCATCGACAGAGATCCGAGAAGAGCACTGGGAAGTCCTTGCTGAACGCAAGGATGTTCGATCGCTCGAAGAAGATGAGGTCGGAGCCGACGATCGCCTTGGCGAACTGAACGTTGATCGGTTCGCGCTCTAGGAAGACCGCCTCGAGCCCGAACAGCTCCCCTGCCGCCAGGAAACGAAGATAGCGTTTCTCGCGCCCGTGGCTTGCGTACTTCCCGATGCTGACAAGCCCGGAGCGAACCACATAGATGCCCGAGGCGTAGGAACCCTCCTGGGCAATCAGCTCTCCTTCATCGAAGTGCACTGGCAGGGAAATCCGTTCGAGCTCCGCGATCCCTTCCTTGGAGAGCGACGGGAAGACGCGTCCGAGGAACGCAGCTCGAGACTCTACTTCCTGCTTGGCCGCATCCATGGTCGTCGACATTCTAGACCTCCCTCGATTCTCTGCAAGGTGACTTGCAGAAGCGGGGCCCCGTGAGGAGCCCCGCCGTGGCTCGCGTTGCATAGTCGAACGCGGAAGTATCCTAGACCCAGCCTCGCAGCTGCATCGCTTCGGCGACGCGCGCGATCGACACCAGATAGGCGCCGGTGCGGTTGTCGACGTTGTGCTGCTTGGCCATCTCATGTGTCTCGTAGAACGCCGTGACCATGCGTTCGCTCAGTCGGGCATGGACGTCTTCGATCTTCCAGTAGAAGCCTCCGATGTTCTGGACCCACTCGAAGTAGGAGACCGTCACGCCGCCAGCGTTGCAGAGGAAGTCCGGAATCACGTAGATGCCATTCTTGTGAAGGATCTCATCCGCCTCGGGCGTCGTCGGGCCGTTGGCCGCTTCCGCGACGATCTTCGCCTTGACGTTGGCTGCATTCTGGTCGGTGATCACGTTCTCGATCGCCGCCGGGATCAGCACGTCCACATCAAGCTCGAGTACTTCGGCGTTCGTGATGCTCTTCAGACCGTTGAAGCCCTCGACGGAGCCGGTGCTTCGCTTGTGTTGGAAGACCGCCTCGGGATCGATGCCGTTCTCATCGTAGATGCCGCCCCGCGAGTCGGTAACCGCCACGACCTTGCTGCCCGCGAGTTCCTGCATCAGCGTGCCGCAGTAGTAGCCGGCGTTGCCGTAGCCCTGAATCGCGACCGTCGCGCCCTTGAGGTCGATGCCGAGAACCTTGGCAGCCTCGATCACGCAATAGACAGTACCGCGCGCGGTCGCGTCACCCCGCCCGAGCGATCCGCCGAGCGGAATAGGCTTTCCAGTGATGACGCCGGGCGTGTTGTAGCCGGCGATGTTCGAGTACTCATCCATCATCCAGCCCATGATCTGAGGCGTGGTGTAAACGTCGGGCGCCGGAACATCCTTCTCCGGCCCGATGAAGCGTCCGATCGCACGGATGAAGCCGCGAGCGACACGCTCGGTCTCCGCGGTGGAGAGTTCCTTCGGGTTGCAGATGACGCCACCCTTGCCGCCACCATACGGGATGCCGACCACGGCGCACTTCCATGTCATCCAGGCGGCGAGCGCCTTGACCGTGTCGATGGTTTCTTCGGGATGGAAGCGGAGCCCACCCTTCGTCGGACCGCGAGCGTCGTTGTACTGAACGCGGAATCCGGTGAAGGTCTTCACGGTGCCGTCGTCCATCTTCACGGGGAAGTGGACCTCGAGTGTTCGCATCGGCTCGCGCAGGAGCGCGTGCACCTGCGGGTCGAGATTCAGCGTCGCCGCTGCCTTGTCGAGCTGGCGCTGAGAGATCTCGAACGGATTCAGCGTCGGAGCATTGGACATGTCGCAAACCTCCTGAAATCACTGGCGATCTGCCGCTGGAAGAATGGGTACCCATACCCGGCCCCCGCGGCGGCGAGATTATACCGAGCGACAAGCCTGCTTCAATGGAAATCGGATGGGCCGCAAATCCCCTTCACAAGCGGGCTAGAATACCCAACAGAAGGCGCCGCATCTCGGCACCCTTGACGCGCGTCGTCTCGATCACTTCCTCGTGCGTGAGCGTCGCATTCGGATCGACGCCTGCCGCGAGATTCGTCGCAATCGAGATGCCGAGGATGTCCATTCCGGCGTGTGCGGCAACGATCACTTCAGGGACGGTTGACATGCCGACCACGTCGGCCCCTAGGATTCCAAACGCCCGGATCTCCGCCGGCGTCTCGTAGGAGGGTCCAAGCGCAGCAACATAGACACCCTCCTTGACCTCAATACCCTCGGTGGCGGCGACCTGCTTTGCCAACTCGCGTAGGTGTGGCGTGTAGGCGGCCGACATGTCCGGGAACCGCGGCCCCAGCTCTTCGAGGTTCGCGCCGTGAAGTGGGTTCGCCCCGAGCATGTTGATGTGGTCCGTCAGCAAGACGAGGGCGCCCGTCGCGAAGTCGGGGTTGATCGCCCCGGCGGCATTGGTCACCACCAGCGTCTTGACCCCGAGCAGTGCGAACAGGCGCGTCGCGAAGCTCACCTCATCGAGCGTCCGTCCCTCATAGAAGTGGGCCCGCCCTCGCTGGACGAGGACCCGGTTTCCTCCGATCTCCCCGATCCAGAAGTCTCCTGCATGGCCGGCCACCGTCGGCACCGGAAAGCCTGGGATCTCGGCGCAAGGAATGACCTCTCCCCCCTCGGGCACGCCGAACGCATTCGACAGCCCCGAGCCAAGCGTCAATGCAACCGACGGGCATCGCTCTCCGAATCGATTCTTCAGTGCAGCGGCCGCAGTTCTCAACGTTTCCCATCGATCCGCACTCATCGCGTTCCTCCCAAGGCTGCTAGTTGAAGGCCAATGCCTCCAGTGCCCCGCCGATGCAATCCACCGGCAGGACATCGATCCTTCCGTTCCGAGCCGATGCCGGCGCCTTCACGCCCGGCACGAGAATTCGTTCCATTCCCATCTTCTCCGCTTCGCTGATCCGCTCCGCAAGCCGCCGGACGGGGCGGACCTCCCCGGAGAGTCCGACCTCGCCGACAACGGCCGTACGTGCCGGGAGCGGCCGGTTGCGCAGGCTCGACAGCACGCTTGCGACCACTGCGAGGTCCGTGCCTCGCTCCCGGGCTTCCAGCCCGCCGGCAAGGCTCAGGTAGACATCGGCCGCGCCGACGTGCACCTCGAGATGCTTCTCGATCACCGCGAGCAAGAGCAGAACGCGGTTCACGTCGAGGCCGGTGCATCGCCGTTGCGGTACCCCATAGCCGCCGGTCGGCGAAACGAGCGCCTGCAGCTCGACGAGAATCGGTCGTGAGCCCTCGAGCACGGGAACGACGACCGTCCCCGGACGGGACTCCTCGCCCCCTTCCTCGAGGAAGAAGCGGGACGGATCGGCGACCTGCACCATCCCCTCGGACGTCATTCGGAAGACCGCCACCTCGTGGGTCGCGCCGTACCGGTTCTTCACCGAGCGAAGGATGCGCAGATCCTCGCTGCGACTTCCCTCCAGATAGACGGCGACGTCGACGAGATGCTCAACCATCTTCGGGCCGGCAAACGCCCCCTCCTTGGTGATGTGTCCGACAAGGAAGGTCGCCATCCCGCGCGACTTGGTCAGCTGGATCAGCTGCGTGCTCACCTCGCGGAGCTGTCGGACGCTCCCCGCCTCGCCCGCTGCCCGCTCGTCCACCGTCGTCTGGACCGAGTCGACAATCAGGGCCACCGGCTCGATCTTCTCGACCGCTGCGACGATCCTCGAGAGTGCCTGCTCGGAGAGGACGTACAGCCGTTCATTCTCGACGCCGATGCGGCTTGCTCGAAGCTTCACTTGCCGTTCGGATTCCTCGCCCGAGACGTAGAGTACGTTGCCAGCGCGTTCTGCGAGCGCGTCGGCGAGTTGGAGAAGAAGCGTCGACTTGCCGATCCCCGGCTCTCCGCCGAACAGGATCACTCCGCCGGGAAGGAGCCCACCGCCGAGGAGTCGATCGAGTTCGCCGATCCCGGATTCGAGACGCGCAACGTCCGTCAGGTCGACTTGGTCGATCGAGCGGAGCTCTTCTCCGAGCCACGATGTCGCTTGAGCCGAAGTGTCTTCGCTGTCCTCAGCGCCGGCTTCGACGAGCGAATCCCACTCGCCACAGCTCGGACAGCGGCCGAACCACTTCACCGATCGGTGGCCGCATTCCGAGCAGACGAAAGGCATCCTAGTCGCTCTTCTGGAACGCGATCTCGTCGCCGTCGGCGGCGGCGGTGACTGCGCTGCCGGATGGGAGCTTGCCGAGAAGGATCTCCTCGGAGATCGGGTTCTCGATCAGCCGCTCGATCGTCCGGCGCATCGGACGCGCCCCGTACTTGACGTCGTAGCCCTGCTCGATCAGAAGCTTCCACGCCGAGCGATCGAGTTCGAGATCGATCTGCCGCTCTTCGTGCAGGCGCTTCTGGAGCTCGGCGATCATCAGATCGGCGATCTCGCGAACCTGCTCGCGGTCCAGCTGGTGGAAGACGATGATGTCGTCGAGTCGGTTGAGAAACTCGGGCCGGAACACCTTCCGCCCCTCGGCGATCACGCGCGACTTCATGTCCTGATAGGACTCATCTGACGTTTCGTCCGGATCGCCGAACCCGAGGGTCCCGCGATCGGTGATCAGTTCGCTGCCGGCGTTCGACGTCATGATCAGAACCGTGTTCCGGAAGTCGACGCGCCGCCCCTGCGAATCGGTAAGGATGCCATCCTCCATCACCTGAAGCAGGATGTTGAACACGTCGCGATGCGCCTTCTCGATCTCGTCGAACAAGATCACCGAATACGGCCGATGACGGACTTTCTCCGTCAATTCGCCCGCCTCGTCGTAGCCGACGTATCCGGGAGGCGCCCCGGTAAGACGCGAGACGGAGAATCGCTCCATGTACTCCGACATGTCGACGCGGATCAGCGCTTCCTCGTCGCCGAACAGGAACTCGGCGAGGGTCTTGGAGAGTTCGGTCTTCCCGACGCCTGTCGGCCCGAGGAACATGAATACGCCGACCGGCCGTTTCGGGTTCTTGACCCCGGCGTAGGCGCGGCGAATCGAACGGGACACAGCGTCGACCGCCTCGTCCTGGGCGATCAGGCGCTCATGGATCTTCTCCTCCATGTTGACCATCCGCGCCGTCTCTTCCTCCTGCACGTGGCCGATCGGCACGCCGGTCCACATTGCGACCATTTGCGCGATGTCGCGATCCGTCGCCACCAAATCGTTGCCGGCGTAGGTCGTCTCGCTCAGCGTCTCGATCTCGGAGATCAACTCGCTCTTCTGGTCGCGAAGCTGCGCAGCCTGCTCGTAGTCCTGAGCGCCGACTGCGTTGTGCTCGAGTTCGTCGTACTCGTCGACCTTCTCCATCAGCTCGCGCACCTCGTCAGGCACGAGCGAGCTCTGAAGCTTGATCCGCGCCGCCGTCTCATCGATGACATCGATCGCTTTGTCCGGAAGGAATTGGTCGGTGACATACCGGTCGGAAAGCCGAGCCGCCTGATAGAGCGCTTCGTCATCAATCTTGACGCCGTGGTGCCTCTCGTAGCTCGGCCGAAGCGTCTTCAGGATCCGCACCGTCTCATCGACGGACGGTTCCTCGACATAGATCGTCTTGAACCGCCGCTTGAGCGCCGGATCCTTCTCGACGGACTTGCGATACTCATCGGGTGTCGCGGTGCCGATGCACTGGATCACTCCGGAGGCAAGCGGCGGCTTGAGAATCGAGGATGCGTCAATTGCGCCCTCGGCCCCGCCGGCGCCGACGACCGTCTGCAATTCGTCGATGAACAGGATGATGCTGTCCGACTCCGCGACTTTGTCGATCAGCGCCTTGAGTCGCTGCTCGAACTCGCCGCGGTACTTCGTCCCGGCGACGACCGACGCCATGTCGAGCTCGAGAATCTCCTTGGAGCGGAGGATCAACGGCACGTCGCCCGTTGCGATCTTCTGAGCCAGCCCCTCGACGATCGCCGTCTTGCCGACGCCCGACTCGCCGATCAACGCGGGGTTGTTCTTCTTGCGGCGAGTCAGCGTCTGAACGATCCGCTCCATCTCTTCGTCGCGGCCGATCACCGGATCGAGCTTCCCGGCTCGTGCTTCTTCCACGAGATTCCGTCCGTACTCCGACAGATCGCGCTTCTGCTCCTGCGCGCCGCGTCGCGGGGCTCGCACCCTCATCCCTTCGCCCCCCGGCGGCAGGAAATACGCGCGCGTCTTGCTCAAATCCAACCCGAGGCGTGTGAGAATCGTCGCCCCGGTCCCTTCGCCTTCGCGGAGCATCCCCATCAGCAGGTGCTCCGGACGAATCGTATTCTGCCCGGCGCGACGCGCTTCTTCGAAGCTGATCTTCATGACCCGCTTCAGGCGCGGGGTCGGCTCGAGGTCGTCCGCCGAAAGCTGGACCTCGCCCCGCCCCTTTTCCTCTTCGAGCTGGATCGCGACCTTCTCGTAGGTCACATCCTGCGACGCCAGGAATCGGAAGACACCACTATCGACGATCTTCAGAAACGCGAGAAGCAGATGCTCGGTGCCGACGTAGCTGTGCCGCCACTCCTCGGCCTCCTCCTGGGAGACCGCGATGATCTCCATCGACTCGCGCGAAAACCGGTCGTACATTCATCCTCCTGACGTGATGGCCAGTACAGGGCCTCGATCCTTTGCGATCGCGGCACAGTATACTGCGCGGGTTTCCGCCGACAACGTGCCACGCATTACCGTCATCCGCCCATTTCGATCTCACTCGGCGGGGGCTTCGTCGCGGCGGTTGAATCGGGTCATCACCGCTTGGATCTCCTCTCGAGCGAACCGCGAGATTGCCTCCGTCGCGCGTTCGATCGCGGGAACGACGCGCGTCCACTCCTCCGGGGTAAAGCGATCGAGCACGAAGTCGCGCCCCGTCTGATTCCTAGTCTCGGCTTCAATGCCGATTCGAAGCCGCGGGACCTCCTCGGTCCCCAGCGCCTCAAGCACCGATTTCATTCCCTTGTGTGAGCCGGGGCCTCCGGAGGAGAGAATCTTGATCCGACCAAGCGGCAGATCCAGGTCGTCGTAGACGATCAGCGCGTCTCCCGCGGCGATGCCATGTTGGGCGAGAACCCCGCGCACCGAACGTCCGCTGTCGTTCATGAACGTCATCGGCTTGCAGAGCAACAGCTCTTTTTGTCGATAGACAAGCGCGGAGTGCTGAATCCTCGCCTTCCGCCGTACGCGGAACAGCTTCCGGTAGAGGTCGATCGTCTCGAAACCCACGTTGTGCCGCGTAAGCACGTAGGTCAGTCCGGGGTTGCCAAGTCCGAAGACGGCCTTCACTACTCCCCTTCGGATGCAGACTCCTCTGCCGCCTCGCCCGTCGTGGCCTCTGCACCCTCGACACCTTCGCCCTCGACGCCCTCTTCGCCCTCGACACCTTCTTCTTCCTCGCCCTCTTCTTCCTCAACGAGCAGGCCGCGAGGGGCAATGACGGTGACGATGGTTCGTTCCGGAGGGAGCATCGCTTCGACCTCGCCGAGATCGATCTCGTGGATGTGGACGCCCTCGCCCATGTCGAGATCGCTGACGTCGATCGTGATCAGATGAGGGATGTCCTTGGGAAGCCCGTAAACGGGAATCGTGTTGAAAAGCACGTTCAAGATGCCGCCAGTCTTCACGCCCTGAGCCTCGCCGGTGATCTTGACAGGCACCTCGAGCTTCACCGCGCGACCGGCGTCGGGGTAGTAGAAGTCGACGTGCTTCGGCTCGTCGGTAATCGGGTCGTAGTCGACGACCTTGACGAAGACATCCATCTCTCGGGTCTCGCCCTCTGCGTTAATCGACAGCGTAATCCGAGAACTCCGCGTGATCTTCGCGAACAGCCCCTGAAGCGCCGTGCGCTCGATCGCGATCGGCGTGCTCTCGATCGACGGCCCGTAGACGACGCCGGGGACGGCTCCCTGCTGCCGAATGGCGTTTGCCTTCCCTGCAATCCTCGTTCTCACTTCCAACGTATGCATGGTCTCTCACCTGGTCATCAGTTTCGTACTCAACGCATCAGTAGTGCGGGAAGAGGTGGCTCACCGACTTGTACTCGAAAATCCGACGAATCGTCTTGGCGAGATGTTCTCCCACGTGGATGTACTCGACGACATCGTTCTCTTCCGCCAGCTGGTGAAAGATGGTATTGGTCACAACCACACGTTTCAAGGGCGATTGCGGCAGATCGACAAGCGCATCGCCGGAGAGAACGCCGTGGGTGCAGTAGGCGAAGACATCGGTCGCGTCGCGATCGAGAAGGGTCCGTGCCGCCATGATCAGCGTCCCCCCGGAAGACAGGATGTCATCGATCAGGATCGCACGACGACCCGCGACGTCACCGATGACGTTCATCACCTTGACTTCGGACCCGTCATGCGATCGGCGCTTCTCCAACACCGCCAGCGGAAGATCCAGCTGCTCGGCGACCATCCTCGCGCGCACCGTTCCGCCAGCATCCGGTGAGACGATCGTCGTGTCCGAGAGATCGCCCATCGTTTGCTTCACGTGATCTGCGAACAGCCAGTCCGTTCGCAGGTTGTCGACCGGGATGTTGAAGAAACCCTGGATCTGGCCGGCGTGGAGATCCATCGTAAGGACTCGATCGGCACCAGCCGTCTCGAGAAGATTCGCGACCAAGCGAGCCGAGATCGGGACGCGCCCGGTATGCTTGCGGTCCTGCCGCGAGTATCCGTAGTAGGGAACGACCGCGATGATCTTCCGCGCCGACGCCCGGCGGATCGCATCGATCATCACCAGGAGTTCCATCAGGGTGTCGTTGACCGGCGGACTGGTCGGCTGAATCACGAAGACATCGGCGCCGCGGACCGTTTCACGAATGCGAACGCGGATCTCTCCGTCGCTGAATCGCGTCACAGCGGTGTCGCAGAGCTCGATCCCCAGCGCCTCGGAGATCTCGCGCGCAAGCTGTGGATTGGCGTTGCCACTCAGCAACATCAGCTCTCTACCGACCATGCGACTCGCCCTCCTCTTTCGTTGCCCGCTTGTTCGTCTGCCTCGCCCGCCCGAACGCCTTCGCGTGCGGTGGGACGTCGTCCGTAATTGTCGATCCAGCCGCGACAATCGCGTCCTTGCCAATCGTCACCGGCGCAACGAGTGCGGCGTTCGATCCGATGAATGCGCCTTCTTCGATCACCGTCCGATGCTTGTCTGCGCCGTCGTAGTTGCAGGTGATCGTGCCCGCGCCGATGTTGACATCGCGGCCGATCTCTGCGTCTCCAATGTATGCGAGATGCCCTGCCTTTGCGCCCTGCTCGAGTCGCGCCGCCTTCACCTCGACAAAGTTGCCCACCCGAGCCTCAGGCCCGACATCGGCGCCGGGGCGCAGATGCGCGTAGGGACCGACCGTGGAACCGGCACGCACACGCGACGACTCGACCACTGAGTATCGAATCGTCGCGCTTTCCTCAATCGTGGAGTCCTCGATCCAGCAGTCGGGGCCGACTCGGCAGTCCCTGCCGATCAAGGTGTCCCCTCGAAGATGGGTCCCCGGATAGAGCACCGTGCCGGGCGCGACGCGCACGCCCTCGCTGACGTACGTTCGATCGGGGTCGGGGATGATCACCCCGGCTTCGATGAGTGCGCGCACGATTGCCGCACGCGCCAATGGATCCGGTTCTGCAGGCCTTTCACAGCGTTTCGCGTTCATCTCGCCCGGTTCCTCCGGTGAGACATGATACGCAAGGCGGCGAGCGGCGATCAAGCGGAAGACCGCTTGCAGTCGGCGCAATGCGGTCTATATACTCTTCGCGCCCGGCACGCTGTCGTGCCGGGCGCGTCGCGGTTGCTGCTCAACCGCGTTGGGTTGGCGAAGTAGCGGTGTAACGTCCACGGTGACGCACCGTGGGCACATCACGACGGGAGGTGGTCGACAATGACGCGCAAGGTGTTCTCCGGCATCCAGCCGACAGGGACTCTCCACGTGGGCAACTACTTCGGAGCGGTTCGGAATTGGGTTTCGATGCAGGAGACGGTCGACAGCATCATCTGCATCGTCGACTACCACGCGATCACAATCGAACTCGATCCGGAGATCCTCCGGCAGTCGTCGATCGCGATGGCGCTCGACCTGCTGGCCTGCGGAATCGACCCAGAGAAGACGATCCTGTTCCTCCAGTCCGACGTGCCCGCGCACACCGAGCTTTCTTGGATTCTCGGGTGCGTCACGTCGCACGGCGACCTGTCGCGGATGACCCAGTTCAAGGACAAGTCGAGCAAGGAGGCGTTCGTCTCCGCCGGCTTGTTCACCTACCCGATCCTCCAAGCAGCCGACATCCTCCTCTACAAGGCGGACGGCGTGCCCGTCGGCGAGGATCAGGTACAGCACCTCGAGCTCTCCCGGCGAATCGCGCGCCGCTTCAACAGCCGATTCGGCGAGACATTCCCCGAGCCGGAGCCGATCGTCGGCAAGGGTGCGCGAATCATGTCCCTCTCCGATCCGTCGATGAAGATGTCGAAGAGCGCCGGGGAGCCGCACTACGTCGGGGTGATGGAAGACGAGCCGTCGATCCGCAAGAAGGTCCGCTCGGCTGTCACCGACACCGGCCTCGAAGCCGGGACCGAGATGTCCCCGGGCGTGGCAAACCTGTTCGAGATCCTCGAACTCTCGGAAGGAATGCTCGCGCAGGGCGGCGCTTCCGCCGAACTGCAAGCAGAATTCAAGGCGGGATCCCTGATGTACTCGAGGCTCAAGGACGCCGTGTTCGAGCGGCTGATGGACGTACTTCGGTCGATTCAGGAACGACGCACCAAGCTCGAACAACGGGGCGACGTCGTCGACGTGCTTCAAGCCGGGGCAAGACGCGCCCAGGAGATCGCATCCGAGACGATGGCCGAGGTCCGAACCAAGGTTGGCCTCGGAACGCGCTAGCTTCTGACGCCGCCTTCGTCGAACCGATCCGCAATACGCTCCCACAGGTCATGGAGTTCCGCCACCGACAGGGCCGGCTGTTCAATCCATGTCGAATCGACAAGCAGCCCCTCCGGAGGGATCCGAAACCGTTGCAGCATGTACCGCCGCGCGCCAGCGAGCCAGCGTGCGATCGCCTCGATCTCGGCGGCTTCAAGGGTCGGAGCAACCGTCGTTCGGAACTCGTATGCGGGAGCATGATCGCGGATTGCAGCGATCGACTTGTCGATCGCCGCGAGATCCACCGAAACGCCGGCGAGCCTCGAGTACGACGCGTGCGATGCCTTGATGTCCATCGCGACGAAATCGGCGAGACCCTCTTCGAAGACCTGGAACAGGGCATCGGGATTCGTTCCGTTCGTGTCGAGCTTGACAAGCAGTCCAAGGTCCTTCACCGCGCGGAGGAATCCCGGAAGGCCCGGGTGAAGCGTCGGTTCCCCCCCGGTGATCACAACGCCATCGAGGAAATTCCGACGCTCGCGAAGCATCGCCAGCACGTCGTCCGTTTCGACAAGCGTCAACCTTGCGACGCGATCCGGCAGCACCAGATCGGGGTTGTGGCAGAACGGGCAGCGCAAGTTGCAGCCGGCGGTGAACAGCACCGCCGAGACTCGATCCGGATAGTCGATCAGCGACGTCGGCTGGAGGCCGGCGATCGGAAACGCGCCGGCCTTCTGCGTGCGCTCCATCTCAGGTGGAGGAGGCTGCCGCCGGCACGAACGCCTTCCGATCGAGGAACTCGGCCTGCTTCCCGTCGTTCCATTGCTCAACCGGACGGAAGTAGCCGACGATGCGAGAGTAGATCTCGGTCTTCGCGCCGCAGGCCGGGCAGGCTGCGTGCTCTCCCGCAATGTAGCCGTGCTCGGGGCAGATCGAGAAAGTCGGGGTCAGCGTGTAGTAGGGCAGGCGGAACGTCTCGGCGATCTTTCGCACCGCACGTTTGGTCGCCTCGGCCGACGGCATCCGCTCTCCGAGGAACCCGTGGAAGACTGTGCCGCCGGTGTACCGGGTCTGCAGTGAATCCTGGAGCGTGAGCGCTCCGAACAGATCGTCGGTCAACCCGACGGGAAGCTGCGTCGAGTTGGTGTAGTAGGGCGTCTCTCCGCCGTAGACCTCCGTATTGTAGAAACGGATGTCCGGGAAACGCTCGAGGTCGAGCTTCGCCAGGCGGAAGCTTGTCCCCTCGGCCGGGGTTGCTTCCAGGTTGAAGATGTCGTGCAGCTCGTCCTGGAAGTCGCTGATGCGGTCTCGCATTCGGTCGAGCACCTCGACGGCAAACGCGCGGCCTCGCTCGTCGGCGATCGTGCAACCGAGCAGGTTGAGGAGCGCCTCGTTCATCCCGATCAGCCCGATCGTCGAGAAGTGGTTCCGCCAGTACGCGCCCTCGGCCTCGTTGATCCGCTCGAGATAGAACTGAGAGTAGGGATAGAGCCCATTTTCAGTCAGCCCCTCGAGCGTCTTCCGCTTGATGATCAATGCCTCCTTGGCGAGATCCATCAGATCCCAGAGCCGACGGAAGAAATCCGCCTCGTCAACCGCCAGGTAGCCGAGACGCGGCAGGTTGAGGGTCACCACGCCGATCGATCCGGTCAGCGGATTCGCGCCGAACAAGCCGCCGCCCCGCGTGCGTAGCTCGCGGTTGTCGATTCGCAGGCGGCAGCACATGCTGCGCGCGTCCTCGGGATGCATGTCGCTGTTGACAAAATTCGAGAAGTACGGAATGCCGTACTTCGAGGTCATCTCCCAAACGGGATCGAGGACAGGGTTCTCCCAATCGAAGTCCTTCGTGATGTTGTAGGTCGGGATCGGGAAGGTGAACGGCCGCTCGTGCATGTCGCCGGCAAGCATCACCTCGGCATACGCACGATTGAACAGATCCATCTCCGCCTGGTAGTCGCCGTAGACCGAGTCCTGGAGCACGCCGCCGATGATCACCGGCTCGCCCTTCATGTAGCTCGGAACCTTGAGATCAAGCGTGATGTTGGTGAACGGCGTCTGGAAGCCGACGCGCGTCGGGACGTTCATGTTGTAGATGAACTCCTGCAGATGCTGCTTCACCTCGTCGTAGGTCAAGCCGTCGGCCCGGATGAACGGCGCCAGGTAGGTGTCGACGTTGGAGAATGCCTGGGCTCCAGCCGACTCGCCCTGCAGCGTGTAGAGGAAGTTCACCACGTGTAGCAACGCGACACGGAAGTGCTTCGCCGGCCGCGACTCGACCTTGCCCCGCACGCCGCGGAAACCGCGAAGTAGAAGATCTCGAAGATCCCACCCGACGCAGTAGGCACCGAGCGTGCCGAGATCGTGAACGTGGAAGTCTCCGCTGACGTGCGCCTCGCGAATCGCGTCGGGATAGATCCTCCCGAGCCAGTACCGCGAGATGATCTTGTCGGTGATATGCGTGTTCAGCCCCTGCAGCGAGAACGTCATGTTGCTGTTCTCGCGCACGCGCCAGTCCCGATCCTGGAGGTAGTCCTCGACGAGCGGCAGCTCATCGAGCAGCCCACGCATCTCGCGCAGATCCTCGTGCTGCCTGCGATAGAGGATGTATGCCTTGGCGACCCGGGCGTGTCCTGCAGTGATCAGGACCCGCTCGACGCGATCCTGGATCTCCTCGACCGTTGGGAACTCGTCAACGAAATCCTGTTGAAGGATCTCTGCGACCTGCTCCGCGAATGCCGCGGCAAGACGCTCATCGGCGTCTCCCACCGCTCGCATCGCCTTCCAGATGGCTGTGGTGATCTTGACGTTGTCGAACGGCACGACACGGCCGTCGCGTTTGACGATGGACTGCATTGACCCCCCCCAATCTCAAGTCCCGGAGAACACGAAAACGGGACCATCCTAGCGCCGCCGAGAAGCTCCGGCAATGGACGGTTTCTCGTGTCGAGCGGCCCGAATCGTTGCTGGAACTGGGCTTGAGGAAACTGCAAGCCGGACGCCAGACATCGATCACGGTTGCAGCCACGGACATCCTCCCCAGAAATGAGAAGACACCGAACCTGCTGGGTCGGTGGGATGCTTGATTCGCCGCCGCCCCTTGGCTAAGCTTTTCCGATTCACGGGCTACGGGTATCGTAGGGTTAGCAGTAGATTCCAAAAGAGGTGAGACCGATTCCGAATATTGCTTCCGCGAAAAAGAGGCTCCGACAGAGCCACAAGCGGCGTGGTTTGAATCGATCGAAGAAGAACGCGATCAGGCGCGTCGTCAAAGAGATTCGCCTCCACCTGGAGGCGGGTGAGAAGGAGGCCGCGCGCGCTCTGCTGCCGGAACTTGCCAAGGCCACCGACAAAGCGGCCAAGCGCAACACCATCCACGCGAACAAGGCAGCTCGCATCAAGTCGCGTTGGATGAAGAAGGTAGAGAGCCAGTAGGAGGCCTCCATGCGGCAGTTCGATTTCCTCGGCAAGACGAAGTATTTCGTTCCGCTCTCGCTGGTTCTGCTTGCGATCAGCGTTGTCGTTCTCATTCCCGGAGTGCGCGGACTGCGCCTGGGAATCGACTTCACCGGAGGCATGGAGTTCACGGTCCTCTTCTCGGAGCCCGTGAGTACTGCCGAGGTGCGAGCCGCGCTCGCCGAGATTCCCACGCGGGACGTCGACCTTTCGACCTCTCTGATCCAGAGCGCAGGGAGTGACAAGAAGATCATCACCACGCAGCTCGATGAGTCGGACGCCGCCAACCGGATCGAGTCGATGCTGCGAGACGACTTCCCGGTGACCGACATCAGCCGACGCCTGATCGGCCAGCAGGTTAGTCAGGAGCTGGCCCGCAAGGGATGGCAGGCGATTCTGCTCGCGCTCGTCGCGATCCTCGTCTACATCTCGTGGCGCTTCCGCCTGCGGTACGCCATCGGCGCCGTCGCCGCAATCGTCCATGACGTCGTGATCGCGCTCGGGTTGTTCGCGATCTTCCAGGTCGAGATCAATCTTGCGACAATCGCCGCCTTCCTGACGATCGTCGGATACTCGCTCAACGACACGATCGTCATCTACGACCGAATCCGCGAGAACCTGAAGGTCGAGCGACGACACTCGATCTTCGAGATCATCAACCACAGCGTGAACCAATCCTTGAGCCGCACATTGAATACGTCGATCACCACGTTCATCCCGGTCATCATCCTGTTCCTGTTCGGCGGGAGCGTGCTGCGCGGCTTCTCGCTCGCGTTGCTAATCGGCGTGATCGTGGGTACCTACTCCTCGATGTACATCGCCAACCCGATTCTCTACGCGTGGACGAAGAAGGCGGGCGGCCCCGGCGGAGCCAAGAAGACCTCGAGATGAGGTCGATCCTCCGGGAGGGGAGGGAGTGGTCCGTCGCGGCTCTTCCTCCTCAATCGCTGGTTGACACCATTCGTTCGTCGCTCGGCTGTTCGAACCCGTTTGCCATCCTGTTGGCTCAGCGAGGTGGCGACCACTGGTCCGCCGTGATCGACCCGGGTGCGCAAAGCTTCCATTCGCCGTTTCTTCTTCAAGACATGGACCGGGCCGTCGATCGTCTTCAACAGGCATTCGAGCGCAAGGAGCGGATCTTCATCCACGGCGACTTCGACGCCGATGGCCTCACCGGAGCGGCCGTCCTCTACCGCTCGCTTCGTCCGCTCCTCCCGGCGAACTCGATCAAGGTCGAAGTCGGCGATCGTACGTATGGCCACGGCCTCTCTAAGCCGTTCGTGCTGCGGGCGATCCAAGAGAAATTCGACCTGGTCATCACCGTTGACTGTGGAATCTCGAACACCGAGGAGATCGCCGAGCTCAAACGCGCCGGCATCGATACGATCGTCACCGACCACCACTTGCCGCCGGCGGTGCTCCCCGATGCCGTCGCGATCATAGACCCACACCGCGACGAGGACTCCTATCCCAATCCGAGCCTTGCCGGGGTCGGCGTCGGCTACAAGCTGGCCTGCGCCGTATATGAGCAACTCGGCCGGCCGGCACCGACGCACCTTCTCGACCTCGTCGCACTCGGAACGGTCGCCGACCTTGTGCCGCTGTCCTCGGACGGCGAGAGCGAGAACCGCGCGATCGTTCGAGAGGCGTTCGCGCGGATCGCCAAGGGAGAAGGATCGTCTCTCGGGCTGCGTGCTCTCTCGGAGAAACTGTCGGTCAAGCCGGAGAAGATGCGCACCTCCGACATCGGCTACCTGATCGCCCCGAAGCTGAACGCCGCCAATCGCGCCGGCGATCCAAAGGTCGCCTTCCTGCTCTTGATCACCGAGGACTCCGACCAAGCCGAGTACCTCGCCGAGATCCTGCTCGACTACAACCGCGATCGGGAGATCGCGCAGAACGATCTGATCGCCCAGGCGGATGAGCAGATCCGGGTCGAAGGTCTGAAGCCTCGTGAGGACGGGATCCTTTTCCTCGTGGGGAAGTACTGGAACGAGGGGATTCTCGGACTCGTCGCCTCGAGTCTCGGCGACCGGTACCGCGTACCGGCGATCGTCGTGTCGCGCGGCGATCGATTGAGCCGCGGCTCTTGTCGAAGCGTCGGCGACTTCGACATGAAGGCCTGCCTCGAGGCGCATGCCGACCTGTTGCTTCAGCACGGGGGACACAGAAGCGCCGCCGGGTTCTCCGTCTCCAACGACGCGCTCCCGGCACTCGAGGAGCGATTGCTCGCCTACGCCGATTCGCGGCGCAGCGATATCGGTACACGGCGGCTCGATCTCGCCGATGCCGAGTTGGCACTCGCCGATGTCGACATGAGGCTCCTGACGGATCTCGCCTCGCTAGGCCCCTTCGGGCCGGGGAACCCGGAGCCGCGCTTCCTCGTCAAGGAGTGCAGCTTCTCCGATCTCAAGCTCGTCGGAAACCGCCGGCAGCATCTCAAGGGGAAGGCCTCTCAACTGGGGACGCCGGTCTCGTTCATCGCGTTTCGGATGGGGAAGCATCTGAACACGTTCGAGGAGATGAAGAGCGCATCGCTCGTCTGCTCCGTCAGCTTCGACGACTGGCGAAGCGACGTGCAAGTCCAAGGTCATGACCTCATCGTCGCCGCGTAGCGGCGACGGGTGAGAAGCGGGGCCCGGGCCGCTTCTCACGGCGAATGGGAACCACACACTGCGTAGCTCACCACACGCGATTTTCCAGTCGCATCGGTGGAAACTCGAACGTACTCAGACGCCTCCGGCGTCTGAGTACGCAGGCTACTTGCCAATACAGAATCTGCTGAAGATTGCATCGAGGATTGATTCGCTGACATCGATCCCCTGGAGTTCCCCTGCCGTTCGGTAGGCCGCGCGAATCTCTTCGGCGACGATGTCCGGCGCATGCCCGCCGGCCATCGCATGTCCGGCTCGTTCTAGGCCATCGGCCATCCTGCGTAGCAGGTCTCGCTCCCATGAATCGAGGAGCAGCACGGAGTTTCGCGTCGGAACCTCCCCGTGCGTCAGAAGCTCGATCAGCCGGTCGGTGAGTGCAGCCAGTCCATCCCCTCGTTCGGCCGAGATCCCGTTCCGAGCAATCCACGTCCCGGCGGGGAGGTCGAGCGCGCCGGACTCCAGATCGATCTTGTTTTCGACCAGAACGACCGGAAGCTGCCACTCCCTCTCGAGGAGATCCCGATCCTCGGCTGTCAGTCCATCGCTCCGATCGAGCACGAGGAGCACGAGATCGGCACGATCGACGGCGTGGAGCGTCCGTCGGACGCCCTCCGTCTCGACCGGATCTCCCGGCTCGCGCAGCCCCGCCGTATCGATCCAGCGCACGGGAATCCCGGCGAGCGCCGCTTCCTCCTCCACCGTGTCGCGCGTCGTGCCGGGTATCGGCGTGACGATCGCACGAGGCTCGCTGAGCAGCGCATTCAGCAGCGTCGACTTCCCGACGTTCGGGCGTCCGACAATCGCAATCGTCATCCCCTCGCGGATCAGCCGACCCTGCTCGCTCTTGCCGAGAAGCTCGGCCGTCTTGGCGTGGAGCGCCTCGATTCTCGGCTGCACGGCCGCGCAATCGACATCGAGATCCGGGTAGTCGATCTCAACTTCCAGCTCTGCAAGCAGATCAGCGAGAGTGTGTCGCAGCTCCTCGATCTGACGCGCGAATCGTCCGCCGAGGCGATCGACGGCCGCCTCGAGCCCGAGCCCCGTCTTCGCCTGCACCACATCGAGTACCGCTTTCGCCTGATCGAGCGAGATGCGGCCGTTCGTGAAGGCTCGCTCGGTGAACTCGCCACGTTCGGCGAGCCGCCCCCCCGCGCGGAGCACCGCGTCGAGAACCTCTCGGGCGGCCACCGCGCCCCCATGGCAGTTGATCTCGACGACATCCTCGCGGGTGTAGGTGCGCGGGGCGCGCATCAGAGAGACAAGAACCTCGTCGATCCGGCGATCGCCATCAACGGCATAGCCGTAGTGAATTGTGTGTGAAGGAGCCTCGTCCAGAGATCGGAGGCTCGCTCCGCGGAAGACGCGCTCGGCAATCTTGACTGCGTCCTCCCCGCTGAGACGGACAATGCTGATGCCGCCCTCTCCGACGGGGGTGGAGACGGCGGCGATCGTGTCACGCGACATTACACGTCGTCCGGCTCGATCACGACGCGGCGCCCGTCCCCGTCGCCGATGCTGTACGTCTTCACGCCGGGGAAGTTCGCCAGCGTGACGTGAACCGTCCGGCGCTCATGCGAAGGCATCGCATTCAGACGCAGACGTTTGCGCTCCCGCCGGACCTCCTCGGCCTTGCTCAGGGCGAATCGGATCAGCTCGGCGCGGCGCTTCTTCACCGACCCGTTGACGTCGAGAATGATATCGACATCCTTGTTCGTCTTCCGGCGGATGAACCCGCGCACCAGATGCTCAAGAGAGGTCAGGACAGAGCGCTCCTCCGGCATCGCGAACAGAGTCCCGACAAGATTGACGTAGATGCCGTCCTCGGCGTCTTCTTCGACTTCGAACGTCACGTCCTCTTCGAGAATCTCGAGAAGCTGCTGGAGAAAGGTCTCAATCTCCGTCCGTTGCGTCGACATCTCCATCGTCCGCGCTCTCCTCTTCGTCCTCGAACGGCTCGTCGTCCTCGTCCGGCAACGGCATCGTGCCACCACCGGCGCGGGCCATCTCCCAGTTGACGAAGTACTGTTGCCCGACCTGCGCGACCGTGGTCAGCAGGTAGTAGAGCCAGAGGCCCGCCGGGAAGCGCCAGAGGAAGAACGCCATAAACAGCGGGAAGATGTAGCCGAGGTACTTCTGGAAGCCGGGCCCGTCGCTCTGGGTCATCGGCGTCATGAACCTCTGCTGGACCATCATCACGAGGGTCGTGATGATCACCAGCACGAAATACGGATCGTACTGGCTGAGATCGGGGATCCACAGGAAGCCGGGCGAGAGGTGGATCGCCTCGCTCGCATAGAGCATCGCACGCCAGATCACGAAGATAATCGGCAGCTGAATGATCATCGGAAGGCAGCCACCCATCGGGTTGACGCCCTCCTTCTTGTAGATCTCGAGCACCTTCTGCTGCATCTCCTGCTTGTTGTCCTTGTAGCGCGCTTGGATCCGCTTCAGCCGCGGCTGAATGCGCTGCATCTTGGCCATCGAGTGGTACTGCTTCCGCATCAGCGGGAAGAGGATGATTCGCGTCATCAGCGTGAACAGGATGATTGCCCAGGCGTAGTTTCCGGTGTAGCGATAGAGGATATCGAGAAACTTGATCACGGCGACCATCGCCCGCGCACCGATTCCCGGCTTGTCGAGTGCGCCGATTCCCGCCTCGTTCATCAGCAGGTTCCGTCGCCGGCCGGCATAGACGCTAAACCGGTAGGTCGTCTGCGCCGTCGGCTCTAGCTGGACGCCGAAACGCCGACTGCCGGATGCAGTCGCCTCGGCAAACGGGAGAACCCCTCCGCCTTCCGTCGGATGCAGGAAGAAGACGACCTGCTTGTCCATCAGCCCGAGACCGCCGAACACAAAGTAAGATCCCTCGGCAAGCTGCGCTGTGCCTCGCTCGTCGTCAAACAGGTAGGTCAGCTCGCGATCATTGGCGTTCGGGATGTAGTTGCTGAACGTCATGGAGAGCGTGGTGTCGCCATCGCCGACTGTGTTGGCGCTAGTAGTGCTCGTGCCGCGCGGCGCAATGCCGATCTCCACCGGCATCGTGAACAACGCCTCGGGATGAATCTCGAATCGCTTCTCGACGACGTAGTCGTCCAGTTCGCCGCGAAGCGTCACCACGAGGGCACCCTCCTCGGTCCACGTGGGCTCTTCGAGGGTGTAGGTCCCATCGGTCCCAGCGCCGTGTAACGCGAACGGGAATTCGGCATCGACCGTGTAGCGTCGCGCCAAGGTCGAGGCGTCAGTCGTCGTTCCTGCCACGAGTTCGGCCACGTTGGAGCCGTACGGCGCGAAGGTCAGAAGAGCGCTCGTCATCACGCCGCCGTTCTCACTGAAGACGTAGTTTGCGAGCGGCGTCGCGACCATCAACTCGCGGTGTCCGTCCCGCTCGGGCTGCCATTCGTACGTGACCTCCGGTTCGACCGCGATGGCCGCGAAGCTGCAGCATAGAACAAGGACGGCAATCCACACCCATCTGATGCTCGTTTGACGATGTCCCACGATGACCTCCTGGCGATAGGGTATCGTAGCTGCCAGAGGCGTGCAACTCCGTTGAACAGGGCATTCGACTGCTGTACACTCCATCCCGCCTATGTTTACGGGAATCGTCCAGGATCTCGGAACCCTCCGTCGCGTCGGCAGCGGCGAGGTGGAGATCGAAGCACCTCGACCGATCACCGAACGCCTCGATGTCGGGGCGAGTGTGGCCGTCAACGGGGCCTGTCTGACCGTTCGCACGCGGACGCCGAATGGATTCTCGGCCGATGTGTCGCCGGAGACGCTGCGTCGCACAACGTTCGGATCGCTCCGGCCGTCGATGCACGTCAATCTGGAACTGGCGTTGCGGGCCGACCAGAGTCTCGACGGGCACATCGTTCTCGGCCATGTCGACTGCGTCGGGCGGATCCAGGCCCTCTACGAAGAGGGTTCGGGCTGGCTCCTGATCGTCGGCTATCCGAGCGAGTACTGCCGCCTGGTGGCGGAGAAGGGATCGATCGCCGTCGACGGGATCAGCCTGACGCCGCATACTGTCGAAGGGAACACGTTTCGATGCTCGATCATCCCGGAGACATACGAGAAGACGGCCCTGCGGGAACGAACGAGCGGCGATCCGGTGAACCTGGAGTTTGACGTGCTGGCGAAGTATGTGGAAAGGATGGCGCACTTTGTTCATCACGATTGACGAAGCGATCCGCAAGTATCGCGACGGCGAAATTCTCGTTCTCGTCGATGATGAGAATCGCGAGAACGAGGGCGATCTTGTCATCGCCGCCGAGCATGTCACCGCCGAGACGATCAACTTCATGGCGGTGCACGGCCGCGGCCTGATCTGCGCGCCGATCACCGAAGAGCGGGCACATCAACTCAACCTCGCGCCGATGGTCCCGGAGAACACGGCGCTTCACGGGACGCACTTCACGGTCTCCGTCGACGCGCGCGACGGAATCTCGACCGGCATCTCGGCGCACGACCGCGCGGTGACGGTTTCGCGCCTCGTCGACGAAACGACCTTTCCCGATGAGCTGGCCCGGCCGGGACACATCTTCCCACTGATCGCCCGCGAAGGCGGCGTGCTGCGCCGTGCGGGACATACGGAAGCCACCGTCGATCTGGCGAAGCTCGCCGAGCTCAAGCCGGCCGCCGTCCTTTGCGAGATTCTGAACGAGGATGGGACGATGGCACGCCTGCCACAGCTCGAGCCGTTCGCCGAGAAACACGGACTCTCGATCGTCAACATCGCCGACCTGATCGCCTACCGAAAGCAGACTGAACGGCTGATCGAGCGCCGCGCCGAGGCCGTCCTTCCGACGGACCATGGCACGTTCAAGATCGTCAGCTACTCGAGCCCGATCGAAGACGAAGAGCATGTGGCGCTCGTCAAGGGAGAGGTGAACGGCAAGGAGAATGTGCTCGTCCGCGTTCACTCGGAGTGTCTGACCGGCGACGTGTTCGGCTCGCGCCGATGCGACTGCGGTGGCCAACTGCACCACGCGATGGAGATGATCGAGCAAGAGGGCGAAGGCGTCGTCGTCTACATGCGGCAGGAGGGGCGGGGCATCGGCCTCTCGAACAAGCTCTGCGCCTACGAGCTGCAGGACCAGGGAATGGATACGGTCGAGGCGAACGAGAAGCTCGGGTTCGCCGCGGACCTCCGCGACTACGGCATCGGCGCGCAGATCCTCTGCGATCTCGGCCTCTCGACGATCCGACTGATGACGAACAACCCGCGCAAGGTTGTCGGCCTCGACGGCTACGGCCTGACGATCGTCGAGCAGGTGCCGATCGAGACGGAGCCGACGGACCATAATCGTCGATACCTGCGAACGAAGAAGGAGAAACTGGGCCACCGGCTGAAGAATGTATAGCTCGCACTCATCGCGTTGCGATGAGTGCGTCCGAGAACCGCTGTGCGGTTCTCTAGATGCAATCAGGAAGAGGATTGGTCGCTTGGCGGTTTACTACCAGTAGGATAGAAGGATGGCCGCCCGGCGCTTCGCGGCGGGCAGCTCGGAGAAGTCGCTCCGCGCCTTCTCCAATAAGGATAGGAGGTTTGGGATGGGCAAGGTTTTCGAAGGGAAGCTCGACGGGACCGGACTGAAGATCGGCATCGTCGTCAGCCGGTTCAACGACCTGATCACCGGGCGGCTGCTCGACGGCGCGCTGGATCGCCTCCGCCGATCGAGTGTCGACGACGACGCGATCGACATCTGCCGCGTTCCCGGCGCGTTCGAGGTGCCGAAGGCGGCGCAGGCGATGGCGAAGACGGGACGCTACGACGGGATCATCGCGCTCGCGGCCGTCATCCGCGGCGCCACGCCGCACTTCGAGTACGTCGCCAGCGAGGTCAGCAAAGGTCTGGCGCTCGTCAGCCTGCACCACGAACCCCCGGTCACCTTCGGCGTTATCACATCCGACACCGTCGATCAGGCGATCGAACGGGCCGGCACCAAGGCCGGAAACAAAGGCGTTCAGGCGGCCGAGAGCCTGATCGAGATGATCAACGTCCTCCGCGAAGTGGCATGAGCTACGATCGCGTCCGCGGGATGAATGACATCCTTCCCGAGGATGTCGCCTGGTGGCAGCTCGTCGAGCACACGATTCGCGGCCTCTCGCGCCGCTACAACTACCGCGAGATCCGCGTGCCGATCGTCGAGCACACCGATCTGTTCACCCGCGGCATCGGCGAGGGGACGGAGGTCGTCACCAAGCAGATGTTCGTCTTCCCCGATCAGAAGGGGAGAAGCCTCGCGCTTCGGCCGGAGGGGACCGCGTCGGTCGCGCGCGCCTATCTCTCCGCCGGACTGCAGACGACCGCTCCGTTCCAGAAGTGGTACTACCTCGGGCCGATGTTCCGCTACGAGAAGCCGCAGAAGGGACGCTACCGCCAGTTTCACCAGTACGGGATCGAGGCGCTCGGCTCGCTCGATCCGAGCCTCGATGTCGAGGTGATCGCCTACGCGTGGACGCTGATGAGCGAACTCGGGATCGGCGGGCTGTCGCTCCGCCTGAACTCGATCGGCTGCCCCGAGGATCGCGAACCCTACCACGAGGCGCTTCGCGCGCACTTCTCGGACTCGATTGGATCGATGTGCGCCGATTGCCAGCGCCGCTACGAGGACAACCCACTTCGCATCCTCGACTGTAAGCAGCCACAGTGCCAGCCGCACATCGAGGGCGCCCCGGGAAGCGCCGAGTACCTCTGCGACGACTGCGCCGAGCACTTCGCGGCGGTCACCGGGATGCTCGATCGCCTCGGACTCTCCTACGCGATCGATTCGCGCCTCGTGCGTGGTCTCGACTACTACACCCGCACCGTGTTCGAGCTGATCTCGGAGGATCTCGGATCGCAGGACAGCCTGCTCGGCGGCGGCCGCTACGACGGTCTGATCGAATCGGTCGGCGGCCCGTCGATCCCCGGCGTCGGGTTCGCCGGCGGAATGGAGCGGCTCGTGCTCGTGCTGCAAGAGCGGGAGAAGGCACTCGAGCCCGATCGAATCGACCTGTTCGTTGCCGGGTTGGGTGACGCGGGCCGGAAGGCCGGGTTTGCGCTCGTCGAGACGCTCCGCCGGCTGGGCCTCGCAGTCGAGATCGACCACCGCGGACGGGCGCTGCGCAAGCAGTTGACGCTGGCCAACAATCTGAACGCGCGATTCCTGATCGTCCTCGGAGAGGATGAGGTCACCGCCGGGACGGCGAAGCTGAAGGAGATGGACTCCGGCGAGGAGCACGAGGTCTCGCTTGCCCCCGAGGCCATCTTCGCAGCACTGTGTGACGCGCCTGTCTCCGACGGCCGTGACGGCTGTGGCTGCGAAGGATGCGGCAGCAGCTGAAGGAGGACACGATGGAGCTGAAGCTCGTCCCAATCGAGAACCCTGACGATCTGAACCTGATCCTCGGGCAGTCGCACTTCATCAAGACCGTCGAGGATCTCCACGAAGCGCTCGTTACCGCGATCCCCGGCATCGAGTTCGGCCTCGCGTTCTGCGAAGCCTCCGGCCCTGCCTTGATCCGCCACTCCGGGACCGACGAGGACCTCGAGCAGCTGGCCGTTCGGAACGCCGAATCGATCGGCGCCGGACACGCTTTCATCCTCTTCTTGAAGGACGCCTTTCCGATCAACGTGATGCACGCTGTCAAGCGCGTCCCCGAGGTCTGCCATATCTTCTGTGCGACGGCGAACCCCGTCCAAGTGGTCGTTGCGGAAGCCGACGGCGGTCGAGGCATCCTCGGCGTGCTCGACGGCGTTCTCCCCAAGGGCGTCGAAGGCGAAGAAGACATCGCCAAGCG
>Ga0272441_10001927_pt1 | contig 43416 bp, 39 predicted proteins | sample SSMProp6N_FD_193582 | JGI IMG/M metagenome (GOLD analysis project Ga0272441, IMG submission 193582) | Marine sediment archaeal communities from Little Sippewissett salt marsh, Falmouth, MA, United States - SSM-Prop-6N | ecosystem: Environmental > Aquatic > Marine > Wetlands > Sediment ...
AGAATTGGCTTCGTTTTTTTAGCCTCCAAAATGCCTTAAATTCACCTATTTACTTGTCATAAAAGAGCTTACGCCAATTTGGGTCTAATCCAAATTGGGTTCGTTTTTTCAAATTACATCGTAGGTCGTATGTCGGATAGAACGTGAAAGCCGCTTATTTTGTGATTTTTCATGCTAAAATCATAATTTTGGTGGTTTTTTTGCTCATCTTGTTTTGAAAATTAGTGTCTTTGAAAAATTTGATATTGTTTAGGATTTCGAATTTAGTGCTTAGGATTTTTTATAAACCCTTATCCGCCATACGCTGCTCGCAGTATGCTATTTGTTATTATACTAGTGATCAGCCGAATGTAAGGAGAATTCCCCGATTTTAGCTAAAAATGTCCATGACAAGCCACCCGCTGTCTCATTTTGCATGGCAAAATTACGAGGTTACGATTCAGAACGACCTAAATTGTCTAATTTATTGAGTCATAATCATAGTGCAAGTTAGGTGTCTTACGCAGAGATTTATACAAGTGTGATTGAAAAAAAACACTTAAAGTCAAGCTAGTATCATATATTGATCTCTAATCGAACGGGTATCCTTATCGTTTGTATGATCAAAACGGTTAGTGACAGGATTGTAGTAAAAACGACTATGTATCTTTCCTTCAGAATTAAGAAGCTCAAGGTAACCTTTTTTTATCCGCCATGTGGCCTCATTATTGTTATTTCCTTCTGTTATAACACCTCCATTAGCAAATTTCATTATCTTATTTTTCGTTTGAGGAGATTCCGGATTAAAGATTAAACGGAAGGAGTTATTAATAATAAAATCCTCCTTCAAGGCAGAAAGAATCCTGCAGTTAGGCAGGGATTGTTGTAGGTCAATGATTTTTTCAACAGTGATGTTTTTACATTCTAATAACCGAACTTCTTTTAAATTCTTCAATTCTTTTAGAGGTTCAAGATCTTCTATGTTTGTATTAACAAGATCAAGTAATTGCAGATTTGTCAGAAGCTCAAGAGATAGAACATCTGAAATCTTAGTTTCCGCAAGATAAAGCCTTTGAAGGCTTTTTAGGTTCATTAAAGGTTTAAGATTAGATACCTCAGTTTTAGTAAGGTCAAGAGCTTGTAGATTTGAAAGATTTATTAAAGGTTCGAGATCAAATATGGATGTGTTATTAATACCAAGTCTAATCAATTGAGTTAGATTCTTTAAAGGCTCAAGGTTCGATATTGACGTGTGATGTAGAAAAAGCAATTGTAAGTTTGCAAGACCTGCAAGAGGATTAATATCAGAAACCTGAGTATTCCTTAGATAAAGCCTTTGAAGGCTTTTTAAGTTCATTAAAGGCTCAAGATCGGATACTTTATCTTTGTCAAGATCAAGAGCTTCTAAATTAGTTAAATTTTTCAATGGCTCAATGTTCGAAACAAGTGTGTTATTAATACCAAGCCTAACTAAGTTAGTTAGATTTCTTAAAGGTTCTAAATCCGAAACAGAAGTATAATGCATGAAAAGTTCACGAAGTTCTGCAAGTTCACTTAACGGTCTAATATCTAAAATACGAGTTTTATTAAGATCGAGTCTCTGCAGCTTGTTTAATAGTCTTATCGGCTCAAGGTCAGAGACTTCAGTTTCATTTAGGAAAAGTTTTTGTAAGTTAGTAAATATTTTTATCTCCTCAAGGTCGGAAAGACTCGAATTCGAAAGATCCAATTCAGTTAATTGTTCGTAATCACTTGGAGTTACGTCAGCAGGTTTCTTATTTAATTTATGACCAATAGAAACCTTAACAAAATCAGAAACAACCAATTTATCTTCTACTATTACCTCAGCAGCTTCTTCTGGATAAGGTATTTGCATTAATTGCCCAAGGTCAATATCTGAAAGTAAATGCAACAGCTCCAAATTATTTTTATCCTTCAATAGAGTATGATATTCTGATGGTATAATAGAAGAGAAATCCTCTTTCCCGAAAAGAGCTTCATTTAAATAATTTTCGACAAATTCAGAATTGTTAATGCCATCTTTTTGAGAAATCTCATATGACCTATTTAATACCTCTGAAATTTTTTGCTTCAAATCACTTGTAATATAAACATTAAGAGGAACTTTTATATTTTCTGATAAACTTTTGTAAACTATTTGAGACCACTGAACAAAAAAGCCAATTCCTCGCTTTGATCCAGCCTCTGAAGCCATAGTATATTTTTCATTAAGAATTTTTCTAACAAAAAATAATTGAACACCTTGTCGAAACTCTATTTTTTCCTCTAATAGTTCTGCTCCAGCACCAGACATTAGTGAGCTATTAAGTAATCTCTTAATCTCACGTGGATTTCGTTTGGCATACTTTAAAATAAGTTCGCTAAAGAGATTCCTCTCTTTCGCGGAAAGAAATTCATCTTTCCAATATGTAATTTCTTTCAATTGATCTTCAAAAAATTGGTTTATTTGTTTTTCGCTTGGTGAAAGCTCAACTTCTACCTGGAACATTTTGGAAAGATATAGTTTGGCTTTTTCTTCATCCTGCTGACGACGGATTTTATCTCGCTTGGCTTTTACTTTATCTTCTTCAGTTTCCGGTTTATTTTTTTCTTCCGCTCTTACCAAGCCAAGCTTCCTGTAGTGCTCGACGACAAGCTTTTCAACAACATCCCTGTCGACACCCAGAATAAAGATTAGATTCGGAATGTTAAGATACAGCTTCAGTGCTTCCAAAACCTGCAACGCAATATCCGGCATACAACGGTCAAGGTCGTCGATGAAGATAACCAATCTCTGATTCTTTCCGAGAGAATCTTTTACCCAAGCCTCCAATACAGCCTCCAAAGGATTCTGGTATTTCACTTCAGGATGAGTTGCTTCCCTGAAGTTCTTAATGATCTTTTTTATAGCGCCGCCACTGAGTTCAAATCCTTCAATAGATAACTTCTGTCTCTCCAGCAAGTCGAGCGTCGATTTACCAAAGAACGTAGAGATTAGTTTTATAGCCTTCTTGACAATTTTCCAACTTGCAGTCTTGACATCAATTGCATTCAATATTACGCTAGCTATGATGCCCCTTCGAACATCTTCCCTATTATCATATTTCCATGGATAGAACCAGATAGGGCGAACCTTTATATATTCTTTATTAAGAACATTGCCGGGTTTTTGTTTATTCCATTCACCGAGAAGTGCGTGCAGCCATTTCATTGCAGATGTCTTTCCCGTACCCCATCCCCCAGATATGAGGATTGCCGTTGGTGTTTTTGTGTCGGGATGACGGAGGATATCGAAGACCGGGCCGAGCTTGAAGCGGAAGTTGAACGGATCGAGCTCAAAAAGATCTTTTGTCTGTGTGTCGGTAAGGGGATGGTCGGTCAGCACGGTTAGTTCGGGCTTGTGCCTGGCGAACGTCTCAAATTCGTTTTTTCTTACCTTTGCCATTTGAACGGCAATCCTTTATACAATATCTCTATATGGTGCGGAGCGGAATTTTAATTTAGCATTAAAGTTTGGATATAGCAAGGGAAAAATAAAAGATTAGCGGATAGCCCTTCGACCTTGCTTAGGATATGAGTATAGGTTTTATGCTAACGGCAAAATACTAACGACCAGCGACTATTTATAGGGTATGGCGGATGGCGTTTTGGGGATAGGATTTAGGTTTTTTATTCTATTCCGGTGACGGAGGTTTAAGAAAAGAGCTGTGGGCACTGTTGTGCCCACAGCTCCGGTAGGATGTATATATAAAGCTGTTACTGGCAAATTGACAGCCACTGGGTGATATGGACTATCAGGTCCTGGATGTCGATTACGCCGTCGCCGTTTTCATCCTTGCATAGCGAGCAGTCACCACCACCTGTCGTATCCGGAATGAAGAAGTAATCTTCCGTTTCACCGATCTCATACCTGGACTCCGGCCCGGAACCGGCGTTGCCCCTTTGGCCCGGATTGCTACCGCCTCTCCACGGTTGCTCCGCGAGGGTGATTCTCATCCAAATCTCTTCGTGTAAACCTTCGGGGTGTGCGGACAAAAAAGCCGGCGTGGTGACAGTTGTTTGACCGGCCGGCAGATCGAACAGGAGCTGATTCTGCACCGCCCATTCGTTTGCAGGACCGGTAGTGCATTCCACAGTGTCGTCCCAGTCGCCGTCGCGGTTGAAGTCGAGCCAGACGTTGACCCACAGGTCGGTCCCGGGTTCGACGACGGTGACCTCGTAATCGATTGTGGCCCAGCCGCAATGCGGCAGAGACAGCGGCATTACTACGCCGTCGTCACCTCCATCCTGATCCGGTGAATTGGCTGCCGGATTGATGTTGTTGACGCCGTCCTCGTCGGGGCCGATATCGGCTTCGGTCTCGGCGGTGATACTTTTTCCCAGATACGCCACTAACTGGTTGTTCGAATGAGCCGGCCCGAAAAGTCCGACATCGGTGCCGTCATCGAAGACCGTGGGATAAAAAGCGCCTACCCAGGGCGAAGTATATGCGGGCATATTGCTGTTTATATTATTTGTTCTGTCGGGAGCATCGCCGAGATCGGTTTTTTCCCGAACAACGGCGCCATCACACGATATGGTCAGGACGCCCTGGCCGGTGTGGGAAGCGTAACCGCCGATCTCAATCAGGTACTGGTTTCCGGCTATCGCGGCGAAGATAATCTCCGACTGATAGCTGCTTGTAGTGTCGTCGTTGCACTCGATCAGATCGCCTGCCGTCGGGTAGCATTCGCCTCCGTTATAGACGGCGAGCTTTGTGTCGTAGGCGCTTCCCGCCAGGCTGACGGTAGCGTCGCCGGTGCACGAAGGACTGTAGAGGAACCATACGTTTGGGCTTGTCATGCACAGGCCCCAGCCGTCGAACGTGGCGTTGGTTGTATCGAAAGGCAAATTTGTCACCTCGCCGACCGGACGGGCGTTCATGCAGGTGTCCTTGGATACCGGCGGCTCTTCGTCTCCCTCGCATTCGACGGTAATCAGCCCTGTGCCCTGGGCACCGCCGTAGCCCCCTACTTCTATGAGGTACTGTTGGCCGGCGGTTGCGGAAAATGTCACCTGTGACTGGTACGTGCCGCCGAAGTCGTCGTTGCATGCAATCAAATCGGCCAGGGTCGGGAAACACTCGCATCCCTCGTAAACGGCCAGCATAGTATCGTAGCTGCTTCCCGCCAGACTGACGGTGACATCGCCGGTACACGGGGCGGTATAGCAATACCAGATATTAGGACCGACCATACACAAACCTCGACCGCCGAACCTGGCGCCCGTGGTATAAAACGGCAGATTCGTTACGTCCCCGATCGGCGTTGCTTCGGTGCACAAATCGTTTGGCGGATATGCGAGAGCCTGATTGGTAGTTTCCGAAGCGGCGTTTGCAGTGCCGAGGATTAATAAAATTATTATACAACTCTGAATTGGTTTTGATTTGACAGGTTTCATGATTTGCTCCTTCAATAAAACGTCAATATATTCCATAATAAAGCTTCGTCGGTCCCACTTTCAATCACCCTTGAACCGCAGAAGCGTTTGAGCACCCCACAATCATCGTATGCTCCTGTATTAATGTGCCACTTAATGCCTTTTGTGTAACGGCTTTTCCATCTGTGGAAGGTCGGCCTTTCGGAGAGGCAACACTATTAATCCGAGGGCAAATGGCCGGCGGGTCTGTCTGCTATAATTATGTTGTGGCTGTGTGCGACCGAATAAGGTGACATCTTACGGATTGGCAGGGTAAAGTCGGTTATTTACATGCAGGACTTTTGCTCCATCGAATCCGTTGAATCTCGTTGAGGATGCCGTGCTGTATGCCCCGATATTTTCCGTGTAGAGATAATCTCCTATTTGCAGATTTTTGGGGAGATGCTCGGCGAGCGAAATTTTATCGAAGCTGTCACAGGTCTGCCCGACGACCGCGCAGATCTCTTTTGCCCCTCTTTTGAAAGAATTAAAATTCGGAATCCAGTGGTCATTAACAACCCCTGAAAAAGTTTGATAAATGCCGTCGTTGATATGATAAAAGATTTTCCCGTCTCTTCTTGCCTTTCCTATTATTTCAGTGACAAGAGTCGCGGATGTCGCTACGAGGAATCTTCCCGGTTCGGCAATAATTTCCGCATCTTCCGGGAAAAGCCTGTCGAATTCCTGGTTCAGTATCTCGGCAAGTTTTTCGAATCTCGGGACATTAAAGTCGTAAAGCGCGGGAAATCCTCCCCCGATATCGATTATATCCAGCTCATATCCTCTTTTTCTCGCTTCATTGAAGATCTCGGAAGTTATGCTTAATGCGGCGACGTAATTTTCAAAATTAGTGCACTGGCTCCCGACGTGAAAGCTTAAACCTTCCACCTTCAATCCCAGATCGAATGATTTTTTTATCAGCTTTGTTGCATCCGACGGTTCGGCCCCGAATTTCGAAGCCATTTCCACCTGCGAGCCGGTATCGGGAACTTTTAATCTCAAAATCAGGCCGGCTTTTTTGCAGTGCTCTTTGATTTTTTTCAGCTCGTCCATGTTGTCGTAAGTGACAAGAGGCTCGTATTTATTTATTTTTCTCAAGGTGTCCCTGTCCTTTATCGTATTCGAGAAAATAATTTTGTCCCAGATGAAAAACTCCTTCTTTCTTGGTCTCCATTTATCGATAAGATTGTAAACTTCGATGAACTCGTTGTAGGAAGCGACATCGAAACTCGACCCTTCGTTAAACAGGGTTTTGATAATTTCCGGTTCTGAATTCGCCTTGACTGCGTAATATGCCTGGACCCTCGGAAGGCCTTTTTTGAATCTTCGATAGTTGTCCCTGATTATATCATGGTCCATGATAAAAAGAGCAGTTCCGTGCTTTTTTACTAACTTGAGAATTTTGCTTTTTTCCATTTTTAGTTTTTCCTGAGAAGATCTTCGAGCAGGCTCATCTCTTTCGGAGCGGTATTCCGGAAATTTTCAAAATACGATTTTTTTAATTTCTCCATTAATTCGTCTCTTCTGTCGTAAAGTCTTTTAAGCTTTTTCGGGCCTGTATTCTGCATGACATAAGATGTGATTAACGGAAGAGCGATTGTGGAATCGGTATAAACTATGACACTTTTTTCGACTTCTTTCGGATCTATTTTACCCCAGGTCACCGCTTCCTTGGGAGTTGCTCCGGACAGTCCGCCGGTATCCACTCTTGCGTCTGTTATCTGAATAAAATAATCCTGCCCGACTTCTTTTATTCTCAGTATTTCCTGTATCTGCGGCTCGGTCTGGAGCATGAAATTCTTGGGGCTTCCGCCTCCGACCAGGATTACCGCCGTTCTGCCTTTTTCGTATATTTTGGAATTTAGGACAATGGCGGTCGATTCGTTCACATCTATGCTCGGATTTATTCGCAGCTTGAATTTGTCGCTTAAAACTTCCAGTCCCGCTACGTTCATGCCGATAGTCGAATCTCCGGGAGAAGACGTGAAGACGGGGACACCCTCCCTATAGGCTGCCGCTAAAACGCAGACTTTTCCAATCTTGCTCTCTTGTTCTATCTCGTTCATTATTTTCCCGAGATAATGGTAGAATTCCTGTGTCCCCATTTCTTTCTGGAATTCTTTTCTTGTCAGGATTTTCCTTAACCTTCTGTCTGTCTCCATCAAAACATTTTCATAATCGAAGAGAACATCATAGATTCTTGTGACACCCGCTTCTCTCAACGCACAGTCATCGACGTTGGGGCTGCCCTCGTGAAGCGGGAGATTGAATGTATAATGCATGTCGTGGTACATATTCGCCCCCGTCGCGACAATCCAATCAACGAATCCGTGCTCGATCAGGGGTATAATCGAAGAGGCCATTCCGGCGGGAGTCAGGGCGCCGGCCAGGCTCATTCCGACCGTGACATCTTCTTTGGAATATTGCTTTGTGATTAATTTGCAGGCGTCTTTAATTCTCCCTGAATTATAAGCATTGAAAGTTTTTTCGATTAAGTCTGTTACGGAGTAGTCTTCGGTAATCGGTTGTGGAAGAATTCTTTTTCCTGATAAAAATTTTGATTTATTCGGGCAATTATGTTCCATTTTCTGGCCTTTTAATAATCTTATATATTTATTGTCGTTCCGTATTTAGGTGTTATTACGATTAATAAAATCATATTCCGGCGAGCAGTTTATCCAATCCGCTTATTTTTGTCAAATGCCTGGCACAGCGGGCATAGGGTGAATTTATTCCGATTGTATTACCACCGGGGGCGTATGGGCAAAGCCTGGAACCGGTAATGCACCGGTTATAACTTGCCGCTCTTTGCTTTTGTTCCATAGGAGTTTTTCACAATTCTATTGATAAAATATATTATTTCGATTAAACTTACTTTATAATTCATTCTCAACGGCAAAGGTCGCTTAAGCGTGTTTATCCATAAATAATGATACTGTGGAAAATGACCGGACAATTGTTTTTGATGGGTTTGTTCGGCATAACTTTTAACATTATAACTGCCAAAATGAGGCATTATTCTGATTAATGTAATAGAAAGAAGTATATGATAAAGAAAAACATGGCTTTTACTCTCATCGAATTGCTGGTGGTCATTGCAATAATTGCTCTGTTAATGGGCATACTCATGCCTGCATTGAGTCGCGTCAAGAAAGAGGCGCAAAACATAACCTGCCGGGCTCATTTGAAGAGTTGGGGATTGTGCTTCAAGCTCTACACGGACGACTATGAAGGGAAATTCAATCCAGGGTGGGGTGTTGGAGAAACCGGTCTGTGGATGAACGCCTTAAGGTCTTACTACAAGAACGAGGACGGGATGTTGCGATGCCCAACGGCCAAGATCGTGGTCAGTAATGCCCAGGACTGGGGTACTTTCAAATCCTGGGAACGTACAATTGCAACGTCGAGCGGCAGTGCACATACTTTCGTGAGCAGCTACGGCATCAATTCCTGGACAAATTACATGACCAGTGACCGGGGGGCACGTAAGCTTGTCTGGTTCTGGAAGACTGCCAATAACGCGGATGGCCATCAAAACAACATTCCGGTATTTGGAGATTCGACCTGGCACGACGGCTGGCCGCTGGATACGGATCAGCCGCCTCTCGATATGGACGCATTCGGTACGGGTGACAAGGGCTCGTCGAATGAGATTCAGCACTACTGCATTGACCGTCACAACGGAAAAGTCAATTTCACCTTTATGGACTGGTCGGTGCGAGGCGTCGGGCTAAAAGAACTCTGGACGCTTAAATGGCATCGCGAATTTAACACGAATGGTCAGTGGACTAAGGCGGGCGGTATTCAACCGGGTGATTGGCCTCAGTGGATGTCCACTTACTCGGATTACTGATTAATAAATCCCAAGAGAAGCTGTAAACTTGACATCGACAACGTTCGGTGATATCCGCGGTTGGAAAATCCTGCCGCTGGTTGAAACCGTGCCGGTTCGGCGAGAACAGGTTGTTGCTGCAAATCCAAACAGACAGAATTACACTTGAAGCTCCGTGGGTCACAGGAGATAAAATTCGGAGAGCACCGGCGTTAATCAACTATAGTCCTCTTCGCCTTCCTCGTCATACTCGTCTTCATCTTGCTCGTCGTACTCGTCTTCGTATTCCTCTTCATACTCCTCTTCCAGCTCTTCGTCCTGATCCTTTTCCAGTTGATTTACCGGTGGACATATACATTCTTCCGCCGGTTCCCGGCAGCCGGAGCACACGCCATCTTCGACGGGGGCTCCACAGGTTTTACACGGCGTACATCCACATGACTCACACATTTTTCCTCACCTTAAAAAAACAATAATAAGTTCTGTTGCCCGAAATAATCCGGAAACTTACGGCAAGCTTCCGACGGCGCCGTCATAATAAATCCGCGACTAATAAATGCAATAAAATTTTTAAATATTTTTCATTATTTTAATCTGTTTTTTTAGTTAGTCAGTGGTGGGAAAAAGTAATTCGGTTGATAAGTTAATTATGAATTATGAGGCACAAATCATCAATTCCAGGAAACCGAGAAAAATCCAGCAGATGAGAGCAGGAACGAAGATGATAACCGACAGAATCTGTATCCATCTCCTGCGGCTGTTCAGTGACATGAGGATTAAGATTATACAAATCGCCAGCAGGAACAGCCCGACTATAGCCGATGGCCTGTGAGGCATTTTACCGGCGTTAGGCCAACCCGCTGCGAGCAGTCGGACAAACGGCCCGAAAAGATTCGCAATGCCGGCGATAATGCATGTTTTGGTACTGATGTAATCCGGCCGGGCGATAAGAAGAAGTAGCCCGGCGAGCAAGCCTGTGCCTAACCAGATAAAAAGGTAGATTATTGCAAGCCTTCGTTTTGCTATCGGCTCTCTTGCGGATTCTTTTGCCATAATATTGTTTTTTGCCGGGTGTTTCTAATCGATGTTCTTCCACCACGGATTGTCGAGATTTTTCTTTATCAGGGCGTATCGCTGCTGAACGCACTGATTCGAATGCAGCGGGTCTTCCGGCGTGTTCGTGACATAATCCATCAGTTTTTCCACCGTGCTGGTCGCAACGTGGGTTCTCGTATCCGATGAGCCGTAGTAGATAAAGACATCGCCGTTATCACGGGCGACCCATCCGCTGGAAAAGAGCACGTTGGAAACGTCCCCCACCCTCTCATCTGCCTGCGGGGCCATAAAATATCCGCCGGGTTTGGCGATAATCTTCCACGGCTCTTTCAGGTCCGTCATGAACATGTAGAGGACATATCGGTACCCCGCCGCAGTGTCACGCACGCCGTGCGCCAGGTGAAGCCAGCCTTTCGGGGTTTTGATAGGAGCGGGCCCCTGGCCGTTCTTACCTTCGGTAACGGTATGGTAGGTGCAGCGGTCGATAATGACTTCCTCTGTGATTTGTGCCTTCTCGATATTATCGCACAGTCCCCATCCGATCCCTTCGCCGGTGCCGGTGGATTTGAAGTCGGCCATAGGACGGGTGTAGAAGCCGTATTTGCCGTTTATGAATTCAGGGTGCAGTACGCAGTTTCGCTGCTGGGCCGATGGTGTCACCAAATCGGGCAGTCGCCGCCATTGCTTCAGGTCTTTAGTGCGTGCTATACCGGAGCGGGCAACCGCCGCCGAAGGATCTTCCGGGTGGTCGTCGTCGTGACGTTCGGCGCAGAAAACGCCGTAAATCCATCCGTCCTCGTGTCTGGTCAGGCGCATGTCGTAAACGTTGGTTTCCGCTGTGTCGAACGGCGGCATCTCGACGGGATAATCCCAAAAACGAAAGCGGTCGATACCGGAGCTGCTTTCGGCGACGGCAAAGAACGACTTGCGGTCGGCTCCTTCGACACGCGCGACAAGGCAAATCCTGCCGTCCAGCTCGATGGCGCCGACGTTGAAAACGCTGTTTATCCCCATGCGTTCGCAGAGCAGCGGGTTTGTTTTCGGGTCGAGGTCGTATCGCCAGAAGACCGGAGTATGTGCAGCCGTCAGGACAGAATTTTGATAACGCTGTATTATGCCGTTCGTGTCCCCCGCCGCAGTGTTGGGCTGTTGGATAAGAATCTCATGGTCGGCCAGGAGTTGTTTGGCTCGCATTTTGTATTCGGTTTGTTTCATTGATACCGTCCTTTTGTTATTTGTCTGTCGGGTTGGATTGATCCGTTAACCGGGGCAATCTTTTTATTATCTCCAGAGATGCACGGACATTATGATACGGTCCTTTCCATTGTGATACTTTCGGCTCGTCGGGATCCGGCCGGCCGCTCGTGTCGATTCGCCAGAACCACTCGCCGTATTTTCTGTCGATAAAATATTTATCGATATAGGTCCAGGCTTTTTTTGCCGCTTCGAGGAACGCGCCGTCGCCGGAAAGTTTGTAAGCATTCAGGAAGCCGACAACACTTTCGGCCTGCGGCCACCATTGCCGGTCGGGATTCGTGACTTCTCCGGAACGGCCTTCGTAGAATAAGCCGCCGTCGTCGTCGAATCCCTCGGCCAGGGTAAGCCTTGCCAGTCGGAGGGCCGATCGCTGAACGCGTTTAGTTAGAGTGTGCTCTTCCAGCACTTCGGCTGCCTCGCACAGCAGCCAGCTTGCCTCGATATCATGGCCGAACGTGTAATTGTCCGATTTTGGCAGCCAGGTGTCATCGAAGAAGTGGTTCAGGTGTCCCGTGTCCTTATCCGTGATCCGCTTCTCGAAGATGTCGATAAGCTCCGTCAGGCGTTCCCGAAGCCGGCTCTCGGGCCGGATGCGGTATAGATTTGTATATGCCTCCAGAAGGTGCAGGTGATTATTCATGGATTTTTTTTCGTCCATGTCCTTGTCACTGAGTCGCAGGTCGTCGGCAATCGACCAGTCGCGATTGCAGACCTCGATATATCCGCCGTAGGTGTTGTCCCTGCTGTGGGTTTCGATTAAATCGAACATTTCCCCCGCGCGTTCGAGCGCCGGCGATTCTTCGAAGGCCTGGTAATACTCGGCCAATGCATAGATATAGAACGCCTGACCGTAGATTTTCTTTTTATTATCCAGCGGATGTCCCTGGGGACCCAACAGCCAGAAAACCCCGCCGAACGAAGTATCCCAAAAATATGCTTCGAGATAATCGTATGCAAGCTCTGCCGGTTCCCGGAATCGCGGATCCTTCCTGAATCTGTACAGGGCGGAAAATGCCCAGAGTATTCTGGTGTTCAGAATCAATCCCTTCGGTGCTTCGGGGTCAATTATCCCGTCGTTGGACATTTGGCCGATGAATCCGCCGTTTTCGGGATCGATTGCTCTTTCCAGCCAGAATGGGATAAGGTCGTTCTCCAGCTCGTCTCTTACGGCCGCATCGAATTGTTGCAATGTTTTGGATGACATTTTTGTTCGCTATAGAGTTTCGATACATCCTTTTGCCGGACAATTTGATTTAAAAGTGTACCATCTTTACCGGTATGTGTACAGAGGCGACTGTTTGTAGTATGAGAATTTTGCCGGTTTTTTTCTTTTGTTTCTTTCATGCCAGCGGTTCGTAGAATTTTCCTGGTTTCTGGCCGAGTGTGTTTGTGAGAGTTCCGAGCTTTTCGATAGAGGCGTCTATTCGGTCGCCGGTTTTTAGAAAATTGCCGGTTGCCATAGCGACGCCGGAAGGCGTGCCGGTCGCGATGATGTCACCGGGCTCGAGTGTCATGATATAGCTGAGAAAAGAAACGGTATCGGCAACGGAATAAATCATCTGCGAGGTGTTTGCGTTCTGTCGGATTTCGCCGTTGACGGTCAGCTTCATATCGAGTTTCTGCACATCGTCGATTTCATCGGCGGTCAGCAGGTACGGCCCCATCGGGCAAAAGCCGTCGGCCCATTTGCCGTTGAGCCAGTCGTAAAATTCGTCCCACGGACGTTTTTTCCTGTTCCTGACGAAGGTGACACTGCGGGCGGAGACATCGTTGACGATTGTATAACCTGTCACATAATCGAGGGCATCTTCCGCCCGGATATGTTTTGTCTTTTTTCCAATGATGATTCCAAGCTCGAGCTCGTAGTCTATGGTCTCGCTGTAAACGGGCCATGGAATTTCCGTCTCCGTCCCGGTGACGGCGGTTGCCGGCATAATAAACGGCCGGGGAACCGTTGTATTTCGCGGCGAATCCGACAGGCCCAGCTTGAACCCCTGAGAGAGGCCGGCCTCCTTGATATGTTCGCTGTAATTTCCGGCTAAGGCGATGATTTTGCCGGGACGGGGAATCGGGGCTAAAAGCCCGACCGAATCCGGCGGGATCGTTCCAGCGGCGGATTTCTCCAACTCGGCAAGCTTCGAAAGGCAATCCCGTCCGCGCTGCAGGATTTCTTTTACACTTCTCGGCGGATTCGGGCCGTCCCATGCGCCGGGGATATCAATCAAACCGGCATCGGTAAATATCGCACAGCTGACGGAATTGTTCTTTGAATATGTCACTAACTTCATTCGTTTAGCCTCATATTGCGTTTTATGAAAATTATTTGCGGTAATTTCTAATGATTATTGTGCCGCTGTCTGCATTTTATGCTCGAGAATACTTATTCCGGAATCGGTGAATTGTTTCATCAGGATAATATACAGCACAGTGGTCGGTATTCCTACTAATAAGCTGAATATAATGCCGACGTACGGAATGAATGACAGCGGTAAGTTTAGAATACTTAGAAGGGATAGTATATAATATGCCAGTGCCATCCTCTCGCTGATAACCGGAGCGGCAATTTGTCGCTGCTCGCAGTAGGCATTCATATCTCTTGTAAGTCCCACAAAGGCTACATACATCCAGTACAAGTTGAAAAACGGGATGAAACAAAAACCTACTGCTATGCCGGGGGTGGTGCGTGCGTTTCCATCCTGAATCAGAAGCCATGAGCGGTAAAGAAGGATATATCCGAGCACAGTACCGGCGATTAGTGCGGGAAAGCCGATACACACAGTAGACAAAGGAAAACCCAGGCCGATAAGCCATGCCAGCCAGAGCCAAAGCGTTCTCAAAGAATGCGGCTGGAATCTGATAATCGGGTAGGAATAAGTCGCCGGACCGGCCATAGCGGTTGCGGGCATATTGGCTAACAGATTCGTGAACTTTGTCTGGCCCGCCGGCGTCCAGTCCTCAAATTCTTCCGTCCATAGGAAGGTCTCGCGTCCAATTGTGCCGTTTTGAATCAGGCGGATAATTTCCTCCTCGTTGACGGGACCGAATTGCCGGTCATTAGTATAGTAATACCACACGCTTTGTCTCCTATAGATGGAACTGCAGATTTATTCAATGCGTTTTGTCTTACACTTCACTCAAACGGATTTTATTTCAGAAAAAGTTTTAAATATGCGGTTTTGTAATCTTAACCGGTCATTTAAACCTGTTTATAGTGGGGGTATTATGGCCGTTGCAGGCCCGGCGGGCAATGACAAAATTGAAAAGGCATGAAATACGGGGCATTACTGCTTGTTTTTATTATATATCTAAAGTCTTAAACAAGATCTTCGATAATTCTTTTGCCGTGAACGACTGTAAGGATATGTATTTCAGATGCCTGAATTTCGTAAATGATTCTGTATTGGAATACGAATATTTCCCGGATAGATTCGTCATTTTTCTCCGGAACAATTCGTCCGAGTTTTGGGAATTGCATCAATTTCTCCGGGGCTTGAAATATCCGCTCAACGGTTGATTCGGCGTAAATGGTCGAGTCGCGGGCGATATACTCTGCGATTGCTACAATATCTTCGATTGCCTGGGGTGACCAGATTAATTTGTAATCCATTTGGATAACCTGGCTTTAGCTTCTTCGTGAGTGATTCCTTTGCCGTCACGTATGGCCTTCTGGCCTTTCTGGATTTTGTCCAGCACATACAAGTGGTACTGGATATCTTCGACCGAGCTGTTATCCGGAAGGCTTCGGATCATTTGTTCTATATTTTTCTTAAATGATTTCATAAGAATATTATAACTAAACAGGCCTGAAATATCAAGCAATTTATAACCTGTTATCCAGATCCAAATTTTCAAGCATAGTATATTTCTTCTGAGCTTTTATGCTTACTTGAATTCATTGAGCAGTTCGGCATTGTCCACCCACATTACGAAGAAAGGATTATGCTCGGTCCCTCGTTTTTTCACATAAATCAAAAATGGCCGATTGAAGTAAATATTTCGTGGTCCTATGACTATGGCCGGGCCGATGATGAAATGAGCACTTGATTTTATGACAACACCGGTTCGTGTCAAAGAAAAGTCTATTTTTTGCATCGCCTCCCAGACGAAATAGCCTTCGCTATGCCAGGGTTGGTTACCAATTCCCTTGCCCTCAAGTTCTTTGAAGTGGTGTGTCAGTTTGTAAAGCACATCAGGAACAATCAACTTGTCCATTGGATTGAGTTCACGTAAATGAGTGTTATTAGGGTCTGAATTGAACTCAGAGATTTTTAACTCGACATAGGAAATCGTCTCACTAAGAGTCTCGTGCCGAGGTACGGCAGCCAGAATCACCTGATAAGGTTGAGAATATTTACATAAATCGATTGCAAATTCGGTACCTGTGCCTGTTTCGTCAAATTCACCGAATAGAACTTCAACCTGCTCACGGACTTTTTCCTGATTAGGGTCTTCGATTTCAGAGAAGCTGCAAAACGATGAGACATTTGTGCTTGTTCCATTTGAGTCTTGAAAGGTAAATGGTTTGACATTCGTATAAAATGGATGCTCAAACTCAATATTGATATTCAAATAGGAATAAGACAGGATCGTATTTTGGTTAACCTCGAATTCTTCACTAAAAACAGGAGCCGGTTCCGAGGGGAAGCGTTGAGCCATATCCGTGTTTATTTGCTCTATAATTCCTTCGCCTGTTATACCGGCATTTGCGTAGTAGGAATCTTCTTCGAGATCCTCCTCCGAGACAGTCGCCTGATTGAGGCGTGTGGCCAGCTCTTCGGCCCCGATAATTTCAATTGGCTCACCGATGATATCATCCTTCATTTTGTCCCAGGCCATCTGGAATGTCGAGCACCATATTACGTTTTGCTGTTCCGGCACAGGACAATCGAGCGTTGCGACAATCGAGGTCTGCTCCAGGTCGGAAGAATTAACATCCTTTGGTTGTATGTTATTGGTCCCTTTGTATATTCCGGAGTCATTTACCAGCAGTGAATCGTTGATGTCCTGAGGTTGGCTTACAGATACTGTCGGTAAACCTCCTATTCGTATATCTCCGCCGTTCCAGTAGGTATATATGTTGTCATCTTCAACGCCACAGCATGGGCTTTCTTCGAAACTGACATGACCGTCCACGAACAGAACATTTTGTCCTTCGTCTTCATGGGCGAAGGCATTACCGGCTTTGACTGCTTCTCTGCCACCATCCGGATCAAACAGACCGAAATCTTTTATAGTTGATTCATCCGGATTCAACCATGAATTCCTGTCGGCCATAACCGCCATATCAGGCTCGCTCGAGGAAGTCAGGGCGTACAAACCGTAAGGCATATGATAGGCGTAGCTGTAGTGACTTGATGGTTTGTTACCGAAATCCCAAAGATCCGCCAAAGTTATGTCAAATATGCCCTCATCGGCGAGGCTAAATACCGTCACTCCGTAATCACCGGGACAGATAAACGAATCGGGAAGCAAACCTGCATATTTAATCAGGAGATAAAGACTGGAAGAGATAGTTACAAAACCGCCGCTACCATTCGAAGCTATTTGAAATGCAATGTATCTATTGGAGGCCGAAAAATCAGCTATCCTGCTCGACCAAATGGATGTTGGCCCACCGGCACGGGGGTATTCGCCGTCGTTGTCATTGGCATAAATTTGAATTGCCCCACCAATTACAAACAGATTGTTTTGACATGTAATACGATTTGCCTGGTCGCGTGAATTGCTGAGGGTAAGCTGGGCGATAACAGTAGAAAACAGGCATACAAATATTAAAACAATAGCGTCGGCATGTGTGAATTTGAATGATGAGAATCGTCTGGTCATTTTACGCTTCCTCCGGGAGAGTAATACTATTCATTTTGGAATCAACCAATAAAACGAACCGGCAATCCCGCAAAAGACCTCTTATTACTCGATTATAATAAAACCAGGCCCGATTATCAACTGATTTCATGGATTTAAGACGGCAATTATATTAAAAATAACTTGAATTGGCGGGGAAAAAGCCTTTAATATGTCTTAAAGACAGGAATAGTGATAGGAAAAGGAATAGTATTCCTAATATATACACCTTTACCGAATAATCATAAATTGAGGTTAAGGATAATGGCTTTCAAAGACATCTGGGCCGAAACAAGCAACTGGCTGCGTTCCCGCAAGATTAGCTTCTCCGGGCATCATCGGCCTGAAATAGACGAGGAAGGTCTTATCAGCCAGGATAACGATTCGATCGAGACAGCCGAGGTATCAACATTGGAGGATAATGGGAAGCGTACGGCGGAAGGTCCGCGGTTGGAAGCCCTGAGGCCGAAGAAACCGGATGATAAGCAATCCACCCCGGATGTCGGTACGGGATCGAAAGTGCAGTATCCGGTATCAAGGATCGAGAAAGCAGAAACCGGAAATTCCGCCGAGACGCTGGATAAGTTTCGCGAGGGGTTCGACAAGTTAATAAACCAGCTTGAAGGGATTAACGGGCATTTGAATCGTCAGGCCGAACAGCACGGGGCCCTGATGGAGCGGATCACACAACTGCCGGGCCTGCTCGAGAAATTTCCTGCGATGGTGGAAAATCAAAAGAAAATCACCGAGCAGCTTTTAGAGCAGCTTCGTTCCATGGCGGCCAAGAACGAGCAGTTTATGGACGCCGTAGAAAAGATTCCGGCCGAGACTTCCAAGCAGACCGATGCCTTAGTCGAAATCGACCATCAGCTCGCCGCCGCTGCCGATATCGACGTCCAGATGGCGGATAATTTCAACAGCTTTAACCGGACCCTGGATAAGCTAAACCAGAGCACCGTCAGCCAGACAAACGGCATTTTGCAGATGAGTAAGACTTATGCCGCAAGCGACAGGTACCTCAAATATATCCTTTCAAAGCAGAGCAGACGCTTTATGTGGGTATTTATCACCGCGATAAGCGTTTGCACCGTCGTTATCCTGATTCTTGCCGGTATTGTCATTTATTTAAGGTCCGCCTGAGAGCCTAAAGCCTTTTTATACATTCATTGGGGATCCCTGTCTTATTCAATAACAGCGAGAAATATTTATTATCAAAAAATCGTGCATGCAAAAAAGAGTTGAAAAATTAAAATGTTTCGTTAAACTGTTCGGACTATATTGTTGAGCAAAATAGAGTGTATTTTAATTAAACTCGAAAGGAGTACAGAAGTGAAATTTCGCAAGTGTTTATTTGCATTTATAGTACTGGGATTGGCCTTCAGTACAACTGCGTTAGCCGCAGAGGGTACGGAAGCCGGCCAGGACGGCGGAACATGGGTGTGGTGGATTGCACCGTTGGGAGCCCTGTTGGCCTTGGGTTTTGCCTATTACTTCTATAAAAAGATGATGGAAGCCCCTGAAGGCACGGACAAAATGAAGGAAATCGCCAAACACGTCCGCGAGGGCGCCTACGCCTATCTGTTCCGGCAGTACAGCGTAGTTACCATAGTATTTATCGTTCTGCTTGCTATTTTCGGTTTCCTTGCCTATAAGGGCGTCCAGAATCCGTTTGTGCCGGTGGCCTTTCTTACCGGCGGATTTTTCAGCGGTTTATGCGGTTTTTTAGGAATGAAAACAGCGACCAATGCTTCGGCAAGAACCGCTCAGGGGGCAAGCAAGAGCCTCAACAGCGGCCTGCAGGTCGCTTTCCGCTCCGGTGCCGTGATGGGACTGGTCGTCGTGGGCTTCGGTCTCTTCGACATCTCCATGTGGTATCTGATCCTGGATAAGGTTGTTTATACGGCACAAAACATGACAAACGGACTGACGCTCTGGGGGCTGACGCTTGTCAAACCCGGGATGGGAGTCGAGCATAAGCTCGTGGAAATCACCACGACGATGATTACATTCGGAATGGGAGCTTCGACCCAGGCGTTGTTTGCCCGTGTCGGCGGCGGTATCTATACGAAGGCCGCCGATGTCGGAGCCGATTTGGTCGGTAAGGTCGAGGCGGGGATTCCGGAAGACGACCCGAGAAATCCCGCTACCATCGCGGACAATGTCGGTGATAACGTCGGCGACGTCGCCGGTATGGGCGCCGACCTCTATGAAAGCTATTGCGGCTCGATCCTTGCGACCGCCGCTCTGGGTGCGGCACTAACTCTGGGGACTCTGCCGGAAGGCCTGACTCCGCTAAAAGCCGTGCTGGCGCCGATGGTCGTAGCCGGACTCGGCATTCTGCTTTCCATCGCCGGGATATTTATGGTTCGGTGCAAAGAGGATGCTACTCAGAAGAATCTCCTCAGGGCCCTGCTGATTGGTACGCTGGGCAGTTCCGTTTTAATCATTGCGGCCGTTGCGGGACTGGCCGCCTTTCACTGGATCACATGGGGCGTGTTCGGCTCGGTTATTTCAGGTCTGGTGGCCGGTGTTCTGATTGGACAATTCACCGAATACTATACTTCAGACGAATACAAACCGACCAGGGGTATTGCCGACCAGGCGGAGATGGGGCCGGCGACTACGATAATTGACGGTTTAGCTACGGGAATGTATTCAGCCGGCCTGCCGGTTATTACAATTGTTATTGGTATTCTCTGTGCGTTCGGTTTCGCGGGAGGCTTTTCGAATATAGCTATGGGTCTTTACGGTATCGGTTTTGCCGCTGTGGGTATGCTTGCCACTCTGGGCATCACATTAGCGACCGATGCATACGGACCGATAGCCGATAACGCCGGCGGTAACGCCGAGATGAGCGGTCTGGGACCGGAGGTTCGCAAACGCACCGACGCCCTGGATTCTCTCGGTAACACCACGGCGGCAACCGGCAAGGGTTTTGCCATCGGTTCGGCGGCCCTGACAGCAATGGCACTGCTGGCCGCCTATATCGAAGAGATCCGGATCTGGATCGGCCGACTGGCCAATGAAAGCGCCGATGGAATCTATCAGGTCGGCAGTATTATGTTCTCAGGCAAAGAAGGCGTTGCCGATGCCATTAACGTCAAGACCGCCACGATGGCGGATTTTGTCGAGGCCTACAACCTCACGATTATGAGCCCGAAGCTTATCGGCGGCATCTTCATAGGCGCGATGATGGCCTTCGTCTTCAGTGCAATGACAATGAAGGCGGTCGGAAGAGCGGCCGGAGCGATGGTCAACGAGGTCCGGCGGCAGTTTAAGGAAATCGCAGGAATTATGGAAGGCACCGGTAAACCGGATTACGCCCGCTGCGTTGCAATTTCAACCAAGGGCGCTCAGAAGGAAATGCTCCTGCCGTCATTGCTGGCGATTATAGTACCCGTCGTGACCGGCCTGCTGCTCGGCGTAGCCGGTGTGATGGGTCTGTTAGTCGGTGGCCTTACTGCGGGTTTTGTTCTTGCTATCACACTGAACAATGCCGGCGGAGCGTGGGACAACGCCAAGAAGTATATCGAGAAAGGCGCACACGGCGGCAAAGGCTCCGAGGCACACAAGGCGGCTGTCGTCGGTGATACGGTCGGCGATCCCTGCAAGGATACCTCGGGACCGAGTTTGAATATTCTTATCAAACTGATGACAATGGTCAGCGTGGTGTTTTCAGGTGTGATTGTTAAATTTGCTCCTGCGATTAGCGAATGGCTCCACCTTGGCGGGCAATAAAACCTGTAATGTGTCGGTGCGTTTTCGCCGAAATATATCTTGAGGTGAAAAATGATCGGCAGACATAATATACTAAAAGATGAATGGTTTTTCGAGTTGTTAAAGCTCTTGGTGGTTCTTGCAACTATTATCGTCTTTGGCTGTTTGTTCTGCAGAACACATGCGTGTTATTAGACACACATCGGTTGACATAACCGGCTAACATTAGTAATCTATCGGGGTGGCCGAATCGGCCGCCCTTTTTTTATTGTAGTTTTGCGTAAGGATGTGGGATTTTGGCGAAAAAGAAAAGTACAAATGAAAAGCAATTTGCCCTTGCAGCGGCTAAAATCGCCGCCGAGCGGCATTGCAGCGATATCGTTGTTCTGGATTTGACCGGCAAGTCGCCGGCAACCGATTATTTCGTAATTGCGACCGGCACGAGCAACCGGCAGATGCGCACCGTGGCCGATGAAATTAACCAGGCGGCAAGGGAAATCGGTCTGCAGCGGTTCGGCAGGGCCGGCTACGAGCAGGCGCGGTGGATTTTGCTCGATTATATAGATGTCGTCATACATATCTTCGATAGCGAGTATCGCAGCTATTACGATTTGGAATTGCTCTGGGGAGACGCCGAAAGGCTGGAAATCGATTGATGAAACCTGTTGTTGACATACTCGAGGAGCGGATAAGTGCGGCGATGGCCGCCGCGACCGCTCGGGAGGATTGTGCCGCTATCGTCAGGCCGGCGACTGATGCGAGGTTCGGCGATTACCAGGCCAACGGCGTAATGGCCCTTGCCAGGCAGCTAAAAACCAATCCGCGAAAGTTAGCCGAACAGGTGGTTGAGAATCTCGATCTAACTGACATTTGCGAGCCGCCGGAAATCGCCGGGCCGGGTTTTATTAACCTGCGATTAAAACCGGAATTTATTGCCGAATGTTTGCTTGGTATTAATAAAGATTCTGCCGGTTTGGGTATCGAAAAGACTGCAAAATCCAAAAATATCGTTGTTGATTTTTCCGCACCGAATATTGCCAAACAGATGCACGTCGGTCACCTGAGAAGCACAATCATCGGCGATTGTATCTGCCGAACACTCGAATTCTTAGGTCACAACGTTATCCGCCAAAACCATATCGGTGACTGGGGCACCCAATTCGGTATGCTTTGTGCGCTCTATGATAGGAAACTCCGAGACACATCTGCTAAAGGATTGGCAATGCAGGACGAAGCTCCTCTTGCCGACCAAGAGGCTTTTTATAGAGAAGCGAAGAGTTTGTACGACTCAGACGAGGAATTTCGCAAGGAGGCTCGTGCTGCGGTTGTCGGGCTGCACAGAGGTGATAGCATCTGGACAAGGTATTGGGAAATAATAAGGAAATCTTCAATCGATCATTGCCAGGAACTTTACGATATGCTTGGTGTCACTCTAAAGCCACAGGATGTGCATGGTGAGAGTGAATATAACAAAGATCTGCCGTATGTTGTTGCAGAACTGAAAGACCAAGGTCTTGCAGTTGAATCTGATGGAGCTGTATGTGTATTTCCGGAGGGGTTTAAGAACAAGGAAGGCGAGCCTTTGCCGTTTATTATTCAAAAGAGTGATGGAGCGTATCTTTATGCAACAACGGACCTGGCGGCGATACGCTATCGTGTAAATGAATTAAAGGCCCAACGAATAGTCTATGTCACTGACTCGCGGCAGAAACTACATTTCGAGATGCTCTTCGCAGTAGCGCGAATGGCGGGCTGGATCAGTGACGATATTGAGCTTTCGCATGTTATGTTCGGCTCTGTTTTGGGAGATAATGGACAGCCGCTAAAGACCCGCTCGGGGGAGAATGTAAAATTAAAAGATTTGCTGGATGAGGCGATTGAGCGGGCCATGCAGGTAGTCGAACAAAAGAATCCGGAGCTGCCTGATGAAAAGAAAGAGCAAATCGCAAGAGCCGTGGGAATCGGTGCCGTCAAATACGCCGATTATTCCAACAACCGCACGAGTGATTATATATTCAGCTTCGATAAGATGCTTGCAATGGACGGCAATACCGCCCCGTATATGCAGTACGCATACGCCCGGATAAAATCGATCGAGCGAAAGGCGCAGAGCAGGGACGTGGACATCGAGACGGAGCTTGCCGACGTGACGGAGCTGAATCTGGCCGAGCCTGCGGAGCTGGACCTTGCAAAATACCTGATTCGTTACGGCGAGGCGATACAGGCGGCGGCAGGCGATTACAGGCCGAACTACCTGACGGCGTATCTTTACGAGCTGGCACAGAAGTTCAGCGCTTTTTATACGAATTGTCCCGTGCTCAAAGCGGGGCCGGAACAAAGGCCTACGAGACTCTTGCTTTGCGATTTGACTGCAAGGACCATCAGGCACGGCCTGAGCGAGCTGTTGGGAATAGAAGTCGTCGAGCAAATGTAAGGAATGGGAGCGAAAAATATCCGCGTTTATTCAATAGACACTTTTGAAGCCGAAAAAATGTGTTATAATCCGGTAATTCGGAGATTATAAGAGATGGCTTATTCGCTTGAACAAAAAATATCAAAAGAGAAGCTGGCAGATTTTTGCAAAAGGAATAATATCACGAAACTGTCGGTTTTCGGCTCCTTTATACGAGGCCAATTGCAGCCGGATAGCGATATAGATCTTCTCGTTGAATTTGATCGCGGCCTTACCCCCGGTCTTTTTTCGATTATCAGGATGGAAATGGAGCTTACGGAAATAATCGGCAGGAAAGTTGACCTACGGACTCCTGAGGATTTAAGCCGGTATTTCCGCGAAGAGGTTATGCGAGATGCCAAACTACAATATCAGGCATGAAGATAAGGTGAGATTAAGACATATGTTGGATGCCGCTTTAGAAATCCAGCAATATGTGCAATCTTCAACACGAGGGGATTTAGACAGAGACCGCAAGCTTGTTCACTCCCTTGTTCGGTTACTTGAAATAATAGGTGAGGCAGCAAGTCAGATATCAGATGAATTACGGGAAAATGCTGTTGAGATTCCATGGTTTATTATAATCGGTATGCGAAACCGACTTGTTCATGCGTACTTTTCCATTAATTTGGATGTTGTCTGGAGTACATCAACAATAGATATTCCATCACTGATAGAAGATATAAAGAGACTTCTCGATTAAATCTATGAAAATCATTCAACAACAATTTAGCGTGAGCACGAAGAGCCGTAACCAGATGGTTGATATCACCTCTCAGGTACAGTCGATTGTCGGCAAGGCCGGCATTTCCGACGGCCAGGTGGTCGTGCATTGCCCTCACACGACGGCGGCGATTACAATCAACGAAAACGCCGACCCGTCCGTCCCGCATGATATTCTCCTGACACTGGATGAATTGCTGCCGCCCCACCGCCCGGGATACCGGCATTTCGAAGGAAATTCCGACTCGCACTGCAAAAGCACGATAGTCGGATGCAGCGAACAGATTTTGCTCAAGGATGGCAACCTGCAGCTCGGCACATGGCAGGGAATTTTCTTTTGTGAGTTCGACGGCCCTCGCAGCAGGAAAGTCCTGGTGCAGGTCAGCGGGCAATAGCATGGATAGGGCATGATACTTCCGAGGCAAAAAAGGCCGAAAAGCGCGTAAAAAAGGCGAGGTGGTGGTTCCGGCTGGGGGGGAGACCGGTAGACCACGCTGCCTCGCCGAGGTTCGTAAGCACCTAAAAGTGCGTTATTTCACTAATTAGACTATACTGAAAACGCCCCATTTCAAAGAACAACAAAGGCTAATACTTTACAGAGACTCTGTCAAGGATAAAACAAGAGAGCACAAAGACGCTCCCCCATACCATTTCTACACCTCACACAACAATCGTTAGTATATAACATTAATCCCGTAAAATCAAGTTTAAAATCGCTTTTTTTGGTCTTTTCTGAACATTATGCCTTGGAAACGGCAATATTTCAGCCACACTGACACCTGTGTCTGCAATTGCCGGTCCAGTTTCTTCGGCTAAGGCGGCTGTCCCGGCTAATAAAGGACCGAGCAGCCGTTTGACCTTTTTAATATCGAGGTCTATAAAACCCCGGTTCGCATACAATTACTTTATATATATAGAATCGGTAAAGCATACGGATTGGCTTGAAAGAAAAAATCCGACAAAACTTGTCCTGAGATTGCTTTTTTATACTGGAAAATATATCTTTATCCTGATATTTTCTTTGTAACATTGTTTCATGATGGTTTTACAGTTTGAGGTATGGTTGAAAAACCTTTTATGGCAGAGATTTCCGATAGAATAAAGCGTGTTAAAGAGACAATTGCATCGGCCTGTGCTCGCTCGGGACGAGAATCCGGTGATGTTAAGCTTATCGTAGTAACAAAGTCGGCCACAATTGACGCCGTGGAAAAGGTCATTCGATTGGGTTGTACGGAGCTTGGGGAGAATCGGGTTCAGCAGCTTAAAAAAGTTTCCTCGCAGATAGCCGAAATATTACAGGGTAATAACGGGAATTCATCACTGCTGAAAAAAGTGAAATGGCACATGATCGGTCATCTTCAGCGTAATAAAGTCCGACAGGTTTTACCTATAGCGACTTTGATACATACGGTGGATACTCTTCGGCTGGCCGAGGAAATCAACAATGCTGCTTTGAAGATGAATTTGCGCCCGAAAGTTCTTATGCAGGTCAATACCTCCAATGAGCCGCAGAAGTACGGCGTTCCGGTGGGTGCGGCCACACATCTGGCTGAGCAGATAGAGACTTTATCGCACATAAAACTAACCGGCTTGATGACAATGGCTCCTCTGACGCGTGACAAAGGCGTTGTCAGGGCCTGTTTTGTCCGGGCGGCGGAATTGTTTGCCGAAATGCGAGGCGAGAAGATTGTCGGACCGCGCTTTACCGAGTTGAGCATGGGTATGAGCTCCGACTACGAGATCGCTATCGAAGAAGGCGCTACAATTTTGCGTATAGGCTCGGCTATTTTTGCCGGTTAAAAAAGCGAAAAAAAAAATCAGAAAAAAGAAAGTACCCTCCCAAACAAGCCGAAGTTTAGTTTATAGATGATAAGATGTCGCTTTTAAGCGATATTTGACCTGTAGAGGTCCTATAAAACGGCGACCTTTGAGGGGGTACTTGTTAAAGGTCCTATATAGCTGGCGAAAGATGGAAAAAGTGGAATTAAATAATTCTATCGAGTTGACAAAAAGCTTCATAGATGTTCTATATCTAACGAATCGAGAACAGATGCCGTTCGAAGTCAAGCAGCTTTTCGATCAAAAGAAGCTTTCATATCGTGTTCTTCATATTAAAGATTTTTCAAAGGTTCGCGACAGCCTCGATTTAATTGGAACCGTCGTTATCGATGCCGAGGGAGCGCGCTGCTCGCGTCAGGGTATTCAAATCATCGAGTCTCTTGAGACGAAGCATATTGGTGTGATTTTGCTGACCGACCAGCCGGAACTGCCTGCGGAAAGCTCTTCTCTGTCAGTATCGAGAACGGACTTATCCAAGGAAGAAACATCGGAGGTTTTTTCTCTTGATGAGTTGTGGCTTAGAATAAACGCCAATCTTACTTATCGTAAAAATGATTCCGGGCGGACGAGTAAGCCTGAGAGCCGGCAGAGGCAGGTGAAAATTATCTATAAAAATAAACTGGCGGAGCAAATGAATATGGCCAAGACATTAGTAGATAATCTGGCGGAGCAACTTCGCTTGGCCGGTCTTGTTCAAAAGGACTTCTTGCCTTCCAAGCTGCCTAACAGCGAAAAGTTGAAATGGGGGACGATTTATTTACCGGCGGAGTGGGTTTCGGGGGATATTTATGACATCGTTCGCCTTGACGAGGAGCATATAGGATTCTATTTGGCCGATGTAGTCGGCCATGGAATGCCTGCAGCTTTATTGACGATATTTCTTAAACAGGCCCTGGTTATGCGTAAAACCGTTGAGAATGACTATCATATATTCTCACCGAGCGAAGTCATAAAAAACCTGAATGTGCGGATGGCGGCACAAAAGCTGTCCGGCTATCAGTTTGCCACCTGTTGTTACTGTCTGCTGAATATACGGACACTGGAATTGACATACGCCCGGGCCGGACATCCCTACCCCATTCTGCTAAGATCCGGACGGGACCCCGAACAACTGGAAATAAGAGGCTCGCTTCTGGGAGTTTTCGAACAGGCCGAATTCCCTCAGGGCACGATACAGCTACAATCCGGCGACAAACTGCTTTTATATTCCGACGGCGCCGATTCCATTGTTGGCGGTTTTGACGAGCGGGCGGGCTTTCGTTTCACCGAAGAGTTTCTGGCGGCAAAAGATATATCAATTTCTGAGATGCTGGACGAATTCAATTCTCATATCCAAAATCAGGAAATTGAGCAGGCAGAAATCGACGATATCACTATGTTAGGCCTTGAAATCCTGTAGTAAATATTTGCCTCTTCGGTTTATTCTTGCATTCGTATTTTATCCTGAATCCGGTCGAATATTTTCAACTTTTTTCCCGGGTTATGGTACGCTTAGGCCAAATAATATGATTATTATTGAAATATATATCCGAAGGAACGTACATTTAGCACCATCTTGTAATTATCGGAATTATATGGCTATTTACATTCAAGCTGCCTTAGAAATTCCGCCGAAATAATATTTAATAGGTGAAAGGTGGCACAAGCGACATGGGAATTATTGCCCAGTATGGGGGTTTTGTTTGTGAAGTACATATTACTTTTATCTTTAATCATAACAGTCTTGTTGCCTCAGGTAAACCCGGCACAGGAGTTAATGTCGGATTCTCCTGATGAGTCTTGCGATGACATTTTTGATATGAGCATCGATGAGCTTATGGAAGTGGACATCAGAACAGGCAGGCCGGGCTGGTTCGGCAACCAGCTCGAACAGCTCGGATTTGAGCCGTATATCCATGGTTATATTTCGATGGTCTATAGGGACCATGATTTTAATCGCGGCAGACGAATAGATACCTTCGACATGCATTATTTCAATGTTATAGTTGGCGCAAATATGGGCGACAGAATTTCCGCAGAGATCCTTTTGGAATATGAACATGGCGGAGACGATGTGGGAGTTCGGTATGGTATCCTGGACTATAAGATAACTGATCCGGTGATATTACGTATGGGTAAGTTCCTGGTACCCATGGGAAGATTCAATGAATATCTTAGCCCGGAATATGCCAATAAACTTCCCGACAGGCCCTATTGCCTGTGGCAAATCGTTCCAATCGTATGGGCCGAGACGGGAGTGCAGTTAAGAGGTGAGTTCGACCTTCCATCAACGCAATCATTGAACTATGCATTCTATGTTGTCAATGGCCTGGAGCAGGCCGCAAATTCCGACGGCTCTGTCGGAGAAGGCGGCAGCATCCGGAGTATGCGTCAGAACAACAGAGACAGCAATAACAGCAGCAAGGCCTGGGGTGGGAGAATAGGATTTAAACCCTTTGAAGAGCTGGAAATCGGTGCATCATACTATACGGGACCATATACGATCGACGGCGACAGTGATCTTTCCATTACGGATTTCCATGTTGAGTACGAGAAGGATAAACTGACTCTCAGGGGAGAATATGTCAAAGCGGACCAGCAGACGAGCGGAGCGGATCTCGATAAAGACGGATTTTATGCTGAAGCGGCGTATCGGGTAAATTCACATCTTGAGCCTGTTATAAGATATGGCCAGACCGATTTGGACAGCGGCTCCGGGCATGATGTTATGAGAAGCACTATAGGACTTGTTTATTATCCCAATCCGAGACTCCATCCGATGTTTAATTTTAAAATAAGCAAGAGCATTATACATGACAATGGTTACGGCGACCGTGAGGATGAATTTGTCGCTCAGTGTGTTATAGGATTCTAAGTGTTCGTGGGATTGCAGAAGATGTGTCGTAAGAGTAAAAATATGAAGTTCGTTAGATGCATGGCTGGATTAGTCAGTTTGGCGGTTATATGTATATTCTCGTCTATGTCAACAGCCGCCTCGGGATCTGCGTCTTCTTATGAATATCGGCTAAAAGCCACTTTCATATATCAATTCGTTAATTTCATTTACGGATGGAAATTCGAGCAGGAAAAAGACGAAGATAATAAAGGCGAAGAAAAAACAATCGTGCTGGGTATTATTGGTAAAGATCCGTTCGGAGAAGCTTTTAAGCCTTTGGCGGAGAAGACGGCCAAAGAAAGGAAAATTGAGGTTAAGCGATTTGAAGGATTTTCCAAACTGAAAAGCCGGGATGAGGAGATTGCCGTTCATCCACAAATAGACCAGTTAAAGAAATGCGATATATTGTTCGTATGTTCCTCCGAGCAGAAGTACATAGATAAAATCCTTAGTCCGATTAGGAACGAAAGAGTTCTGACGATTGCCGACACCGAGGGCTTTCTGGAAAAAGGGGGTATAATTAATTTCATCATCGAAAAGAGTAAAGTACGTTTTGAAATTAACGTCGAAGGCGCCAGACGGGCCAAATTAACAATCAGATCCAAACTGCTCAGGCTGGCTACAGATGTCATCATGGAAGATGAAGTTGAGGATGAGTAGGAGACATTTAAATCCTCCGGCCAGCATATCAGGTCGGTTGGTTACATACCCTTTTTTCATATTAATAGCGGATTCAATAAGTTATAGTTCTGCACGGCTTATAGTTGGTTTACCTCTTAGGTGGATAGTAGATTTCGATTGATTTCTTCGAATTCAGGACGGTACGAAGAATTAATAGCAAGTGTTAACGGATTATTTTGTTTATTTATACCCCGTTTCGAACCTTTTTTCGGACTTAATTTGTCCTCGGGGGATGTCTGCCTCATTTTTCCAAACCGTTCATTGGACAGGAAATTACTTGTGAAAAAGGTCTGCTGCGGTTATACTTATCCGTCAACTTCGATATATATCGTTTGAAATTCGAGTAACCTGAGGCGATATGCAGTACGAGTTTATTGAGAAGGAATGCGGCGATGGCACAAAAAGACATCGACTTAAAGAAGATAAAAGAGCTAATTGAAATAATGAAACAAAACGGGCTTGAAGAGCTTGAGATACGCCAGGACGACGACAAGATTTATCTCAAGCGTTCTCAACCTCAGGTGGCCCATGGCCCGACTATTACCTCTTTGCCCGTGATGAAACAGGAATTCGGTGTTGCACCTGTTGCGGCTCAGAGTGCCGAAGCAATGGGCCAGGCCGGCGCTTCCCGGCAGCCACAAGATGAAAACATGGTTGAGATTAAATCTCCCATAGTCGGGACTTTCTATGCAAAGCCCAGCCCTGATTCCGAACCTTATGTGGAGATTGACTCGTCGGTCGGCCCGCAGACTGTAGTTTGTATTATCGAGGCGATGAAAGTGATGAATGAAATAAAAGCAGAGACCAGCGGAACGATTGTCGATGTGCTTGTGACAGATGGTCAGGCTGTCGAATACGGCCAGGTGCTGTTTAAAGTCAGGCCGGATTAATTTTGATGTATTAGAGATGTCGTGTACTATGCACGGTATTTTTTTGCGATATACCCACTGTGATATACGGGATACGACGATATGTTTTCAAAGATTTTGATAGCAAACCGCGGTGAAATAGCGCTGCGTATAATTCGTGCCTGTCATGAGCTTAACATCGAGGCGGTGGCTGTTTATTCCGAGGCCGACAGAGATGCCGCATACCTGCAGCTCGCCGATGAGGCGGTCTGCATAGGACCGGCCGATTGTTCAAAAAGTTATCTTAATATCGCAAGGATAATTAGTGCTGCTGAAATTACGGACGTCGAGGCAATCCATCCGGGTTATGGTTTCCTGGCGGAGAATATCGAGTTTGCTGAGATATGTCGGGAGTGCGGCATAACTTTCATCGGGCCGCCTGTTGAAGCGATGCGGTTGCTCGGCGATAAAGTCAGTGCCCGTAAATTGGCGCATCAGGCCCGAGTGCAGGTGGTTCCCGGCTCGGACGGAGCTATTGATGACGATTCGAAAGCTCTGGAACTGGCGAATAAAATGGGGTATCCCGTGATTATCAAGGCCGCTGCCGGCGGCGGCGGACGCGGAATGAGAATTGTACATAACGATGTTTCTCTGCGTTCGGCGTATAATTCGGCCCGGGGGGAGGCGGAAATCGCTTTCGGAAACGGCACCGTATATCTGGAAAAATATATCGTTGAGCCACGGCATGTCGAGGTCCAGGTAATCGCCGATAACAAAGGCAACGCGCTCCATTTTTACGAGAGAGATTGCTCGATTCAGCGAAGGCACCAGAAGATGATCGAGGAATCGCCTTGTCCCGTTCTGGATAAACGGACCAGAGAAGAGTTATGCGAAGCTGCGTTGAGGATTATTAAAGAGGCGAAGTATGTAAACGCTGCAACGGTCGAGTTTATTTTGGACAAGGATAAAAAGTTTTATTTTATTGAGGCGAATACGCGGATTCAGGTCGAGCACCCGGTTACCGAAATGGTGACGGGACACGACCTGATTAAATGGCAGTTGAAAATAGCATCCGGCCAGCCTGTTAAGCTCAGTCAAAGAAGTATTAAGCATACGGGAGTTTCTATTGAATGCCGGATAAACGCCGAAGATCCTGAAAATAATTTCGCACCTTCGCCGGGCAAGATTACCCGATATATTCCTCCCGGTGGGCCCGGTGTGAGGGTTGATACACATGTCTATCAGGGCTGTACGATTTCTCCGACGTACGATTCGATGATTGCCAAGCTAATAGTCCATCAGAATACACGGGAAGAAGCTATTACTACCATGAAGAGAGCTTTACGGGAATTTATAATCGAGCCGATTAAGACCACGATACCCGCTTGCCTGGATATTTTATCACACAACCTGTTTGTAAAAAACAAAATTGACACCGGCTTCATCGAGCGAACTTTTTAGTCCTGTTTACCGAATTGTTTCCCTAACCGTCGTGACAGGTGATAATATCGCAGACGGCGTATTATCGTTCGGGGGCAATCAGGTCTTCGTAGGTTTCACGTTTTCTGATTACTGTGAAGTTGTCGCCGTCCACGAGCACTTCGGCGGCTCGGCCGCGGGCGTTGTAGTTGCTGCTCATCGTAAAGCCGTATGCACCTGCAGTAAAAATGCAGATTAAATCGCCTCGACTTAAAGGCGGTAAAGCCCTGTCTTTAGCGAAAAAATCCGAACCTTCGCAGATCGGCCCGACCACATCGACGAGTTCGGTGCCTTTCATGTCCGGATTCTTGTTCCGCTGAAGTGGAACGAATTGCTCGTTGACCTTCGCAGGCCAGATGAAATGGAACGCATTATACAACGACGGACGTATCAAATCATTCATGCCGGCATCGACTATGACAAATTTTTTACTGCCGCCCCGCTTGGTATATAACGTGCGGCTCAGCAATACGCCGGCATTGGCACATATGCTTTTGCCCGGCTCAAGAATAAGTTTCAAATTTTTATCCCTGAGCAGCGGTACAATTCCCGCGGCGTATTCGGATGCGGATGGGACAGTGTCGGATTCGTAGTCGGCGCCGTAGCCTCCGCCTAAGTTAAGCGCTTCTATTGTATGACCGTTGCTGCGAATCTTCTCGATGACCGGCAGGATTTTTTTAACTGCATCGACATAGGGGTCGATAGTCTTTCCGCCGCTGCCGAGGTGGACATGGACCGCACAGAGGTTTACACTTTCGCTATCGCCGTACTTCTCGAAAATGTTTATGGCACGCTCGATATCGACACCGAATTTTGTTTCCTTTTTGCCCGTTGTGATATAGGCGTGTGTTTTATAATCGACATCGGGATTTATGCGCAGGGCCGCTTTGGTTTTTTTCCCAGGCTGCTTTGATAGTTCGATCAGGTTCTCCAGCTCTGCCTGGGATTCGATATTGAAATATCCTATACCGGCATCGAGTGCTTTGGTGATTTCGTCATCGGTTTTACCGACACCGGCGAAAACAATCTTTGACGGCTGAGCGTCGGCCTGCAGGGCGCGAAATAATTCCCCGCCGCTGACGACATCGAATCCGCTTCCAAGCTCGGCCATGAATTTGAGTATGTTGATGTTGCCGCAGGCTTTGACCGAATAGCAAATCAAGGTCTCAAGCTCACCGTATGCTTTTTGAATCTTTTGCAAATGGTCGATGAATGTGGCTTTGCTGTAGATGTAAACCGGCGTGCCCACTGCTTCGGCGATTTCCTCGATATCGACGCTTTCAACGAAAAGCCTGCCGTTTTTATAATTGAAATAATCCATGTTATTATATACCTTTTTATTGTTCATAAATCATGCAGTAACCAGCCTGGATTTAAGTGCATAGTATAATGAATTGGATAACGATTGCAAGAGGACGATTGGTTGTTGAAGTAGTATGAGGCGGGAATTTTGGGATTTCATATAAAAAATGGAAGGTTCCACTGCAGTGTGTGAACCTTCCATTTTTCGCGTAACCGCCTAAGCCTTGATTTAATTCCTGGCTTAATTAACCGGTCGTAACCGGCAGCCTGCCTGGTTTCGAATATTAAAAAGGGCAGGCTTGTTGTAAACCTGCTACGCTATTTTTTCTTCTTTGCTACTTTTTTCTTTTTTGCTTTTTTCTTCTTTGCTGTTTTCTTCTTTGCTGTTTTCTTCTTTGCTGTTTTCTTCTTGGCTACTTTTTTCTTTGCTTTCTTCTTTGCCATGATTGTGTCACCTCCTTTTGGCTCACAAAATCCTTTTATTTATTCTTGTAACCATAACAACATTTATAACAATAAAAAACATTATGAAATAAATACATAAAAAAATTAAAAATTTTCTATATTTTTTTATCGTCTAAAAGTTTAATAATACTTGATTAAAATTTCAATCATCGAATGTTTACACAGCTTGTTATCTTGTTTGACATGCTCATTGTAATATAGATGAAAGTTTTGAGTTCGATAATTTTAGGAAGAATCATATTTAGTTTTTTTATTCTTTGTTTTTCTTCCGATGTGTTAAAGAGCTTTTATTTTATGGTGACTCAAAGAAAAATAGTATTATTCGGTGGCACGTTCGATCCGGTGCATCTGGGCCATACTATTGTCGCCGATGCGGTGGCTGAATATATCGGAGCCGAGAGAATAATTTTCGTTCCTGCAAAGCTCTCGCCGCTGAAAGGTTTTTTGCCGAGAGCGAGTGACATTGACAGGTTCCAAATGCTCTCTCTGGCGACGGCGGGCGAGAATATTTTCGAGGTCAGTGACTGCGAATTGAAAAGACCGGCCCCGAGCTACACTCTTGATACGGTCAGGCAGTTTCAATCGGAGTGCGGCAGCGAAGCTTCCGTTTACTGGCTTCTCGGTGCCGATGGTATAGATGAGCTTGTTTACTGGCACCAAATCGCCGAGCTAATCGATGAATGCAATCTTGCGGCCATGTACAGGGCCGGTTTTGATCGGCCTGATTTCAGTAAGCTCGAACCTCTTCTGGGCCGTCATCGCATCGAAAAACTCCGGCAAAATATTATCCCCACGCCACTGGTAGATATCAGTAGTACGAAAGTAAGAAACAGTCTGGCTGCCGGAGATGATGTTACACAAATGCTGCATCCAAGAGTACTTAGCTATATTCGTGAAAACGGGCTTTATGGATCGAAACCGACGCAGCTACGCGGTTGAGCGGTATTTTATGGCCTTGTTTTTGTTTGTTCGAGAGTCTTTCTCAGCCAGTCGTACCAGTCGGCCAGACCTTCGCCGGTTTTTGCCGAGACCGGAAAAATCTCTATTGTTTTATTAAGCCTGCGGGCGTCCGCCTTCGCTCGTTCCATATCGAAATCGACGTGGCCGAGCAGGTCCGTTTTATTGATGAGCAGCGCCTTGGACTTCGCAAAAATGGCGGGATATTTCGCAGGCTTGTCGTCACCTTCGGCGACCGAAAGAACGACAATTTTCCCGGCTTCACCCAGCTCGAACGCAGATGGACAAACCAGATTGCCGACGTTCTCGATGAGTACTATATCCAGGTCATCAATGGGCAGTTTTTTTAACGCTTTTTTGATTTGTACGGCGGACAAATGACACGCGCCTTCGGTGTTTATCAGGACCACAGGCGCTTCGGTTGTACGAATTCGTTCGGCATCGATATCCGTTTGAACATCACCTTCAATCACGCCGATTTTTATCCTGTCCTTCAGCTCGTTTATGGTCCTGACCAGAATGGTTGTTTTGCCTGAACCGGGAGATGAGATCATGTTCAGACATAATTTTTTTCTCTCGGCTAAAAGAGACTTATTTTCGATGGAACACTTCTGATTTTCGCTTAAAATTTTTTTTTCAATTTTTATTATTTTCATGATTTTTTTCCATTTGGAACTCAATTTCCTCCAGTATCAACGGGGCATCAGGTAAAAGCCCGAAATCCTCACTTTCGCATTTTTGACATTGCGGTTTAGAAAAATCGACATCAAAAATCTGATTGCAGACTTTGCATTTCGCCTGTAGAGGCTTATGTTCAATTTCCAATTTTACGTCCCGGCATAATGTGTCTTTTGAAATCGCTTCGAAGGCAAAACAAAGCACTTCGTCGTTTACGGTGTTAAGTTTTCCACAACTTATTTTTGCCGCAACGGGTTTTGCATTTTGTTTTATTGCCTCATCCGTAATTTTTTCCAACAGGTTTTGTGCTACCGACATCTCGTGCATCAGCATATCCTCGGCAGCTCGCGCCCGTACGGCATCTGGACGATTCTCCTGCCGCCTATCTTGGTGATAAGTTCCACTAAAGGTACATTTTTTGTTTGAATCACCCGGCCGATAATCGTTGTTTGTTTTCCCAGCGGATGATTCCGGCAGATTTTCAGGCAATCTTCGGCCGATTCGGACGATACGACTGCGACGAATTTACCTTCATTTGCTATTGTCAGAACGTCGAATCCGAGCATATCGGCGGCGGCCTGCACCGTGTTATTGACCGGGATATCGGTTTCGCGAATTTCAATACTCTTTCCACTGCTTGCTGCGATTTCGCTCAGCGTCGCGGCCAGTCCGCCCCTGGTCGGGTCCCTCATAAATTTTATGCCGCTTGTTTTCTCAAGCAGCTCACATGTCAATCCCGCTAATGCGGCGCAGTCGCTTTGTAACTGCGATTGAAACTTAATCCCCTCCCGCTGCGAGATGATTGTCATGCCGTGGTCGCCGATTGTACCGTTGATGATGATTTGGTCCCCGTCGGAAATTTTCTCGACGCCCAATTCAACTTTGGACAATCTTACTCCGATACCTGATGTATTAATAAAGATCCTGTCAGCGGCACCGGCTTCGACAGTTTTGGTATCACCGGTGACGATGTTTACTTCATTTAGGCGGGCGGTTTCGCCGATACTTTCCAGAATTTTATCGAGCAATTCGATCTCGAATCCGTCTTCGATAATCAACGACAATGACATGGCCACAGGCTTCGAACCGGCAACGGCAAGGTCGTTGATTGTTCCACAGACGGCGAGCTTACCGATATCACCGCCGTTAAAGAACAACGGCTTTACGACGTAACTATCCGTCGTAAAACACAGTGAGTTCGAATCGACGTCCAGTTTTGCCGAATCGCCCAACCTGGCCAGAGTATCGTTTTGAAGCTTGGGCAGGATGTGCTTCCGAATCAATTCGTCCGAAAGCTGTCCCCCGCCGCCGTGCGCAAGTAAGATTCTGTCTTTCTTATCCGTTGTCATCAGTTTTGCCCCTGTCCTCCATATTTGAACCATGCGGCACAGGCGCCTTCAGAACTTACCATGCAGGGGCCGACAGGCTTCAAAGGCGTGCAGCTTTTGCCGAACAGCGCACACTGGGGCGGGTCAATCAGGCCGCATAAGACCTCACCGCATCGGCAGCCACTTAATTCCTTGCTCGGCTTTTCAGTGAGATTAAATCGCTTAAAGGCATCGAAGAGGCCGTATTTATCTTTGAGTGCAAGCGTGCTTTTTTCTATCTTTCCTAATCCGCGCCAGGAGCCATCGGCCGGTTCGAAACATTCGTCGATGATTTTTTGTGCAACGGTGTTGCCCTGTTCGGTTACAACCGCACCGTACAGTGATTTTAGCTCAGCCGTCCCGGCGGTAAGCTGTCGGCATATTTCGGCAAGAGCTTCGATTATCTGCAGCGGCTCGAAGCCCGCCACGACACAGGGCCTCTTGAAATCTTTCACGATCCCGGCAAATGCGCCCGAACCGATGATGGCGCTGACATGACCGGGACAAAGAAAGGCGTCGATTTTGTGATTTTTATCCCCTAAAAGCGTCTTCATCGCTGGGACGACAAGTTTATGTCCGCTAAGGATTGTGAAATTTTCAATCGATTCGGCTGCGGCTTCTTTAACCACCACGGCGGTTGCCGGCGCGGTCGTCTCGAAACCTACGGCGATAAAGATAACATTTTTTTCGGGATTGTCCTTAGCCAACTGGAACGCATCTTCGCTGCTGAGGACAACTTTTGTATTTGATTTTCCCTGCTTTGTTTCGAGCGAGCCGGCTTTGCCGGGTACGCGAATCATATCGCCGTATGTTGCGATGATACAGTCGTTGCGTTCCGCCAGTTGCAGAACGACGTCGATGTAGCCCTGGCTGGTGACACAAACAGGACAGCCCGGCCCGGATAAAAGCCGCAGGTCTTCCGGCAGAGTCGAGCGTATGCCGTTGCGAAAAATCGAGACCGTGTGAGTGCCGCATACCTCCATAATATTTATCCGCCGGCCCAAAGTTTGACAGGCGGTGGCCATAAGTTTCTGTGCTTTGTTGATTCTATCAAGCATTTTTTTTATTAGTATATGAGTTGATGTTTGGTTTTTCTTCTTATATACGGTTCAACTCATATACTCAATTATCCTGAGATTTTGTTCGGCGTATCCATGAATTCGTTAATTTCCGAGATTAGCTGCCAGGTTTTTTTCGCCTCTTCCTCATCGACCATCGAGATGGCAAAACCGGCGTGGACCAGGACCAGATCGCCTAATTTCGCATCAGGCAGAAGCGTGGTTTTGGCCTTAAAGCGGTTGCCCATCGCATCGACGACCGCCCTGTCGCCTTCAAGTTCAATTATTCTTGCCGGTATCGCCAAACACATATTCGTCGCCAATTTATCGTATTTTTAATCTTTACAGCTTTTTTACATTCGCATTCTATTGTTAGATACGTCTCGGGTCAATCTTTGGTTTGGGTGGGGATACTAAAGGGATGTAAGTTTTGCGGCAATCGCTCCCTGGCCTAAGGAGACCCCACCGTCATTGGAGGGAACCTGCCGGTTAAATAATACGTTGAAACCGTTATCCTTTAAGAGCTTAATCAAAAGAATCAGCAAATATCGATTACAAAAAACTCCGCCGCTCAATGCGACCGTCTCTAACTTTGTGCTTTCTCTTGCATGTTTAGCCAATCCCAACAATGCGGCGGCGATTGTGTTGTGAAATTTCGCCGAGATTATGCCTATATCGACCCGGGCTTGGACATCTGCGACAATTCCTTTTATCGCTAAACCGAGGTCGAAACAGCAGGGCTGACCCGGCGATGAAAATATCGCGTATTCGTAGCATTCCTCGACACTGGCAGCGGCAACAGCTTCCAGGGCCATCGGTAACTGGGCGTCGAAATGGTTATAACCGCCCAATCCGAGCATGGCAGCGACGGCGTCGAATACTCTTCCTAAGCTGGATGTCTGGACACAGTTGACGTTTTTATCGAGCTGCTCCGAAATGATTTGAACCTTGTTTATATCCGGTTCTATCTTGCTCAAGAGCGGGGCAAATTTTTGCAGGGAAAATTTATCCCCGTATGCTTTTTTCAAAAGTGACAGCAGCGGCCTTACTGCTTCTTTACTTGCTTTGTCCGCTCCGGCTAACTGGTAATATTCCAAATGGCCGAACCGCTCGAATTTCTCCAGAGACGCGATCAGGCACTCGCAGCCCCATATTGTTCCGTCTGTTCCGTATCCTGTGCCGTCACAGACAAGACTGATCGCCGGGCCGTCGATACCATGTTCGGCTAAAACAGATGCAACATGTGCCCAATGGTGCTGGATTCGAATTAATTTTTTGCTATTCAAAGACTGGGCATAACGGGTGGAAAAATATCCCGGGTGAAGGTCGCAGGCGACAACTTCCGGCTCAACTTCAAAGAGCCCGGCCAAATGTTCGATTGAATCGATGTAATGATGATAGACCTCGGCGTCCCCAAGGTCTCCTATGTGCTCGCTGCAGATGAGCTGGTTTCGTTTTGCAAAGCAGAATGTATTTTTCAAATCCGCCCCGGCTGCGAAAACATCCTGAGAGCAGGTTTGTTCTATCATTATCGGGGTGGGGACATATCCCCTTGCCCGCCTGAGCAAAACCGGCTTATTCTCGATAATATGCACGATGGAGTCATCGACCTGCCTGAAAATATCCCTGTTGTGCATTAAAAAGAAATCGGCGACATCCCCCAGCCGGTCCAGCGCCTCCTGGTTTTTGCAAATCAAAGGCTCGTCTGAAATATTGCCGCTGGTGGCCACTATAACTTTCAAGCCATGATTAAAGAGTAAATAATGCAGCGGTGCATAACAAAGTATAAATCCATAGGTGCTTACTCCCTGGGCCACAGATGGTGCTATCCGGCTGTTGTCTTTTTTTGGCAGCAGGACAATCGGGCTTTGGGGACTTTTCAAGAGCCGCTCGGCGGTTTCATCGACGACGGCGTAATTTTTTATCGTCTCGATTGTCTCGGCCATTAGAGCAAATGGTTTGTGGTCCCTTTTTTTACGTTGGCGCAGACGTTCCACGGCACTGTTATTGAGTGCATCGACTGTTAAATGAAATCCGCCGATACCTTTAATTGCGACAATCTTGCCGGATAAAAGCAGGCGAGCCGTTTCGGCGATTACTTCTTCGGTCTGCGTTTGTATCGTTTTGTCCTTATTGTCCATCAGCCATATCTTCGGCCCGCAAGCCGGACAGGCCACAGGCTGGGCGTGGAAACGCCGGTCGGTGACATCGGTGTACTGGGCGGCACACCTTTCGCACATATAGAAGGCAGACATGGTTGTATTCGGCCTGTCGTACGGGATGTTTCTGATTATCGAATATCTCGGTCCACAGTTGGTGCAGTTGATAAAAGGATAGCCGAATCGAAAATCGGCCATGTCTGTCATTTCATTAAGACAGTCTTTACATGTTGCGATATCCGCTGTCACCTGTGAGAGGGGCGGCCCCTGTGAATCACTTGTCCGGATAAGGAATTTATCCTCATCCCGGACCGGCGGGATATCGCTCACATCGCAGGTTTTTATCTCGGCCATCGGCGGTTTTTCATCTTCGGATTTGAGCCGGCGGAGGAATTCGGCGATTTTCTGCTCGGTTCCCTGCAATTCGATGGTTACGCCGTTCGTATTGTTATACACGAAGCCGGAAAGCCCGAGAGCCGTCGCTATTCGGTGTACTGCCGGGCGAAAACCAACGCCCTGCACCCGCCCGGTTATGGATATTCTCTGTCTTTTCATTAAAATTTCTGCTTTTTGTCCTTTCGATACTTTTTAATACGCCGGCCTGGACCAGAAGTTCCGGTACGGCATTATAATGCAGTAGCGGCGAAGAAACAATCAGCAGTTGCACGGCGGATTTGGCCGAAAGGAAAAGTTCCTTGACAGTATTAGCTGCGGTCGTTAACATATTAATAATTCGGGGCCATAGCTCAGATGGGAGAGCGCTTGCATGGCATGCAAGAGGTCGTGGGTTCGAATCCCATTGGCTCCATTGTGCGGGGAGATTCAGAAGTGTTTTTGTGAGGGGATCTTACGTTTGAGTACGTTTCGATGGTTTTTTAAGATGTAAAAAAAAGGTGAAAAACTTCATTAAATGTCAGCGTTTTGTTTTTCTGAACATTTCAATTATTCAAATCGTATAGTAGAATTTAGTAAACGACATCATATTATATTATATGTGAGAATATGAAACGAATATCCGCCGGTGCCGAATCGCACAAAAAGGATCACTATTTGAAAGGCTCGATTCTGGGCACGCTGGGCTTCTGCACCAGATGGGCGGTGGATTCTCAGGGGTCAGGACCTGAGTGGATTGAAGTCGTTAATATCGATTTGCATTTGCAAAATACTCACAATCGACTGCGTGGGACACGCATAGCCCATATTAGCGATCTTCATCACGGCATGACTGTTAGTACCGACTATTTACGTCGTTGTATCGAGCGGATCAATCTTCTCGATGTTGACCTGGTCGTGATGACGGGGGATTACATTACGTATGATTTTCGAGGCACTTACAGAGAGAAGGTTATCGCTCTTCTCGGTGATATTGAGAGCCGGTTTGGCACCTATGCCTGCCTGGGTAATCATGATTACGGCATTCGCAGCTTCTCGGATAGCAAACGAGAGCAATTGCTTTACCGGCTGATACAGGGAATGGAAGCGAAGGGAATTACTGTTTTACGGAATGAATCCACTGTATTGGACATTAACGGTCATCCACTTTGCTTCGTGGGGTTAGGTGATATTAGAACCGGCGATTTCCAGCCTCAGAAGGCATTTGCCAACGTACCTACCGATCAGGTAACAATCGCGCTGATACATAATCCGCGCGGAGTCGAACATTTAGGTGAATTTTCGGCTCATGCTATAGTTAGCGGACACACGCATGGAAGGAAAACCAGGCCTTTAATGCGCCCCCCATGGAGAATCCGATACAGACGTTACCACACGGGCATGTATGAGGTTGAAGGTAAGAAATTGTATGTAAACCGGGGACTCGGCCGGGTTGGTAGAGCACGATTGAAGGTAAGACCTGAAATCACGGTCTTTACTCTCCGTTGATTCGGAATCCATTTAGCGGCACGCCGAACTATGAATAAACGGCTGCCCTGAGTCCAAAGACACCTGCATGCCGGTTTAAAACCGGTATTTATCCAAATATTGGGATATTAGCGTTCTATTTGATGTTCAGGCCGCGGGATTTCAGGTATTCCTTCAGCTCCGGTATATCGATAGTGTGAAAGTGGAATACCGAAGCGGCAAGAAGAATGCTTGCTCCCGCTTCGACGGCCTCGTAAAAATGCTCCAGCTTGCCGGCCCCGCCCGAGGCGACGATTTCCGCAGAACAGGCATCGGCCATCGCTTTAATCACGGGAAGGTCATATCCGGTTTTCGCACCGTCGCCGGCCTTGCTGGTCGGCAGGATGACCGGCACGCCGAATCCATCCACTTTCTTTGCCCATTCAATGGCGTCCGCTCCGGTAGCGGTTCGCCCGCCGTCGATGTAAACTTCGTAGCCGGATGGCATAGTCTCGTTTACATCCACATCGATCGCCACGGTGACTTTTTCCGGGCCGAATTCGGTGACCATTTCCTTTATTATTTCCGGTTTGCGGAAGGCGGCGCTGCTGGTTGATATTTTGTCCGCTCCTGCCTCCAAAACCGCTGCTGCAGAAGCGACGTCACTGATGCCGCCGCCGACGGTAAAGGGAACAGTTGCCGCTTCGGCGACTTTTTTAACTACTTCGAGCATAGTCGGCCGGTTCTCAACTGTCGCTGTTATATCCAGTAGTGCAAGCTCGTCGGCTCCCGCCTGACAATAAGCTTTGGCGCATTCGACCGGGTCACCGGCGTCACGAATGTCCAAAAAATGCACGCCCTTGACCACCCGGCCGTTCTGCATGTCCAGACATGGCATTATCCTGATTTGTTTATCCATCATCGTTTGTCTCCTATTTAGTCTAAGCGTAGCTTGTTGTGCCATTCCTGTGAAAACAGGAATCCATTACTCCAGGTCGTTTCGGATTATACCTATGAGGGACATAATTGCAAGTTTCTTTGCCTTGCTGGATTTTTTTGATGATTTTTGGTCTCTGAGCGTATAATATATAAGAATCAATCGAGTCGGAGTCGTTCTTGATAGTATCAGCAGGAAACAGCGAGTTTTTCAACAATCCTGCCAATAAACAAATAGGAGGTCATTTATGTTAAATCTAAAAAACGAGAAGTTAATTTATCTGATTTGCGGAATTTTGCTCCTATCTGTGCTGGGAGCATATGCAGTCGAAAGTGGCAACCGGGCAGCGTCCAGTCAGACTAAAATAGAAAGTTCTGGTGGAAGGGCCGGAGGGGCTGTAAGCCCCTCGACAATTTCAGCTTTCGAAGATCGGCAGGCTATAGAAGCTTACGAACAAAGAAATGCTCAAATTGATTCAAGGGAAATAAATTACTCAAACTGACCGATTAGAGGATATTTAATGGTAATGATTATCAAACAAAAACAGCTTCTTTTGCCGATAAGTGTTGTGCAAACAATAACCTATAAGCAAGGAAGCTGTATGATTACCATCGG
>Ga0272441_10001928_pt1 | contig 43414 bp, 36 predicted proteins | sample SSMProp6N_FD_193582 | JGI IMG/M metagenome (GOLD analysis project Ga0272441, IMG submission 193582) | Marine sediment archaeal communities from Little Sippewissett salt marsh, Falmouth, MA, United States - SSM-Prop-6N | ecosystem: Environmental > Aquatic > Marine > Wetlands > Sediment ...
CAGGCGCAGGGCCTCGACGGGGTCGCCCTTGCCGTAGAGGATCATATTGGCCGGGTCGAAATTCACGCCCACGTTGGGTCGGCCCAGGTCGGCAAGGGCTTCGAGAAGCGTCGCGGCGGTCTCCTGGCCGGTTTCCAGGCCCAGCCGAAGCCCGCGGCCGGCGAAGAGGTCGGCGATCGCCCGCAGCCGATCGAGCAGCCCGGCCCGCTCCGGATCATCCCGCTGCTCGGGGATGAAGCCGGCGTGGAAGGTGACCAGCTCGATGCCGCGGGCGGCGGCGAGGTCGGCCACCGCCTCGGCGTGGGCGAGATTCGCCTCCCAGGTCTCATCCGGCCTCACGCCGCCGGTGCGGGCGATGGAGTCGAGCGTGGAGTAGTCCTCCCCGGCGGTGGCCATCATTCCGCTGACGATCCGCACGCCGGCCTCGGCCAGCGGCTCGAAGACGCCGCCCCACACCGCCGGCTCGCGGATCACGGGGCTGAGGGCGAGCTGGATCGCATCAAGGCCCGTTCGATCGAGCAGCTCGACCAGGTCGTGGGGATCGCCGGGCTGAAGGCTCCAACTGCACACGGCAAGACGGGAAATACTCATCGCTTCGCTGGCCTTTTCTCCGTTGATGCAACGGCAATGCCCGAGAATGGTAATCTGGGCTGCGCACGCCCTGGCCGCGGGCCCCGCTCGGTGGAAGATCGGGGTCGGCCCCCTTAGCATAGGGCCTTGCGGCGCGGGCCGCACGCCCGAGACGCCGGCCGCCGCGGCGGCCCGTCCGAAACGGCGAGGATGCGACTGAAGTGTCGACCGCGAAGATCGAACACAGCCTGGAACACGCCGCGGGGGCCCGCGGCGCTCCCGTGGGCCTGGGAGGCCTGTCGCGCAAGCGCCTGACGCTCTTTGAACGCCTGGAGCGGTTCATCAGCCGACTGAGCACGCGGAACAATTTCTGGCACAAGGTCTGCTCGCTCATCTGGCTGCCGTATGCCTTCCGCAGCGGCATCACCATGAAGCGGCTGGACTCGAAGCGCTTCACCGCGGTCCTGCCCTTCAAGCGGATCAACCGCAACTGGTACAACGCGATGGCCGGCGCGGCCCTGCTGGGCAACAGCGAGGTCGCCGCGGGGATGTATCTCTTCTCCGAATGCGGCAGCGACTACATCGTGGTCTGCAAGGAGATGCGCTACCAGTTCCTCCGTCCCTGCCTGGGGCCGGCGGTGTATTCCATCGTCAACACCGAGGACGTGCGGGAGAAGCTGGCCCACGGCGGCGAGTTCAACATCGACCTGGAGATGGAGATCCGCCAGCAACTGAGGAAGAAGGGCCGGGACTTCCGCGTCGGCCGCTGCCACATCACCTTCCACTGCACGCCGAAAACGCACATGCGCCGGCGGGAGCAGCGGCGGAAGGACACGGCCAGGGAATAGCACCGGCCCCGGGGCGGAGAAGACATTCACCACAGAGGCGCCGAGGACGCGGAGGCTGAGTCGGGAAAGTTCGCCGCGCACTGGCCAAACGCCGGCGAACCCCGACCGGGCGGCGTGTGTTGATGCAACCTGCTATCCTTGATTCCCGATGCTGCGTGTCTCGGCGCCTGCGCGGCGCGGTTGCGACTGAGAAGCGATCCTCTGCCGGTCGCAGGCAGACATATCTGCTCTTCGTTCTTCCTCCGTGTTCTCTGTGCCTCTGCGGTGAATTTCCTTCCCCAAAAACGAGTGCCAGCCGGGCTGACCACCATCGCCTGGGGCGTCTTCTGCGCCTGCAGTTGGACGTGGTGCATCGGCATGTACCTGCCGAAGCTGATGCTGGACCGCTACGGCTGGTGGGGCTTCCTCGTCTTTGCGATCCCCAACGTGCTGGGATGCGCCGGCTTCGGATACGTGCTGGCGCGGCGGGCGCGCAGCGAGGCGATCGCGGCACGGCACGGGATGGCGATGATCGCCTTCTCCCTCGTCGCCATCGCGTATCACATGTTCTTCATCACGCTGCTCGTCAACGAACTGATCCGGCACACCGCCCCGCTCACCTGGCCCGGGCTGCTCGCGGCGGCCGCGGTGTTCGTTGCCGGCGCTGTGCTCAGCCTCGCCGTCGATCGCACGTGGCTCATCCTCGCGCTGCTGACGTACCTGTTCTCGATCGTCGCGTTCGCCGCCATCGGCTTCGGCGGGGCGGGAGCATCCGTCGCGGCCGGTCAATTCGACCTGGTCGAACTCGCCTGGCTGGCGCCGATCATCGGCCTCGGGTTTCTGCTGTGCCCGTACCTCGATCTGACGTTTCACCGCGCGTTGCAGCGCTCGCCGAGCCGGCACGCGTTCGGCGTGTTCGGCGTGACGTTCGCGGTGATGATCCTCTTCACCTGCTTTCTGTGGCGGGCGCCGGCGCTGGCGCCGATCGCCATCGGGCACATACTCGGGCAGTCGATCTTCACGGTGGGCGCGCATCTGCGCGAGGTGCGCCGTTCGCCGGCGGTGTCATCGCGCGCAGCGCGTGCTCTTCTCATGATCCTGCCCCTTGCCGCCGCGCCCCTGCTGCCGATCGCCCGGGCCGTGATCTCCAATGCGGCAGAGGCGGGCGATGATCTCTACGTTCGTTTCCTCGTCTTCTACGGCCTCGCGTTCCCGGCCTACGTGCTGCTGTTCATCGGTCCGGCGCGGCCGATTCGAAGATCGGGTGCCGCGATGGTGCTGCTCATCGTCTTCATCGTGCTCCTGGCGCCGCTGTATGAGCTGGCGTTCCTCCATCACCGCGCCTGGCTGATGATCATTCCCATCGCGGCGGCGCTGTTCTGGATCATCTCGCGGCTGGTGGCGCTCATCGGGGCCTGGTGTGCATCGGGCGCTGCACACGCGGGCGAGCCGCGTCGCTAAACGGCGTGTCGCGCATCAGCGCATCACGCGCTTCTCATCGCTCATCGCTCATCGGGGCCTGGCGCGCATCGGGCGCTGCACACGCGGGCGAGCCGCGTCGCTAAACGGCGTGTCGCGCATCAGCGCATCACGCGCTTCTCATCACTCATCGCTTATTACTCATCACTCATCGCTCATCACTCTCACGTCCGCTTTCCGCAGCAGTGCTTGAACTTCTTGCCGGAGCCGCAGGGGCAGGGCTCGTTCCTTCCCACGGTCGGGGCGGCTCGGGCGGGCTGGCGCCGCGGCCGGCGCTCGCCGCCGCCGCCGGGGCTGCCGGCGCGTTCGGCCGCTTCCAGGTCGGCCCGCTGGGCGGCGGTGCCGGCCGCGGCGGCCGCAGCAGCGGCCGCGGCCGTCGCCGGCTGGGCGGCCCGGCGCACCGGACCGTCCGGCCCAGGACGCACGGGTTCTCCGGCCGGCGGCTGCGCCGGCCGCGCCTGCGGCGTGAGCTTGGCCCGGAAGACCAGGTCGGTGACCTTATCTCGAATCGAACGCTCCATCTCCTCGAACAGCCGCGCGCCCTCGCGCTTGAACTCGATGCGCGGGTCGCGCTGGCTGAAGGATCGCAGACCGATCGACTCGCGCAACTGGTCCACCGCATAGAGGTGGTCCTTCCACGCCTGATCGATGATCTGCAACAGCACCCATCGCTCGAACTGCGTGAACTCGGCGACCAGCAGCGAGGCGATCTTCTCCTCGGCCACGGCCTTGAGGTCATCGGCCGCCCGCTCCTTTTCCTCATCGGTGAGTCGGGCAGCACAGTGGTGGCGGAACCACTCGTCCAGCGACTCGGGCGATGTGCTCTCGGCAAGAGCCTTGGCGGCGCGCTGGGCGATGCGCTTCTCGTCCCAGCGCTGGGCCTCTTCGATGAGCCGCCGGCGCAGCTCCACCGGGTTGGACGAGGGCAGGGCGGCCGGGCTCCACTCCAGCTCATAGCGCGCCTTCACCCACGCGCAGAACTGCTGGATCGCGTGCTGGGGATCCTGCTGCATCCCCGCACCGGTCATGTCGATGGCGAAATCGACCGGATAGGCGAGCTCGCGCCTCCGATAGGCCTCGCGGGCGCGGACCATGATCCTGTCCGCGGCCTCCATAAGATCCTCCAGGCCCGCGAATTCCTCCGGCTTGAAGTCGGCGCCGAACTTGTTCTTCACCCACTTGGCGAGCTCCCGCTCACCATAGAGGGGCACGATGTACTGATCGAGCGGGGTGAGCTCAGCCTCGTCGATCGCCTTTGCCGCAGCCTCCTCCAGGCGCCGGGCCACATCATGGCGCGACATGCTTTGCAGCTCGGAGATCTTCGCGCCGGCGTTGAAGTTGGCGTTGGCCCAGTCCACGAGGCTCTTGTAATCCCATTCCGACGGCTCGATGTCGTCGGGCATGTACTCGCCCATGGTGATGCTGATAACATTGCCCGCCTCCTCCTTGGCGTCGATCCGCACGAGTTTGTGCAGATCCTCGCGATCCTTGCGACGGATGCGCTCGGGGTCGATCGAGACGCTCAGTTGTTCGCGGATCCACTCGGCGATGCAATTGGGCACGTAATTCTTGTCGAGATAGGTGTAAACGGCATCGGTGACGGAGTCCTCGAGGTGCTCGAAGATGAGTTCTCTCACGCCGCGACCGGCCAGGACCTCCTGACGCATGCCGTAGAAGCTGTGCCGCTGGTGGTCCATGACCTCGTCGTATTCGAGGATGTTCTTGCGGATGAGGAAGTTCCGCTCCTCGACTTTCCGCTGGGCCCGGCCGACGGACTTGCTGAGCATGGGATGCTCGATCGCGTCGCCCTCCTTCATGCCGAGCTTGCTGAGGACCTTGAGGGTGGCGGGACCGGCGAACATCTTCATGAGATCGTCTTCGAGGCTGAGAAAGAAGCGGCTGGAGCCCTTGTCGCCCTGCCGGCCGGACCGGCCGCGAAGCTGGTTGTCCACGCGGCGCGATTCGTGGCGCTCGGTGCCCACCACGTGCAGGCCGCCCAGCTCCTCCACGTTCCTGAACATGCGCAGGCGGTGCAGGAGGCAGCCGCCGGACTTGTCCAGTTCCTCGAGCAGCGCCGGCTCGCCCATGGAAGAGACCTTTCCTTCCGAGACCCAGCACAGATCGACAACCCACTTGCGGAGCAGGGCCAGGCGCACCTCCTCGTCGCTCATCGCCTCCACGTCGCCCTTCTTCAACCCGAGCTCCTTGGGGGCCATGTGGCGATAGACGGCGGCGACGATCTGCTCGTCGGGCAGGTCGGCCGTCACCTCGCGCGGGCAGATGCCGCGCCGCTTCCAGTGATCGATCAGCTCCTCGCGGGTGAAGTCCTTGAGGACGATGTCGGTGCCGCGGCCGGCCATGTTGGTGGCGACCATCACCGCGCCCAGCTCGCCGGCGTGGGCGATCATGGTGCCTTCCTTCGCCGCCTCCTCGAGCTTTGCGTTCAGAACCTCGTGCTTGACGCTGTAGCGCCGGGTCAACTCGCTGGAGAGCTCGTCGGACTTCTCGACGCTCGTGGTCCCCACCAGCACGGGCCGGCCCACGTCGTGGAAGCGCTTGATCTCCTCGACGATCGAGTTCCACTTGTCCTTCACGGACATGTAGACCACATCGTTGTGATCGGCGCGGATGCACGGCTCGTTGGTCGGGATCACCACCACGTCCAGACCGTAAATCTCGTAGAACTCCGTGGCCTCGGTGTCGGCGGTTCCGGTCATGCCCGCCAGCCGGCCATAGAGCTTGAAGAAGTTCTGGATGGTGATGGTGGCCATCGTCTGCGTTTCCTGCTTGATGGGCACACCTTCCTTGGCCTCGACCGCCTGGTGCAGGCCGTCGGACCACTGCCGGCCGATCATCTTCCGGCCCGTGTTCTGGTCGACGATGATCACGCAGAGGGGGCCGCCCGGCTCCTCGGGCGCGACCACGTAATCGCGGTCGCGCTGGTAGACGGTGTGGGCGCGGATGGACTGCTCCAGCAGGTGAGGCACATCGATGTTCTCGCCGACATAGAAGGAACCAAGGTTGGCCTTCCGCTGCGCTTCGGCAATGCCATCGTGGGTGAGCGTCGCCTTCTTCTTGTCGAGTTCGACCTCGTAAAATTGCGTGAACCGATCGCGCTCCGCCTCGAGCTGAGGCAGCCTCGCCTGGGCGGCTTCGAGCTTCTGCTTCAGCCCGCTGATCTTCGCTTTGTCTCGGGCGTTTCGGATATCGCCCTCCACGCCGGAAATCTCCACCGTGCACGACTGCACCCTCTGGTCGGCCTGGTTCCACTCCTTCTGCACCTGCACGAGGTGCCGGGCGAGGTTGTCGGCCATCTCGTAGCGGGGAGTGTGCTGATGCGCCGGGCCGGAGATGATCAGGGGCGTACGGGCCTCGTCAATCAGAATGGAATCCACCTCGTCCACGATGGCGAAATCCCGGCGCTTCTGCACCTGCTCGGCCACGGACAGCTTCATGTTGTCGCGCAGATAGTCGAAACCGAACTCGCTCGTCGTGCCGTAGACCACATCGCATCGGTAGGCTTCCGCCTTGAGCAGTTGGGCCGCCTGGTACACCCAGCGAGGATCCTCCAGATTGAGCTGGGGAAACTTGACCCTCGCGCGCTCGCCCAGGTTTCGGGCCGTTTCTTCGAGCATGTGCTGGGGGTGGATCGTGCCGATCGTCAGACCCAGGGCTCGAAAGACCGGGAACACCCAGTCCCGGTCGCGCTGCACGAGGTAATCGTTGACGGTGACCACGTGCACCTGCTTGCCTTCGAGCACGGCCAGGTAGGTGGAAAGCGGGGCGACGATCGTCTTGCCTTCACCAGTCTTCATCTCGGCGATGCGCCCCTCATAGAGCACGACGGCGCCGATGATCTGCACGTCGAACGGCCGGGCCCGGAACGGTGGGCGGGATTCGGGATACGCCTCCCGCACCGCCTCGTACACCTCCAGGGGAATATCCATGAAGAGCCAGGAGGGCACGGGATCATCCGAGCCGAGCAGATCGCCCAACGGCTCCCGCGGCTCGGTCCGCTCCATCTCCGCCTTCGTCTGCTCGTACAGCTCGCGCGCCCGCTCGGGCAGGACGGACGGATCGAAGTTCCGCTTCGGATCGAAGATGTTCCGAACGCCCACCGCGCGGTCCATCGCCTCGCGGGCGACGGCGAACACCTCCGGGATCAGGTCCCTGGCTTTTTCGCCCTCTTCGATGCGCTTGCGGAACTCATCGGTCTTCGCCCGCAGCTCGGCATCGGTCAGCTTGCTGATCTCCCCCTCCAGCGCCGAGACCTGGTCCACGATGCGCAGATATCGCTTCACCAGGCGCTCGTTGCGCGTGCCGAAGACCTTCCTCAAAGCCGGACTGATAACGGGAACGGCCATGACTCACCTCGTCCGATAATCTGTCGTGCTCTCTGGGGTGCCGAATCAGCGACAAGCCCGCCTACCGGGCAGTTCACTCCGGTAACGCGGCGGCGACGACTGTCCTGTCGTGTGGATTCAGCAGCCCGGCGGCGGAAGGTCCAGCAGGCGCTGGTCAAGTGTCTCGGGGGGCGGGGCGGCGACCGCAACCCACCGCCGGACGGAGACTCCACGATCCGCCGGCAACACATGACCCGGCCCCGATGCCAGCAGGGCCACGCTCGTCTGCTGCCCGGCCAGGAGATCCCTGGCCGCGGCGGCAACGACAGCGGCAACGGCTCGCATCGCCTGCGATTCGCTCCACGGGGCGAGAATCTCCGCGTGGGCGATACGCGCCGCCGGCAGACCCCGCACCGACGGCGCAGCCGCCGCCATCGCCACCAGCGCCACCAGCGTGGTCGCGGTCGCGGCGAAACCGCTCGTCCGGGTTGGCCCTTCATGGTGCGGCATACAGCGCCAGTCTCATAAGTATCGTCATCCGGGGGCGGCCGGACAAGCGCCGATCCGGTGATTTCGCTTCTCGCGGCCCGGAGCCTTCTTCGGAATGCCGAGCCTCGTGTTCCTGTTGATGGTGGAAGGTCTAGGATTCATCCATGCCCGAAACCGCCGCTCCCGAAGCCGCCCAGGACTCGTCTTGCGAGATCCGGTTCCGGATCACGGGGATGAGCTGCGCCGGCTGCGCGGCGGCCATCCAGCGGGCCGTGGAGGCCCAGCCGGGCGTCAGTTCCGCCAGCGTGAGCCTTGCCCAGGGGCTGGCCACGATCAACGGCCGCTCCCTGGACGAGGCATCTCTCATCCAGGCCATCGAGGCCCACGGCTACGGGGCCGAGCCGGTCGATGTTGATGAGGAGCCCGCCCCGGCCCAGCGACGCAGCGAAATCGAGCTGCGCCAGGCCCGGGCCGAGCGGCAGTGGCGGTTCCGGGCCATCGTCGGGCTGGGCATATGGGTGCCCATGGCGATCCTCCACTGGGCCGTGTCCGCCCCGTGGGTGCCGTGGGTGATGCTCGCCGGCTCGACCGTGGTGCTGGGGACCGCCGGCGCGGGCTTCTATCGCTCGGCCGCCGCCGCCGCCCTCCGCCGCACCACCAACATGGACACGCTGATCGCGATCGGGGCGACGGCGGCCTACTTCTTCTCGCTGGTGGTGTTCATCATTCAACTGCTGGGCCGCGATGTCGGCCAGCCGCTGTACTTCGGCGAGGCCGCGGCCCTGCTGGGCATCATCTCCCTGGGACACTGGCTGGAGGCGAGGGCCACCGCCAAGGCCGGCTCGGCCGTCCGCGAGCTGCTGGAGCTTCAGCCCGACGAGGCCGAACGCCTCGATGAGCACGGCCGGGGGCAGTCCGTCCCCAGCGCCGAGGTGCGGCCCGGTGATCGAATCATCATCCGGCCCGGCGATCGCATCCCCGTTGACGGCCTCGTCGTCGATGGCGATTCGGAGATCGACGAGTCCGTCGTCACCGGGGAATCCCTGCCCGCGGCAAAGACCCGCGGCGACAAGGTTGTCGCCGGCTCGCTGAACACGACCGGACGGCTGGTTGTCGAGGCCGCTGTGGACGGCCGGCACACGACCATCACCCGCATCGCCGAACTCGTGCAGAGGGCCCAAGCGAGCAAAGCCAATGTTCAACGGCTGGCCGATCGCGTCTGCGCTGTGTTTGTCCCGGCCGTGCTGACGATCGCCGCGCTGACAATGGTCGGCTGGTCGCTCTTCGGCCGGCCCGCCGAAGGGGTTATTGCCGCCGTGACCGTGCTCATCATCTCCTGCCCCTGCGCCCTGGGCCTGGCCACGCCGATGGCGGTGATGGTCGGGACCGGCTCGGCCAGCGGCAAGGGGATCCTCATCAAGTCTGCCATGGCGCTGGAGCGGGCCGGCGCCGCGACCCGGGTCATCTTCGACAAGACGGGCACGCTCACCACCGGCCGCGCCGCCGTCACCGCCATCGACCCGATCGATCCGACCGCAACCGAGGACGACATGCTGCGGCTGGCCGCGTCGGTCGAGGCGGTGAGCGAGCATCCGATCGCGCGGGCCATCGTTCAGGCCGCCTACGCCCACGACCTGGAGCTGCGACCGGTGAGCGGCTTCCGCGCCCTGCCCGGCGAGGGGGTTCGCGGGGTGGTGGACGGCCGAACCGTCCAGGTGCTGCGCGATGAGTCGGCGAGCTGCCGCGTCATCGCCGACGATGTCCTGCTGGGCACGCTGACCGTGGCCGACAGTCCGCGGCCGGACGCAAAGGAAGCTATCGACCGCCTGCGCCGCATGGGCCTGTCGGTGACGATGCTGTCCGGCGATCGGCGGGAGACCGCGGAGGCCGTGGGCCGGACCCTGGGGCTCGCCGCCGAGGAGATCCGGGCCGGGGCGACGCCCGAATCGAAGCAAGCGATGGTCACCGAGAGCGGCACCGGCACGATCATGGTGGGCGATGGCATCAACGACGCGGCGGCCCTGGCCCAGGCCGACCTCGGCATCGCCATCGCCTCCGGCACGAACATCGCCATCGAGTCGGCCGATGTCATCATTGGAGGCGACCACGTCACCGCCGTGCCCGAAACGATCCACATCGCCCGCAGCACCCTGCAGACAATCAAGCAGAACCTCTTCTTCGCCTTCATCTACAACGCGGCAATGATTCCGATCGCCGCGCTTGGCCTACTCGGCCCGCATGGCCCGCTGATCGCCGCCATCGCCATGGGTTGCAGCGACATCACCGTCCTCGGCAACGCCCTGCGGCTGAAGGCGAACCTCAATCACCGGTGACCGACCCGCCCGGGGCCTCATCAGATTCGGATGACCGATCGCGGAGCGACTCGCATCGTCGTGCGGTCGCTCATCAGCGCCAAGCCAGAATATCAGCTATGTTGGTGTTGAGGCTTGAGGCTTGGGGTGACGAAAGCGCCTTCGTATGCCTGGAACGAACAGCCACAACTTTCGACCGACCACCAACGACCAACAACCAATCACCAACAACCCACCACCCCGATGCTTGACACCACCGGAGATAGCAGGCACCCGCTGACGCGCCGCGCGTTCCTCCACCGGGGGTTGACGTTCATCTCGCTGGCGACCACGGCGCCTCTGTTCCTCGAGCGCGCCGCGCACGCGCTGGCGCCGCCGGCCGGGTCGCTCCTCTCCGGTCGGCCCGGCGTGCCGGAGGACCGGATTCTCGTGGTGGTGCAGCTCGGCGGGGGCAACGACGGGCTGAACACCGTCGTGCCCTACGGCAGCGGCGCGTATTACAGGATCCGCCGGGGCCTGGCGATTCCCGCGCCCAACGCCGCCGGCGCTGCGCCGGACCGGCGCGCGCTCGACCTGGAAACCGCCTCGGGCATCGGCCTGCACCCGAGCCTCGCCGCGTTCAAAGACCTGCTGGATGACGGGGCGGCGGCCATCGTTCAGGGCGTCGGCTATCCCAACCCGAACCGATCCCATTTTACCTCGATGGATATCTGGCACACCGCCGACACCGACGCCCGGGGCCGCGGCTGGATCGGCCGGTATCTCGACCACACCTGCCCGGGCGCGCCGGATCCGCAAGGCACCGTCTCGATCGGGCGCACGACGCCGCGCGCCCTGCTCGGCGTCCGGCACAAGCCGACGAGTTTCGAGACCGCCGAGCTGTTCCCGCGCCTCGGCGGAGAAACGCGCAGAATGCTCAAGGAGCCCTGCCCCCACATCGACCGCACCGACCCGGCCGGGAGCCTCAAGCTCGACAGCTCTTGCCGCTTCCTCACGCGCACCGCGCTGAACGCGCACGTTCCTTCCGACCGCATCCGCAACGCCGTGGCGCAGCGCCCGCTCGTGTCGTATCCGCGCGGTCCGCTCGCCGCGCAGCTCCGGACGGTCGCGGGCATGATCCGCGGCGGGCTCACGACGCGCGTTTACTACGTCTCCCTGAGCGGATTCGACACGCATGCCCGGCAGCTTGGCCGGCACGCCAACCTCCTGCGGCAGCTCGGTGATGCGCTCAACGCGTTCGCGGCGGATCTGAAGGCACAGGGCGACAGCGGACGGGTGCTCACCATGGTCTTCAGCGAATTCGGCCGGCGCGTGAACCCGAACGCCACCGGGGGAACCGACCACGGCACGGCGGCCCCGATGTTCTTCATCGGCGATGCGGTGTGCCCCGGCCTGATCGGCGAGCATCCCTCAGTGACCGCTCTCGATCACGGCGACCTCGCCTTTTCCATGGACTTCCGCTGCATCTACGCGGCTGTCCTCGAAGACTGGATGGGCGCTGACGCGGCCGCCATCCTCGGCCGCGAATACAGGAAGGCGCAGATCATCCGCGCTTGAGGCCCGGCCCGATACAATATTGCAGCGTCCGGCCGAATCACTCCTCGCAACGTCATCCGCGGGAGCACGCTCATGATCCGCACTCGAATGCCGAACTTGACGGACTTCTTCGTCGCGGCGATTGTCCTCTGCATCGCGCTTGCGCTGTGCGGCTGCCGACAGGACGCCGGCGAACCTGCGTCGGCACCGGCCGCCGCCGCCGATGTCGCCCAGACGACGGTTCTGCGCTTCGCCGTCGAGGGCATGCACTGCGACGGCTGCGTCAATGCCATCACGGACACGGTCAGCCGGCTGGAGGGCGTCACCGCCTGCGAGGTTTCTCTGGATGAGAAGTCCGCGACGGTGAGCGTGAATGATCCGGCGCTGGCGGCAAAGATCATCGAGAAGATCAACGCCCTGGGCTACACCGCCGAACTCGCCGGCGGCTGACAGGCTCCGTTCCAGAGGGCAGGATCCTGATTTGCGCCGTCTCGCGCCGTTTGCCGCGTCCGATAGGCCCGCGATGCGACATCATCATCGGATCTTTCTTCGCATTGGATCCTTGCATCCGATTCCCGCGAACCGATAGCATGGCCTGTCGCGGGGTTCGCCCTGCAGGTGAAGAGTGGAAGTCTGCGCACACCGCGCAAACCGGATCGATACGGCGTCTTTGGCCAACAGCCCCATGGAGGCAATCTGGCGATGAGCAATCGAAGCACCCTGATCGTGCTGATCTCAATAGCAGCGTTGGCGCCGGCGGTTTCCCCGGCGATCGCCGCGGGCGAGCGCCTCGACACGGCGGACTATGGCCCGGGCGTGGTCGAGGGATGGGACATCGTCATCGAGCGCGATCTGAATCGTCCTGCGGACTGGAACGCCAATCCCCGGGCCCGCAACGGCGCGCAGGGCACGTGGATCATCCCCAGCCGCGGTGCGACGTATCACCCCCACTCCGGAGTGCACTACATCACGAACAAGTGGGGCGATACCTCGATGGGGATCGCCTTCGATCGGCCCGTTGATGTGGACGGCGTCTACGCGGCCGGGCAGGCCGGCCCAGGCGCGTGGACGAGCGGGATCCGCGCCCTCGGCTTCCGCAACGGCCTGCAAGTGGCCGCGACGGGCTGGTTCGAGGACATCGACGACACGCCCTCGTACTTCGCCATCAGCCTCAAGGCCATCGACCGGATCGTCTTCGAATCACGACCGGTCCTCAACGGCGGCGGCTGGTACGCCCTGGATGACTTTGCGTACACGCGCCCCGCCGAGCCGGGCGAGAAGGGGCCGGTCACCGTCGTCCTTGATTTTGAGGACTGCAACTACCGGCAGGTGCTGAGCGGCTCGGACCACGCCGGCCTGACCTGGGAAATGGGGACAGGTCCATTTATTGGAGAAATGGGGACTGGTCCAATTATTGAGGGCGATGCCGTGCACGCGCCCATGGTGCCTCCCAATCTCCGGGAGGAGGGGCAGAAAACGGAAGAGCTGCCCGCCGCGCCGATCGGCGCGGCGACCACGCCCGATCTGATCTCCACCTTCGAGGGCATCATTCGCGGCGATGAGGGAAGCTGGTCGTTCCCGCCGGACAGTTGCGGCGCGATCGGGCCCGATCATTACGTCAGCGTCGTCAACCGGGTGATCGCGGTCTTCGACAAGGAGACCGGCGACCAGCTCGCCGCGTCCACCCTCGGGGCGTTCCTGCCCGGGGCCAGCGGCGATCCGCGCATCGTCTACGACCAGCACAGCGGGCGGTGGATCGTCCTCATCACCGATTTCTCCTCGCGCATCTACCTGGCCGTCTCGATCAACAGCGATCCGACGGGAAGCTGGTTCAAGACGAACTTCAAGGTCTCACAGGGCTCCGACGCCGGTCGCTGGCCGGATTATCCGACGCTCGGCGTGGACGAGCACGGCGTGTACACCAGCGCCTACATGGTCGGCGGCAGCAACACGATGAGCATCTTCGCCATCGACAAGGAGCCGCTGATCGACGACCCGCCGTACCTGGGAACCGTCACCGCCTTTCGCGGCCTGCCCTGGGAAGGGGCGATCCAGCCCGCCCACACCTACGGCTCGGCGCCGGGCGAGTACTTCATCTCGCGCGGGAGCGGCGGGCTGCACATCCGCCTGCTCACCGGCCCGCTCACCGCGCCGGAGCTGAGCGGAGCCTATCCCGTCGAGATTCCGCCGCACGAGGCGCCGCCGGACGTGCCCGCGCTGGGAAGCAGCACGCCGCTCGATTCGGTCGGCCCGCGGCTGATGAACGCGGTCTACCGCGAGGGCAGCCTCTGGACGGCGCACACGATCGGTTACAACGATCGCGCCGCCTGCCGGTGGTACCAGGTCGACGTCGACCAGATGGTGCTCGTGCAGGGCGGGACCGTCACCGATCCATCGCTGCATTACTTCTTCCCGTCGATCACGGTCAACGCGCAGGGCGATGCCATCATGGGCTTCACCGGCGCCAACGCCGACCAGTATGCCGCGGCTTATTACACCGGACGGCGTTATAATGATGCGCCGGCGATGATGGCGGACCCCGTCATGTATCGCGCCGGCGCCGGGCCGCAGAACAACATCGATGGCTACGGGCGCAATCGCTGGGGCGACTACAGCCTCTGCACGCTCGACCCGGCCGATGAAGAGACGATGTGGACGATCCAGGAATACGCGCACGGCAACGACATCTGGGGCACGCAGGTCGCCGAGCTCACCGTCGCCGACGGGCCCGCCGCCGATCACTGCGGCAGCAACGTCATCGCCTATGAGGGGGTGACCGAGTTCTCCAACATCGACGCCACCACCGACGGGCCGGATGAACCGGAGGACTGCGACTTCGACGGCTACTCGCACATCGAGTCGGATATCTGGTTCCAATTCAATCCGCTGGAGATCTGCCAGGTCACGGTGAGCCTGTGCGGCAGCGAGTTCGACACGAAGCTCGCCGTCTACGCCGGCTGCCCGACGGGAAGCGGCGAAGTGATCGCGTGCAACGATGATTTCTGCGACGAGCAGTCGGAAGTCACGTTCATCGCCCCGCAGTTGTGGAATCTCCAGATCCGCATCGGCGGTAAGAACGGCGCGCAGGGGAACGGCATCCTGACCATCACCACCACGCCCCTGGAGGATCCCTGCCCGGCCGACTTCGATGATGACGGCAACGTCGACACCGCCGACCTGCTGGCGCTTCTCGCCGCCTGGGGCACGAGCGGTCCCGACGGCGATGTGGATGGCGACGGCGATGTCGACACCGAGGACCTCCTGGCCCTCCTCGCCGCCTGGGGCGATTGCCCGCAGTAGGCGGCGCCGGCGAATCGGGCCTGTCTCGCGTGTGGGAACCGTTGAGGATGCCGGCGGCGCCGGCAGCGCTCCGCCCGACGCCTCACGTCATCGGCGTACCGAGCTGGAGGGCCGGCGGCTCGCTCTCCACGAGGTAGCCGAAACGCTCGCGGAAGGCGTTCACCGTCATGCCGCAGGTGGCGGCGAAGCGGGCCAGCTCGTGCGGATCGTCGAAATCATCGCGCCGCAGGCGGATCATGTATCGCCGGCCAATGGCGTAGCGCGCCGAGTTGATGTCGATCATGCGCACGCGGGTCCGCCCCGTTTCCGGGTCAAGCATCTCGGAAAACGGAATGGGGACGAAAGTCGCACCCTGCATGGTGATGACGGCGGCGTTCCCGCCGTCCAGGAGGTACTTGGCCGCGCAGTAGCCCAGATCGCGGGTGTATTCCATGTCATACGGAATGGGGTCGGCGCAACGCAGCTCATAGCCGATGTTCTTGGCCACGATCGTGGTCTTGATGCCGAACTCCTTGAGGCGGATCTGCACTTCGCGCTTGAGGATCTCGCCGATGTTCACCTCGGCGATGCGCACGTGGCCGTGCTCATCGCGCTCGATATCCTCGATCTCCTCCAGATCGGCCGGATCGATTCCGAGGACGACGCCCTCGGCGATGACGGCGACCCCGTCCGGCCGGCCGTAACTGAGGCGTTTGATGATGGCGCCGACCAGGGTGTCGACGAAGGTCTTGAGCTTGATCGGGCCGTCGCCGAACTCCTCGGGGATGACGGTGAGGGTGGCCCCGGCGGCCTTGCCGATGCCGAGGGCCAGGTGCCCGGCCTTGCGCCCCATGGCGATGATGAAGTACCAGCGCGAAGTGGTCTGGGCATCGACCATGAGATTCTTGATGATCTGCACGCCCACGTGCCGGGCCGTCTGATAGCCGAACGTGTCCACGTGGGCCGGCAGGGCCAGGTCGTTGTCGATGGTCTTGGGCACGTGCACCACGCGGATGCGGCCCTCGGCCTTCTCGCTGAGCTTCATGGCCGAGTAGGCCGTGTCGTCGCCGCCGATGGTGATGAGTTGCGAGACGTTCAGGCGCAGCAGGGACGTGACGGTGTTCTCCAGGTGCTGCGGGTCGAGGGTGGGATTGGCCCGGGAGATGCCGATGTAGGAGCCGCCGCGGAAGTGGATCCGGCTGGTCTTGTCGATGGTCAGAGGCTCGATGTGATCGACGTTGCCCTGCATGAGCCACTGGAAGCCGTCGCGCACGCCGAGCACCTCCACCCCCTCCAGCTCGCTGCGGATGGCGGCGGAACTGATGACGCTGTTGATGCCCGGGGCGGGTCCGCCGCCCACGAGAATGGCCAGTCGCTTTCGCTGACTCATCGAGAGCGCTCCTGCGTTGGAATCGACTCACCTCTATGAAACAAGAGCACATCCTATCCCCGCCGTCCGGCGCGTGGGAGCCGGCCGAGGCGATGGATGCGCACATCGACCAATCGGGACGGTGACTCCACAGGCCGGGGAGTGGCCGCAGCATGACTTGTCGCAATCTCAGCGCTGGGGAAGCATCAGCGCCTGCCCCCATCGGGCCGCGGCGGGCCGCAGCTTGTACCACCAGCAGTTCATGAGGGCACAGACGGCCACGCAGGCGATGCCGGCCAGCTCCAGCAGATACACCATCTCCACCCCGAGCAGGCGGTGGTTCAGGAAGACGTCCAGATGATGAAACGACAATGTCCTGACCAGCAGGAAGCACGCCAGCAGGACGGTGCCGGCAAACGCCAGCACGTGCCGCGGCAGCAGTTCGCGGGTCAAATAGAGCAGCGAGCCCAGCGTGGTCAGGCCTCCGAGGGCCACCAGCCCCACCAGGAAGCTCTGGACCTGACGCCGCTGGTGAATCCACCCCTGCTCGGTGGCAATGTCGCGGCCGATTTCCGTCAGCCACATCTGGAAGTCCAGTTGCTTGTTGAGGCCGAGCAGGACGCATGCCCCGACAAGCAGGGCCCAGAAGCGGAAGCTGGCGCGGTAGGCGGCGGTGCGGTCCCTGAATCGCCGGTCGGGACCCGGGAACTCGGCCGCCGTCCTCGCACCGATCCGCGCCACGCGCAGCGCCCAGGCGCAGAGGACCGCAGTCGTCAGGTAGCAGGCCACAAGAAGCCATCCGATAACCGTCGGATCGCCGATCCCCGGCCGCCAGCCATCCGCGGTCAGGACGGCGACAGTCGGCATCGCCACGGCCAGATCCCCGCTTGCAATCACGGTTCCGATCGCCTCCCCCCAACGGGATACACCGGCCGCTGGCGGAGTCGGCCGGCCCAGATGCAGCACCCCCGCCGGCCGGCATGAGCGCCGGGCCGCGGGCCGATCAAAACCTACGATTCAGCCTGCCGGGGCAAAGGGGCGGCCGATGCAAGAGGCCGCCGGGCGACAGGGTGTCCCGGTCGCTCCATTTGCAGCGGTTTCGCCGATTGCGCCGTGTGGTGGGATGGTGCCGCTCACGCCGCCCGCGTGGGCGGGCACGGCTGATCGCCTACTCGGCCAGGGCAACGGACACGAGCATGTCCACGATGGGCTGCCGATCGCGATCGTCCGGGCGGCGCAGACGGGCCAGTTGCAGGGCCGTCCGGCCCTCCTCGGTTTCCGCTCCAGTGTCGGCCTGCGCGGCCAGCAGCAGTCGCACGCAGGGCGCGCTGCCGTGCCACGCCGCGGCCATCAGCGCCGTGTAGCCCCGGTGATCGGGCGCATCAACATCGATCCCCGCTCGAACGAGCAGCTCCAGACACTCGAAGTTGCCGTTGAGGGCGGCGGCGATCAGGGCGGTGCTGCCGCGCTTGCTCCGGGCGTTCACCGCCGCGCCGGCCTCGAGCAGCGGGCGGAGGGCTCGCGCTTCGCCACCGGCTGCCGCCGCCATGAGGGCGGTGTAGCCGTGATCGTTGACGGCGTTGATGTTCGCCCCGGCCTCGATCAGGGCGCCGACGCAGCGGCTGTGGCCGCCCAGTGCCGCGGCCATGAGGGCCGTCCCGCCCAGCTCGTTGCGCGCTTCGATCAGCGCGCCGGCTCGCAGAAGATGCAGCAGGCTCTCGATCCGGCCCCGGCGCGCCGCGTGGATAAGAGGTGTTTCGCCATGATCTGAACGGGCTTGGACATCGGCGGCGCGACTGATGAGCAACCGAACGCCGGCGGGTGAACCGAAGCCTGCCGCGAGCATGAGGGCGGTCTCGCCCTGCCCGTTTGACATCTCGATGTCCGCACCGGCGTGGATGAGCGCACCGAGCGTTTCGACTGCGCCTTCGCGTGCCGCGTGCGTCAGCGCCGTCTCGCCATCGTTGTCCCTCGCCTGGAGGTTCGCTCCCGCCCGGGCGAGGTGGTCGATGGCGGCGAGATTGCCCGCCCAGGCGGCAATCATCAGCGCCGTCTCACCGTCTATGGTCCGGGCCTCGAGATCGACACCCGCCTGAAGAAGCCGATGCACGCACGCCCCGTCGCGGAACGCGGCCATCATGAGCGGCGTATAGCCGTGCTCATCAGCCGTGTGGGTGTTCGCGCCGGCCGAGAGGAACTGCTCCATCGCGTCATACCGGCCGGCCCAGGCCGCGACCGACAGGGCCGTTCCGCCGGTGCCGTTTCTTGCCTCGAGCGGCGCGCCGGCATCGAGCAGCAGCGCCAGGCAGCGAAGGTTGCCGTTGGCGGCGGCCGCCATCAGCGCCGTGTAGCCGTCGTGGTTTGCCGCCGCGACATCGGCGCCGGCGCCGATGAGCAGCTCGACGCACGCCGGATTGCCTTCCCGTGCGGCGATGATCAGAGCGGTCGCCCCGTCGGTGTTGCGTTCATCGACATCGGCGCCGCCGGCCAACTGGCGGGATACCGCGTGCATATCGCCGCGCCGCGCCGCATCATGAACCGATCCGGCCGCGGCGATCGGCGCCGCCGCGCCGACAAGCACCACCACGAGAACGATCATCAACGAATGAGCCTGAGTTCGGATCATCACGCCATTCCCGATTGACTTCATGGTCGATCCTCCGGTCAGCGGCGGGTACCGAGCCGGGCCGCGGTCATCGCGCAGAGCTCTGTTATCGGCAGCGCGTCAAGGCATCCTGCACACGGTGAACGAGAGACCTCCACAGGCGATGACGAGGGGCGTGAAGAGTGGTTACCGGACGCTGCCGGTACGCCCGTCGCGGTCGACGCCCGCCGATCGATTGACGCACGCGTCACTTCTCTCGCCAATCGCCCGACCCGGATAATCCGCAGGGCGAATCTGTCCGATATCACGGTCGCGCCGACTCATCGAGCGAGCGGTGCCGCCTGCGGACGGTCCCGCAGGGCTCGATGCCCGGGGCGAGGCCGCCCCGGTCCTCGTGGAGTGCCTGCCATGCCGATCGACAGCCGCCAAGCCGAGCCGCGATTGCGCATCGCCTGTCGCCTTGGCTCGCTCGAGGGAAGGATCGTGCAAGTGGCGCCGGCGGATGGATCGGACCACCGCCTGCCCGCCGCGACCCGCGACGCCCGCTGGCACGTGCTGCACACTCGGGCCAGGCAGGAGAAAGCCGTGGCCCGGGCGCTGACCGCCGCGGAGATCGAGCACTATCTGCCGCTGGTGAAGCACATCCGCTACCGCGGCCGGCGCAAGCGTCTCGTCCAGGAGCCGCTCTTTGCTTCCTATCTGTTCCTGCGCGGACCGAATGAGGCGGCCTATTTCGCCGTCTCCACCAAGCGCATCGCCAACGTCATCAAGGTGGCGGACCAGCAGCGCTTCGTCTGCGAGCTCGAACAGATTCGCCGTGCGCTCTACAACGGGGCCGATCTGGGCCCCTCTCGATATCTGGAGGTCGGTCGGCGCGTTCGGGTGACGGCCGGGCCGTTCCGCGACATCGAAGGAATGATCGAAGATCGGGCCAGGCCCGATCGGTTGGTGCTTCAGATTGCCGCCCTCGGCCGGGCCACCAGCCTGGAGATCGACGCGGGCCTCCTCGAGCCGGTGGAGTAGAACGAGCCGGCGGCGCGCCCGCCGTTCGCTTCTTCTCCCCGACAATCCGACGTTTCGGCTGAGTCGGCATCGACACGCGATGCGCGCGACGGGGGCGAAGCCTGCCCGCAGTTCCCGCAACACGATTCAAGCCATCGTCATCTCCGCCTTCGCGAGACGTTCGCCGTCCCTCATCCCCACGGCCCCTGCGGCAGGCTGGGTCAATATCACACCACCTCGATCATGACCATGAGACACCCGACGACCGATCCCTCACGGACCGCAGACGGCCCCCTGGACGCGCGCGACCGGCCGCTGCAGCTCTGCGTCTTCGGTGTTCCGCCCCGGACCGGCAATCTCGGCGTTACGGCGATGCATCTGGCCCTGCTGACGGGAATCGCCCGTCGCGTGGAAAACCCGCTCATCACCGTCTTCGACGATCGTCCCGGGATCAGGCCCGAGGCCACCCGCCTGGCCGGGCGCGAGATGACCTATCGGCTGTGCGGCGCGATCCCGACGCGGCGGATCTATCGCCGTCACAGCCTCTGGCAGATCCGCGCCTCCGGCCGGCTCGGGGGGCTGGGAAACCCCGTGATCAAGGCCATTCGCGAGGCGCACGCCGTGCTCGATGTCACCGGCGGCGACAGCTTCACCGATCTCTACGGCCCGCGGCGCTTTCGATGGGTGACCCTCGACAAGCTGATCACTCTCGAGCAGGGCAGACCCCTCATCCTCCTGCCACAGACCATCGGCCCGTTCCACAGCGCCCGGGCGCGTCGGATCGCCCGGCGCATCCTGCGCTCGGCAATGATGGTCTGGGTCCGCGACGCGACGAGTTTCACTGTCCTCCGCGATCTGCTCGGCAGCGATTTTGACGACGACCGGCATCGGTGCGGCGTTGACCTCGCTTTCGGCCTCGAGACGCGGCAGCCGGCGCAACCGCTGCCGGAACCGATCGCATCGTGGTTCGCCGATGACGGCCGGCGCCCGATCGTCGGCTGCAACGTGAGCGGGCTGATCTTCAACAATGCCGCTGCGGCAAAGGTCCGCTTCGGCCTCCGGGCCGAGTACGACCGGGCCGTGATCCTTTTCCTCCAGCGCATCCTGAACCAGACGGATGCGAATGTGCTTCTTGTGCCTCATGTGATCACGGAGCGCGGCCATCACGAGCACGATCCCGACGCGTGCGCTTCCGTCGCCGAGGCGCTGCCGCAAGCCGACGGGCAACGCGTCGCGATCGTGGGCGGAGGATATGACCCGTGCGAGATGAAATGGATCATCGGCCGCACTGACTGGTTCTGCGGCACACGCATGCACGCGGGCATCGCCGCCCTCTCCTCCGGCGTGCCCACCGCGGCGATTGCCTATAGCCGCAAGACGCGGGGCGTCTTCGACACGTGTGGCCAGGGACCGCACGTCGCGGACCCGCGCGAACTGGATACCGCCAACGTCGTCGAACACCTTTGGCAGTCCTGGACGCAGCGAGAAACCGCCGCGGCGCATCTGCGCCACCGCCTGCCCTTCGTCCTGCAACAGGCGCAAACGCAAATGGACGAGGTGCTCGCCTCCTGCGGCGTCGCGCCCCCGACCATGACAAGCCTCAGGAAGGCCGCGTGACCGACCTGACAGGCACCGACTCGCCAAACCAGCCGTGACACCACAACTCACACTCGTCGACCCGGCCCGCCAGCCCGCCCTTCCCGCGGCGAACGGCTGCGGACCGCATCGCCGCCTCGAGCTGCTGATCGCGCCGCACGATATCGCATCGCGCATCGATCAATCGGCGCTCATTGCCGCCCTCGGGCAGACTCTGACCGCCCCCCGCTCTCTGCAGATGGGCTGCCATCCCTACCTGATTCTCGTGCTCGTCGATGCACCTGCGCCCGCGGCGACTGTCACACCGCCGCCCCAGCAGCTTGATGTGATCGAAGGCTTCTGGCCCGAGCCGCTCGGCCTGCGCCTTACATCGCGCGCCGGCCCCCAGGGTCGGTCGTGGCGCGTTGAGTCCGATCGCTACGGCGTGCGCCCGATCTTCTATGGTTTCGATCGCCTCGAACGGCTGATCGTGTCGACGCGCCCGGACATCGTTGCGGCACTGATCGGGGGCCGCTTGTCAGGCCGCTCCCTGGCGGAACACCTCCTGCTCGGATATAACATCGATAATCACAGCCCGTTCGATGATGTGTTTCGCCTGCGCCCGGATGAAGTTCTTACGTTCGACGATTCCCGTGGCTTCCGCCTGGTCACCGCCGACTTCCCCGAAGTTCCCGCCACTGATGCAAGCGAAGACCCGCCATGGATTGGCGCCCTGCTGCCGATGATCGCCGATGCGCTGGCGCGAGGCTTCGCGCTCGAGCTGACGGGCGGCGTGGACAGCCGGCTCATTCTCGCCACCGCCCTCCACGCCGGCATCAAGCCCCCGCTTGCCCTTACGCTCGGCCAGCGTTCCGATGAGGACGTCTCCATCGCGCGCGCGCTCTGCGAACATTACGGCATCGAACATCTCACGATCCCGGTGAACGTCGATTCTTCGACGATCGCCGCGAGCGGATATGACTTCGTGATGCGATCCGGCTTCGCCTCGAACGCATGCTCGTACGGGTGGCTGCCGGACGTTTTCGCCATGCTTGCTTCGATGCGCGAAGGTCAGATCGGCGGGTGCGGCGGGGAATTCGCCACCGCGTTCCGCTTCGGCCCGCTCGATGCGCTCTGCGCCCTCGAATCCGGCCGGCGGCTCTGGGCGCGCCTGCGACTCGTCAACAGCAGCGTCCCCCTCGCCGACCTCTTCGGCGCCGATCGGGCCCGAACAATACTCGACGAAGTCCTGGACACGCTCACCGATGCCCTTCGCGCTCCGCCGGCCAACCACCGGGCGCGCACCGACGGATTCTACTTCAACCACTATCTCACCCAGCGGATGCCCATGGCCAGCGGAGCCGTCCTCTCGGCCTCCGCCGCCTGGTACCAGCCACTCCAACCGCTCATGCACGGCCCTTACATCGAATGGGGCCGCTCGCTCCCGACGGACGAGTGCGCTGATCGAGCGGTGCAGATGAAGCTCATTCATAAGCTCGACGCTTGGCTCGGCGATCGCCCGTACACGATGAATCGACGATACGCACCGTCACCCGCCGCCGCCTTCGCAGCGCGCATTCGCACGCTGCGCAGCGCAGCGCGCAAGGTGGGCCGTCGGCTGCGGCGACGCCGGACACCGCCCGACCAGGGCGCTCCAATCGTCGCGCAGGCTCTCGCGCAGGATGAATCGGTTCGGCATTCACTGCGGGCTCTCGTCGATCGGGCGGACATCCACCTGCGAGGCGAGCAACTTCACCGCATGCTGGATGCCCCATCGGCCTTCGAGCACGAACTGGGAGTGCTGATCAGCGCGGCGTGGGCGGGGCAGACCGCCGAGGCGCTGTCAGGACGGCTCCGTTCGGCGGCGCGCGGCGAACAGATTCGATCTGCGGCCTGATCGTAACGTCCGATTTCATGACCTGACCGCCGCCTTTGTCGCACGATAGAACATACGACGAGTTCGCCGTTGCACGAGACGAAACGTAAGAACTTCCGAGATGCCGTGAGATGGGCCTATGTGTCGCGGGTCGCCCAGCGGTGCATTGCCCTGCTCCTCACGTTCGTCCTGGCCGGCATTCTGGGGCCGAAGAACTTCGGCGTCGTGGCCATGGCGACGGCTTACATTCTCTTCATCGAGATGTTCGTCGCCCAGGGGATGGCCGCGGCCATCGTCCAGCGAAAGGACCTGGCGCGTGAGCATCTCGACTCGGTCTTCTGGCTCGTTCTCGCCGCCGCCGCCCTGCTCACGGGCGCGAGCATCGTCGTCGCGCCGTGGTGGGCGAGCATAAACGGCCTGCCGGAGCTGGGCGCCGTCATAAGCTTTCTCTCCATCTCCATACCGATCAACGCCCTCACGATCGTTCACACCGCCCTTCGGCAGCGCGAGATGGATTTCCGCACGCTGGCGCTGTTGAGCGGCGCCAGTTCCATCATCGCCGGCGCGGTCGGCGTCATGATGGCGCTGCTTGGCTGCGGTGTCTGGTCGCTCGTGGCCCAGCAACTCATCCGGTCGGCGCTGTGGAGCGCAGCCCTGTGGAAGATCAGCCCCTGGCGCCCGCGCTTGCGATTCTCGTTCCGGCACATGCGCGCCCTGTTCGGCGTCAGCAGCGGGATGCTCGTTTCACGGATCGGTGAGTATGCCGCCAGCCAGTCCGACGCCATCCTCATGGGCATTTTCTTCGGCCCCGTCGCCGTCGGTCTCTACCGCATGGCCGAACGACTGATGACAACGCTGCTGGACATGGCCTCACGATCGCTGCAGGCGGTCTCGGTACCGCATTTTTCAAGCCTTCAAGACGACACCGATGCGCTGCGCAGGGCCGTGCTGTCATGCATCCGGCTCAGTGCGAGCATCACCATTCCGGCGATGGCCGTGATCGCCGCCGTCAGTGACCCGCTCATGGCCGTGCTCGGGGAGAAGTGGATGCCCGCGGCGGCCGTGCTGAAGATCGTTGTCATCATGGGCATCGCCAAAGCGGTGACGTTCTTCACCGATCCGCTCCTTCTCGCCCGCCGTCGCACCTGGACGATCGCCCTGCTCGCCTGGAGCCTCGGGATCCTGACCGCCGCGACGCTGGGGACGGTGGGCTTCATGATGAAAGAGGCGGCGACCGAACATCAGATCATCTCCATCGCGCTGGCCCACACCACCATCTTTGTCGCATTCTACGGCGGCGCCAGCATCGTTCTCGCTCGGCGCTTGTGTCACGTTTCACTGCGCCAGTTCGCGGCCGCGATCATGCCCGGGCTCGCCGCCGGGCTCGCCGCCACACTGATCGCCGCGGCGATCTCCACGAGCGTCGGGCCGCCTCAGTTCGCGCCGGCGCTGGAGCTGGTTCTGATCAGCGCCCCCGCCGCCGTGAGCGCCGTCCTCATGCTCGTCCTCCTCGATCCGAGCCTTCGCGCCCTCGCCGGCAACGCGCTGCGCTTCCTGTCCCATCCCCAGATGAAGGGGGCGCTCGGATCCTTCGCGCGCGGCCGCCTCGGGCGATGAACCTCGGCGGCGCGCGACCCGGTCCCCCGCAACGTATGTCACGACCGACTGACACCAAACCGTTCCGGCCGGATCCAGACTTGACGCGCTCACCTCTCAGCGCGATGCTCGTCAACGCCTACGCGGTTCGTCCGTTCCGCTCCCTCTGCCTGCAACTGGCGCTGAAGCTGGAACGCGGTGAGTTCCATTCGGCGACGCTCCGCGCCATTCTGGCCCGCTATCACGGCCTGCACATTGGCGCCTACAGCTACGGCCCGTGTCTCACCCCCGGCCTGTTCCCACCCGGCGTCACCGTCGGGCGCTACGTATCCATCGCGCACGGCGTTCGCGTGTTGTTGCGCAATCATCCCATGGATCGCATCTCCATGCATCCGTTCTTCTTCAACCACCGCCTCGGCTACGTCGAAGAGGACGCGGTGCCCGCCGAGCGCCTCTGGATCGGTCACGACGCCTGGCTCGGGGAGAACGCGATCATCACGCCGTCCTGCCGTCGTATCGGGATCGGCGCGGTCATCGGCGCCGGCGCCGTCGTGACCCGCGATGTGCCGGACTTCGCGATTGTCGGCGGAAACCCGGCCGCCTTGATTCGCTACCGCTTCCCGCCTGAATCCATCGCTCAATTGAAGCAGAGTCGATTCTGGGAGCAGGATCCTCGAACGCTCCAGCGCACGCTTGATGACCTTGACATCCGCGCACGCGACGAGGCGACCAAGATGCGCCGCGCCGCAGCCTGATCCTCTCATGACCGATCGCATTCTCAACATCGCCGATGTGGTCGCGCGCCAGCTCTGCGCCGGATGCGGCGCCTGCGCTTCCATCGATCCGGATCGGATCGAGATGTTCGATTCGCTGGAGCACGGCCGACGCCCGCGCTACCGCGGCACGTGCCGCGAAGCATCCGGCGATCGGGAGGCGCTGCAGGTTTGTCCCGGCGTCGAGTTGGAGCATCAACCCGATGCCGGTGAAGGCGAACCCATCACCGGGCTTCTTCCCGGTTGGGGGCGCGTTCTTGAAGTCTGGGAGGGGCACGCGGCGGACGAGGCGATCCGATTCGCCGGATCAAGCGGGGGCGCCGCGACCGCCATCGCGCTCGCCTGCATCGAACGAGGCGGGATGCACGGCGTTCTTCACGTGAAGGCCCGCCCCGACGCGCCGCTTCTCAACCACACCGTCCTCAGCACCACGCGCGCCGAACTGATGGAAGCAACCGGCTCACGCTACGCGCCGGCCAGCCCGTGCGACGGCCTCCACATGATCGAGCAGGCCCCCGCGCCCTGCGTGTTCATCGGCAAGCCGTGCGATGTCGCCGCCGTCGCGAAAACCCGCGCCCTTCGCCCCGCGCTGGACAGGCGCACGGGGCTGACGATCGCGATTTTCTGCGCCGGAACGCCCACGACCCGTGCGACGCTCCGCCTCATCGAACATCTCGGCGTCGCCGATCCGGCCGACGTCGTCTCCCTGCGGTATCGCGGCAACGGCTGGCCGGGCGACACGACCGTCACCATCCGCACCGCCGACGGCCTGGAGACGCGCTCGTTGGCTTATTCCACGGCATGGGGCGACATCCTGAGCACGGATCGGCAGTGGCGCTGCCAGGTCTGCCCCGATCACACCGGCGAGTTCGCCGACATCGCCCTCGGCGATCCCTGGTACCGATCCGTTCACCCGGGCGATAAGGGAAGCTCCCTGATCATTGTCCGCACAGAACGTGGACGACGTGTGCTCCGCACCGCCCTCGACGGTGGGTACCTGCACATCAGGCGCGTCGAGCCGAGGTGCCTGCCGGCCTCGCAGCCTGCTCTGCTTCGGGCTCGCGGCGCCGTCTGGGGCAGGCTTCTCGCCTGCCGCATGCTGGGCATCCCCGTGCCGCGGTATCACGGCTTTCCGATGTTTCGGTTCTGGATCTCGAAGCTGTCCTTCATGGCGAAAGTGCGATCCATCGTCGGCACCATTCGCCGCATCTTCACTCGCGGTCTTGCATCGCGCATCTCGATCGAGCCCTGCATCGACGCGTTGAAGCCGCAGCGATCACCGCCCCTTTCATTCACGGGCCATCCAACGACCTCTGCGGAACTCCATAACAGACGTGCCGCGTGACGAGGGATGCTCTTGAACGAGCAGCTCTGATACTCAAACGGCGGCCCGTCGCAATGTGCAGTCCTTAAGAGGTTCGACCCGATCAGGCACGCACAGCACGGCGCGACGTGACGGCGACACTCATCACAACCCCGCAACACGGCGGTAGCAGATTCCCATGCTCGGTGACTTGCCCATAACCGAATACCAGAATCACACGACGGCCCACCCCATCGGGGTGATTGTCCTGCTGCTCTTGAGCGCGGCGACTTTGGTCGCGCCGCGCCGGTGGGCGCTGGTTCCGATGCTCGTGATGGCCTGCGTTGTCGCCTCCGCGCAGCGGTTCGTCATCGCCTCCCTTGACTTCAACTTCCTGCGCGTACTCCTTCTCGTGGTGGCGTTTCGGATCGTGATCCGAAAGGAAACGATCGGGTGGCGATGGAAACCGATCGACACCGTCCTGGTGCTCTGGATCATATGCGCAACGGTCACCGCGGGCGTCCTCTATGGGACGGTTCAAACGGTCATCTACCGCCTCGGCATTCTTTACGACGCCGTGGGACTGTACTTCGTGTGTCGAATTCTGGTGCGCGACTGGACGGATATTCGCGTATTCGTCCAGAGTGCGGCGTTGATCAGCGTGCCCGTCGCCATCGCGTTCATCGTTGAGCGGGCGACCGCCCGGAACATCTTCTCGGTCTTCGGAGGCGTGCCGGAGATCACGATGATGCGGGACGGGCGCCTGCGCTGTCAGGGGCCCTTCTCGCACCCCATTCTCGCCGGCTGCTTCTGGGCCGCGCTCATGCCGCTGATCGCAGCGCTGTGGTGGCATCGCGGCTGGAATCGCGCCCTGGCCATCACGGGTCTGGCCAGCTCGATGGTCGTGGTGGTGACCTGCGCCTCGTCCACCCCCGTGGGTGGCGTGCTTGCCGGAGTCGTCGCCGCATGCCTCTTTCCCCTCCGCCGCCGGATGGCCTGGGTACGATGGTTCGCCGTCCTCACCATCATCAGTCTCCACCTTGTCATGAAGGCGCCGGTCTGGCACCTCATCTCCCGCGTGAGCTTCGCCCAGGGTTCCACCGGATGGTACCGTTACAAACTGATCGATGACTTCATACGCCACTTCGACGAGTGGTGGTTGATCGGAACGTCATCGCGCGCCTCGTGGTTCGGGGAAGGGTACTGGCAGATCACAAATCAGTACGTCGCCGAGGGCGTCAACGGCGGTCTGCTGACCCTGACCCTGTTCTTCATTCTCATCGCCTTCGCGTTTTATGGCGTCGGCCGCACCTGGCGCCGCGCAGCGCGCCGTCGCTACCGGCTTCTTCCGCTCGATCGCTCGGCCCCGCATCAGCCCCCGCCGCGCCCCGCGCGCCCGAAGTCGTCCGCCCACCTCGCGATGGCCTGGGCGCTGGGCGTCTCCCTCTTCGTCCACTGCGTGATGTTCACGGGCGTGACATATTTCGGCCAGAGCATCCTGGTCTGGTACCTCACGCTCGCCTTTATCGGCAGTCTGACGCCCATCCACAGGCGCCGGAACGTCCTTCTCGCCCGATTGAAAGGTCACCGCCCGAGTTCCGTCGTGCGCTTTGCCACACGCCGGCCCGGCGTGCCTGTCGCCGGCGCCTGACCTTCCTGCCGCATTCGTTCAAGCCATCACGCTCCATTCGCACCCTCATGCTCATATTATATGTCTTCTTGCCCCGCTCTCCAACCCGTCTCTCGCGCCCGCTGGCCTGAGTTGGCGTGCCGATTCCTTGATTATAATTATCAGCAGACATGGGCCTACCTCCAGTCCATTGCACGCCGCAATCATGCCGTCGCGGAATGCGTCTCGATAACCTCTGGCCGCGAACTCATCGGTCTTGCCAGCGTACGGCTCCGCAGCCTACCATTCATCGGCGCCGGAATCGCCTACATTCGCGGCGGCCCTCTCGTTCGCACCGCTCCAGTCCCGTCAGACAACAACGCGACGCGACTCGCACACTGCCTTCAGGTGCTCAGGGCCGAGTATATACAGCGCCGCGGTCTGACGTTACGCATCCTTCCCCCGATCGGCACCTGCCGGTGGAATGACCTGCAGCGCGAGGTGTTCGCAGCCGAAGGCTTTGTGCCCACCAACCGGGCTGCCCCCTATCGAACGATTCTGGTCGACCTTTCCCCGCCGCCCGACCGCATCCGTGCAGCCCTTCGCCCGAAGTGGCGCAACTGCCTGAACAGGGCGGAGAAGAATTCCCCGGTCATTCGCGCCGGCACTGACATCGGCCTTTACGACTTGTTCCGACCTCTCTTTGACGAACTGCGCCATCGCAAGACTTTCATCACCACCTTGGATGCATCCTTTTACCGCACGGTCCATCAGAATCTGGATGATGATGAGCGGCTCTGGATCACTCTGGCATTCGTCCAGGGCCGACCCGTGGCCGCTCACGTCTCGTCCCTCCTCGGCGATACGTGCGTTTATCTCCTCGGGGCCGCAAACGACATCGGCAGACGAACCATGGCATCTTACCTGCTGCAATGGCACGCCATTAACACGGCGCGCGCGCGCGGATGTCGCTGGTACGATCTGGGCGGGATCGATCCCCTCGCCAACCCCGGCGTTTATCACTTCAAGCGCGGGCTGCCCGGCGCCGACATCACCGCGCCCGGGCCTTTCGAATCGAGCTCCCACAGCGCCATGCACCTCGTCGCCTCCGGCGCCGAGCGACTGTACCGGCGAGTGACCGCGTTCCGTCATGCCTGACCGGGCGCACGAATGCTGCACCGCCGTCCCCCAACGACTCACTTCGGCGATACATATGACCGCCTGTCCTTCCGTCCGGAAGATCCTCTCGCCCACGCCATCCATCCGGCCGATCCGCGTTGACGTTCACCAAGGGCATCAAGCGCTTCGTCATATCGCCGGCGACTGGGACGATCTGTGCACCCGCGCCGCCTTCTCATCCCCGCACGTATCCCGGCCCTGGGCCGAGGCCTGGATCGCGATCGCCGGACCCGCCCCCCGGCCCGTCGCCATCAGCGCCTGGCGAGGCGATTGTCTCATCGGACTCCTCGTCCTGGCGGTTCGTCGGCGCTTCGGCGCGCGCATCGCGCGGATGTTTGGCGACAGACGTCCCGGATATCAAGGCGTTCTTGCCGACGAGCGCGACCCCGATGCCGCCCTTGCGCTCGCCCGCGCCTGCACCGCGCACAATCTCTTCGATTGTCTGGTTCTTGATAACATCTCCTCCCTGAACCATCCGACCCACTCGTTTGTCCATCATCTTCATCTTCACGGCTGGATCACCGCGTCCGTCCGCCGCACGATCTCCCATACGATTCGCTGCCAAGCGTCCTTCGAAGCGTATTCCAGACTCCGGCACTCCCCGAAGGCACGTTATAATCTCCGACGCAGTCAGCGGCTCCTGGACCGTCGATACGATTCGCATATTGAGCGCTTCGACGGGGCCTCCATAGATGAAAGCATCATGAGCCGCCTGGCCGACATCCAGTACCACAGTTGGATGCGTCGGCGCGGGGCTGCCGCATTCCTCATCCCCGCATGGCGACAGGTGATCCTCCACCTCTCGCGCGCGGGCCTCACACGCGTCTGGATTCTCCGCCTCGACGGCAAGGACGCCGCCTTCGTTTTCGCCACGCTCGACGGCACACAGCGCCTCTTCTATGAATGGACGGCCTTCGACCTGGCATACCGGCACCTCTCAGTCGGTCAACTCCTCACCAGACACGTGATCCGACAGACCCTTGAAGAGGGATTCCGGATCTTTGACTTCGGTCAGGGCGATGCCGCCTACAAGCGCTTCTGGGCCACGGACCACCATTACGTCAGTCGCCTCGTCGCCGGTCGCGGTCTTCGCGGTCTTACCGCGCTGCATCTCCGCAAGGTCCTTTGGTCGCTCGCTCAGAACAGGCGATTCATCCGGCCGTACCGCGCTTGGCAACGCACCGCACGGCTCATCGTGCAACATCACTTCGCCACACCACACGACGCGCACTCGCCGCGCCCCGACGTCTCGTTCCCGCCGACGCGCACCCGACATACCACCCCCGCCCATCGATCTGCGGCAGCCGAGCATTCTTACCGCCTATGACTCCATCGCACACACCGCCGGCCTTCAATGACCTTACTGTGCACGTTGCCCGCACCCGCGCTGAAGTCGAGACCATGCGCCCGGCCTGGCAGCAGATGCAGTGGCATCCGAACGCCGACATCGACTACTTTCTGACCATCATCGCCTCGCGCCGGGAACTCATTCGTCCCCACGTCATTCTCGTCAGCCAACACGGAGCACCGAAGGCGATACTGGTCGGCCGCATAGCCGAGTTCGCCATTCGTGATCGCCTCATCCCGGGCATGTTCCAGCGACCCCTCGGCCGCTCACTCGAAGTCGTCCACGGCGGCATTCTCGGCGACCCCTCCGACGCACTCTGCGCGGTCCTTCTCGACGCGGCGGAGGCCACCTTCACCGAACACGAAGCCGATGTCATCTTCCTCAGCCATCTTGACACCGCGTCACGATTCCACGAATGGGCCGTGCGCAGAGCACCCTTCCTCTGCCGGGATCATTTCCGCACCTCCGCGATCACGCGCCTGACGACCCTGTCGGAGTCGTACGACGCGGTCCTCAGCGCCCGTTCCAAGAACACGAGGCGCAACCTGCGGCGCCATTCCTCAATCATACCTGCCCAATTCCCCGATCGCTGGTCCGTACGCTGCTTCTCCCGTCCTGACGAGGTTCAACGGCTCATCGAGGATGCGGAACACATCGCGGCACACACTTACCATCGCGGCCTGGGAACCGGTTTCAGATCCGACGCCGAGACGCACGCCGTCCTCACCCTCGCCGCCGACCGACACTGGCTGCGCGCCTACGTTCTGTATATCGACGGTGCGCCGCGAGCGTTCTGGAACGGGCTCATCTACCAGCGCACGTTCTACACCTGGACGACCGGCTACCATCCCGACTACGCGAAGTATCATCCCGGAACCTTCCTTTTGGCCCACATATTTAACCATCTGTGCAGCGCCCACAACGTGCAGCAGATCGATTTCGGCCATGGAGATGCGCAATACAAGCGCAGCTATTGCGATATCGAGCGGCGTGAAGCCTCGATATATCTCTTCGCGCCGACCGTCAGCGGAATCGGTCTGAATGCCGCGCGGACCGCGGCCACCCTCGCCCGTGAAGGCGCGCGCAACGCTCTTAAGGCCACGCATCTCTGGTCGACTGCCCGGCGTAAGTGGCGCTCACATCTGCAACGGCGCGCAGCCTAACGCGACAACGGGGTGGATGCACATAGCACCGGCCGGGGCGTCCGAATCGTCATGCTCGCTACACTCTCCACAGCACGAGTCGTGCGCGGTCTGCTCGCGGGCTCGTACTTAATGCCAATGGCATGGCGGCGCCGCCAGCAGCAGCGTTTGCGCCGGCTGTGCGCATCCACCCGGTCACTGGTTCTGACTTACGACGACGGCCCCGGTCCACGAGTGACGCTTTCCCTGCTTGCACTCCTCCGCGCGCGTGGCGTTCAAGCCACCTTCTTTGTCACCGGCGCCCGCGCCGCGGCGCACCCTGAGCTGGTCGATGCGATTGAGCAGGACGGCCACGAAATCGGCTGCCATACGCAAGACCACCTGAACCACTGGCGGGTTCCCCCCCCTCAGGCCATCGCCGACATACGCGCCGGCTACCGAACGCTGGCTCAATGGGTTCCTCCCGACGGCCTCTTCCGTCCGCCATACGGCAAGCTGACATTGGACACATGGGCCACGCTGCGTCGCCGCCCGGCCTCAATCGCCTGGTGGACGATCACCGCGGGCGACGTGCGCCGTGTTCTCCCGCAACCTGAGGAGGCCGCCCGCCAAGCACAGCGCCACGGTGGGGGCGTAGTGCTCCTTCACGATTCTCACCGAGAGCGCCGGCGCGCCGCTTTCGTCCTCGAATCCACCGAGACTCTGCTCGATGCGGCCGCTCACGAAGGCTATACGGTTCGCACGTTCGGCGCCCTCCTGCACGCTGGAGGCCAATGTGCCTGCTGATGCGCAACCACCCCGTCACACGCGCTCGTCGCCGCAGTTAACCGCCCCTGACAAGGCCGGCCCTGCTCCCGCCCCGGACCTGTCCGTCATCATCGTCAACTGGAACGCGCGCCGCGTTCTGCGCGACTGCCTTAACTCCATTGTCCGTGTCCCACGCCCCATCTCCCTCGAGCTGATCGTGATCGACAACGGCTCAGCGGACGGCTCATGTGAGATGATTGCACGCGACTTTCCCCGGATACGCCTGATCGCGAACAAGACAAACCGGGGCTTTGCCGCCGCAAACAACCAGGGTATCCGGCTCGCACGCGCTCCTTATGTGTTGCTGTTGAATCCGGACACGATCGTGCTTGACGATGCCCTCGAGCAGACATTGGCCTACGCGCGCGCCCATCCGGACATCGCCGTCCTCGGATGCCAGGTTCTCGAGGGTCCCACCATCATCCAGCGGACATGCTTTCGCTTTCCTTCACCGTTGAACACCCTGCTCTGGCTCACCGGCGCGAGCAGTCGCTTCCCGCGCTCGCCCATTCTCGGCCGAGCCACTTATGGTCCCTGGGACCGCCGCAGCCCGCGCCAGGTCGATGTCGTGTCCGGCATGTTCATGCTCGTTCCGCGCCGCGCCATCGATGACGTCGGACTCATGGACGATGGGTACTTCATGTTTACCGAAGAGGCCGATTGGTGCCGACGCTTCTGGAACGCGGGCTGGCGCTGTGTATTCGCCCCCGTCGGACGCATCCTCCACGTCGATGGAGGCGGCAAGAGCACCGGGCAGGCCAGCGTGGAAGCCCATGTGCAGATGCAGCAGAGCGTGCTGCGATACCACCGCAAGCACCTCGGCTTCCTCTCGTGGATGCTCACCAAGCTTCTCTTCTCGACGTCCTCCCTCCTCCGGACATTCTGCTGGTCCCTCTGCGCTGTCTTCCATCTGGGCAACTCCCCGCACCACAAGGCGAGGCAGTCAGCTCACGCCGCACGCTTTCACTGGACCCGCACGGGAGCTTGAACGGTGAGCACCCTGCAGTTGCCCACTTCGCATTCATCACCGATTCCCGCGCCCGATCGCGCGAGCGACGACTCGCCGCTCTCCTGCGAATGTTTCCACTCCTTCGCCGCCGCGGCGCACCTTCAGCCGGAGTGGGATCGGCTTGTCGAGGTACTCGCAGCGCCGGTCTACCATACATACGACTGGTGCAGAATATGGTGGGACCACTACGGCGCGCACCGTGATGCCCGCGTGTTCATATTTCGCCGCGCAAGCAGGCTCGTTGGCATCGTCCCCATGTGCATTGATCGTCTCCGCCTCGGACCCGTCAGCCTGCGGCTCGCCAGGATCATCGGCTCCGACTTCACGCAGGCCGTATGCGATCCGCCCTTTCGCACCTGCGATGGCACGGCCATATTCAGACAGCTTGTGGGACGCCTCATAACGCATGAGCATTGCGACGCAATTCTCTTCAGTCCACTGTCCGATGCATCGCCGCGCACCGCTTTCCTGCGCACTGTGTGCCAGCACCCATCACCTCTCGTATTCCTCGCTCGTGATCACGTAGCCGCGCAATTCGCTACCCTCGATTTGCCGGAGACCGCCGACGCCTACAGACGGTCTCTGTCGAAGAAACAACGATATGCACTCCGGAAGGCCTGGGATCTTCTCAACTCCCGCTTCGCCGTCTCCATCGACGCGGTCGCGACCGGCGCGGACGCGCTCACGGAGTTCGACGCATTTGTCCGCATGCACAATGATCAATGGCGACAACATGGGAAGCTCGGTCATTTCGGGGACTGGCCCCGCTCCGAGTCCTTTAACCGCGCGCTCGTGGCTGCCCACGCCGAACTGGGACGCGTGCGCTTCTTTCGCCTGCGTGCCGATGATCGCGTTATCGCACGCCAATTCTGCTTCGTCTCGGGCAACCAATGCTACTGGCGCCTTCCAGCCAGAGCGGCTGATCCGCAATGGACACAATACGGACTTGGTCGCATCAGCGTTGTAAAGATGCTGGAGCAGCTCCTTGCCGACGGTGTGTGCCGCGTCGAAGCCGGCATGGGCCAGTACGACTACAAACGCAGACTGGGCGCCCAACAGCATAATGTGCGATCCCTCCTTTTCGTAAGGAACTCAGGCACCGCCCGTGTTCGCGCGCGCCTGGTTGCTACTTGTGCCGCCATGCTTGACCAGGCATATTATAAACTATGGTACCTTCGGCTGGCCCCGCATGCGCCACGGCGCCGACACGGTCTCGCCCCGGTGTGGATAAGGTCCCGGCTGTGACGATCACTCGTTGCTATTGTGGTCACCTTGGCTGCGATCCGGCCCGCATGCTTATCGGTTGGCTCCGTGGCGCATCGATCCCTCCTCACTGGGCGCAACTGGCCGGCGGCGAGGTTGTCCTGACACCGTCAGGTCGGACCGCGATCGCGCTCGCGGCCCACGCCTGGGGCCTGGGACCGGGAGACGAGGTCCTCGTGCCCGCGTACAACTGCGGCGCCGAGATCGATCCGATCGCCTCGCGCGGCGCTACGCTTGTCCCTTACCGGGTGGACGAGCGCGCCGTCATCGATTATGACGATCTCATTCAGCGCGTGACGCATCGCACACGAGCCGTATATGTCACACACTATTTCGGATGGCCCCAGCGCCTGACCGAACTCGCCGCCTGGTGCCGTCAACGGCAGATCCTGCTGCTGGAGGATTGTGCACTGGCTCTGTTCAGCGCCGGCCCCGACGGCCCCCTCGGCGCCCATGGCGACGCCGTCATCTTCAGTTTTCGCAAGACGCTCGGTGTTCCCGACGGCGGAGCGCTCGTTCTCCGACGCGGAGCAGTCAATCCGCTCCCGCGCCGCCGCGCGGCTCAATATCGCGCTCTCCTGCGACCATCGCTGTCCCTCCTGCGCAACTCCATACTCGAGCATGCTGACCGCCTCGGGTGCTATCCACTGGCGGCGCGCCTGACTGGCTCCACGCGCAGATCCAGAGCGGCCCACGGCGCCGTTCGTGGCCGCCGAGACATTCCCGCCCGATACTACTTCAATCACTCGCGAGCATCCCTGCGCATTTCGCGGCCCTCAGCGGGCCTGCTTCACAGTGTAGACCTCGACAACGTCGTCGCCCGTCGTCGATCCAATTGTACGCGTCTGCTTCAGGGCATCACCGGTCTCCCCGGCGTCATCCCCTTGTTCGATGATGTTCCCGCCGGCGTCTGCCCGCTGTCTCTGCCCGTCCGCGTAGCGGATCGCGCATTGTGGAGACACGAACTCGCCGCGCGCCGTATTGCCTCCATTCCCTGGTGGTCCGGTTATCACCGCGATCTGCCCTGGGACGCTCTCCCGGAAGCCTGCGTCCTGAAGGACCAGATTCTCGGGCTGCCGGTTCACCATGATCTCACACCGGCCAACATCGACTATCTTGGTCACTCCGTTCGCACCGTGGCCCGCCAGTTAACAGTCCCACGCCCGGGTCCGCCGCTTGCCGCGACACCGCGATCGCACCGATCGCCACGCCCGGCAGCCGCATGTTCTTAAGATCCCAATACTGGCTCGCCCCTCAACTCCTGACCCCGCCCGTTCTCACTTCATGAGCGTCTACGCCCATCGTGGCATCATAATCCGGCTTCTGTTCCTCACGCTCGCCGTTCTCTGTGCGCTGGTCACCGGCTTCGGTCGCCTCCGCCGCCGGCGCGTCATCACGCTCTGTTACCACGGCGTCACCGGCGCGCAGCAGAACTCGTTTTCTCGACAGATGGCCCGCGTCGCGGCCCACGCCGTCGATCCGGGCGACATTGCACACCCCCCGGCCGGACGCTTCGCGGCCCCCATGGTGTGCATCACCTTCGACGATGCGTTTGCCAATCTCCTCGACCACGCCCTCCCGACAACGCTCGCATTAACAATTCCCGTCATCGTATTCGCCCCGACCGGTTGTCTTGGCTCGCCCCCATCCTGGCGCATCGCCCGTGATCACCCCGATGCGGCAGAGCACACCATGACCGCCGATCAAATCACCCAGGCGCGAACCGACCGTCTCTGCCGCTTCGGATCCCACGGCGCGACACATCGTCCCCTCACGGAACTTTCGCCTGATCAGGCCCGGCGCGAACTGGCCGAGTCAAAGGCAGTGCTCGCAACCCTCATCGGGGGCCCCGTGGAGGACCTTGCGTTCCCGCATGGCGCATACAATGAGCAACTCGTCGAGGCCGCCCGCGCCGCGGGCTACCGGCGCATCTTCACGCTCGACCCGGACCCCTCCGTTACATGCCAGGGCATCCAGATTGTCGCGCGCATGAAGATGTCGCCGAACGCATGGCCCATCGAGTTTATCCTTACGATATCCGGCGCTTATGACTGGCTTCCCCCGGCGCGCCGAATGCTCAAAGCCATCGCCGGCTGGGCAGGTGTCTTCACCAATCGGCATCGTCAGGACCGTCGGATACGCGGCGGGCCGCGCACCCGACCGATCACCCGGCCTTCGAACGCGCCCGCCGGACGCATGGCGAACGACGCCTCGCGCCTGCGGACAAGTCAGGACACAAGCGCCCTTGCTCCACCAGTGCGCTTTGGCTCACCATGGACCTGATGTTGCACATGCTATTTACGGACCCGTGTTCTGACATGGGGATTGCCCGCACGGCGATGTCGATCTGTCGCCATCTGAACGGGCCCGGCCTTAGCGCGTGCATGCACGTTCCGACGGCTGCGAACAGCGTTCGCGCCCCATTTCTTCGGCCCTCGCTCCCTTACATTCGGTTTCCCGTGCCGTGGGAACCCCACTTCCGCTTCATAGCACGTTACGCCCGGGCGAGAATGTACCGCCGCTTCCTGGATTCTCTGAAGGCCGGTGACATCGCCTACCTGTGGAGCGACGTGGCGATGTCCTGCGTGAATGAGCTCGCCGAGCGGGACATCCGTATCATTCGAGAGAAGTTCAACTGTCACACGGCGGCGGCGCAGCGCATACTCGATGAAGCATACGCCCGCCTGGGCGTGGCGCGCACCCTCGGGCGCATTCCAGCCCGGGTCGTCGAAGACGAGCGCCGGACTCTGGCCCTTGCGGACCTCGTATCCTCGCCGAGTCCGGCCGTCACCGAATCGCTCATTCAGGAAGGCGTGCCTGCTGAGAAGATCGTGGAAACCAGCTACGGTTGGGATCCGCGCCTCACGACAGCTCATCGCTGCGTCCTTCCTCCTGCGGACGGGGTGACGGTCCTCTTCGTCGGGGCCGTGTGCGTGCGCAAGGGTGCCCACCTTCTGCTTGAGTGCTGGTCCCGGGCCGGAGTGCGTGGCCGCCTGGTGCTCTGCGGTCCGGTCGAGCCCCTTATTGCCGAACTGTACCGCGACGAACTGCGCCGGCCTGATGTTGTAACACCGGGCCGCGTCAGGGACGTCTGGTCCTTCTATCGCTCGGCGGACCTGCTCGTTCTTCCGACCCTGGAGGAAGGCAGCCCGCTTGTATGTTACGAAGCGCTGGCCAGCGGACTGCCCGCGCTCGTCTCGCCGATGGGGGCCGGCTCGGTCGTCCGCGACGGGCAGGAAGGATTCGTGCTGGACTGCTCGGATCGCGAGGCCTGGACTGATGCGCTTCGCCGGTTGAGCGATGATGAGGAGCTGCGCCGCCACATGTCCGGCGCAGCGCGCCAACGTGCGATCGAGTTCACGTGGGAGCGCACGGGGGCCCGACGAAGATTCGAATTCCTGAGGCGATTGCGCCCCGGCGCCGAGTCGGCTCTTACCGCGCCGGACAGATCGATGCAGGCGAGCCCGCCGCGCGAGGCCTGTATCCCTGAGTGATTCCCGCGATCCCCGGACGATCGCATCCGACAGCCGTCGAGAAACCGAAAGGATTACCAACCATGACGTTGTACGGGTTCATCCGGCCGATCTGGGTCGCCCTTTTCTCCCGTCGCGCGCGTCGCGCGATCTGGAAGGCGACTCCTGAGCCCCTTCGAACGTTTCGAGGCCGGATCATCGGCAGTCTCGAGCGCCGGGCCCTTCATGATGAAGTCTACGATGCGGACTACTTCGAACAATTTGTGGAGCCCACGATGGCGCAATCCTGCGAGGCGATTGCGCAGACGATCGTCGAGGAATACGATCCCGAAGTGGTCGTTGATGTAGGCTGCGGCACAGGACTGCTGCTGCGGTCGTTGAAGGCGTCGGGAGTCACCGTTCTGGGTCTCGAGAATGCCGAGGCGGCCATCTCGGTCTGTGGACGGCGCGGCATCGCTGTCGAGAAGTTTGACATCGAGCGCGAGACAGATCGCGGCTGGAGGGCTGATGTCGCGGTGTCCACGGAGGTCGCCGAGCATCTGCCCCCATCATGTGCAGACCGCTTTGTGGACCTTCTCACATCGATCTCGGAGAACGTGGTCCTCTCGGCCGCGGTGCCCGGATCGGGCGGCACCGACCACGTGAACGAACAGCCGAACGAATACTGGGTCAGGAGAATGCAAGCGCGCGGATATTATTTCGATCGAACGCGCTCCGAGCAGTGGCGGCGGCAATGGCGGGATGCCGGCGTCGCCGGTTGTTTTGCCCGGACCGTCATGATCTTCCGGCACGAAGAAGTCGCAACGGAAACGAGCGGCTTGGCGCCTGCCTCCGCCGCTCCGGCCCTTGCGAGCAGTTGAGGCATTGCCGGTGAAGATGCGAGTAAACCCGTTGAGGAGCCTGCTGATGCGCTGCCGCACGCTCTACAGCCTCGGCAAGCTGGCGAAGATGATGCACCAGGTGCGCCTGCATGAGTGGGGCGATCTTCATCGCCTGCAGAGTCTTCTGCGCGTTCTTCCGAATACCATGGTGTCGGTGCGGCGATTGATTAATGCTTATGAGTGTGTTCGGACCATCGAGGAGGAGAATCTCGCGGGCGCCATCGTCGAATGCGGCGTCTGCTCCGGAGGGTGCATCGGCCTGATGGCGCTGGCGAGCCGGCGCTACGGCGACAAGGCGCGGAAGTTCCATCTCTTCGATTCCTTTCAAGGCCTCCCTCAGCCTTCCCTGCATGATGCCGATGTCGTCGACGCGTTCCGATCGGCCCACCCCGGCGTGGAGCCGGACGACGGCGGCGATCCGCGGCAACTGGTGCCCATCGATGTCTGCGTCGGCGGCTCCGCCGAGGAAGTGGAATTATTCCTGTTCGATCGATTACACCTCGATCCGCGGCAGATCATCATGCATCGCGGCTGGTTCCAGGAGACCGTTCCCGCGGCGAAGGAGGCGATGGGACGTGTGGCCATCCTGCGTCTGGATGGCGACCTCTATGAATCGACGAGGGTCTGCCTGGAGCACCTCTACGACCTCGTAATCGAGGGCGGGTTCATAATCATCGACGATTACGGCACGTTCGAGGGCTGCCGCAACGCCGTTGAGGAATTCTTCTCCGCTCATAACCTCGCCCCGGACCTTATTGACATCGACGGCCACTGCGTTTTCTTCCGGAAGCCCGCAGCGCCTCATTCGACGCCGGCCCGCGCGGCACGCGATGCGGCACACGAACTCATCGAATGCGTAAAGCAGCGTCATTCCGGCCTGAAAGCGGTGGCCCAGCCAGTGGGCGTGAGATAGGTCCATGACCCGGCCGCTGTTCTCAGATGTACCCCGCGTAAGGATATGAAAACAGTTCCGATGCTACAACCATGGCGATTATTGCACACGAACATAAGAACAGCGACGGATGCAGGGCGCGCATTCTGGCCATTGCCTCAGGCGGCGGACACTGGGTACAACTTCTCCGACTAAGACCCGCCTTCGCAGGCGAACGTGTCGCCTATGTCACCGTAAACAGGGCTTACCGCGCGGAAATCGGATCGGCGCCGTTTTACGTCGTCAACGATGCCACGCGCTGGAACAAGTGGGCCCTGTTCCGACTCGCCTTGCGCATGGCCTGGATCGTCCTGCGCCGGCGGCCGAACATCGTCATCACCACCGGGGCGGCGCCGGGGTACTTCGGCGTGCTCTTCGGCAGACTCATCGGCGCCCGGACCGTATGGATCGACAGCATGGCCAATGTCGATCAGTTATCACTGTCCGGGCGGAAGGCGGGCCGATGGGTGAACCTGTGGCTGACGCAATGGCCATCGCTGGCGCGTTCGGATGGGCCGCGATTCGAAGGGGCTGTTCTATGATCTTCGTCACCGTCGGCGCCCAGATGCCGTTCGATCGGCTCATCCGCCCGGTGGATGCATGGGCCGGAGAGCGCAGCGGAAGCAATGTGTTCGCCCAGATCGGCAGAAGCGATCTGCGACCGAGGAACATTGAGTGGACGGCATTCCTTGATCCGCTGGACTGCCGCCAGCGCATCTCGGAGGCCGATGTCATCATCACCCACGCGGGCATGGGGACGATCCTCACCGCACTGGAATTCGGCAAGCCGGTCCTGGTCATGCCTCGCCGCGCCGATCTGCGCGAGACGCGCAACGATCATCAGTTCGGAACATCCCGCGCGCTGACCCGGGCCGGCTGCATCTCCGTCGCCTGGAGCGAAGGCGAGCTTACCGCCGCCCTGTCGCGACTCGATCAGCTTCCCGCCCCGAGACGAGTCGCATCACATGCTTCTCTTCAGCTCCTGACAGCGCTGCGCACCTTCATCCGGGGTGATGCGGTGCTTCCGGTCGCCCCGCCGACGGATGTCCTGACGCAGTTGAAGCATCCGGCCGTTCCCACATCACCGGCGGAGGAGCAGATCGAAAAGAAGGCGGCATAACAACCACCCCGTGATGGCCACCGAACGATACTAAATCGCCTACCAGATCGAGGTCATTCACCGGTGGGACGGGCGTCTCACCAGTGGGACGGGCGTCTCGCCCGTCCGTGCCACCACTCCATTAGATATTCTTGGATCTGAGGACCAGACTCGTGTTCCAAGCGGTGACGCGTCGCGGAACCATGCCCATGTCCAGTTCCATATTACAAGCCGACCGCGTTCATCTCCGACATCCGGTCGCTCCCGGTGCGTCGCGGTCCTTTGACGGCATCATCTGTTTCGGCGGCGAGGACTGGTGGTATCACAATCGCGGTCATTACGACATGCAGATGATGCGCCGGCTCAGCAGGATGTGTCCGGTTCTTTATGTCAATTCGATCGGCATGCGCGTGCCGAGACCGGGCGAAGGGCGCATGTTCGTCCGGCGCATCGGTCGCAAGCTTCGAAGCCTCCGCCGCGGCATGGTCCAGATCGCCGACAACTTCGCCGTATTCAGCCCGTTCGTGCTCCCGGGCAGGCGGGGCCTCGCGCTGACGAGGCGGCTTCTGGCCCGCGCGGTGCGGTCGGCTGCGCGGAAACAGAAGATCACCCATCCGCTGGTCTGGGTCGCCTGCCCGACCGCGGCGGAAGTCATCGATGCATTGCATCCGGCAGCCGTTCTCTACCAACGAACCGATCGCTACGAACATTTCAACGGCGTAAACGTGGACCGTATCAGCGCCTACGACGCGCGGCTCAAAGCGCGTGCCGACCTGACCGTGTTCTGTTCGAAATTTCTTTACGAGCGCGAGGCCGATGATTGCCGCAGCGCCTGCATCGTCGATCACGGCGTAGATTTCGAGCGATTCGAGGCGGCGTCGAGCGGGGTCGCCGCGCTGCCGAGGGACATCGCCGCCCTCGGCCGGCCGCGCATTGGATTCGTCGGCGCCATCGACGCGCACACATTCGACCCCGACCTGTTCCTCGAGGTGGCGCGGCGAATTCCGACGGCTCGCTTCGTGCTCGTCGGCCCGTGTTCGTTGCCGGCGGGCTGGTGCCAGGCCTCAAACGTGTCGATCCTCGGACAGCGCCCCTATGAAGAGATCCACTCCTACATGGCGGCCTGTGATGTTCTGATCATGCCGTGGCGCCGATCGGAATGGATCGAGGCGTGCAACCCCGTCAAGTTGAAGGAGTACCTGGCGACGGGCCGCCCTGTCGTCAGCACGGATTTCCCCGAGCTGCGAGCCTACGACGGGCTCGTGCGAAGTGTCCGGGACGCCGAGGCCTTTGCGGAGGCGGTCCGTTCGGCGCTGCGTGATGGGGGCGACCCCCGACCGAGGCGTCAACGTGTTTGCAGGGAGAACTGGTCCTCGAAGGCCCAGGCCGTCCTCGATGAGCTCGCCGCGCGCGGCCTGTCTGTCAAACGTTCATTCGACCGGGGCAGTTCGCCTCGGGCCGTGATGCTCTCGAACCGCCGGTTGGAGCTTCCACCGGCCGGCTCGACCCTGGTGACGATCGCCTCCCAGGCAGGCAGAACCGCAGCAAGGGTCGGGCGGCGCCGGCCCGAGGCGAATGCCGCCGGGGCGTCCACATGATGACTGATCCCGTCCGGGGCTCGTGCCCCACCCAAGGCGCTGGGACTCTAAAGCGCACCCCGACATAGCCAGGAAGGGTTCAAAGTGAATGACATGGTGCGAAAGAACAACGATCTGAAGTACGAGCTGATCGCGGAGAGC
>Ga0272441_10001930_pt1 | contig 43380 bp, 84 predicted proteins | sample SSMProp6N_FD_193582 | JGI IMG/M metagenome (GOLD analysis project Ga0272441, IMG submission 193582) | Marine sediment archaeal communities from Little Sippewissett salt marsh, Falmouth, MA, United States - SSM-Prop-6N | ecosystem: Environmental > Aquatic > Marine > Wetlands > Sediment ...
CGTTAAAAGCATTTAAAAAATATCACTGGAGGATGTTTGAAGGTAAGTACGTAATCTTTCTTTGGGTGTGTGCTAAAGACGAAATAGCTTTATTTATTGATCTAGTTGGCGAACACTCAAATGGTTTTTATTTAATGGAATCTCCAACGCTAGACGAATTGTATATAGTTTGTGAGGGGGATAAAGACTTCGAATTATGTAAAAAAATTATTTGCGAAGAGCCAAACTGGCAAAAAAATGTACTACTTTTAAGAAGAAGCCCAAGAAAAGTTATTCAAGCTTTATGTAATACAACATTAATGGAAAGTAAAGTTTTTAAAGAGATTGGTCATAATCATCCTAAAAAAGTAGACTGGCTCGCTAAAATAATTTCTGAAGCCTTGAAAAAATAATGTTGACATCCTTATAGAAAAATGTTATAATTATAATGTATGGAACGAATACAACCATTCTACAAATTGAACACACACAGTAAGACTCTTGAAGTCTGGAATACTATTGACCGTAATCGAATGTCTTTTCCAAAATCATATCTTTTAACAGAGGAAGATATACCTATAGTAGAAAAACTAATTGAACGAGATTTGAAGACCGCAATATTGTACCGCAGGAGTAAAAAAGAATTCATAGTTAATATGTGTAATGACATTCTTGAACAAAAAGGTTAACCGAAAGGAGTTCAGTATGATCGAGAAGTTCCGTGAGTACGCAAACGCTTTTGAAATGGCAGTACAGGATGAAGATACTGAGGATGCTGTTGGTGGGTGGTCGGATATTGTTAAGAAGGATGTGAAGCTTCTTGAGCAAGTCCGTAAGATGGTTAAGAACCGCGATAACGCTGAAGGACGGAAGATTGCTGTTCTTCACTGCAAACATAAGAAGGAATCGATAAGATACCTTGCTGATAAAGTTATGCAACGAATTCCTTTTGAAGTAGAAGATCGAACAAGCATTGAACTATAAAAATGCCCAAAAGTGAATTGAAAATCGTTGATGGAACCAAAAAATGGTACCTTAACGGCAAACTCCACCGAGAAGATGGTCCGGCAATTGAATGGGCGAATGGAACCAAAGAATGGTGGATTAACGATAAAATCCACCGAGAAGATGGTCCGGCGCATGAAGGAGCGGATGGATACAAAGTATGGTACCTTAACGACAAACTCCACCGAGAAGATGGTCCGGCAATTGAATGGTCGAGTGGAACCAAAGCATGGTACCTTAACGGCAAACGCCACCGAGAAGATGGTCCGGCGTATGAAGGGGCGGATGGAACCAAAGTATGGTACCTTAACGGCAAATGCCACAGAGAAGATGGTCCGGCAATTGAATGGTCGAATGGAACCAAAGAATGGTACCTTAACGGCGATGAATTGACTAAAGAAGAATTTGAACTGGCTATGGATATTAAGCGGACTAAAGATAAAAAGCGAGCGATACTTTATCGAACATCAAGAATAGCTAAAGTCTGTTATGAAGTTATGGGGGTTTAATTTTTAAATAACTTAAAAACAGTTTTTCATAACCATATCTTCAAACTTCGACGGCACTTTTATATAAGACTTCAAAAAGTTCTTGGGCACTTCCTTCATCAAATTCTTTACTCGATAAGGTGGTTTATTATACCACTTTCTAGTTTTAAGAAGAATTGAATAAAACAGTACATAAATATTGGCAAGTTGAATATATTCATCCATATCAATAGACAACTGAAAATTTTTTATATGCCGAACCGATCTTTTCTCACAATCTAATTCCATTTTTTGATAAGCTCTTATCGACTTTCTAACAACCGACATTGGCATGTCTTTTCCTTCTAACCAATCCCACATCAAATCTAGCTTTTTATTTTTAGTTATTTTAATATACAATGGCTCTTTTTCTACCCACTGTTGGGAATGGCAGAATTCATGTACTAAAATTGGTAACCAATCTTTTTGTGGTTTACGTGTCGCAACAACAAGTATCCGATCATCTTCATCAAAGTAACCAGCACATTTTGTGCCCTCGGTATAAACATATTTCTTAGGAACCAAAATTACTTTAATTTTATTTTTAGCACACTCTGTAATTGCGTACCCAATAAATCGACGATCGTTATCATTCATAAACCTCCCTCTACTTATGGCCAAATAGTACCATTAGGTATTGGTCTATAAGTATGACCATCTATTTTAAGTAAAGCCAAATTTCCAAAAATTTCATGGCGCCTATACAATAAAGCGTCTTTATTAGATGTAACAATTTTTAAAAATATTTTATAGTCTTTGGCTGACAACAGTTCATTAAATAGCTCTTTATAATCTTTATTCACAACCCGACAATGATAAGCTTCAAATTCATCACTAGCGCTTGTGGCTGAATGTAAAACCGGTACTACAAAATATCTAAGGTCTTCTATCAAAAATTACTCCACGTTTCGTTGCTTCTTCGTATCTTTGAATTGCTTCTTCTCTATGCTTTTCCATTTCTCGCTGAAAATCAATTCTATCTGGATTATCAGTCGGCTCTTTACAATCTCTACATATTGTTTTATTAGTTGCCGCATCTACTGAAACATTAAAACTTCCACACTTGGGACAAGCCCTAACTTGTGTGTAGTCTGGTTCAAATTCATCATCTAAAATTGGCTTTGGAACACCATGCGTTCCTTTGAAATTTTGTTGCTTATAATCTCTATAAATTTGATTAAGAGGGTTTTCCATCTTCTCCTTCCTTTTTAAATACATCAAAACCGCAAACGTCGTCATTCTGCCATTGAAAGTCTATTCTATACGTTTCTTTAATCTCACGACCAGACCTTTGGCTCTTTCTTTTATTTATAACAGGAAGATCCAAAGACTTTTCGCCGGGCTGTACTTCCTTAATTTTATTACAAATAAAGGAAAACAGACTGGAGTCTGGAACAAGTACAATTCTTCGCCATACTTCAGCCATTATTCTACCACCTGTTTTGGCATTATATCATTACGTTGGGCAAAATACTTTGATAGAATCCATGCCAGTTTAGCAATTTCGGGGTCTTTGTGTTTCAATAGTATTGGGAGCCTTTGATAACCTTCGTTGATTACATACCGTAACTTTTGTATATCTAGTCCTTGGTGGGCTACAAACTCTAATCCGTTGCTTTTAAAAAGTTGAACAAATTGTAAATCTTCATCACTTTCTGGCTCAATAACAATTGTAAACTTAAATCTCGCTTTAGTTTTGGGCTGAATCGTTATGTCATTTGTCAAATGACTTGCGTTTGTCAACTCCATAAAACTTGAATTAAATTCATAATACTGTGCTAAATCCATAGATACAATATAATTTCTAGGAATATTACTTAATCTTTCCATTATAACCTCACAAAGCAATCATGTTCGATATCCAATCCAATTTTCCAATAAGACTTCATATGTTCTTTAACACGAATTGGAAACTTTTTATAGATATACTGGCACTGACTATCTGTACATGAAACTGGGGACTTAAAGAACTTCTTACAAAACTTATAGTGAGGCTCGGATATCATTTTAAGTAAAAATGGATTGGTAATATAAAGAGTCATAATTTCAGCTAACTCGTCCAACAAATCGTTGTTCGCATAATCATTAAGATAAAAGCGATCGATTGGAAAATCTTTAGCATATTCTAAAACTATATCTGGATAAACTTGGTATTGCAACAAGTGACAGAACTCGTGAATAGTCACACCAAACAATGTTAAGTCTGATGTATATCCACGCGCAAAAATCTCGTCAGTTTTATTAGTCTCGACGTCTTCAACATACTTACAATTAAATGGATTAACAAAAATACGGAAAGACTGATCACCATCATTTGGCAAATACATGCCTAAGTCTTCGTATTCAAAATCATAAGCAATTGATAAATCTAATTTAATCTTATTGATTTTTAAAAGTTTCTTTATTAGTTCAATTGCTATTACCGTATCTTTCATTGGACCGTCTATTTCAACGGCTATATTACTTTTTCCGAGTTTCTTTTTTCTTTGGTTCGACATTCCCTTTTTCCTTGGTAAGAACCACTAGTGAGTTAATGAGAATGTTTTTGGGAATAATAACCATATTACCATCACCGTCAGACTTCATAATTGTCGATAGTCGACCTTCATTACCGTCTTTAATAGCTTCGGTCATTTCTTCAAAATCAAGTCTATGATCAATCATTTCTTCAGCCCACGGTCCAGCAAAAAGAACTTTATCCCCTTGACGAATCTCAATTCGATATCTGGACACAAATCCTCCTTATTTGGAATAATATCCTGCCAAAAGCCGGTCTAATACTCGTTGAAAGTGTATAAGTGTACACCTTGGACACACATTAACATTACATGGATCTTTATCAGAACATTCTCCATCCGCCCAAGGAATGCTTGCGGCCATTGATGAATCATCGGATGCCGAAGAAATATTCAATTCCCTTGGTGGTGGAACTTTATGTTTGGGCGCAACCTTTTGAATAATGGCTGGCATGTTTGCGTGAACAAATTTAAAAGAACCATAATCATAATGTTCCTTTAAATCTTGTATTTGTTTGGATATACTTTCTAAAGACTGTTCAGTCTTCTTAGCTTTGTTTCTATCCATATTCAGTTGTTCAACCAATTCTGCCTGTTTATCAAGCAGTTCATCCATTTTTTTCATACTGTGCCTCCTGAGTATTATCACCATGCTCTAAGTTCTTTGCGCCAAGGTGGCATGTTTTAATAATACCAATTTGGTAATTATCAATTAGAACTTTATATTGACCCTTATATATTGTAAGGAATGCGTCAATAGCTTCTTTGGGGTGATGAAAAGTCAGTCCTTCGTCTTTGTGAGTCTTGAACTCTTCGTGCATTATATAAAACCACGGATCACGAATAGACATCATGTAATCATCAAAGAGCATGATACCGCCAACCTTAAGAAGTTGCCAGCCAAGTACAGCATCTTCAAGCACACCACACGCGTTGTGATCACCATCGGTGTAGATAAAATCATACCCCTGCGAATTACAGCTTATTTCGTCAACTAAAGCCGTAATCGAATATTCTTTAATCCAATGAAGCCGGTGTCCATATCCTTTTTGTTCCAGTACTTTTCGGTTATGAAAAAAGTGTGGACCTGGATCTGGATCAACTACGGTGGCTTCAACTTCCGGATAGTTTTCAATTATCCAAATAGCCGTTTTAGCTTCAAAGGTTCCAATTTCTAAACAGTTTAGTGAATTATAATGTAGGTATTTTAATTCATTAAAAACCTTCTCAAAGTTCGATTCATGATACGGACTCTCTAACCAAAAATCTCTTGAAAACTTATATTCAACAGATGGGGAAACTTCTTGTAAATCATTTTGCGTTTCGACTGTTTTACTTAAAAAACGATTACGAGCCCGGCATTGAGATACCCACGCAGCCGATCCTTTACGATCAGCTCTTTTACAATTACAAAAACATAAACTATCATAATCTACACAGTCTTTGTTTTCACATTGAAAATTGTCCATATTTACTGTTCCCCCTTTTCCTTCGCCTCTGCTTCAATCTTTTCAATTTGTTCACGAAGAATATCATTACAAAGCTCATTAAAAGTAATATCTCGTTCGTGAGCCATTCTAGCAAGTTCCAAAAAAACTTGGTCACTAAACTCGACTTCGACCATTTCATACTTTTTCTCAGACATTTCTATTCTCCTTTTTAAATATGACAATCAAATACACTCAAGAGTGTATCATCGGTTTGGTCATTGATAAGTGTCGCAACACGGTTACACCACTCGCCTTTATCCTTCTCATTGGACACGCAAGCCCACCAACCCATTGAACCACGTTCGTACCAGTTACCATCCTTGACAACAGCAAAGGTAGTGATAGCCTGATTGCGTGCTTGTTCAATGTATTCTTCCTTACTCAACTGATAATCAGCAAGCTCGAGCCAGATAACAAAATCTCTGTCGGGATTGTCCTTATCATCCCAAATCTTTTTCTTCATGGCTTCATACTGTTTCAAAGCAGGCTGTTCATGGTATATCTTTCTTTTTTCTTCAATGTCAAGGTCAGCATACTTTCCACCATCCCACATATCTTTCTTCCAATTGATTTCAAGCTGGGGGATGCTTCCACCAAAAAGACTCTCAACCTTTTCATATCTTTCTCTGGCTTCTTCGCCAGCGGCGTCCATCATGCCATCCCAATCAACCTGACCTTTATAGCACTGATCAGCATCATGTTTTGGCTCATTACCAAACACACCGGGCTCACCAACAGTCCCTTCCATATTAGGAGACTTCAGCTTAAAAAAACCATTCCATCGGCCACCAAGCTGATACCAATCCCACTTTGCGTTAGGATTTTCCCAATATCCAAACTTGCCAATTTCTTCATCACGTTTTTGGCACCCATGCCAATCTCGCATATATGTTTCAAAATCTTCATAGACTTCTTTAAAAGGGACTTCTCGCCTTTCAAGATGGTCCGGAATTACTTGCTCTTTATTGAAGCCAGTTCCCTCAGAGAAGCAATGATCATAAGGACTCTTAAGAGTTCCGTCTTCCATAACAATCATTTCTCTGGTGCCATTCTCCCATTCATCAGCATACTCATCTTCAAGATCATGGAACTCCATTAGTTCTTTTGGACAATCACCCATGTTGTTTTCCTGATATGGGGCAAGCTGTTCTTCTGGGTCGTTTCCAATCACAAGTACCGTAAAATGACTCATACGTTTACTCCTTTCAGTTTCATTTCGTTAATCTGGTCTTCAATCTGATTGTAAATATAGTCGTGAACTTTTTTTAGCGTTTTCATTCGTATATAATTGGCTGCAATTTGTTTGTTTATCTTTCCACCACGGAAGATCCAATGATACCAAGGAACGCTCAATAGATTATTATTCTCTCTATTAATTTTATTCATTTTCTCAAGAATGAAATCACTCGCATTCCACAAACCTTTATCGACCATCCTATTCTCCTTTATAAGCCCTAAAAACTTTCTGTAAGTAATTACGAACTTCAGTGAATATCTTTGAACCTTCAGCCCTTGTTTTCCCTGCGTTTCCTGCCACATTTAAAACTTTAATTTGATTATCATCAATCCATTTAGTCACATCAAAGATGAAAGCTGGGTCTGATAAGTCAACATCAAAGTATGGTTTTTTATAGAATTGTATGGCTTTAAGAGTACACCGTTCGCCGGGAGAGTTAAAGTTATAAGCAAGGCGTATAGTCCCATCGGATTCCTTTATGTTCGTATATGTACGTGGGGGGTATTTAGGAGACTTATGCTCAACCAATCCAAGTTTGGATAGTGATGGTAATGGGCCATTAAGAGTCAAGTATCCTTTCGGAGCCGTACCACCGGTTGATAAACCACAATCTCGGGCTGCCACAATTCCTCCTTGATCCGCCCCACGTTATCGCTGACCGCCACTAATGACGGTCAGCCCATTTCCTTTTTTAAACGGTGCCATACTTAATCCTTAACAACCTTCACTTCGTAGCCAAGCTTCTTACTGATCTCGGCTACCGTCATTTCCTTGACCTTTTTGGTCTTTCGTTCCCATTCTTTCTTGGTCAACTCGTTGCCATTAAGGAACCATTCTTTGGTTCCATCCGCCCATTCAATTGCCGGACCATCTTCTCGGTGTCGTTTGCCGTTAAGGAACCATTCTTTGCTTCCATCCGCCCATTCAACTGCCGGACCATCTTCTCGGTGGAATTTGCCGTTAAGGTACCATATTTTGGTTCCATCCGGATATTCAACTGCCGGACCATCTTCTCGGTGGCGTTTGCCGTTAAGGTACCATATTTTGGTTCCATTCGACCTTTCATATGCCGGACCATCTTCTCGGTGGAGTTTGCCGTTAAGGTACCATTTTTTGGTTCCATTGACATAAACACGGACTTCGTAGGTTTTGTAGGACATGTTTACTCCTTTATACATAAATTTCTTATCAATATTATAACATTTTCTAAATGGAATGTCAATCCTAAAACAATCTAGGGCCGAACTCATAAAGTTTCACTGGATACTTTCTGTGTAGAAGCCTTAGAGTAAAGTAGCTTCTAGTTGAAGCTAAACTTCGCCTTTCAATCTAACGGGCCGTAGTCCCTACGCCAGAAGCGTTGCTTAACTTTTGGTGGTTGCCATGCGAGAAGATTTGTCTCCATGGTCATTAACACATATTCAATTCGGTTTGTGTAGAATATGTCTAGATTGTAAACTGAGTCTGTCTCAAGGCTAAGTCTCTCGGCTGAACTATCAAGCAGTTCACCAAACCCACGGCCGCCAGAGATTGCGCCATAATCTATCCATAGATTATCGTTCACGAAGACCCATAGGTCACCAACCCACATGTTACCGTGGTATTCAAATGCTTGACCTTCGCCCTCAAGATAGACGAACTTTGTGTGTATTTCCATTGTCCACGCATAGTTATTGTCGTCTGTCTTGTTACATGGAGCATTGGTGCAACGCCAATTTGCTCCATCAGGCACACGATTAAAGTCGTCTTTGAATCCTCTACCACGCAGAGGATTGAACCATCCTCTTAACCAACTTTTACCGGGGACGCCAAGATGAAGTGAATCATATCTATCATCACTTGTACTGAGTGCCCAGTAATGCTTGTAAGGATATCTGAACTTATTATATTCTGGATTAAACTTATCTGGTTCATCCCCGTTAGTTTCACAGCTATCTATATAGTAAGCGTTTCGCCAGAATACAAGGCTATCATAGATAACAATGTTCTCCATTGAGTCTTTGTCCCTTGGGTACAAGTCAGCATCGGCACATTGAGGTGCGTTGTTCCACATACTAACATCATAGTCTGAACCAATCCACGCTTCATCAGATGTAGGTAGCTTCTGTAGGCCAGTCCACTTACCTGTTTCTCGGTCAAAGGTAGCACCAGGAGCCCCGCTTGGTTTGAACCATTGGTCTATGTGAGAACTGTGATACCAATTTGGATAATCATTTTTACAACTATCGCAATCTTGTTCAAAGTATAAGCTATCAAAAACATATTTACGACATGCTGAGTATTTTGTGTTATTTGGATATCCGATTGGATAATCCCCAATATTGGTTTTAGTTTGACAATCGGCCCAACCCCAAGCGTCTATACATTCTTGATAACATGTACGATTACTACCTTTCCAAAACGGATCGGTTCCGTAAGTCGGCAAGTCCCATATTCGCGCATCCCTTCTATCTACAATGGTAGAAAAACATTTAGCAGCATCAATATAATTTGAGTCATTAGGCTTAATGGTAGCAACTGGCTTAGAGTCTGACCCAAGCACAGAGTCTACCATTCCTTTAATTTCTGGCGGACACATCTGAAATGTTTCATGACCAGCCATCTGACCAAAGTCTGGATTGCGATAAGAGTATCTGTAATCGTAGAATGTTACAGGAACTGTAAGGAAACTATCTTCAGTTGCGACCCAACCAGCCGCACGATATCTTTGAATGTCTTGGTTAAGCGTTGTTGGATATGCTGTATCGTTGAAAGGAAGGGACTTAAATGACATTGCGCGTATAATATACTTCACGCCAATCGAGTCTCTAGTGATATCATACTTAACTTTATAGTTGCCGTACGGCTCAACACCAGCACCAATTCCTGTACTATCGTCACAATACTGGTCAACGATTGGTTTGTAGTTGTCAATAAAAATTTGGGAAAGCTTAGTGACTTGTCCATCAGCGGCATAATATGACTCAAGTCTATGACGATAATTATTAGCACTTTGTACAGACATTGCTACATTAAGATACATTGCCGATACAAGAACGCTTAAGGCCAGAATAATAGGCAGAGAGAAAAATAACACTACTCCACGTTGGTTTTGTTTACCTTTATTCTTCATATTAATATTTATTAGTTTAGTTATTATCCTTTCCAAGTTCAATTAATTCTAGACATTCTTCATACCTCCAAGGATCTTTTTCAGCCATTTCATTCAAATAAGAATAAATATCCATTATAGAATTCACCATTGGCTGAATATCATAACCTTGATCCTTACGATATTTCCAATGAATCATGTCAACCCTCCTTTGTTGCCGAAACCTCAATCTCATTCAACTCACGCTCAATCTTATCAATCTCAATTTGAATACGACTCTTTTGAGTTGTAAGCTTATTAAGCTGAGCCTTAAGATTTTTTTCTTTATCATCAGGACTTACACAACCACAATAAGGACACTTGCGATCGCGGTCAAACTGAAAAGTAGACATGACTCTGGTTACATCAATATCCGTATCTTCTCCACAAACGGAACAATGATACACAGCCCATGTACGTTGACGAGGATCATAGTTTCCACAACCGTTCTTATACATTCGTACAAAGTACATTTAAACCTCCAATCATTTAAGTAGTTGTTCAGTTCTCCGCCAAGGGTTTCGGAAATTCAGATAGAAATTCCATAAATGATAACCAGTCCACCAAATACCAAAGAAAATTAGAGCAATGCTAACCATGACCGTAAACCCAAAAACCAACCCTTCTTGTACAATAGTCATTATTCTCCCTCACCTTTCAAGCGTACAAAATTCTTATCTTCAAACATAATCAAATCTACGCCATAAATTGGATTAAATGAATGGAGAACATATGTATCGCCCATACCAGACTTTTTAAATCCTTGTAGAACTTCGATAAGTTCATCAACTGTTAGGGGTATGTGTTGAACATTAGTCTTTTTTTCTTGGGCCACGTTTCTTTCCTTTGTCTGAACGAGTTTTACGTTTAGATTTTTTAACATCTTTTAATTCGACTTCTATATGATACTTACGTTTTTTTATTTCTTCAAAACTTTTTTGGGGATTATCATCAAACATTGGACACTTAATACTATTAGGCTTAAGAATTTTAATAATTGGTGGAATGAATATTGTACATTCATTTTTTTCACAATGTACACATTGCTTAAGTTTGCATTGAATATTCAATCACAACCTCCAATTCCCATAACTTCATAACAGACTTTAGCTATTCTTGATGTTCGATAAAGTATCGCTCGCTTTTTATCTTTAGTCCGCTTAATATCCATAGCCAGTTCAAATTCTTCTTTAGTCAGCTTTTCGCCGTTAAGGTACCATACTTTGTATCCATCCGCCCCTTCATACGCCGGGCCATCTTCTCGGTGGTATTTGCCGTTAAGGAACCATGCTTTGTCTCCATTCGACCAGTCAATTGCCGGACCATCTTCTCGGTGGCGTTTGCCGTTAAGCCACCATTCTTTGCTTCCATTCGCCCATTCAACTGCCGGACCATCTTCTCGGTGGAGTTCGCCGTTAAACCACCATTCTTTGGTTCCATCTACCCATTCATACGCCGGACCATCTTCTCGGTGGAATTTGCCGTTAAGGTACCATATTTTGGTTCCATCTTTTAGAATTTTCAATTCACTTTTGGGCATTTATAAATCTTTCTCTTTTAAAAGCATTTCGATGTTCTTTACAATACTTTGGGTAAACATAAACTTTTGGAATTACTTTAATAGTAAATTCGTTTTCACAACCGTCAAGAGCGCATCTAATTTTCATTTTCGTACTATCTGTAAACTCATGATGAATAATTTGGTTTGGGTTTCGGGCTTCTTCTTCGGCTTTCTGACGAGCGATTTTCTCCGCATCAATAATCTTGCGATACTTGCGCTTACGGTGTTCGTTGCAATACTTGGACTTACCAGTTCCCATAAAATACTCTTTACAGCCTGGAAATTGGCAATGTTTGCGGTGAAGTTTTTCTCGGTGCTGCGTTCCATTTTTCTGCGGAACAATAAACGGAGTTGACATTCAAGCCCTCCAATAGTGTAAAGTAGCATCTACACCTATTTAAAATGATATAGGTGTCTCTACTTTTTAATATAATACAAAAGAAAGGATTTGTCAACAGTTTTCTTGAATATCTTTACCCAGAAATTAGTGGCTGTTTAGCCATCTTTTGACCGAACGTTTTATATTGTTCAAGATATTTTATACCGTCAAGCTTGTCTATCTTTTTGGGGATAACAGTATCATAATATCTAAAAGTAATCTTATCGGTTGTAGATGCTAATTGTTGAATAGCTCCTATCTGTTCTTGTCTAACTTGTTCGCGCGCCAATCCACCATCACTGAGATTAAAATATTGACCCAATTGACGAACAACTTTATATTTCTTGGCTTTCTTAAATGGAATACTTTGGTCAGAAAAACCACAACCAACAATATCAAAATGCCAATTATCTTTTGGCCAAAGAAGCTGGGCTTCAACAATAGCATAAGCAACGGGGATGTTGGCTACGCCCATGCCACCATCAAAAAATACGTGTTTATGTTCTTCATCAATAAATGTTCCAAAATAAAATGGGGCCGCAAAAGACTTAGCAACTTCTGACACTAATAATTGTTCACCATCTTTTGTCCAAGATTTAAAGAAGTGATTTCTTTTATCACAAAGACTTAAAGACGTAATTTGAACTTTTGTCTTACACTCATTCATCTTTATTATTCCAATTTTATCAACAAATATTTTATAAAATTCTTTCCTATCATATAAAGGAATACGAAATCTTCTTTTGAAAATTTTTTTAATCATGTCTGGATATATATTTTCAAGTTTTTTCATAGTAATTTTTCCAGAAGCTATCATAGCCCCATTAATTGCTCCAACAGAACTTCCACAAATTAAATCATAATATTCAGATAAAGATCCGTATTCCTTTTCAAACTTTTTTAAAACCTGTATTTGAGCAAATCCTTTGGCTCCTCCCCCACTACAACATAGTATTCGTTTTGTCATAATTTCTCCATTTACCACAAAAAATTAGAATTAATCTCCCTCTCCTTCTTCATTTTCTTTTACATCAAATTCAAAATCCGAACAATTCTTTCGAGCTCTATGTCCACAAACATCCCAATAAAGACAATGTTTACAATCAGAAGATTCCCACTCTTCTCTCCATTTAGCAGCGTTTCGCTGAATCCAATTTACAATATAAGATTGGTCTGGATCTTTATGGTGCCGCGCTTTCTCATAAAGTTTATCTTCATCAATTTTTTTCATTTCAGTGCGGAGAAATTTACAAAACAAATAAGCCTCTTTCTTGTCCATAAGGCCCCTCTCCTTGTAAAATTTATTTTCTCCTTTGTTTCTAATTATTTATCTCAATTTTTTTCCCTTTTAAAATAAACTTTTGGATATCTCATTCTAATTTCAGCACATTCCTTTACAGTTTCATCATAATGATCCAAACATTCTTTTGCAACTCTTTTATTGAAAAGAACATGAACACATTTTTCATGTCTTTTTTCAGCTATCTTTCGTTCTTTTTCTGGTATATTCCAACCAGTTCGAAAGTAATGATGAAAAATTGGACTCCTTTTTTTATAAGTCATTCGCCACGATTCAACTTTTTCTTCTGTAAAAATGTGAAGAGCTTTTTCTCCGTTGTAGGATTCTCTTTCCACGACTGTAATTTGCATTAGCTTCTCCTATCATTAATGAGCTTATCCACATACCAATCAAGAGCGTGTTGTAAATCTCCAAGTGAGATTTCTCTACATTTAATTTGTTCTTTCATACCAGCTGGATTGCTTGGTCCTTTAGTAACCAACTCTTCTTTTCCTAATTGATAATGTAACTCAAACAATTTGTTTTCTTCGCTTCTTATTTGAGCAATTAATAAATCATATATAATTTTAGCTTTCTGGCGCTTACGTCTATCGTCGTTCATTCTTTAACAACTCCTTTCGGTATTTTCAAATCCCCATAACATCATAACAGACTTTAGCTATTTTTGATGTTCGATAAAGTATCGCTCGCTTTTTATCTTTAGTCCGCTTAATATCCATAGCCAGTTCAAATTCTTCTTTAGTCAATTCATCGCCGTTAAGGTACCACATTTTGTTTCCATCCGACCCTTCAACTGCCGGACCATCTTCTCGGTGGCGTTTGCCGTTAAGGAACCAGTATTTGGTTCCAGTCGCCCATTCAACTGCCGGACCATCTTCTCGGTGGAGATTGCCGTTAAGGTACCACATTTTGGTTCCACCCGCCCTTTCAACTGCTGGACCATCTTCTCGGTGGCGTTTGCCATTAAGGTACCATTCTTTGTCCCCACCAACGATTTTCAATTCACTTTTGGGCATTTTCAAATTTCCACAAATTCGTATGAGTTATGAAAATGTAAAATTTTTTTAAAATAATCTATAATCCTCAAAACGGTCCAACCACGCTTTGAACCCCCACGAAACCGGGGGTTCAGCATTCTTTGCATGAAGCAACCAAAGAACTCTACATTTGGGTTCATGTGGTGCGCTTGCTTGTCCATCCGTATAAACAATAACACCATCAACATCTTCCTCATCGGCCATGCTCATAATATGTTCAAAGTCTGTACCACCCCTACCATGAACATGAAAACTTTTTCGAGCCTTATTCAAGTTCTTTTCAACGTGTTTAATTTCAGTATCAAATTCAACAAAGGTCAGTTTTGCATGATGTAGTAGTTTATTTACAACTGAAAATCCATGAGCAAGGTCTGAATCAGTCATAGAACCCGAAACATCAACTGCAAAAATAACATGAGGTTTGTAAACTCTTCTATATCCTGGTCGCTCTACGTCCCACCTACGGTTAACCTTCATTCGTGATGGAACAGTTTTACCAGTAAGAATAGAGCTATTAAACTTTCTAATAATGTCACTACAGGATACTTTTGGATCAAGACAAGCTACAATCTCAGATTGAGCTGTTCCTGTATATTTGCCCCACATTCTAGTCTTATTACGTACTCTGTCAACAAAAGCTTTCACATCCGCATCAAAACCATTGTTCTTATCCCAACCTTGATTCGCATTACCATTCGGGTTGGTATGAGCTTTCATTGCTTCTTCTTCACTACCAAACCGCTGGAAGTTATCTTGGTCACGGTTCTGATCACGTTGGTCGGCTTGACCGGCGGCCTGTTGAACCATCTTATTAATTGCTTTTTCTTTTTCTTCATCACTCATCTGTCCCCAGATTTGTTGAATCTTTTGATCTGTCTGTTCTTGTTTCTCAAGCAGACCACGATAGTATTCTTCATAAGCCTGTTGGCCGGGCAAACCAAAGACTTCAGGAGATGGAGTCAAATCACCCAAACCACCAATCAAAGCTTCAAGATCCGAATTCATCAACTGGTTAATAGCAAGAGAGGAACCAAGATGTGCAATGTTACGGGGGTCCCTGAGTCTGGTTGTACAATGTCTCAAAAGGACACGAAACCCTTCAATAACCAGTACCAGTTCCAATCTTTCAAAGGACACACTATTGACAAAGTTTGGATTAAACCGAAGTGATACGCCATCAGTTCGTCCTACATCAATTCCCATTGTATCGTAATTTGGATCGGGAATCTTATCAAGCATACTAAGAGCCCCGAACATCACATTATCTCTACGCCACAATTTGAATATGATGTTGTCAAGTCTCTTTTTAGCCTTCTCAATGTCAGCCATTATGAATCTCCAAGAATCTCGTCAATATCTGGGTCCTTAAAGTGATCTTCGTTTTCTTTATCTTCTTTACTTTTGCCATGAATTATATCGATAAAATCGTCAACTAGACCCTGGATGTTCGAACTAAGCAACGCATCGGGCCATGTCTTGTCGTGTTCAATCTGAGCGTCACCAACATAATCATAAAAATCGGCAAGAATCTCACGAGGAACAGTCTTAAGATACTGCCAAAGGTTAAAAGCAACACTTTCTTTAGATTTCAGACTAACAGCCGGACCAAAATACTGTTGCTCTTCTTCCTCAATATGCATTGCAATTTCAGCATTAAGCATCAAAAGATCCTGATTCTTCATATCCTTAATCTTATCTTCCAACTCCTGGTTCCAATTTGTCAAAATAGTTCCAGGATAGATTCCCTTTTTCTGCTCTTTAATAAACTTATAAAAAGCAGCAGCCGCCGTTTCTCCTATAATACCACGCGAAAGGTCACGAAGAGTTACAAACTCTTCTTCCGCCAAAAGATCGGGGTGCTGTTTAATCGCGTTACTCAATCGCACCCAAGAACGTCTAGATGGATAAACTACACCCATCTTTCCGTTAGAGGGTGGGTCAAGATGCATAGCTCCATGTTTAGCAATAAAAGCAATAATCAATTTATGAACTTTAGCATCAATTGCCCAATAAATCCATTCCTTACGCGAAGGCGCGAAGCCATAAACATTGAATCTGTCAAGAAGTGCGGGGTCAAGTTCCGTTACCTGATACCCATACTTATCATCAAGAGGATTGATTGCAGCAATAATTCTTGTATGTTCTGGAAGTTTCAATCCATTCAACTGACGGTTCAAAGCCATGTCCATAATACACTGGTAAACTTCTTGCTTACCCCGGTTGAACTCATCAAGGAAAACAACCAGCTTCATCGAGTCACTACGCGGCCACCATTTTGGTGGACAGAACTCAGTAATCTTCTGAGAAACTTCTTCACCACCATAACTGAACGTAACAGTACTTCTATCGGGCAATCCGATCAAATCACCCGCATCTGCCATTTGACCAAGGAACAACATAATAACAGCGTATCCCTTGCTCGAAAAATATTGTTTAATAAACTCAGACTTACCAATACCGTGGATGCCAACAAGCATAATTGCTTGATCATCAGGTGTAATTTCAATTATCTTTCGGCACTCCTTAGCCTCAAGCTCCTGATGAAGATCCAACGAACTAGCAGCAACATTTTCCGATCCTGCCATACGAGACTCCTTTCTTGTTTCTAATTAGTTTTGAACTATGAACACTATAATTATAATATATTCTCCCAAGTCTGTCAACGATATTTTGAAATAAAATCTGCCATCTATTAAATGAAAAACATAAATATTTGCGAACCCAAAACAAAGGACATGTAATGCCAGCCAAACTAACAAAAAAAGAAGTACTTGAAAGATTTCAAAAAGTCCACACTAATAAGTATGATTATTCAAATTTTCAGAAATATAATCACTCTCACCAAAAAATTAAAATCATTTGTCAAAAACATGGCGAGTTTGTTCAATCAATATCCAATCATCTTAAAGGACACGGTTGCCCTAAATGTAGTCAAACTCATCAATATTCAAACAAAGAATACATTCAAAAAGCTAAAAAGGTTCATAACAATTTTTACAGTTACCATAAAACAAATTACATTAACAAAAAAACTAAAGTCATTATAACTTGCCCAATCCATGGTGACTTTCTTCAATCGCCCTATGAACATATTTGCGGCCATGGATGTCCCGTTTGCGCTAACAACAAAAAGAAAACATTTAACCAATTTCTAAAAGAAGCTTCTATTATTCACAATAACAAATATAATTATCTAGTACCCAACAATTTTCATAATAGTCAAAAAATTTGTATCATCTGTCCAGAACATGGTGAATTTTGGCAAACTCCAAAAGATCACTTAAACAAACATGGATGTCCTATCTGTGCCATAAATCAAAGAAAAGACAAGAAAATGATTTCTCAAAAAGAGTTTCTTGTAAAAGCAAATGAAGCACACCCAAATCAATTATTCGATTATTCAAAAAGTCAATATCAAGGAACCCACAATAAAGTTTGTATCATCTGTCCAGAGCATGGTGAATTTTGGCAAACTCCACATAATCACATTTCTATGAAACACGGATGCCCTAAGTGTCAACACATCATTTCCTCATACGAAAAAGACTTACTTAATTTTATTAAAAAACACTATTCTGGAAAAATTATAACTAATGAACGATCAATACTTTCAAACAATAAAGAACTCGATATTTATCTTCCAGATTTAAAGTTAGCATTTGAATTCAATGGTTTATATTGGCATTCAGAACTTTACACAAACAAAAACAGTCATTTAAATAAAACTAAAGAATGTGAATCAAAAGGTATTCATCTTATTCATATTTACGAAGATGATTGGGTCTATAAACAAAAAATTGTAAAGTCCCGAATATTAAACTTGCTTGGTTGTTCTGAAAAGATATATGCTCGAAAAACAATCATTAAAGAAGTAACTTATAAAGCATCTAAAATCTTTCTTGAAAAAAATCATTTACAAGGTAACTGTATGTCTAAAATTAGAATTGGTCTGTACTTTCAAAAAGAACTTGTTGCTTTAATGACTTTTGGTAAATTAAGAAAAAACTTAGGACAAACACACCATGAAAAATCTTTTGAGTTATTGCGATTTTGTAATAAAATAAACACAACAGTCGTTGGGGGCGCTAATAAATTATTTAAGTACTTTATTTCAAATTTCAATCCAAAACAAATTATAAGCTATGCTGACCGAAGTTGGACAATGAACAATAACAACAATCTTTACAATCGACTAAACTTCAAACAAGTTAAAGTAACACTGCCTAATTACCATTATATTGTTAATAAAACTCGAAAAAATAGATTCTTATTTCGAAAAGATTGTCTTATTAAACAAGGGTTTGATTCAGCTAAAACTGAACACCAAATAATGTTTGAACAAAACATTTTCAGAATTTATAACTCTGGTAACATTAAATTCGTTTATTCTAAATAATCATCAAACTCATCAAAATCGATGTCTTCTTCAAAATCTTCTTGTATTTGTCTTAGATAGTCTTTTACCTTCTGTCTCTTTTGTTTGTGTGGCTTTCCTTGTTTCTTTCTTCTCCAACCATCTTCATCGTAGTAACCATCTCTGAAAGTTTTACTCATACAACGAATACTCCTATGTTGGTTTAAAACTAAACACTCCTTCTTTAATATTTATTATTATAGCTTATCAATTATGATCCTTTCAAAATATTATAAGCATCAACAAGCCAACTAATTTGCCATTTACAATCGTCAACAGCGCTGTGTTGTATACCGCTGCTATCATACTTTCTTACTGAAATTTTAGACATATAAACCATGGTGCGAGTATCAAGTTGGTTGCGATAAGACCATGGAGTTTCCATACCAAATTGATCATAAGCATGATTCAACATTGGAGTATCAAAAGATGCTCCATTAGCCCAAATACGAAAATTATCTGTACAATGCCATTGAATAAAAAAGTCCAATGAATACAAACAATCCTTAAGATTTTGGTGTCGTTCAGCATCAGCTTGTTGACGACGAACAATATCGTCTTGATCAAACCACCATTTAATTGTACTCCATTCGATTTTACGATCTTTTATCTGTGATTGGACTTGAGGAAATACTTCAAATGATTCGCCAATCTCTCCGTTCATATCAAACGGAACAGATCCAATAGAAAGAATAACCGCATCTGCTGTTTTGCCAAGAGATTCAAGATCAACCATCAAATGGCTAAACTTCTTGTCTTGATCTTTGTTAATCTCACGATGTTTTAGAATCATTAGTCTTCCTTTCTTGTAAACCCCATTCTTGGTCTTTTACGAAACCTAAATTTCAATATATCGATTCCTTGACCCAATGTGCTAAAACCAACAATACATAAAGTCAAAACAATCATAACCATTTTAAAAATGATTACAGCCGTTGATTCGCTCTCATCAGGAACTGGAACCATTTGTTAGCTCCTTCTTTGCAATTTGAATAGCTCTTTCAACAACCGGTGCTATATCACAACCATAAAGACCAGCACAACTGAAAGAGTTCAGTTCCATTACATAATAGTTATTATCAGCCGTCTTACAAATATCAACCGTGTACATTGGATCTGGTTGGTAAGCCGCAGCAGTCGTAGTTGCCAATTCATGAGCTTCTTTATCATACTTTGGTGAATAGTCTGACTCTGACTCTTTTTTATATTGGCTGCCAGTTAGTATCTCACCCTCTGCTGCTATGAACCGCCACTCGGATACTATACGGTTCGTATGTCGGGTTGGTTCAGCAACCAAAAGAATATCATCTTCGGTTGTTCCTTCACGTACCCAAAACCAGTCCTGACTCCAATGCGGTTCTTGTGCGATAAAGACCATACCAGTAAATGGCTTCAAACCAGAACTCGGTCGGATAAAGATTCGGTTGCTTCCCGGTTCTCCAAACTCATGAAGAAGAGCTTTCAAATGTTCTTCAATCATTCTTCTACGTCCAAAAAGACAGTTACCATTCAGCAAAGGTATACCAGCATCTTGTAGTATAGGATAGTAATGTGTACACTCGTAATGTTCTGCGGTAAGCCATGGTCCTGGCTTCCAATTAGTTTGCTTTTGAATTTGTCTTGCGAGATTGATTGAAGTTTGCGTAAGAACGATATCATCATCCTTAAAGAAGTCCAACTTCCCACCTTCAAACGGAATGTACTTCTCCACACGCACGTCACATCCTTGACGCTTGGCTTCGTCTGCCAAGTCGCCAAAACGGTTATCCGCATCAAAGTCCTCAACGAGCCACTTTGGGTTCAACATGTAGTACTTCCCTTCTTTGTCCTTTATAATAGTATAACATGTTATTCCGCGATTGTCAAGAGCATTTTTCCACAACTCATACTCTTTTCTTAATACAGCCGACTTCCATTCCAGAAATCCTTCAATTACAAATTTAATCATATTTGTTTCCTATCACTTCAGGTAATCTATTTTCTTTATAGTTCCATTCAGAAATACTACATCTTTATCAAAAAGTTAATAATATTCTTATAAAAGTTTTAAATGTCCAGTAATTTTATTAATTTTTTCTGACGAATCCGGTCCTAAAGCTACACAAGTATTAGTCGGCACACTATTGAATTCAGTCTTACCAATATCAGTAATCATTGCACAAGGAATATCAGCCTTCTTGGCATTGTTGTAGATTTCAAACAGTTCATGTTCCGAATCAACTGATACGCAAATCTTGGTGAACTTTCCTTCAACCCACTCAACCATATCCTTGTTTAAAGGACAGTCAAGATAATATTCAGAGCCATCAACCATAACCTGTCCTCTGTCAAAAAAGACCTTCATGCTTGCGTGTGCGCCTTGAGCAATTTGTTTTCCGCGCCTCATATTTAAATCTTTCCTCATAACGATGACTTGTTTTACAGACATTTAATTCTCCTTATACGAATTCGTTATCTTTCTAATAACACTTTCAGATTCTCTCTTTGACATCTTACTCACATCTATATTGTGAACTCGCAATATTTCTTGTGCTTCACGCTCTTTCTTTTCGATCAAAGTTTCTTTACGATCAACTAGTCTTGCACCTTTTGAATCGTCCGGTGGTGGACATTCAATAAGAAAAGGGTTAGGTGGAGGTGGTGGGGGTGGTGGTAGTTTTACTCCCATAATCATTCTCCTTTAAATTTTACGCAAATTATCATACTCTTCCCAACTCATTGATTCATATCCTAGTTTATTAAGCTCTTCATAAACATCTTCGTGAACTTCTCCTTCGCCGCCAGAACAATAGAAGTTCAAATAATCCTCTCCTTTTTCACGAAGACTTGCGACAAAACTACCAGCATATCGCCAACTACAAGAGTAATACTCCTTTGTTTTCTTATTATGCCAAACAGTATTACATAAAGACGCATACAAGTGTTCAGCAAAATCATCGTCTTGAACTCTTTCAACAATTGAACTTTGCCATATTACTTTTTCTAACCCCATAATTACTTCTCTCTATTCTTCTGGACCAAAAACTTTAACAAAAGCTTCAACCGCACTTACGGCCGTTTCCATTTTATTTTTAACAGTTTCCGGTGTATCATAGGTTTCATTAGACTTATTAGTCGTTGACTGGCTATTATTGACCATCGGATCATCTACAGCACGAAACTCTGTCATAAGCACATTCTTTCCTTTAATTTCAGACCAATCTGTTTCCTTTGGATGATCGCAGTGAGCAATCTTCAATCCACGATTTACAAGAATGTCAGCAATAGCGTGAGCCAAAGCTGTTTTTCCGGTCTTTTCTCCACCAATAATTTGAATAATAAAATCATACTTCTCCATTAAATACTCCTTTCTAGTTCTCACATTTAGAAACAGCCTTCATAGTTTCAATCACAGATTCTATACTCGTGTCTATACTATTTACATCTACTGAAATATCATTAATCAACAAATTATCTATAACTTCACAAATATCAGCATGACTAAAATTATGATTAACAATCTTGGCAATCAGTTGCGCGTCCAATTTTTCAAAGGGCAATACCTTTCCGGTTTCAGTTTTATACTTATTTTTCATTACACTAATAACTTCTTCAACTGTTTTTGGATAATCAATAAAATAAACTTTATCAAATCGACCGCGACGATTAATAAGCGATGCGTGAACATTTTCTGGTTCATTCAAACTAGCAATTACCACAATACATTCAGAATGCTTAAGATTATCCATTTGTTCAATAAACTCTCCAAAGATTCGATCCTGTTTACTTGACAGTTCATAAGCATCTAAGTCTTCAAAAATTGCAATACACGGACTAATCGAACGTAAAAAGTTAAACGTATTCGCAATATCTTCTCTAAAAATATTACCACTAGATGATACATAAACAATCGGAATATTACTAATCTCGCTTTCGAGTTGAACAATCACAGTAGACTTTCCAACACCGGGAGGGCCTACCATTATATAACCTCTTTTTTTACCTTTAATAATCGACTTCTTTATTTCTGATTTCAGTTTTTGAACATCAAACTGATTAACTTCAAAATCTAATTTCATTCGCCGTCTAGTTTGAAGTCCTTTTATACTGAGTTCAATTACATTATTATGTGTATCGAAAGCTTGAATGAATTCATTGAAGATAGCATTTTTTAAATCTTTAACTTTCTCGGGTCGGTTAACTGTATGAATATAGCAAGATGAAACGAAGACTTGATTATTCATAACCGTTGAATCTACTTCAATCATATACTTACTATTTTCATACTCAACGAGAATATAATACTCGCCTTTTTCTAAATTCTTTGATGAAGCAGTTTCAAAATTAGAATCATAAAAGTCAATGATTTTAAATTTATTAGTTCGTGGTTTTGTTACAAACCAAGTTATAATTTCTTTACCAATCGGAAAATCGTGGTAATCCAATTCAAATTCGTTAAGATGATCAAATCCAATCAAACGAAGAATAACATTAGCTTTTCTTTGTCTAGCATACATCTGCTTCTTTTGTTCAGCATAATACTTAATTGAATTATAGATGTTATGACCAGTTAAAATAACTGGGTTCATTCCTCTTAAAGTTTTTACAACAAATTGATAATTTTTATTATCTTTAAAAGCTTTACTCGCAAATGCTAAAGTCTTATCAATTGCTTCAACAGCAAATACTACACCCCCAAGATCATCAATCACATGTCCAATTAAACTTTGATTGTTTTTTAATTTATTCGGATCATGCTCAATCATTCACTTTCTCTACTTATTCAATGATCTAAAGGTAACTGAAAGTCCTTTAGCAATCCGTTCGTTCATCCAACTTCTACGTTCAATATTTTTAGCAGTGCCAGAATGTTCACGGCCGGGTTTAACCCAAGCAATATCTTCATCCGAATTTTTTGTCATAGCGAAATCTCTTTCTATGTCACTACGAAACCCACCACGAATATTAAAGCCAGCATCAGCACAACAACGCGGAACATCAAACATATGGTAAATAGTTACGTTTTCAATAATTCCCATTGCTTTCAAATATTTTTGGGCCATATCATCAGCACCATAGCAATCGCCTATAATGAACTTAGATCCTTCTTCGTTCAACTTTTTCCACATCTTTGGTTCATAATGTTCTACAAATTCTTCTTCAGTTATATCTCGGTGCCCGCTAACAAAGTAAGTTTTACTCATTTGAAAATTTCCTGTATTTAAGTTCGAAATGTTTAATTACTACAACAATCATCCAAATAGCCCAAGTCATTAAATCCAAAACATTCATTGTTTTAATACTAAATATGCTTTGTATCAAATAACTTATAACCATTATACAACACATTAAAAAAACTGTTTTAAGCTGAGAATAACTATACCTCCATTTTATTTTCCAAACAAAACCAAGAACAATTAAAGTCAAAATAAAATGAATAATAGACCACACAAAAACGATTATTAGATCAGTAGGCATTATAAGTTCGGCCCGGTTAACACGCTTTTAAACATTTTGCTTAATTATTTGAAAGATTTCTTTGGACTTCATTTCTTAGACACCTTTTCATTCTCGTCAAGAATCAGGTTGATTGCCTTACCAATACGACTGATAAGAGGAATCACCGCATCGATTGCATCCTTCTTAAGATCACCCGCATACTTTTCAATATACTCGTATGCGTTTTTCGTACCGGCCTTAAGCCCGAACATACGCATCAGGACTACCGCGCCAAATTCAGCAACAATTTCCTGTGAGGCTTCTTGACCAGACTTAATCGTTCCTCTAATCTTTTCATCAGCCACATGAATCAGTTCGTGAAAGAACGTCTGCTGATTGTCAGTCGCCATTGAAATCTCACGACGCTCTGGTGAAAAGTACGCATAGAAAGAAGGATTATCAAAAGTCTGCTTGACTTTTATTTTCCACTTCTTAGCCACCTGTTCGCAAAGAAACTCTGGCATTTCCTTATCCATCTGATAGTCAATTTCCTTACCATCCGTATTTTCTACTGGCCAGACTGGAATCGGACGAAAACCTACAAGAATCTGCTTCTTCTTAGGCTTGCCATTCTCATCCAGTATCGGTTCTCCATTACCATCTTTCTGTTCCACCTGAATAAAACTCGGTGCTATGATACAAAAGTTACCACCTTTGGATACTTTACGACCAGTTTTGAACCACGCTCTAGCGCCACGAGCATCCATAGTACCATGTCGCATCATAATGAGGCGGTTCAGAACTGACCACTTGTCGGAAGGAATATCAATATTCCGACGAAACATAGACTTCGCCACAGTTTCAAGACCTTCTGGCTCCTTAAACATCTTAAGAATCCCATCAATCTCCGCACGTACCTTATCATTTTTCAACATTGACCGGGCCATCAACTTCTCCCTTCTTTATAGGAATGGTTATTGTTCAGCGATATGAAAACCACTTTTAGGATATATGTAGTCTTCGTCCGATTCATCTATGACTCGGATGTATCCTTTAGCCTCAGATTTAGGATCATCAAGGACTTTGTAGGTCTTGCCAAGGACAAGATCCTCACAGCCATCATTTCGGACACAAAATGCATATCTCATAGACATACCTATAATATAATGAATGTAGAGGGGTTTGTCAATAGTGTATTTGTCAAGGTTGTATGTTGTTGAAAATCAATAAATTATTGAGAATCTTTTCCCAAAGTCATATCGTCAATTTCTTTTTGAACTTCCAAGTCTAGTCTTTCCTGAGCAGCCAACTTATCTCGAAATGTTGTTAGAACACTTTCAGTAACTCCAATTACTTTTCGCCATTCATCTGCCGAAAACGGCTCAGATGTGGGATGGGCATTTACTCGCCAGACAACACACACCGTAGGGTCAGTGATTTCTTTAACAGCACTAAAATGAATTTGAATAGTAAAATCTCTCATAGATTTGCCAACTGACTTTTAAGATAATTCATGTAGTCTTCATCTTCACACATGGTTTTGCCGGGATCATTACTAAGTTTAGCTGTTGGTCGGCCATCTACTTCAATTTGTTTAATAACATTTTGAAGGGCTGTTACTCCCAAATCATTGGTTAACCAAGTTCCAATCCCGAACGAGACTTTAATTCTATCTTTAAAATGAAGTGCTAACTTAAATGATGTATCAAAGTTAAGACCATCACTGAACACAAGGGTTTTAGTCATTGGTTCTATGCCGAAAGCCTCGTAATGAGTAATCATCATTTCTCCCCATTGAAACGGGTCTCCGCTGTCGTGCCGACAACCATCAGCTAATTTAGCAAAGTAAGGGTCAAAGTCAATAAGAAATTTCTTATCGCCTAAAGTATCAGAAATAAAAATTCCAAGGTCACCACGATATGTATCTACCCAACATTGGAAAGCTTCAACTTGACTATTCATTACAGGACAAATACCTAGCCCTTGGAAGGTTTGAACAAATTCATGAGCAAAGGTTCCAATTGGAGTTATACCAAACCGGCGAGCCAAATCCACATCACTTGTACCAACAATAATATTGAACTTAGCAAGATTATTAACAACATAAGCGTGCCAATCGGTCGAATATGCCCTTCGGCCACCAAAATCAATTACAACCGGATTAATTCCTTCTTCGCTTTGAAAATCTTTAAAGCTCGCAATTTTCTCAGCAAGACGTCTTTTTCCTTCTTCGCTGAGTTTTTCATCCATTGGGTGAATATTACGCATATAAATTTCTTGAACAATTTTAAGAATAAAGATTTCAAACATCGAGGCCCCTGTAATCGGCCCCTCAATTACAATATCCAACTGACCGTCTTTTTCACCAACATCAACGTATCTAGGCTTGAGAGTATAATCTTCAAGATAGTCTATAAATGCCGGACCAAAGAATCGTATCCCATACAGATAATCTAATTCATCGTCTGTGAATTTAAGAGTGGCAAGATGGTTGATTTCATCTTCAATTTCACTTTTAAACAGAAGAAGGTTTACACCGTCTGTCCTACACTTAAAACGATATTTGGCCCACGCATCTGGAAACTCTTGAAAGTAAATTTGAAGCATCGTCAGTTTATAAAGATCCTGACTTAACAAACTTTTGATAATATAATCATCACCAATTTCTTTGAAAAAAGCATTATCATTCATGTTCTTCTCCTTCACCAACGAATGACTATCTTTTGGTTCCATTCCTCTGTATTATAATATACCATATGACGGGCATGTTTGTCAAATTTTCCTTCGGTTTCAACAGTAACATTTAATCGCTCTGGAATATATATAATTGTAGGCTGTTCAATTTTTGTAAAAGTATTATAAGTCAAAGTAAACACATCGTTTTTAATACCAAACTTAGGGCCTGTACCAGCAATCAACTGCGGATAAACTCGCGACAAAGTTTTTAATGTTTCATTGGGTTGTTTATCCATATCAATAAAAGTAAAACTACAATGATTAGGTGTATCATAAGAATAATACCCCCACCCAATTCGGTTAGCATCACATATATCCAAAAAGTCTTTCAAATATTTTTGATAGTTAGGTCTTGCTCCAAATTCCAAAATCATCATTGGACAATCAAAACCTTGAGCTTCGTACAACTTACCTGGAATAGCTCGCTTCATTAACAAATAATTTGCTGTTCCATATGGTTTATGAGCATCCACTTGTAGGTCATAATAATGAGGAACGTATACAATCCTTTCAGAACCAATATTTTTTAAACAAGACGAAAGACCGGATGAGGTTGACATCCAAGGTCCAAAGAAAATTAGCTTCTTATATCCCTTTTCCTCTCGCATATCATAGATACGTCTATAAAATTTTGTAAGAGTTCTTTGCTCAAACTTTCCAGAAAGGTCAGGAAAAGGCTCATTCATAATTTCAACACCCAATACATAGGGTATAGTATCTACTACACTAAACACATAATCCATCATTTCAATATATTCATCTATAAGAGTATCATTGTTCCAAAAGTTATTCCATGTTGCAACTACAGCCGGGTCCAAATAGGCAAGGTTCCACGGGTCAGTACACCCCCCAAATTCAATACCATTATCCCTCACAGTCCAATCCGGAAACCCATTACCACAAAGCCTTTGAGCATATACGTCTTGATGAAGATCAACAATAACACTAAGACTTTCAGCTCCAGCCCAACGCACTCTTTTAAGTTTACGGTTTACATAAGAAGTATCTATAAAATCTTTAGATGGTTCTATTCCTTCCCAATGCCATTCGTGTCGTATACCATTGAACCCCCACCGCCTCAATTGAGCAAAATCTTCCCGATCGCACCAACAAGTATCCGCCTTCCCTCTATCATGAAATTCACTAGGAGGTCCAGAATGTTTAGTAGAATTCGAAACAGCAACATAATGTGGTATAATTATACGACTATAACTATCTTTAAGAAACTTTTGCTTATAAAGATTTGGCGTTTTAACCAAAGTCTTCACTGTACAGCAGCTTAAAAACAAAAGAGTAAAAAGAACACTAAAAAGACGCTTCATAGAAATTCCCCTTATTAACGATCGTCGTTACCAAAAGTACTCATCCAATATGACAAAACTTCTCTGGCTGTTCTTTTATCCATTTCAAATTCATCAACAAGATACAAGCCAGCTCCAAACATATTCGTTTCACCGCTCTCCCGAAGATCATCGAGATACTCAAGATGTTCGTCAGTTACAAATTTTGGTCTTTTCATTTTAAACCACCTTTACGTATAAGGTTTTAAAGTATTGTCCATAACTTTCTGAATCATCAAAATGTAAATCTATTCCCCAAACAGCACAATAAGCAGCTTTAGCCGCATTCCATTCGTTTACCGGAAACCAAGGATCGTTTGGACTAGTCCAATGTGTTACCTTTCCACCGGCTAAAAGTTTATCTGACACACTAAAAAAATGTGTATATTGAATTCCACAATCTTTAAGCTCCTTCTCAATTTCTGGCGTTCGCATACTACCCGTAATAAGATGGATCTCATGACCATTAGTAATGGCTCTTTGTGAAAACAAAGCAAAGAATTTCTTTTTCTTGTCAGCCGTATTATGTAAGTCTATTCCGAATTTCAATCTTCCTCCAAAAGCCTTAGTCCAATATTATCAAACATTCGTGGGAATGTATAAGCCCCATCATATAGTTCTCGGTCATATAATGCAAAACTTTGACCGTCCACATTCACAATCAATGTATTTCCAGAAGATTCCAAAGTAATACCAATTTCCTCAAGGACTTTTTCAGCCTCAAGAATTTTCTTATAAATTGGATTTGTTTCTTTTTCAACCAACATTTTCATACACAATCTCCTTAAAAGCATTTATTTACTTTCATCCCCATGAACATTTTCGTCTCTAATCGTTTCTCGAACTTTTGTAAGTATAAATCCCAAACGATTCTGTCCTTTCCAAGTGGATATATTATTTGCCAAACGATCTCCCTCTGGCAAACCAATACCCCAAATTCTATCAAACGGCGAAGCTTCAACTAAAATCGAATCTCCGGTTGCGTTTAACAGATCCCAATGTTTTGGGTTCTGGCTAAACTTAAGTAAATTACCATCATATACAATTGTTGTAGAATAAGTATTCCAAATAACTTGATTAAAGTTTTTAACAGTTCTTCCTAGTTTTTTCTGATCACGTGGATGAGTTGTAGCCATTATCTTTTTAAATGTTTCTTTGTCTTGAAATAGCAATGCCTTTTGGGCCATCATATATTGCTCCGCACAGCTATACATCAAACCGTCAAGCGCCATGAACGGAGAAGAATCCCATTGACTAAAAGGGCCGTTCCAAAAGAATGTGAATTCCATTTTCATTCCTTTGCTATTCCAGTATATTCACCAACCTCATTCAAAGTATTGGCAATCTGCTTAGCCAAAGACTTTAGCCATTCCTCAGACCTTCCGTCCATAACACGGTCTTGTTCATCTTCTGGCAAATCTTCAAACACAACATTCTCAAACTTTTCTGTTTCGGGGTTCTTATATCTGAAATAAATACCCGATAAGTTTCTTCTTTCCTTCATTCTTTCCTCACTTAGCCAACAACCCAAGTATTGAACCAATTACAAAACAAACTGAACCAGCAATATAAAAGTAGTAACTCATAATCACCTCTTTCAAATTGTGTTATGTCTCACAAAAGCGTTCATAATAATCCACGCCTTTGCTCCAATCTTCTTTGTATCATCTTGAAGAAGTTCTTCTACTTCATTTCTATCCATAAGAAAAGTTTCAATATCTTCCGCATCCTCAAGATTATCCCTACTAAGTTCTCCTTCACATTCGACAAAGACCATCGATATCGATTCGTCTGTCATACCGGCCGAGTTATAAATGTATGGGCTTTTCCGAATAACAGCTTTTACTTTCAAACCAGTTTCTTCTTGCAATTCCCTTTTGGCAGCTTCTACTGAGTCTTCCCCACCCTCTATAAGACCGGCTGGAAATCCCCATTCATAATCATAAAGAGGGACTCGAAATTCTTTAATCACAACAAGACTCAAGTCACGATCATAACCAGAACCAACACGAAAAGGTTTATATCCTTTATCAACAACGGCTACAATAACAACAGCTTTTTGATTATTTTGTCTTTGAGTCCATTCCCATTTATGTTGTGCGCCGGTTTTATCTTCATAAGTAGTCGAACGAGTTTGTAAATACGTTCCATCATATACTAACTCATCGCGTATAATCCGCATACAAATTCTCCTTTTGAATATACTTCATAACTTTTGAACCGGTACAATTCTTTACGCTTTGCCAATGTTTTTCTTTACATAGTTTACGTACCATTGTTGAACTTGTAAAGCAATCGCTTACGGTATAAAATTCATGTGGTTCTTTATCAAACCAGGATTTTTTAGGAATTGCAAAACCTCTATTAATAACAATAAAAGGAGCAGTCTTAAGAAGTGTTCTCCATTCATACCACGACTTTATATCATTAGCACAGTCCAAACCCACAATCATTTTAAATTGATATCTTGGAAATCTTCGTTGAAATTTTCTTACCAATCTCAAAGAGTATCCGCGGGGATTAAACTTTTCTTCATCTAGAACTTCAACCTTAGATGAGTACCATTTACTAAACAACATTTTTGACATGTACATTCTATCTTCAAAAGATGCTACATGATTTTTTTGAAGATGATCAAAAACTGGACAAACCCAAACTTCATCTACAAGTTTACGTTTAAGACAAAAATCTATAATAGCTTTGTGAGAAAAATGTGGCGGATCAAACGAACCGCCCATAATTCCTATTCGCATTTTAATTCCTTTTACGGAAGTACAATACCACCGGAAGTTCTTTTTGTATTTGACTGTGAGTTACCAATACCCAAAGCCTGGACCAAAGATGAAAAGTTCTCATAAAGAACTTGTGTATTATGAAGATTAGTTCCAACAAGACTAGCAATACTTTGAACATCTTCAACAATAAACTGAATAGCTTTCGCAAGTTCTCCCTTGGTTACAACTTCCTCTGGGTTATCCGCTAGATGTTGAACAAAGTCGTCCCAATCCTTTTTTCTAGCCTCCGCAGCTTTTTTCATTTCTTCGGGAGTCATTTCTTTTTCTGGATTTACTTTTGTGGATGTTTGCTTCTTTTTCTTTTTACTGCTCATATAATCTCCTTACGAGAAATGTTAATATTTGTTATACGGATTCGTCGATATAAAATCACTCATTAAAATTCTTCTCTTATTATCAGTATCTTTTGATTACGATTTATTGATACTCCATTAAATGCTCTTTGAATCTGCTGACCAAGAAGATTATATGGAACTGAAGAATGTCTCACATTTACCGTATATCTATGGTTAGGAATTGTCTGTATATCTGTTGTTGCAATAAATTCGCTATACATTGCCCAAATTTCATCGGGGCCTACCCTACGCGCAAAAACACGCACATCATCCAAAATGCCCCTAAACCAGTTACTTTCTCCATATGGCGGCGCGCCTTGGTTTCCAATCCGAAAAGAGTAATCGCTAGGTTCAATAGAAACATCAGGAAAATCTCCACCACTTCTTGGCACAGATTGACCATTAACATAAATACCACAAGACCGGCCGCCATTACCACCATAAACGGCCGCAATATGATACCATCGACCTGTTTCAAAGTACGTTGAAGCATTAACATTCCATTGACCAAAACCAACATTCTTATTCACTCCAAGCCCTTGCATCACAACACCATTATGGGGAGTCATAGGGTTATCTACAAGCATCATTCTATACGAATCACCGTTCTGGATTATTGATTGGTAAGTAGAGGTAGGAAACGGTTCTTCCAAAAAGAACCAAGCCATGGTTGTGACCGCACCCGCATATGACTGATATCCATAAAGGTCAAGCGAAGCGTCATTACCACAATCTATATAGCTAGATGTCCCATTGAACCGCAAAGCATTTCCACGAATTCCTTTAACCCACTGTACGTCGTGAAGAGTTCCATCATTATGTCTTACTGTAACATCCTCAGTAGACGTACCTGTGCCTTCGTCAAACGTCCAACGGCCCCGCAATTCCAACCAATCAATATCATCCAAACCAAACACCAAACTACACAAACAAATCAAAACTACTGCAAAACGCTTAAACATATTAAATCCTTTCGAAAAATTAAAGTTTAGCTTGCGCGAAGTGTGCACCAGCCTTACGCATTCTTTTTACCGAATGTTCTTTATTGTCTGGTCCGTTGCGGAAGATACCTTGTTCCAATTCCATCCAAGTCACGGCATTCTCAAATATGTATACCTTAATACCATTATTCAACAGACCCATTACAGCAGCTTCAACACAGATGTTTCCGACAATCCCATAGACCCATGCTTCGGTCACATCATTATCTTCGAGCCATTTGGCAATTTTCTTATTACCAAGGTCTTTGTCAAATACATCATAAGTCTGCTTGGGGAAAATAATAGCCTTCTTATTAGCCGTCTCGCGGATGCCTGCTGCGCCCTCCGATTCCTTAATACAATGGAGAGGAAATTGACCACCGTTACATTCCATTTCGGGTTCGCTTCCATCATGGCTGTCATTAAATTTGAGAACAGGAATCTTTTCGTCCTTAGCCAACTTTGTTATCTTAGCAAGGACTGGTTTGATTTCATCGGCGTTTGGTACTGGCAAAGCCCCACCATCGAAAAAATCATTGAGAGTGTCAACATCCACAAACACGCGGCTCATAAACAGCTCCTTTATGTTGGAGTTTATTCAATAGAATCAAAATAATCTCGTACTTCACCAAACACCTTAATCCAAAGTATTTTACTTTCAACACTCTTAGATTTAACCATAGAGTTATGAATATAATATATAACCGTCTCAAAGTCAATAGTTTCTTTCAATATTTTTTCAAGAAGGTATTTTAATCCCTTAGCCACGTTTTGTTTTTTTAAAGCCGTTGCTTCCATTTGAATCTCTGTTAGGTTCTTTAACAGTTCCTTCAATAGATTCTTTTTCTCTTTTTGGTTCATAGAATGGATTTACCTCTTTATCAAATTCTTCTTCTGTTTTATAGATTGTACCAGCCCAACCTGTTTTATGATTCATACAATTATTTGGACTAAACTCTTTACATACATTATACCTATATTCATAAATTTTACATTCCTTATCAATATAACTAAAATGCTTACAAGTGTCTTGAACAATAATAGCCCACTGCCCACCCTCATTAATACCAATACTAATATTCCGGTGAGCCAAAAGCCACTTATAATAATCTATTACTCGTGGGTCTAAAATATTTGGTTGTGGAATTGGTATTGCCACAAACTGACAACACTTTCCACATCTTTGACAACTAACCGTACAGTCGTCTTTCATGTTCTTTTTTTTCTTCATAATGTTTTTTACAGAGAGTTTTAATCCAACTTAAATCGTTTCTTATTTGACCAACCCGCCCACACACTTCACAAACACTCATTGATTCTATTTCAATATCGTCCATAATTTTGTAAGCATCAGCAGAACAAAGAACACCTAAATTTATTCTTAACGACCCAAACTTTTCTTTTATATAGAGACTAATATCTTTATTTTCAAAATAAATATTTAACTGATCAACTGCTTTTGTTATAAGTTTATTCCAACCTTTTCCAACTTGATTTGGACGATACCTTATCATATTTTTTCTATCTTACCTTTTTTTCTGCGAACCCAATCTTCTATAAAATCTATTCTTTTTCCTTTTGTCCAACCAAGTATAGGTGCTGTCTCAACAACAACACCATCCTCAACAATCAATCCTGCTGACATATAGCTAGTCGAAATTCGATATAAAGTCTTCATCGTTCTCATCATCTTTCTCTTTATATTCGTCAAAATCCTTCAACATTTCATCGACCGATTTAAAAGACTTCCACTTTTCCCGTTCTTCCGGAGAGGCATTCTTTATTTCATTAACAGCCTCTTTAATTTCATTAGATTTATTTTGAATTTCTTCTTCTTCAAATCCGCAGAATGTCATTTCCCACAAACAATAAGCAACTATATCGGCGCGCATGAGTTTAATATTATTTGCAGTTTCTTCGGCAACTTCCATACCCAGCCACTTGTTCCATGGTGTAAATTCAATAGCAAAGGTTTGTTCAGAATTTGCCCACTCTTCCGAAGTATTATCTTTGAAATTCTCGTAATCTTCTGATTCTTTATTAAGTCGACCGTTGGTTCCATATACAGTCCAATATGGTTCGTCAGCAATTTCTGCCGGAAGAAACTCTTTTTCATCGACAAGTACAACATGAATAGTCATATCTGACTTTACCGGATCCATTCCCTTTAAATGAAAAAAGACCTGTTCGTAACCTACAATGCTTTTTTCAGCGTCTTCATAGTTACGCAACAAGGCTTCTTGCACTTCGTCCCAATTCAATTCATCAATCAACTCACCCAATTTCATTTTGAACCCCTATTAAAAAATATTTTAGAAGCAACCAAAAGAACCCAAAAAATTGGCCAAACAGCAATACATACTAATGTCAACGGAATATCTGTCCACACCATTTTAACATGATCATTGTTATACCATATAATAAGAAAGACCACGGTTATAAATAAAGTTGTAATCGTGGCTCCACAAAAATAAATGAATGGAATTAGCGGCATACCCCAAACCATAATAACCTCCAGATTGTTCTATTCTATTATACTATATTACCGACCGTTTGTCAAACCTTTCTTTTGGAAATAGTAAAATACATCATGTGGTTCATAAAGATCATCTTTATCTATTTTAACAAGATCATATGATGGTAAAAATTCTTCAACTTTTTTGGCAAAAGTATTATAAAGACGAACACGAGAAGGTCTTTCCTTATCAGCCGAAAAAGAAAAATGTTTTGGATCTTCTGTTTCAATAAACTCTTTTAGTAAACATAAAACCGCACTAAACACCTTCATAACATTTTTAACAGGATCAACTGAGTTCGTTCCAAATCCGTGTTTTTTTATCTTATTAAATGATATTGAATAACTATTTGAACCAACACAATCGGCAAAAAACTCAAAACTTTGATTATCAACATCGAATGTAGCTGAATAATCCATCATATTTTTACGCCATTTTACTTTATCTGGTTTAGTTTCAAACTTCTCGCCAACCATTCCAGGTACAAAATCAAACGTCCCATGAACACCCTTATCGTATTTCTTGGGGTTGAAAAAAGAAGCCTGATTGAACTTCTTCTTAGGGAAGACATTCACATCAGGCTGTTTCTTTTTCTTTTTCTTCTTTTTCTTCTTTTCGGTGAAATAATATTCTGTGAAGTTCATTTTACACCATAATATTTAATCTCGACTATCAGGCTGATCAACCTGAATAACTTCATATCTCTTTCCCCTAAATTCAAATTCAAGATACTCTCTCTTACCATATCCACCCAATTCGGCATCAATTCCACCCTTCTGTAAAGCATTTTGAATATCAATTGCACGGCTGGCATCAAGAAAGCTTCTTTCAGACTGTGAAGTTATCTCAGCCAAATACTTGTTGTATTCTTTCATTCTTCTTCTACTTTCTGTGATTCGTTAAGTTTCTTTTCCTTAAACTCAGCAAACTCTTTCTTCAAGTCATATGCTTTATCACCTTTGTCAAGCTTGTCACTCTTGCTTGTGCCGGACATAAACTTCTTGTCGGTCTTAATATCCTTTGGTTCTTCATATGTTTGATCCAATTTATCTTGTGGAGTATTAGCCTGTTCTTCGCTCGGAACCGCTTCTTCAACAACTTTTGTCCACACGATCTTCCCAACTGGATTTCCTTCAATAACATTACCAGACTCATCCTTGGTTTCCAAAGTTGGATCAACCACACTATAACCTTTGACTTTCTTTTTAACAGCTTCAAGAATGTTATTTAAAGAATCGATATTAGAACCATAGGTATAGAAATAATATGGCTTATAATCCTTAACCCACTGGTCAACGGCTTCAGCAAATGCCTTAACAACCTTTGTGGAATCGTCACATCTTCCAATTCTATGAGCTTTAATATTTTCAAACTCTAACATCCATTGAGTATTATCTTGACGATCGCCAGCAACTGCTTTAGCAATAAAAGCATATTCGATTTCTTCTACCCGAAATCTCGTTTCATACTTGCCTTTAAGACCATCATAAATTTGCTGAGCTTCAAGCTTTTCACTAAGTTGATTTATAAATGCCATTTCTTTTTCTCCTTTTATGCCAATGGAAGTTTCCCAGAGGAAACATACTTTTCAAGTTTCGGTACCAATTGATCAATGACATCCTGAACCAAATCTCCTGGACCGTCCTCTGGTATATCACCGCTCATTATCAATTCCTTGACACCTTCTTCTTGAGCCATTCCAAGATAACGCGTAATTATATGTTTAGCGAACTCTAAAGGGAGTTCAGCGCTTTCAATGTCTGGTTCATAAACTTCTTTAAGCTTTTCGACAAAAGACATTTTTTTCTCCTTATTCCCAAGAAATATTATATCTTTTTAAAATCTTAAACAGTTGTAATCTATCTGAATCACTACCATATTTCATAATATCATTATAAAATTCTTTAGAACTTTCTAAATGATTAATAAGAGCTGAAAATACCGCAGACTGTTCAAGCTCCGCAAGATACTGATCCACTTCATCTTCACTAAGAAGACGTTCTAATCTCTTATCCATTTTCATTAGTCTATAATAGATTCAAGAGTTCTTACAACTTCTCTTGGGTCAACTCTCATTTCACCAAGAATATGAATCATGAACTTCGCAAAATCATTTGTATTCAGTTCATTAATTTGATTCTTAAAACTCTCGATATCACAGTCAACAAACGTATTATAAATCGTTTGGAACTTTTCGCCCAAAGATTCACTATTAACATACGCATCAACTTCGTCAGTCGAAAGATATCTGTCAGTTAATTCTCTTACTTCTTTTTCCATTATTTACTCCTTACGTAATTAGACTTCTTCAGAAGGCGGTGAACCTTCTTCGGTTTCCTTTTCATCATTTTTAGTGTCTTTGTATACATCATCTGACAACTCGCGCATCTTAGATAAAGCTTTTCTTAATGCGACCTCAGCATCAAACGCTACTTCATCATCTTGATTGCCCGGTGTTAAACCGTCCACATAGTTTGCAGCTGCTTCCACAGCTTCAATATGCTTTATAATATCATCAACACTATTTTCTTCTTCGCCCTTTGCAGCTTTTTCGATGGAGGCCTCTTCCTCATCACCAACCATCTTATCAAGTTCTCTTAAAATTTTTGCCATTTGAATACTCCTTTCTAAGTATTTATTTAACTTCTATAATTTTATCCTTAATAGATTGAATAATAACTTTTTCAATCTCATCACCGTTAATATTTTTATCTCTATTCCAATCATTAAGTGTTTTATTAACTAACGCTATAACTGTTTCAACAACCTCTCTATCCAACTGAATATCATATTTCTTCATCAAAATTTCAATTTTATCTGATTCCTCATTTGTATCTTCAACTGGAGTATGAGTCAATGTAGGATACTTACGAAGACCAGCAACATTTCCAGATAAAGCATTGTTACTTTGGTAAGAAGCATCTTCTTCCGCGCCCTCTTTGAAAAAATCTACAAATTTCATTTCTTCTCCTACATTGGATCAAGATCACCAATAAATCCACATTTAGGACAACTAGTAACTTCAACTCCCATCTTCTTTGAACTTGAACCATCAATCGGAACTTCTATCGTTGATAAATGTTTCTTTAAATCGACTTTACATTTTGGACAAGTCACATGAGAAACATCAAACTTTTCATCCATATATTTCTTATAAGAATCAGCCATACCTTCTCTCCTTAATCTGTCGCTTTCTTAGAAACATTTATACTCGGATAAGCTTTCTTAACAGCACTAGCTACAGCCGATTTTAAACTTTTAAGAGTTCCATTATACCATTTTGGTACGCTACTATATTGGTTTGCGCGAGCCAAAGCATTTCGAGCCTGTGCAACCGTTCCAAGCGGAAAATGATCTTTATTATCTTTCACATTTGAACTACCAGCACTAAACACAGGATTAGGTTTGTTTCGAACTTTAGCCTTTGGATCAGTCTCACCTTTTTCATCTTCATTCAAAATCTTAAACAAATCATCAATTATAGACATAAAACCTCCATTTATAATTTAAGCGGCAGCCACACTAAGTTTTGGTGGCTCTTTACTGGATAAATATTTAGCTATCTTCAACTTAGAACGATCATCACCATGAATAGCAAATGACCAAAATGGTTCAATTTCCTCATCGGTTGGAACTTTACCAGTTAGCTTATTGTAAAGAGCAATTAAAGTATCTTCAACATCCTGTGGTTTTACATACATTCCTCTTTTAATATCTTTCTGTTCCCAATTATCACCGTAATGTTTATCCATTAATTTTTCATCAAGATATTTTTGATAAGACTTCATTTTAAATTCCTTATATATTCTGCTATTTTTTCAGTATCGTTTATATCTATGTTATGATTTAATATCCATTCTACGGTAGTATTTATAATTCTTCCTACTTCTGGACCACCTTTTTTGATATTTCGCAATTGCATAACCCACAAACCATTAACCACTTTCTTAATAGATTCAATAGCTTTTCTATCTTTAAACCTTTCTTTTAATTCAGCAATCTTATTAACAATTTGATTCCATTCTTTCTCATCAAACATTTTACCACGGGATTTAGCATCAGCTTCAGCTACTTTTACAAGAATATCAAACGCATCATTATCCATTAACTGAGCAATTTTGTTATTGCTCATCTTTAATAAGTCATGCATTTTCATATGATTAATGGCCGCAAATTGAATAGATTTTTTAGTTTTCTTATCAAAACTCAACCGTTGAGCAATACTATCTATCAATTGATCAGCTTTACTCGCATGACCTAAATATCGGTGAAGACCCTCACCATCAATAGTATGTGTGACAATTTTTCCAACATCATGAAATAAGATAGCTAAATTAACAATATCATCTTTAATATCACTTGATTTAAGAGCTTCTAAAGTGTGCCCAAACACAGTTGGATCTCCTTCCTTATCTCTCTGACCTTCGGAATGATGAACTTCGCTGTGCTTCATTTCTTTCATCTTTGCAATCTCAGGAAGAATATATTGTAATATACCAACATCATCCATAATTTCAATCGCTCTTGCCAGTTCCTTTCCACCAGACTTAGCCATCTTTTTAAGTTCTTTTGTAATTCTTTCGGGAGCAACTTTAGCAATTTCAGGAGCATGTTTCTTCATTGCTTCAAGAGTTTCTGGACTAATATCAAAATCAAGACGAGATGCAAAACGAATTCCACGTAGCTGCCTGACCTCGTCTTCCTTGAACCGAATATCAGCATCACCAACCGCAGCAATAACCTTTCTATCAATATCTTCTATACCACCGTGATGATCAACAATGTTTCCATCAGCATCTATACCAAGAGCATTAATTGTAAAATCCCTTCTCGATGAATCATCTTTAAAGTCCTTTGCAATTTCAACTTTATCAGCACCTTTACCCTTTTCCAAGTCTCCATACAAATCCTGTCGATACTGAGCAACTTCGTATGTATATCCTTTATATTTGATAACACTCACACCGAACTGTTTATTTTGACCAATATCAATGGTATCAAAGTTCTTTTCAAGCACATCTTCGGGTGCGTTAGTTGTTAAATCAATATCATCTGACGGCTCTCCAAGCAACAAATCACGAACAAACCCACCAACAATAAGAGCCTCATAACCTAAGTCTTGAATCTTCTTCATTAATTCAAGACCGTATTTGAGTTCTTCATTGCCCCGGATATGTTCATTCCAGTCAATGGATTCTTTAAAGTAGAAGTCATCAAATCTCATTCTCTTCCCCGTCTTCATCAATCATTAACACTTTCAATATAGCATCCTTAATATTTCCACTAATTACATACTGCCCAAGTTGTACTTCATCATCAAAGTGAATGTCTTGTTCGACGCCGAGTTTAAATAATTCTTTAGCATCCAAAACAATAGTTACTGGATCCGATTTATCTTTGATGGCTTGTTTTTCAGCATAATGATCAGTTATGTTCTCTCTATTTTCTCCAATGAAAAAATCGCTCACATTAAAATCATCTTGAACGATCTTATCATATTGTAGTTTAGATGTTCCATGAAACAACTTACCATATTTCGCCACGTCTATTGATTCGTAAAAGTCATCAAATCTCATATTAGTCTTCCATCACTGTAAAATCATCAGTCTTCATAAATTTGATTACATTCGGATTGTTCTTGACTATGTTCTTACCTTTTTCTTTCTGCTCTTTTGTCAACTTGGCGGCGCTCCATGTACTAAATGAAACCATATTCATTTCTAAATACAGATAAATTGGGATAGACTGTGGGCCAAAATCCATTTCACGTTCGGCATCTTCATGTTCCGCCGCATCATGTTCCCAGATATACAAATCACCCTTACCATCTATATATCCTCTAATAGCTTCCCGCCAACGATCTAAGTCTTAACTTCTCTTTGTGTAGGATTCAAAAATACTTCAACATATCCCATAGGAGAATAAAATCCTTTAACGAATTTTTCGCTTAGTTCTTGTTTATAGTATTCTTCGAATCTCATTACTATATTCCCGTAATTAATATATTATTTGTTTTCAAAAACCGTTGTAAATTTTTATTCGATTGAACTAAAGATTTTGCTTCCTTCTTTTTTATGTCACTTTTAGTTAATATACTCCACAAACTAACTTCAACTTTATTTGTTTTGGGATAGACATAAATTGGAATATCCTTAAAATCCGATTTTAATTCTTCCATAACATCATCATGTCCAGCCTCATTATAACCCCAAATATATAAATCTCCTTTAGAATCTATAAGACCTCTAAAACAATCAGATCCATTTTGAACTTCTCTTTGTGTTGGATTTACAAACAATTCCACATATCCCCATTTTCCTTGAAACCCTTTGGCAAACTTCTCTTGAAAATAAAAGTCGGTAAAATTCATAGCTTAAACTGCTCCTTATCTAAGTCTACAAGATCCGACATATATTGTTTACCACGTTCTTTTAAGTCCTTCAAAATCTCTTGACCAATTGGGTTGTGAACAGGTGTTTGTAAAAACTTTCTAACCTTCCGTGTTAAATCAATCTCTAATTTTTTAACATCATCATCAGTAAGCAATTCACTATTGTCAACAATAATAAAGTTTTCCCCTCCAAACAAGTCTTGAAAATGTCCAAGATTATCTTGAACATCGTGCCACATTTGTACAACCATTTTATCGTCAATCTTTCTTGCTCTCTGTTGGTTTCGTTCTCTGGCCGCATCAAGCGAAGTATTGACAAAAACCATATAGGTATCATATCCAACAGCATTCAATGATTCCCTAAGTCTTTTAATCTTATCAAAATTTCTTCCAGTTCCATCCACAACAATTGGTAACATTCCATTCACAGCATGAGCAATTCTTTGTGATGCCAAGTCTCTTGCCTTATTTCTTATCTCTTGTTGGCGAGCATAGAGTTCTTTCTTCTTTGGGTCAAATACAAAAGGTATCGCATCTCGCTTGAACATCATTTCAGTAAACATATCGGAGTTGATAGTTACTGTTCCCTCTCCCCCGAATGCTAAATTCGATATTAAAGTTTTACCACTACCAGGCCCGCCAGCAAGAAAAACTGCATTAAACAAATTCTTATCGTTTATGCTTTCCTCAAAATAGAAATCATTAAATTTCATTTTGCTTCCTTCACTTTACCGGGTATAAAGACTTCAAGGTGGTCACGTGCCATTGTAAATGTTGGTGACTTTCCAATCTTGTATGGGTTTGAAACTGTTTGTTTAACTGGATTCCCCATAATATCAGCGTGCTTAGTTTGAGCAGCATCTCTTGATACAACTTTACCTAAAAGCATTGGCAAGTCTTTTGTATCAACTTTAACCCAACTTCCTTTATATTCTTTACCGACCCCATTTTTACGGGCCTCTTTTACAAAATGTGTCCAAATATCTCCATGATGCTGAAACTTTTTAATTGGTGGTAATCGGAATATCGGTTCACCATATTCATCTTTTTTACCACTATCTTTATAAAGATCGATATTCCACGACGCTAAGAATGGTTCAATATAAGGCCAAATGAAAGCATAAATCCCCTTATGCTCAGGAGGTTTGTGCATACTTTCATAATCTTTTGGTCTGTCATTTCGGAAATATTTTTCCTTTTTCTTATCTCTCTTTGGGTTCATATGACCCCAACGAGCAAACATAATCTTCGGCTCAGACTTTTTCTTTCTTGCCTTGACTCTTACCGGCGGTTCATCTTCATCACCGGCATAGTAATACGCTTCAAAGTTATTCATCTTCATTTTCTTCTGGGCCCTCTGGATCAGATAATTGAAAATCTATCTCGTCTTTATGGCCAAAGAAATCGACGACATATACATCATCATCGGAGAACTGAATAAGTTCATATTTCTTCTCTGGTTTAACGTCTTTTGGAAATGTATCCCAATCTTTCTTCTCATAGTTCCAATATCCTCTTACAGCTTCTACAGGCACACCATGAGCTACAGCAATTTTATGTCCCTGTTTTTCAATTTCAATTGCTTTAGCAGAATCATCGGTTGCCATAACAAGCTTACCGTTTTCAAAATTATCGTATCCGTCTGGTCTATCGGCCGAATAATAAAAAGTTATTACCGGTTTCTCAACATGTTGTTGTGGCTGAACAATTGAAGTTTGAGGATCTTTTCGTTTTCTTTTCATTTTGACTTCTAATGGTGCGTATTTCCACTGCTCGTCTGGTGGAAGACTTTTAACTTTGACCTTATTTCTTTGTCCAGTCTTTGTTCTATGCCACACTGTCTTTTGTCGCCAATCATCTGGCATCTGCTGTTCTGTTACCAAATAAAAAAACGTAAAGTTGTCCATCACTTTTTGACCTCTTGTAAAATTTTCTTTACAAAAATATCCACTTCCTCTTGGGGCATTTCATTTAAATCTTTATAAGGTTCTGGAACTATATATTTATAGTCTCCCACTCTTTGTAATTTTTTGCCAGCCATATCTCGATCACTAATAACAATAATCTTTTGTGGTAATGTTTTTAACCACGATGTTAGTTTTGCATCAGGATCGTTTGATAAAGTTGCAATTGCCGGAACACCAGCATTATGCAACGAAGACGCATCAAATATTCCTTCAACAGCAAACAAATATGGAGTCTTCAATTCATAAGACTCTAAACCCCATACCGCTACTTCTTTACTTTTATCACTTCTATTACCAGTTATATAACTATAATATTTCATTAAGTCT
>Ga0272441_10001931_pt1 | contig 43378 bp, 37 predicted proteins | sample SSMProp6N_FD_193582 | JGI IMG/M metagenome (GOLD analysis project Ga0272441, IMG submission 193582) | Marine sediment archaeal communities from Little Sippewissett salt marsh, Falmouth, MA, United States - SSM-Prop-6N | ecosystem: Environmental > Aquatic > Marine > Wetlands > Sediment ...
GAGCGTGCGGAGCCGACCGTCGGGGCGAATGGGCTCGAGGACGGCGATTTCGTTGTCCCACCCGCCGCGCGGCAAGGAGGAGTTGCACTCGTGATTCGACGGGAAGCCGACCTCCTGCCCCGGCCCGCGCCGTTTGCCGCGGGGCTTCCGCTTCACCACAAGGAGCCGACCGACGTCGAGCAGCGGATTCGCCAAAAGGGCTTTCCGCCGAAGGGCCGTCAGGTGCCCGGCCCGTTCGCCGTTGCTCATTCCCTTGTCGGCGACGAGGGCGTCGAGGCGGGCAAGGCACGAGGGCCCTTCCGGGTACGCCTCGCCGAACGTGTCCATGAGGTCGGTGATGGCGAGGCGGAGGGCCTCGACGTCCGGCGGCGCGACGGCGGCCCGGCCGGGCGGGGGCAGTGCGGCGTCGGACGGCACCGCAACCGCAAGGACCGTCCACGCCGTCGCCACCACGGCGGCAGCGCGGAGCGGACAGTGCCGTCGATGACTCCTGCGCTGCATGGGGCGTTATCCTGAAAAGGGCGCGTGTATTCTATGACGGCGGGCGGCGATTGGCCAGCCTCCGTCACAAGGGAGGCGCGCGCTTGCGTACGGCGGGCCGTTCGCGTATCCTCTCCTGGGCGGGACACGTGGGACCACCTGATGGTTCGTTACATCGTTCGGCGGCTGCTGTATTTCATTCCGACGCTCATCGTGATCTACACGGTGGCGTTCCTGCTGATGCGCGCCGCGCCCGGCAGCCCGTTCATCCAGGAGAAGGGCATGCCGGAGGAGGTGCTCCAGGCCCGCCGCGAGCAGTACTACGTGGACCGGCCGCTGTACCAGTACGCCCGGTTCGCGTGGGACCTGGTCAGCCTGCGCGGCATGCCGTCCATCCGGTACCAGAACCGCAACGTCATCCACGATATCCTGGCGCCGGCGTTTCCGGTCAGCCTGAGCCTCGGCATCTGCGCGCTCGGGCTGGCGGTGGTGATCGGCACCGCTGCCGGGATCGCCAGCGCCGCCCGTCCGCGCACCCTGATCGACTACGCGGCGATGACGGGGGCGATGATCGGGATCAGCCAGCCCTCGTTCGTTATCGCCACCGTCCTGATGGGGATCTTTACGTTCCTGCTGCGCTGGCTGCCCGTCGGCGGATGGGGCCAGCCGGAGCAGATCGTCCTACCGGCGCTCGCGCTGTCGGCGCTGCCGGCGGCATACATCGCACGGCTCGTGCGGACGGGCATGCTGGAGGTTCTCTCGGCCGACTACATTCGGACGGCCCGGGCCAAGGGCCTCACGGAGCGGCGTGTCCTCCTGGACCACGCCTTGCGGAACGCCTGGCTGCCGGTGCTCGGGTACCTGGGCCCGGCGGCGGCGGGAATCTTCACGGGTTCGTTCGTCATCGAGAAGATCTTCGCGATTCCTGGCGTGGGCCAGCACTTTGTGGACTCCGCCCTGCACCGCGACCATCCGCTCATCCTGGCCACCGTGCTCCTTTACGCCGTGTTGCTCGTGGCGTTCAACCTGGCGGTGGACGTGGGCTACGCGTGGCTGGACCCGCGAATTCGGTACGATTGACAGACGCGAGTGTCCGTGCGGTGGGCTGGCGGCAAGAAAGCAACCGCAATATGACTCGGATGACGCAAGAGACCGGCAAAGCGTTGGCTCCGGCCGCCCGCTCGCCGCTGCGGTTGGCGCTGCGGCGGTTCCGGCGGAACGGCCTGGCGATGGCCGGCCTCGTGATCCTGGCCGTCATGGTCCTCGGCAGCGTGGGCGGACTCGTGTGGGACCGCGTCGAGGTGGCCTGCGGCGAGCCGCAGCCGTACCGGGACCAGACGGCCGGCGAGCATCCCCAGCCGCCCAGCCTCGATCCGTTCCATCCGTTCGGCACGGACCCCCTCGGCCGCGACATGTTCGCCCGGACGCTGATCGGCGGATGCATGTCGCTGGGGGTCGGGCTCTCGGCCGCCGTCGTCAGCGTCCTCATCGGCACCCTGTGGGGCGTGACGGCCGGCTACGCGGGCGGCGGCACGGACACCATTATGATGCGCATCGTCGACGTGCTCTACGGCTTGCCTTATATGCTCGTCGTCATCCTGCTGCTCGTGCTGTTCGCGGAACAGTTCACGTGGCTGCGGGTGGTGGTGCTGTTCCTGGCCATCGGGTCGGTCTCGTGGCTGACGATGGCCCGCGTGGTGCGGGGGCAGACGCTGGCTCTCAGGGAGGCGGAGTTCGTGCAGGCGGCCCGGGCTGTCGGGGCCGGGCCTGGCCGGACGATCGTCAAGGAACTCCTGCCGAACCTGACGGGGACGATCCTCGTCTGCGCCACGTTGACGGTGCCGCTGGCGATCCTCCAGGAATCGTTCCTCTCGTTCCTCGGGCTCGGCATCCCGCCGCCGCTGGCGTCGTGGGGGACGCTGGCCTCCGACGCCGTCGAGGCCCTGAACCCCGTGAAGGCGTACTGGTGGCTGCTGGCGTTTCCGTGCGCGTGTCTGGGGGCGACGCTGCTGGGGCTGAACTTCGTCGGCGACGGTCTGCGCGACGCGTTTGATCCGCGGAGCCGGTAACGTTGTCATTTCGACCGAGCCCTTGCCGCAGGCGAGGGCGAGTAGAGAAATCTTGCTGTGCAGCCTTGCCAGGTGCCAAGCACCCTTCACGCACGGCGAGTCTCCGCACCTGCCGCGCCACCTTGAAGGTGTTGACGCATCAAAGGTCGGAGATCCCCATGAAACCAACGACACCCCCCTGCCTTCGCCGACCGGCCGCGGCCGGCGCCCTCGTGATGTTCCTTCTGGCGGCGACCGCGCCCGCGTGGGCCGACGGCTTCGTCCGTCCGGAGGAGATGGCCCGCAAGGACCGCTGGCTCGCGGTCCACCTGCTCGATTGCCGGCTCGAGGCGAAGCTGCTCCCTCCGTCCGCGCCGGTGCCGGAGCCGAGGCCCGGCCTCACGGTCCTCGCGAACCACGACCCGGTCATCCAAAACGAGCGGGCCGGTCAGCCCCTGCGGCTCGGCGACGTCGCGTACGCGCGCGGTTTGTACTGCCACGCCGTCAGCAAAGTCGTCATACGGCTGCCGGGACCCGGCCGGACGTTCACGGCAATGGCGGGCCTCGACCGCAACGACGACACCCTCCGCGGCAAGGGGAGCGTCGTCTTCCGCGTCCGCGTGGGCGATAAGGTCCGCTTCGAGTCCCCGGTGATGCGGGTGGACTCGCCGCCGCAGAAGGTTAGCGTCGACCTCGACGGGGCCCGGACGTTCACCCTGGAGATCACCGACGCCGGCGACGGCATCGGCTGGGACCAGTCCGACTGGGCCGACGCCAAAGTCACGCTGGCCGATGGCAAGGAGGTCTGGCTTGGCGACATGGCGCTGCACGACGAGCGGTCGGCGCCGGGAGAGCCCGCGGACCTCGCCCGCACGAGCCTCCTCCCGTTTGCATTCCTCTACGGCGGGCGGCCGTCCGATGCCCTGCTTGCCGCATGGCCGAAGCGGGCCGAGACGAAGCGTCTTGACGACGCCCGCACGCGGCACACGCTGACGTGGACCGACCCTGAGACGGGCCTGGAGGTCCGGTGCGTGGCGGTCGATTACGTGGATTTCCCGGCCGTCGAGTGGACCGTCTACCTGACCAACACGGGCCGGGCGGAGACGGCGATCCTGGAGAACCTCCAGGGTCTGGATGCGTGGTTCGGCCGGCGCGCCCCGGCGGGCGCCGCGTTCGTCCTACGGAACCCGAAGGGCGACACGTGCGGCCCGGACCTCTACGAGCCGCAGGAAATGCGACTGGCGCCGGACAGCCGGACGCGGTTCACCCCGGCGGGCGGCCGGCCGACGAACGGGCGGTTCCCGTATTATCATCTCCAGATGGGCGACGGCGGCGTGAACCTCGCCGTCGGCTGGCCCGGCCAGTGGGCCACCACGTTCACGCGCGACGGCGAGCCCGGCGTCCGCGTCACGGCCGGGCAGGAATGGACGCACCTGGTGCTGCGTCCCAGCGAGACCGTCCGCACGCCGCTCATCGCCCTGCTCTTCTGGGGCGGCGCCGACACGGTCCGCGCCCAGAACCTGTGGCGGCGGTGGATGTGGACCCATAACGTGCCCCGCACCGCCGACGGCCGGCTGCCCCCGACCATCCTGCACGGCAACACGTCCGGCGAGTTCCACGAGATGATCAACGCCAACGAGGCAAACCAGATACACTTCATCGACCGCTACGTGCAGGAGAAGATCGGCATCACCTTCTGGTGGATGGACGCCGGCTGGTACGTATGCGACGGCCAGTGGCCCAAGACCGGCACGTGGGAGGTCGACCTCAAGCGGTTCCCGAACGGCCTGCGGGCCATCTCCGACCACGCCCGCGCCCGCGGCATCAAGACCCTCGTCTGGTTTGAACCGGAACGCGTCGCCGGCGGCACGTGGCTCGCCGAGCACCATCCCGAATGGCTCCTCGGGCCGCTGCTGAACCTCGGCAACCCGGAGGCGCGGCAGTGGCTGACGGACCACGTCGACGCCCTTCTTCGCGAGCAGGGCATCGACCTGTATCGCCAGGACTTCAACATGGACCCCCTCAGCCACTGGCGCGGCGCCGACGCCCCCGACCGCCGCGGCATGACCGAGAACCTCCACGTGCAGGGGTACCTGGCCTACTGGGATGAACTGCGGCGCCGCCATCCCACGTTGATCATCGACAGTTGCGCCTCGGGCGGCCGGCGGAACGACCTCGAGACGATGCGCCGGGCCATCCCCCTGCACCCAACCGACTACAACTATGCGGACCTGCCCGTTAAGCAGGCGTATCACTTCAGCCTCTGGCAATGGATCCCGTGTTACGGGTCGAACACGGTCCCGATTGCGCCGATCAGCGCCCAGGCGTTCCGCAGCGGGCACGGGTGGAGCCAGACGCTCGGTTACGACATGAGGCGGGAGGACCTGGACTATGACCTCATGCGCCGGCTGGCGAAGGAGTGGCACCGCATCGTGCGCTATTACCGCGGTGACTTTTATCCCCTGACGCCATACAACCGCGACCACGGGCGATGGATCGCCTGGCAGTTCCACCGGGCCGACGCGGGCGACGGGCTCGTCGAGGCGTTCCGCCGCGGCGAGTGCGCGACGGCCGTCCGCACCCTGCCGCTGCACGCCCTCGACGCGGGCGCGACGTACCGCGTGACGGTCTCCGGCGGAGACGTGCGCCCCGGCGAGCCCAAGGAGGTCGCCGGCCGCGACCTCATGGAGAGGGGCGTGCGCATTGAAATCCCCGAGAAGCCCGGCAGTTGCGTTATCACCTACGAGAAGGTGGGCTGAGCGGCAGAGGCCGGCCGACAAAGGTGCCTGGCACCCTTCCAGGAAATCCCGCTGCCTACTTCCGTATTTCCCACACGTGCACCAGGGCCCGGTCGTCCTCGTCGGCGTTGCGTTCGAAGACGTACAACCGCCCGCGCTGCTGGTCGGCCGCGCACGCCATCGCGTTGTGCTGGTCCTGCTTGCCCTTGACGGCGAAGAGGACGGGGTCGATGCTGATGACCGCATACGGCTGGGGCTCGTGGGGTTTCATCGTGCCGGCGACGACTTTGGCCAGGTCCGCCGGATCGTACAGGAGCATCTGCCGGACGAACCCCTCGGACCACCACCCGCGCTGGTCGTTCGGATGGGCGGGCACCTCCGGCCAAGGCCCTTCCTCGGGCCAGACGACGCCGTTCGCGAACCCGTACCAGCACTTGCCCTGCCCCTTTGTGCCGACGAAGACGACGGCCGCGCGCGAGCCGTCCGTCAGCCACGCCGCCCCGGCCCATTCGTCGGAGTGATGGTAGCCCTTGAGGCCTTTTGCAGCGTCCGGGTCCTCGCCGACGACGGAATACCGGAGCATCGTGACGGCCTTGAGGTCGGTGCCGGCCTCAGGCGGATTCCCGTGCTGCCACGGCGCCAGGGCGAAGAGCGTGGGCCCCTGGCTTCCCTGCCCCCCGTCGCGGAAGCGGCCCGTTGCCAGCCGCATCCCGCCCACGTGGGCGTCGGCCCAGGCCTTGGGAATCGTGCAGAGGTAGTCGCTGGTCACGTACTCCGTGAGGCCGCCGACGGTCCACGGCCCGGCGGTTTGGGGGTTGGCGAGGTCGATCTCACACCAGCAGTGGGTCGGTCCCTTGAACGTCTCGTGCATGTGCTGGCCGAAACAGAAGTAGAGTTTCGGCCGCTGCTGCTTTCCGTGCGGTGGGAGGTAGGCCAGGTCGGCCCGCGGAATCTCGTAATCGGTGAAGTGGCCGGCCCGGATGTCCGCGAACGGCTGGAGCGTGCGCGCGGTCGGCAACTCGGCCGCCTTTTTGCCCTTCGACACGACCGGTGCCGGGATGCTGATCTCCGAAACGAAGTGCTGGTGATCGTGGCCGAAGCCGAACAGGCTCCCCGGGTACCCGTCGTCCGCGCCGTCCGGGTCACCATCGGGACGGTATGCGAGCCCATCGCCGCACCAACCCCAGTTCGACCCGCCGGACGGCCCGGGCAGACGGAACGCGCCGCGGTAGACGAGGGCGTCGGACGGGAGGCGTCCGGCCGCCCCGGCCGCCGTCGACGCGGAGGCTGTGGGTTTCGAGGTATCGCTTTCGGGCGCGGCGCCCGGCGAGCAGGCGGGCGCCAGACAGACGGCCAGGAGCGTGATCCCAGCAAGTCTCAGCGCACGGTGAGCGGTAATCCAGTGCATCGCGAATCCCCTTTCTCGTAGACGTGTCTTGCGCCCTCCCCATACCGCGGGCGCGCGACCGTGTCAATCGAATTGCCGATCGTCGCACGGCGCTGCCGTGCCGCACCGAGGGGGCCTCTCAGTCCAGCCGGACGGTCACCGTCTGACCATCCTTCGCCAGCGTCGCCGTGACGGCGCGCGTTTTGTCACCTGCCGCGACCGTAATCTCGTACGTGCCGAAGAAGCCGCGCATCTCCAGCCGTCCGCGGGCGTCCGCCCGGCCGCTCGCGCGCGTCCACCACTCTTTCAGAACGAGGTCGCGCCAGGCTTCGCCGTGCGGGCGGAGCGTCCAGTCGCGGTCGTAGAGGGCCGCCTCCGGGCGCCAGTGCCGACCGGCCCAGAAACCCCACATCAGGATGGCCTCGACCCGGGGATGGCTGAAGATGGCCGTCATGAAGTCCCGCAGATAATCGGCCTGGAGCCGCCGGTCTTTCGTGTGGATGTCGAACTCGGTCACCTGGATCGGCAGGCCGAACTCGGCGAAACGGTCGAGGAGTTTGATGAGCCGCGCGGGCGGCGTCAGGTTCTCGCCGAAGTGGCACTGCATGCCGAGCCCGCCGAGCGGGGCGCCTTCCTTGCGCAGGAACCGGACGGTCCCTTCGTAGTGCTCCTGGTGCCGGCGGTCGGTGCCACCGCTCGCCAGGATGTTCTGGTCGTTCAGGTACAGGACCGCCGCCGGGTCCGCCTGGCGGGCGATCTTGTACCACTCGACCATGACGCCCTTGCCGAGCACGTCCATCGCGTCGTGGTTCCAGAGCGGTTCGTTGATGACGTCCCAGTCGGCGATGCGTCCCTTGAGGACCGAGACTTCCTCGCGCACGTGCGTCGCGATGCGGCGCCTGAGCGCCGGCGGATCGTCCTTCAGGCGGCCGAGGTCGCGCGGCATGTGTTTCCACGACGGCCAGACCAGGCAGTGCCCGCGGACGGCGACGCTCTGGGCCTGGAGCCAGTCCAGGGCCTTCAGGGTCCGGGCGCAGCGCTCCTTGTGTTCCCATGACGGCCACTTCAGGTCGTTCTCGAAGACCACCTTCGAGAAGCACTCGCGGATGACCTTGCGGTACTCGTCGCCGTCGCGGCCGTCGGCGAGAATCCGGTCGGCGGCCACCGCCGATCCGAAGCCGAACGCGTGCCGCTGCATCGCAACCGTCACCTCGGCCCCGGAGACGGGCTTGCCGTCCGCGCCCGTCACCGCGACGACGAGGTCCGCCTTGCGGTGGCGCTCGATGCGCGCCCGGGCGGCCTGGCGCCAGGCAGCGTCGGCGGCCCGGCCGTCGTACGTGGCCGTGGGCTCCGAGCGCACGGACGCGCGGACGGCCTCCGGCGGGCTGGCGGCCGCGGCGTGGCAGGCGAGTCCGCAGGTAGCGATGAGGAAAACGGCCAGGAGGATGCGTCGCATGGTTCTCTCCCTGCAATGCCGCGCCGTGGGTCTCGCGACCCACCGCGCCGAAGACACCTCTTTCTGTCCTGCGCGGCGGGTCAGGAGCCCCGCCGCGCGGGAAGCACGCTGGTCCGTCGGCCGAGGCCCGTCAGGGTTACAGTTTCAGCCGCTTCCGCAGCGCCGCGAGGGCCTGGACGTGCCCGTCGGGGATGCGGCCGTGGCGGTCGGGCGGCACGTCGAGCAGCACGTTCACGCCCCGCGCCCGCGCGGTGTTCAGCTGCGTCGCGAGTTCCTCGACCGGCCGGGCGTCGTCGCCCTGGACCCAGAACCACTGCTTGCCGATGGGGTCGCACAGTTCCCCGGGCACGTAATACCGTTTGCCGTCGATGGTCCGCCACGTCCGGTGGCCGGCCTCCGGCGGCATGCGGCGTTCGATGGCAATCAGGTCGGACGGCCAGGCGTACGCCACGTTGTAGTCTTCGCCCGTGCCGATGCCGGAGTTCATCATGATGACCGCCTCCGGCTGGAGGCGGCCCAGGTGCTCGTACAGGAACCTCCGGTAGCCGCGCCCGAGGACGCCCGGAATGTCGATCCAGATTTCGGCGAGCGGGCCGTAGCGGGCGATGAGTTCCTCCAGTTGGGCCGTCTGGAACGATTGGTACAGCGACGTCGTGAACGGGGCGAGTTTTTCCCCGGGCTTCGGGAACCGGTTCATCGCGGCCGACCACTTGACGTCCGACGGCGTCTGACTCCCGAATTTGTGGTGATTGTCCCACGAGCAGTAATAGAGGCCCGGCCGGAGGCCCTTCTTGCGGCAGGCCGCGACGAACGCCTCGACCACGTCCGTCTTGTTGCCGCTCTCGGCCACGTCGTAGTCGGTGTGGTCGCTGGGCCAGAGGCAGTGGCCGGCCACATGCTTGGCCGTCAGGACGGCGTAGTGCATGCCGGCGTCGCGGGCGGCGCCGATCCACTGGTCCACGTCCAGGCGGTCCGGCGCGTACGTGGACGCCGGCGCCTTGCCGTCCGGCAACTCCTTGCCGACGAACGTGCTCATCCCGAAGTGGATGAACATGCCGTAGCCGAGCGATTCCCACTCCTTCAGGGCCGCCAGACTGAGACGCTGCGCGCCGGGGCCGGCGTCGTTCTGCGCCGGCGGTTCCGCGGCCCCGAGCCCCGGCGAGGGCGCGCCGGCAGCCATCGCCGCCGCGCCGCCGGCGCCCGCTGCCGTCCGGGTGAAAAACGTTCGGCGGGACATGCGGCCTGTCATGGCTCGCTCCTTTGTCCAGTCCCAGAGTTCAAAGCCGGTTGCGGCCGGCGGGTCCGGGCCTCCATCCGTCGGCGTTCCGCCGCCGGCATTGTCCTATTTTGTCTCCGGGAGGATCCGGCCGATCTCGACATCGTCCCACCAAGCGTTGGTGGACCACGTCCGCAGGGCGAGGCGCCCGCCCGGAAGCGGGTCCGCGTCGGCCACGTCGTGCAGCCGCTGGCCGTCCACATAATAACGGAGGCGGCCGTCCTGAATCGAGACGGCGACGCGGTACTCGCGGCCGACCTCCGAGCGCACGTCGGCCTCGTGCAGCAGGCGGAATCCGGGATTGCGGCGTGCCCGGCTCCAGCCGGGACGGTGGCCGCCGACGAACGTCACGATGTAGTTTGGGATCTCGTGGTACGCCTTGTAGTCGCCGCTGCGTCCGAACCGGAGGGGCGATCCGTCTTTCTCCCGCGCGTGCAGGAACACGTTCAGGTTGGCGGCGTTGCGGTCGGCGGGCGGGACGGCCTCGGCGCGAAAGCGGACGAGCACGTTCGCCGGAAGCGGTGGGCGGTACCAGATCGTCGCGACGTTCGGCTCTGCGGGGTCGAGGTTCCGGACGCAGAGCCGCCCGTCGCGGACGGTGACTTCACTGTCTCCCTCCGGCCGCCACCGGCTGACCCAGTCCTGGCGGTCGAACGTCTCGCGGGCCAGCCACTCGACGCGGTAGGTATCGCCGGCGAGGTCCACGGTCTCGACGCGGCCGCGGGCGGGCAGACGCGTGGGGTCCGTCGCCTCGGCGTGAGCGCGGACGGCGGCCAGGTCGACCGTCACGTCGCCGGGACGGTCCGGGTCGAACGAGACGCGTCGCCACTCGCCGCCGGGCGCCCGGAGACGGACGGCGCGGGGGCCGTCGATCGTGACGTCCGGAGCCCCCTGCCCGTCCCGCCACGCCGACAGGACTGCCAGGTACGACCATGCGCGCACCGGCTGGCGGTTGGTGACCCACAGGTTGTGGGCCATCCACTGTTTCTGCTCCAGCGCCCGGCCGACACCCTCCAACGCCTTGAGCGTGCGGTCGTAGATGTCCTCGCCGGTGATGGGGTTGCGGAAACCGTACCGGCCGGTCATGTTGCGGACCTCGACGGCGCCCGGCGGCGTGGCGAGCGTGAGGCGGGCGCGGGTGGCGCCCATCCGGTAGGCGAACGTCCCGGCGTCAGTGTCGATCTCCATTTTCACGTTCGGCGCCACGTGGTAGAGCCAGGAAAAGCGGGCGGGGTCGGCGTCCGGACGCATCGCCAGGTCGTCGAAGAGGACAAACCACCGGTCGTTGAGAAACACCACGTGCCGATGCCACCGCGCCAGGCCCGGCACGGTCTGGTAGGCCCGGGTGGCGTCGCCGACCCAATGGATCCAGTCGTCGCCTCGGCGCCAGGCGAGCAGGCGACCGCAGTACGGGTACCGCGGGTCCCAGCGGTCCCACTCCTGTCCCTCGCCGTCCACGAGGACAACGTTGTGGCTCATGGCATGGCGCGAGTGGGGGTCGGGGTAGGCGGTGCCCCCGCCGCCGGCGCTCAGCGTCCGGCCGAGGGCGTACCAAACGAAGTCGTTCTCGGCGCGGAACGAGTGGCTGTACCCGCCGCGCGGCCGGCACTTGAAGATCATGCCGATGGCGTCGTCGAATGCCTGGCGGTCGCTCGGGGGCTGCGAACCCGCCATCACCCAACCGGCTTCCGGGAAGACGGCCACGGGCCGCTCGGGCTGCGGTTCGGGGGCCTCGAATCGCGACGCCATCGCCAAGTCGAGCCAGGCCCGATTGGTCGGCCCCGCGTCGGTCACGGTCGCCAGGGCCCGGTGGCGGGTCACGAACCGCCCGTCGCCCGTCAGGCGGGCCAGACACCGGAATAGGTTCCGCTGCGACACGAGCGCCCGGTCGGGCATGGCCGCGTAATCGCCGAACGCCAGGCGGTCGACGCCGATCGGCAGGAGGTGGGCGTGCCACGTCCCGAGCCGGCGAAAGTACGGGCTCCGCCCGAGGTCGAGTTCCGGCAACAGGATGGCCGTATACGCCGCCGTCTGGACCATCGTCCCGGCCTTCCAGGCCCCGTAGCAGAGCCCCTCGTTCCAGCCCTCGTCCGGACCGTGGGCGGCGGTCACGCCGGTCAGGTAGTGGAGGCAGAGCGGCACGAGCTGGTCGGAAACCGGCAGGTCGCCGGCAGTGAGCAGGACGGCGGGGAGCGACCACATGAAGTTCTCGTACGGGTGGCTCTGGCTGAAGACGCCGACGCCGGAGCGCGAAATGCGGTGGCCCCGCCGCCAGGAGGCATTCTCGAAATACGTCGCCTGAAGCCGCCATCTGATGGAGCCCAGCAGTGTCCGGCGGTCCGCCGCCGACAGGTCCTCGTAAAGCAGGTCGTACACGAGGGCAAGATCCTCGGTGATCTGGGTGGGCCACTTGGTGCTCGGCCCGTGGTACTCCGGGGAGGAGAGCCCGCCTTTCGGGAACCGCGCCAGGGCAACGGCAAGGTCTTTGGCCCGGGCATATTTCGCCTTTTCCGTGAAACGGTGGGCAAAGGCGGCGGCCGCGATCTCGAAGCCCATTGTCGCGAAACCGCGGTCGTCGTACGTCGTTTTCCCCGGGCGGTCGGACGACGGGAAATCGTTCCACCACGGGCGGCCCGCGGCGCGGTCCGCTCGCCGAACAAGGGATGCGAGCCAGCCGCCGGTCGGTTCCGAGGCCGCCAGGCGCTTGCGCCAGGCCGCCCAGTCGCCGTCCGCCGGGCCGAAGCGCGGGTGCTGCTTGGCCGCGAGGATCTCTGCCGCCCGGCGGATCACCGTGCGGTCCCATGGCACCGAATCGGCATTCACGATGAAGGAGCGGCTGGCGGACCACTGTGTTTGCCCGTCGGCCTCCGCCTCGTAGCCCACCCGCCAGTGCCACGTCCCTTTCTCCAACACGGGCAACGCATTGTAGAAGTTGTAGGGCGTGCGGACGGTCACGTCGGGTTCGGCGAAGTCGCCCCGGCGCGAGAGTTGCAGGACGAACGCCTGCGCCGCCGGCCCGCTGCGAGCACCGATGACGTGCGGTGTGTACGGCCAGGAGAAGCGCGGCGGATTGACGGCACACGCCTGCCCGTTGCCGGGACGGAACGTCAGGTAGTGCGGGTACTCCCAGCGGGTGTCGAACGCCAGGAGACCGGCGTTGTCGCCTGCATCGGCCGCAACGGCGCCGGCGGGGACGAGAACGGCGGCCAGCGTCAGCAGAACGACCAGGCGGGGCATCAGGATCTCCCTTCGGCGGACTCTTGCACGGCCACGACCGTCCGGCGTCGCTCCGGACTTCTCTTGCAGACGGCGGCGAGGTGGCGCCTATTCTGGGGCAGACACGGCCTCAAGTCCACTCATTCCGACAGCCGAGAGTAATACCAAGCAGCGGCCGTGTCGTCGGCGTCCATCTCCCACGCCTCAAGGGTGGACACGCGATGGCAATCGGGTATACTGGCATGTTCGCGACGGGCGCGACAGGAGGTCTGACGGGAACCATGCAAGAGACGGCCGCACCACCCACCATGCAAATCCGACGCAACATCGTCCATCCCGGAGCCGGGAACCTGACCTACGCGATCCGCGAGATCGTGCAGGTGGCGCACCGATTCCGCGATATGGGCGTCGAGATGACCTACGAGAACATCGGCGACCCCGTGCAGAAGGGCGAGCAGATTGCGCCCTGGATCCGCGAGATCATGCACGAGGTGGTCGACGAACGCCTCGCCTGGGGGTACTGCGACACCGCCGGTGTGCCTGAGACCCGCGAGTTTCTCGCCGCCGAGGTCAACAAGCGCGGCGGGGTCCGCGTCACGCCCGACGACATCATCTTCTTCAACGGCATCGGCGACGCGGTGGCCAAGGTGTACGGGTTCCTGCGGCGGGAGGCCCGGGTCATCGGCCCGACGCCCGCCTACAGCACGCACTCCTCCGCCGAGGCCGCCCACTCCGGTTACGAACACCTCACATACGAGTTGGACCCCTATAACGGATGGATGCCGGACCTGGACGACCTGCGGCTGAAGGTCAAGTACAACGATTCCATCGCGGGTATCCTGCTCATCAACCCGGACAACCCGACCGGCGCCGTGTACCCGCGCGACATGGTCGAGGGGATGGTCGATATCGCCCGCGAATTCGGCCTGTTCATCATCTGCGACGAAATCTATACCCACATCGTGTACAACGGATTCGAGACGCTCCACACCTCCGAGGTCATCGGCGACGTGTGCGGCATCGTGATGCGCGGCGTGTCGAAGGAAGTGCCGTGGCCCGGCGCCCGCTGCGGATGGATCGAGGTCCTGAACCGCGACCGCGACCAGTTGTTCCACACGTACGTCAACTCGCTGCTGGCGTCAAAACGGCTGGAGGTGTGCTCTACCACCGCCCCGCAGATGGCCGTCCCGCGCATCATGGGCGACGAGCGGTATCCCGCGCACCTTTCTCGCCGCGCTGCCGTCTTCGAAGAGCGGGCCAAGGAAGCCTATGCCGCCGTGGACGGCATCGACGGGGTGCTCGCCAATATGCCCAGCGGGGCGTTCTATATGACCGTCCTGTTCGATGACGGCGCGCTGAACGACCGGCAGAGCCTGCCCATCGAGGACAACGCCGTCCGCCAGGCCGTTGAGGAACTCGTCCCCGGCGTGCCGAACGACCAGCGGTTCGTCTATTACCTGATGGGATCGACCGGCATCGTCGTCGTGCCGCTCACGGGGTTCTGCTGCCGGCGCGAGGGATTCCGCATCACCCTGCTCGAAACCGACGACGCCAAGCGCCGCTGGACGTTCGAGACGCTCGCCAAGGCCATCCGCGCGTATCTTGCCAGTGCATAGTGGCAAATGGCGAACGAGGAATGACGAGGGAATGACGAATCCCGAATGACGAGGGGCGCCAGGCACGCCCGTCATTCGTCATTTCACAGCAGCGCCGTCGAGAAGTACCGTTCCGCCCGGTCGGGCAGAATCGTGGCGATGCGGCCGTCAACGTGCTCGGCGAGGCGGCGGGCGGCCCAGACGTTCGCCCCGGACGAGATACCCACCAGCAGGCCGAAGTCGCGGCCGAGTTCCCGAGTCGTCTCGATGGCATCCTCGTCGGTTACCTCGATGACCTCGTCGACGAGCGAGGTGTCGAGGATGGCCGGCACGAATCCGTCGCCGATGCCCTGGATCTGGTGCAGCCCCGGCTCGTGCCCCAATAAGGCGGAAACGTTCTTCGGCTCGACGGCGGCGATGTGGACCTGGGGCCGGTGCTCCCGCAGGAACTTGCCGATGCCCTGGAGCGTCCCGCCGCTGCCGACGCCGGCGACGAAGCCGGCGACCTCCCCGGTCATCTGGTGCCACAGTTCGCGTGCGGTTTCCTCGTAGTGGACGCGCGGGTTGTCCGGGTTCTCGAACTGCTGGCAGACGAAGACGCGGGGGTCGGCCTCGGCGATCTCGCGGGCCCGGCGGACCGCGCCGTCGAGGCTTTCCTCTGACGGCGTGAGCACGAGGTCCGCCCCGAGGGCCTTGACGAGTTTCTTCCGCTCCTCGCTCATGCCTTCCGGCATGACGATGCGGACCTCGTAACCCTTCAGCCGCCCCACCAGGGCCAAGCCGATGCCCGTGTTGCCCGAGGTCGGCTCCACGAGGATGGTGTCCGGCCGGAGGCGGCCGTCGCGCTCGGCGCCCTCGATCATCGCCAAGGCCACCCGGTCCTTGATGCTGCCACCCGGGTTCAGGAACTCCGCCTTGCAGAAGATGCGTTCCTTCCCCAGTTGCACGAGCGGCGTGTTGCCGATGAGGTCCAGGATGTTGTCGGTCAGCATGCGGCGCCCTTCGCTGTCGCCTCGTGTGCGTGGGGTCCGACGACGCGGATACACAGAGCACGGTAGTGTACCGCGAACCAGGCGGCGGGCAATGCAAATCACAGAATGCGGCGGACGCGGAGCGAGCGAAAAAGGTTCCAGGAGTCTTTTTCGCGCCGCCAGGGGTACCGCAGGAAGAAAAAGACTCCTGGAACCTTTTTCGCAGGATACCTCACCGCTCCAGGATGGCCGGCCGGTCGATCTCGAAGCCTTTCCACTTCGCGCGGAGCATCGGCCAGTCCGTGGGCGGGGCGAGGAGTTCAGGGCCGCTCTCGCGGCAGAGGATCGTGTCCTCGCACTTCGTGCCGGCGATCGTCGGGTTCCACGCAAACGCCTGCCGATCGAGCGCCTCCACCTTGCACCCCGGGGCGGCCTTGACCTCGCGCGGCAGGTAGCCGATGGACCCGCCCTGGTGATGGAATTGCCATTGGTCCGGGAACCCGGCCGTGGCGTAGGCCTTCTGGGCCTCGGCGAAGATGTCGCCGAGCGTCACCCCGGGCTGCGTGGAGCGGATGAGGGCGGCGTCGACCGTTACCACGCCGCGATGCCGCTGGGCGAGTTCGCCCCAGATCTTCTCAAACGCGGCCAGCCGCGAGCACGCCGCGATCAGCCCCTCGCGCTCCGCACACGTCGCCACCATGACGTACGTCCGGACGGGCTTGCCGGTGGGCAGCGGATGCCGATGCGCCTCCAACCGCTTGTCGGCCCCGACCAGGAGGACCCACGGCAGACAGCCGCGGCGGACGAGTTCCCGCGACGCCTCCCCCGCCACCTCGTATTCCGTCTGCCCGGGCTCCACCGTGCGGGCGACCGTCTCGACGGCGTCCGTGACGTCCCCCGCCAGGGCCCGGTACCGTTCGATCTCGCCGTCGGTCAGCGTCCAGCGGAGGCGGTCGAAGTCCTCAGGAAGCGGCTCGGCGTCGACATCGGGAAGCGGGACGTCGGCCGCCACCTGCCGGTGGCCGATCGCCTCGCCCAGCACCTTCCGCCGGTCGGCCGCGTCGGCATACGACCAGCCGAAGACCTCGATGTCGGTGCCCTTGAGGTCCTCGTCGCGCAGGCGCGTCTGCTCGATGCTCGTCGTCAGGACGCACGTGCCGTCGCGGCGGGTGACCAGCAGCGTGGAGTTGCCCACGTCGCACGCCGTCCCCACGTAGTTCCGCGCCCCGCACGTGTACCACGCGAAGTTGCACCGCCGCGACAGCAGCACGCCCTCCAGACCGTGACGGTCCAGGAGTTCAGCGACCCGCTCGTGCTTGTGCCGGCGTTCGGCCGTTCGCGGCATGGTGGCGTTCCTCTGATGCTTGCGGTGTGGCACCGCGACGGAACGTCCGCGTGCCGTCACCGTGTGTGGGACCGGCCACCGTGACGTCCCCCAGACGTGAGTACACGTATTCTGACGGGTCCGGGTCTCGATTGCAACCGCGAAGTGGCCCGAAAAGGTCTCAGCAAGGCCCGTGTTCGCCGGCCCGCTTGCGTGCCGCGTGCCGTTGAGTCGGCGATGGCCTGCGTGGGCGGAGCCTGCAGGGCGAAGCCCCGAGCGGAGCGGGTGCCGTTCGAACGCGAAACGCGGAAGGCGGAACGGACGCAGCGTCGGCTTCCATCGCGTTCTGATGCCGCTCCCAGGCGGCCTGCCCCGCCATGCCGAGAATCGGCACCGTCGCAACGAAGATGACGACGGCCCCGGCGATGCAGAGGCCCCGTCGGCGGCGGAACCATCCGACCACTGCCAGCACGCCGCCCACGAGCAGCATCATCACGCATATGGCCAGGACCGCCAGCCGCATCAGCACGATCATGCCGTACATGTCGCCGACGAACGTGTTCGGGCTGGCCATGTCGTACAGGAGGTACCCGACCCCGACCGCCGCCACGGCTATCGCTGCGACGGCCACGCGGTAGAGTACCCGCGGCATGGGTTTGGGACGGCGGGACGAGTCGGTTTCCCCGCGAGAGGCGTCGTGTATATCGGGCGGCTCTTGGGCATTCACCATGTTCGTGCGTCAGACGTTTCTTTCGCCCCTCCGGCGCTCCGGTTGGTTCTCGCTCTCTATCGTACCACGGCGTCAGCCGTGGGAGCAAAGCACGCCCTATTGATATAAGCCCCCGAAGGGGGCAACAGAACATGCAATCATGAGTCACCAGACCCGCAGGCGTTGGGGTAACGGTAATCCCTTCGTATGCCGCGGTCAAGGAGCGTGTTATAATGGCACGCCATGAGCCTCTTCAGCGAAAGCGAGCGTCGGACCCTCCGCGAGCGGGCGCCGCTGCCGGTGCGCATGCGGCCGAGGACCCCCGAGGAGTTCGTCGGCCAGGACCATTTCTTCGGTCCCGGCAAACTCCTCCGCCGCATGCTGGAGGCCGACCGGCTCCAGTCCGCCATCTTCTATGGGCCGCCGGGCACCGGGAAGACGAGCCTCGCCGAAGTGATCGCCGGCCGCCTCTCGGCCGCGTTCGTGCAGATGAACGCCGCCATGGTCGGCGTCAAGGACGTGCGGGAGGTCCTCGACCGCGCCCGCGACCGTCTGCTCACCACCAGCCAGCGAACCGTGCTGTTCCTGGACGAGGTCCACCGTTTCAACCGGGCCCAGCAGGACGTGCTCCTGCCGGACGTGGAGGACGGCGTGGTCGTGCTCATCGGGGCGACGACGGAGAACCCGTTCTTCGCGTTGAACGCCCCGCTCGTCTCGCGAAGCCAGATCTTCCGCTTCGAGCCGCTCACGGAGGACCAGGTCCGGGCGCTCCTTCGCCGCGCGATGGAGGACACCGAGCGCGGCCTGGGCGGGTACGACCTGGAGGTGTCCGACGAGGCCCTGGACCACTGGGCCGTCACCAGCGACGGCGACGCCCGGCGGGCCCTGGCGGCCCTGGAGATTGCCGTCCTCTCGCAGGTGCCGGACCGAAACGCTCCGCCCGAGCAGGCCGGGACGATCCGCATCGACTTGGCGGTCGCCGAGGAGTCCATCCAGCAGAAGGCCATCCGCTACGACGCCACCGGCGACGAGCATTACGATGCGGCCAGCGCGCTCATCAAGTCGATGCGGGGCAGCGATCCGGATGCCGCCATCTACTGGGCCGCCCGGATGCTGGAGGCCGGCGAGGACCCGCGGTTCGTCGCCCGGCGGGTGGTGATCTGCGCGGCCGAGGACGTCGGCAACGCCGACCCGGCCGCCCTCATGGTGGCGGTGGCGGCGATGCAGGCGGTCGAGTACGTCGGCATGCCGGAGGCCCGCATCCCTCTGGCCGAGGCGATCACGTACATCGCGTGCGCGCCGAAGTCGAACGCAGCGTACCTGGCCATCGACCGAGCCCAGGCGGACGTCCGCGAGAATCGGACCGTCCCCGTCCCGAAGCACCTGCGCGACGCCAGTTACCGCGGGGCCAAGCGGTTCGGTCACGGCGAGGGGTACAAGTACGCCCACGATTACGCAGACGGCGTGGCCCCACAGGAATACCTCGGTGTGGACAAGACGTACTACGAACCGACCGACCGCGGACGGGAAGCGAAGATGAAGGCGCGCCTGGAGCACATCAAGGAACTCCGGCAGGAAGGTGAGGGCGATGCCGACAGCAAGAACAGTTAGCCGCCGGGCTTGGCGGGTGCGACGCCTGGGGCGACCCGCTCCCCTTCGGGTCGCGGCAAAAAGGGGACGCGATCGGGCGGCGGCACTGGTCGTCCTTGCCGCGGGGTGCCTGCTCGGCGGGTGCGACTCGGGGGAGGAGCCACCCCCCCTGCCCTCGACGAATGCGCCGGCCGACGCCACCTCCGATCTCTTCGCGGACCCGGCCGTGGCGGGCCTCGGGCGGAACGTGGCGTGGTACACCGCCCACGGTGGCCGGTTGCCGCGGGAACCGGCGCAGGTCCGCGAACACGTCACCGTACCGGGCTGGTCCCAGGTGCCGCAGCGCACCCGCGACGGCCGGCCCGTCACCTACCGACCGACGGGCGAGCGGACGTTCGAGATCGTGGTGGGCGACGCGTCCGGTCCTGCCGCGGCCCGGACCGTCATCGCCCTGACGGTACCCGAGAACGTGCCGACGGACATGGCGCCGGAGGTCTTCGACCAGTGGTGGGGTCTGGAGGTCAGCAGGCAGCAACTCCGCGAACTGGAGGAACGCCTGAAGCAACTGGGCGGCTGACGGGCATCACGCCAAGACGAAAACTGAAAACCCCGTCGCGTTTTGCCGTTCATCCCCGGAGCGGCGCGGCGAGTTCGGCGCAGAAGTCGGCGACGGCGCCTGCGATCTCGGCGGGCGAGCCGTCGGCGTGGTCGGCGATGCGGTGAATGATCGCGCTGCCGACGATCGCGCCGTCGGCAACCTCGGCCACCGCCTTGACGTGTTCGGGGCGTGACAGGCCGAACCCGACGCAGGCAGGCACGCTGGCCTCGGCCCGGATGCCGCGCACGTACTCGCCCAGGTGCTCCGGCAGCGTGTCGCGTTCGCCCGTGATACCGGCGATGGCGACGCAGTAGATGAACCCGGTGCCGTGGGCGATGATCTTCTCGCGGCGGGCCGGCGGCGTGGTCGGCGCGACCAACGGGATGTAGACCAGATCGTGGCTGCGCAGCGCCTGCTCGAGCGGCCCGGCCTCGTCGGCGGGGAGGTCCGGCACGATGAGGCCGTCCACGCCCGCTTCGGCCGCCCGCGCGATGAACGCCTCCATCCCCGGACGGTAGACGAGCGAGTACGAGACCATGAGGCAGACGGGCAGGTCCAGGCCGCCGTCGCGCAGATGCGCGAGCATGTCGAGGATGGCCTGGGGCGTGACGCCGCGGCCGAGGGCCCGCTGGTAACTCGCCTGGATGGTGGGCCCGTCGGCGATCGGGTCGGAGAACGGGACGCCGAGTTCCACGAGGTCCGCCGCCCCGCGCTGCTGGAGGGCGGGTAGGATCGCCTCGGTCGCCTCGAGGCTCGGATCGCCGGCGGAAATGAAGGGCATGAAGGCGGCCCGCTTGGCGTCGCGGAGGCGCTGGAACGTGGCGGTGACGCGGTTCACGGCGATACCCTTATGCAGTGTCAGCACTTGTGCGCGGCGGGTACGGAGACCCGCCGCGCCAAACATCTCTCTGCGTCGACCTGCGGTCGACGGCTCAACGGGCTACTCCCTGCCGCCGAGGCGGTCGCCGAGGAGGCGGGCGGCTTCCTCCACGTCCTTGTCGCCCCGTCCGGAGAGGTTCACGACGATGACGTCGCGGCGGTCGCGCTTGGGGGCCATCTTTCTGGCCTCGACTAGGGCGTGCGACGACTCCAGGGCCGGCACGATCCCCTCCAGCCGCGACAGTTCCACGAACGCGTCCAGGGCCTCCTCGTCGGTGGCGGCCGTGTAGCGGACGCGGCCGAGGTCTTTCCAGTACGAGTGCTCGGGCCCGACGCCGGGGTAATCGAGGCCCGCGCTCACGGAGTGGACCGGCTGCGTCTGGCCGGCGTCGTCCTGGAGGACGTAGGAGAGGGACCCGTGCAGCACACCCGGCCGCCCGGCGCAGAGGGGTGCGGCGTGCTCGCCGGAGTCGAGGCCCCGGCCGCCGGCCTCCACGCCGACGAGGTCCACGTCTTCCTCGTCGATGAACGCAAAGAACGCGCCGGCGGCGTTGGACCCGCCGCCCACGCAGGCGACGACGGCCGAGGGCAGGCACCCCTCCTGCTTCCGGCACTGGCGGCGAATTTCCCGGCCGACGACCGACTGAAAGTCCCGGACCATCACGGGGAACGGGTGCGGCCCGGCGGTCGTGCCGAAGCAGTAGTGCGTCGTCTCGACGGAGGCCATCCAGTCGCGCATGGCCTCGTTGATGGCGTCCTTGAGGGTGCACTGGCCCGTATCGACGGGCACGACGCGCGCCCCGAGGGCCCGCATGCGGAAGACGTTGAGGCGCTGGCGTCGCATGTCCTCGGTGCCCATGTAGATCTCGCACTCCAGGCCGAGGAAGGCCGCCCCGGTCGCGGTGGCGACGCCGTGCTGGCCGGCGCCGGTCTCGGCGATCATGCGGGTCTTGCCCATGCGGTCCGTCAGGAGGGCCTGGCCGACCGTGTTGTTGATCTTGTGGGCGCCGGTGTGGGTGAGGTCCTCGCGCTTCAGGTAGATGCGTGCCCCGCCCCAGGCGTCGGTCAGACGCCGGGCGAAGTAGAGCGGCGTGGGCCGGCCCACGTAGTGCTCCAGGAGGTACTCGAGTTGCTGCTGGAAGTCCGGGTCCTCTCGGGCCTCAGCGTAGGCGCCTGCGAGTTGTTCGAGGGCGGCCATCAGCGTCTCGGGGACGAACCGTCCCCCGTAGGTGCCGAATCGGCCGCTGGCGTCGGGTACGGTGGCCATGGAATCGTCCTTCGCGTCGCGTAACCGGGGGACTCTACCGCGCGGGGACGGCGGGTTCAAGCCGATTGGCTCGGGCGGGCGAATAGGCCGGCTTGCCGGGCGTCCATCCTCGTGGCCCGTTTGGGGCGGATGGGGCTTGATTTCGCCCCTTCCCGCCGTTACACTGCCGTGGCTAATCGTATAAGGGTTCACCACGGAGCACGTTATGTACGCGATTATCGAAGACAGCGGCACGCAGATGCGCGTCGAAGAGGGGCAGACGTTTCAGGTCGACACCCGCGACGCCGAGGCCGGCAGCACCCTGACGTTCGACCGGGTGCTGCTCGTCGGCGACGAGAAAGGCGCGCGCGTCGGCACGCCCCTCGTGGACGGGGCCACGGTGACCGCCGAGGTCCTCGGCCCGGCGAAGGGGCCGAAACTGGAGGTCTTCAAACTCCGCCGGCGCAAGAACTCGCGGACGCACCGCGGTCACCGGCAGCACTACCTGGATGTCCGCGTGACGCGGATCGACGCGTAGCCGACCCACACGGTGCCGGCGGGGGGAGCCGAACCCTGAAGCAGAACGTGGACAGGAGAGGCCAAACCATGCGGCACGAAGCGTTGAAAGCGGCCATCCGGTGGTCCGGGGCTCTGGTGCTGGCGCTCGTGCTGGCGGCGGCGCCGGCGTCCGCCCCGGCCTACTCGCGCGACGGGAAGGAGGATGGCAACGAGGTCGAGGAGCAACTCCAGCGCATCAATACGCAACTCATGGAGTTGCAGACGAAGGAATTCGACCTCACGATGAAGATCCAGCAGGCCCAGCAGAAAGCGCAGCAGGGGCTGGAAGATCCCGGCAAAGCCACCCAACAGCTCGCGCAGGGCAAACGCTCCCGAGAACTGATGCGGTACAAGGCGGTGCTGGTGGCGTCGGCGCAGAAGGTGCAGCAGTTCGATCGGCGCATGCTTCCGCTGCTGAAACAGGCCAAGGGCCTTCAGAAGAAGCAGAACCAGGTCGAGAAGCCGGTTCAGGTGATGATCGACCAGACGGTGGCCCGCGTGGAGGCCAAGCATCGCGGGAATCTGGAGAAGATCGCCCGCTTCTACAAGCAGGCGGCCGAGCACGGCCAGGCGCTGCGCATCTACCGCGAGATCTACTCCATGATCCCGGAGGCCGAGCGCGACAAGAACGAGGACCTCGTCAAGTCCATCGGTGACCTCTACGCCAAGGGCGGCAACCCGAAGGGTGCTCTGAACTTCTACAACAAGATCTTCGAGGCCAAGAAACCCAAGGACCGGTATAAGGACAAGAACCTCGCCAAGACGGTGGCCGAACTGCACGTCAAGACCGGCAACGGACGTGCGGCGCTGGCCATCTATCGGGGGCTGCTGGACCAGATCCCGAACGACAAGAAGCACAAGGGCGAGCGCGAGGGCATTCTGAAGAAGATCAACGCCCTCACCAGCCGTTAGCCGTCCGACCCGCCGCCGCGCCGGTCAAGGCCGTTCCGTCACTCCGCCGCCGACACAGCTTCGGGCGTGGCGCGTAATGGCTCCAGCCCGCCCGGGCACCCCGCCAGCACGCGGAGCACCTCTTCCAGCGACGTGATCCCCGCCCGGACCTTGTTGATGCCGTCGGTCCACACGGTGGGGCGGTCGGGTTCGGCGAACGCCTTGCGGAGGGGCTTCACGCCGTCAGCCCGGCGGACGGCCTCGCCGAGACGGTCGTTCATCGTGACGAGTTCGTACAGGCCAATACGGCCGGAGAACCCCGTCTGGAAGCAGTTGGAGCAGCCCCGCCCCTTGACGTATTCCTCTACGGGACCGTACCCTTCCGCGACGCGCCGGCGAAGGGCCGCCGAAGGCTCGTGGCTGGTCCGGCAGTGGAGGCACACCGTCCGGACGAGCCGCTGCGCGAGCACCCCGCGAAGCGCCTTCGCCAGAAGGTCCGGCGACACTTGGCCCGCCAGGCGGGCGACCGCGTCGGCGGCGTCGCGACCGCGCAGGTTCGCCACCACGAGGCACCCGTCCAAGGCGGCCTCCAGGGCCCACGGCGCCAGGTCGGCGTCCAGGGTCCCGTCCAGGGCGAGGACGTCCGGCTGCTGATGGAGCAGCCGACGGAGTACCTTCGCCGGGTCCCCCTCGCCGCACGTGGCCGGCGAGAACTGGTTGACGCCCGGCATGGCAAACGTGACGGCCGATTCGAACGTGCTGACGTTCAGGCGAATCGGGTCGAGCGCCCCGATCGTGCTGTAGAGGGTGGTCGTGAGGCCGCTCTCCCTCGGTCCAGCCAGGAGGAGGAGTCCGCGCGGCTCGGCCAGGAGGTCGCGGTAGTCGGCGAGGAGGCGGAAGTCGGCCCCGAGTTTTTCGAGCGGCTTCTGGGCGTCGGCTTCGCAGACCAGGCGGACGACCGTGCGCCGGCCGAACGCCCCACCCAGGCCCGTCACGTGCAACTGGACCGGCTGCCCCTGCACCAGCAGGCGGGCGCTGCGATGGTAGTCCGGCACCTTGGCCGATGCCGGTGTCGATCCAAGCATCTCGCGGAAGGCAGCGGCGAGCCCTTCGGCCATGCGGGCCGGCGGACGCATTACCACGTGCAGCACGCCGTCGATCCGGAACCGGATCCGCAGGACTTTTTCGTCCGGCTCCAGGTGGATGGCGCTGGCCCGGGCCCGGACGGCCTCGCGGATGAGCAGGCCGGCCACCTTCTCGGGCGGCCAGTTGCCGTACATCGTCTCATAGTCGTCCGGGAGCAGGATGTCCTCGGTTACCGTGACGCCGAGGCCGGGCTCGTCCACGGCCTGGCCCACCTCCTTGCCGTCCGGCCGCGTCTCGTCCAGCATGCGGTAAATGTTGTCGGCCGTGGCGGCCACCACCTGGACGCTGAGGCCGGCGGCGTGGGCGATCTCGTCCACCAGGAAGACGTTTGAGGGCTCCGAGACGGCCACCGTCAGGACGTCGCGGACGCGGAAGAGCGGCAGGACGCAGTGCTTCTGGATGAAGGCAGCGGGCAGGACCCGTCGGACGGCGGGGTCCACCAGTTGCGTGACGAGCTGGACGAACGGCACGCCGCACGCTTCCGCGACGGCCGAGAGCACCTGCTCCTGGGTGGCGTAGCCGAGGTCGGTCAGAATCTCACCGAGCAGGCGGTCCTGCTGCCCGTTCTGCTGGACCTGGAGCGCATGTTGGAGTTGGTTGTCGGTAATCGCCCCTCGGGCGATGAGCAGATCGCCGAGGCGAGCGCGTTTCGGGATTCCGTTGGTTGTTGGCATAACCGAATCCACCCGTTCCATGCCGGCCGGTGCGGCGGCAATCGGCGGCGGCGCTGCGTCCGCACGGTCCGTCGCGTCGGTCGCGGTCAGTGGAAACTCTTGACGGCCTCGTGCACGTTGTCGAAGACCTCGAACTTCCTGTCGAAGCGGACGATCTCGAACGTCTGGCGGGCCAGTCCTTTGAGGCCGGCCACCTTCACGTCGCCGCCCGCCTGCTCGATCTGTTCCTGGAACCAGACGAGGGTCTCCAGGCCCGCGCTGTCGAAGTAGCCGATGTCGGAGAGATCGAGGATGAACCATCGTGCGCCGGAGCGGATCTGCTCGCCGGCCACCTCTCGGAAGTTGTCGCCCTCGCGCGCCGTCAGCGCCGGCTCCACCGAGAGAACCATCATGCTGCCATAGGCATCCGTCGTGGTGGCCATCGTATTACCTCCGCGCGAGCGTTGCCGCGGGCGTTTCCGTGTGATCGGCCAACTGCTCCATCAGGTGCTGCTTGTCGAGCCGCCTGAACGCCTCGACCACCTGGGGGTCGAATTGCGACCCCGTGTGCCGGTCGATTTCGGCCTCCGCCTCTTCCAGCGGCATCTTGTCGCGGTACGGACGCGTGCTGGTCATCGCGTCAAACGAATCCGCCAGGGCGAGGACGCGGGCCAGCATCGGCAGCCCATCGCCGCATACACCCCGCGGATACCCTGTGCCGTCCACGCGTTCGTGGTGATGGACGACGGTGTCGCGGATGGCCTCGAACTTCTTGATGCCCTGGAGGATGCGGCCGCCCGTTTCGGGGTGCTCCGCGATGATGCGGCGTTCCTCGGGTAGCAGCACGCCTTCCTTGCCAAGGATGGCCTCGGGGGTTCCAATTTTGCCGATATCGTGCAGGAGCCCCGCCAGGTAAGCCTGCTCCACCTGCTCGTCCGCCATGCCGACTTCCCGGGCGAGTTCGCGGGCCAGGATGGCCACCCGCTCGCTGTGACCGCACGTGTAGGGGTCCTTTGCGTCGACGGCGGAGACCAGGGCCCGCACCAGGTCGAGCATCATGGTGCGGAGGTCGCGGTAGAGGCGCCGATTCTCAATAAAGACGGCGGTGGCGTTGGCGCTGGATCGCATGAGTTTGACGTCGGGGCTGCCGAACTCCAGGCGCGGGCGGTTGAAGACGGCGACCGCGCCGGCCGCTTCCTTGCCCAGCGGAAGGGCCACGACCGCCACGCGCTCCAACGCGGGAGAGACCTCGGCCAGCGCCGGGTCCTCCTGGCAGTAATTCCGGATGGCCGCCGACCCGTCCGCGTCGGCCAGCAGACGGTCGAGCAGCGGCGGCAGAACGGCCTCCGCCACGGGCGGCTCGCCCGAGGAGACGAGCAGCGGCGGCTCGCCCTCGGATTCCGGCAGCCAGGCGACCGCTGCTTCGGCCCCCGTCGTCTCGCACAGTTCCGAACACACGTATTCCATCAGTTCCGGCACCGGGCGGGTGACGCTCAGGATTTCGCCGATGTTGTGGAGCAGCGTGATCTCTTCGAAACTCTGGGCCAACGCCCCGGTGAGGGAGTCGGACTGGGCGGTGCTCTCGGCAAGGGCGAAGCGGGTCCGGACGGCCTCGGCCACACCCGCCAGAACCCGGCGGCCGGTGTCCCGCCCGGCAGGGTCGACTGTCTTCGAGACCCCCACGGCGACAAGCGTCGCCCGGCCGTGCTGACGGACAGGCCACGCCGCCGCCATGCCACCAGGCACGTCCTCGATCTGGTCCTCCCCGGTTTCGACGGCCGCCCGGACCAAGTGGTCCGGCGGAGCGTCGGCGGAGGGGTCGGCGCCGTCGCCGATCGGTGCGCCGGAGGGGTCGAAGAACCGAACGGCCACGCCGGTGCGCTCGCGCAGCGTGTCCACCAGCCCGTCCGGAATGGCGAGCGGCGGCTTCGGCGGACACGTTGAGGAGAGCGGCACCATCGGCGGCCTCAGGTGGCGACGGAGGCTTCCAAGGCCTCGCGGACGTTGGCGAGCAGGTCCCGCGGGCTGAACGGTTTCGTCATGACCTTCAGGATGGGCAGCGCGTCGGTGTCCTCCTGCGTGAGTTCAAAGCCCTTGGCCGTGAGGAGGAACGTCGGAATCGGGTCCGCCAGTTCCGCCGACAGTCGGGCGCACAGTTCCAGGCCGCTCATGAGCGGCATCTGAAGGTCGGTGATGAGGAGGTCCGGGCGGTCGGCCATGGCGAGATCGTAGGCCTCCTGGCCGTCCATGGCCACGCGGACCTCAAAGCCCGCGTTGCCGAGTTTCTTCGCGATGATGTTCGTGATGCACGGCTCGTCGTCGGCGATGAGAATCTTCCAGGACATCCAGCACCTCCGGTCCGGCGGCCTCATCGAACGGCGGGCAGGTAGAGCCGGAAGACCGACCCCTTGCCGACCTCGCTTTCGACCGCCACCCGTCCCCCGTGGATCGTTTCAACCACGTGCTTCACCAGCGGGAGCCCCAAGCCGGTCCCGCTGACCCGCTGAGCCGACACGCTCGACCGGTAGAACTTCTCGAAGACCCGGTCGATTTCCTCGGGCGCGATGCCCATGCCGCTGTCGGCCACGTCAACGACAACGGCCCCGTCGGCCAAGTACGTCGAGATGGCCACCCGCCCCGCTTCGTCGGTGTACTTGATGGCGTTGGAGACGACGTTGAGGATTGCCTGGTACAGCATGTCGCGGTCGCCGTGGACGCGGAAGAAGACGGGAGCCAAATCCGCCTCCAGGCGGATGTGCCTCTCGGCGGCCTGCGGCGAAACGACTTCTGCTACGTCGCGGAGCAGTTCGGTCACCGACAGGTCCGTCTTGTTGGGCGGGATGAGGCCCGATTCCAGCCGGCTCAAGTTCAGCATCTTCTCGATGAGGCGGCTGAGGCGCTGCGTCTCGGCGACGATGATGTTCAGGAACTCGCGTACTTCCTCCGGGCCGGACGTTTCCCCGTCGGCGAGCATTTCGGCGTAGGCCCGGATGCTCGAGAGCGGGGCCTTCAGTTCGTGTGAGACCGACGAGACGAAGTCGCTCTTGGTCCGGGCGATTTCCTTCTCGCGGGTCACGTCGTGGAGGACGGCCACGACGCCGCTCACGCGTTCGCGCTTGGCCCCCTCAAAGACGATGTTTAGAATGACGCGGTAGGTGCGGGCCTGCTCGTCCGCGCCCTGGATCCACTCGGCGGTGCGGTGCGGCACGAGGGAGCCCTGGTCCTGCATGTCGCGCAAGAGGGCGAGGAACGCCTCGTCCGCGATCGCCTCCTCGATGGGCACCCGGTGGGCGGGATCGAACTCGAACCCGAAGATCGTCTTCGCCGCCTCGTTTGTCAGAACCAGGTCGCCAAAGGCGTCCATCACCAGCACGCCGTCGCTGATGGCGTGGATGACGGCCTCGATGTGCCGCTTCTCCGCCTCCAGGACCTTGACCTGGATCTGGCGTTCTTTGATGGCCATGTGCGACTGCTCGACCTCGTCCTTGACGAAGGTCAGGTACCGGTTGATGGCGTGGCCGAGGCGGCCGAGGGCGTCGGCGTCGGCCTCGCCCACCGCCATGCCCACCGTACCGCGCCGGACCAGTGCGTCGAGATGGTCGGCCACGTTGCTGATGCGTTCCTTGGGGATGCGGGCGATGAGGTACCCGCCGATGATGCCGAGGAACGCCAGGGCCATGCCGGCCCCCAAGGTGAGGGCCTTGTCGGCGGCGCCCTGTGAGGCGTCGCGGACGGGCTCCAGCAGCAGATGGAGTCCGATTCCAACGCCGATGAAGAGCAGAATCACGGCTAGCACGCGCCGCAGTTCAATCACGCCTGGAAGCCTCCGTCGGCCGACGCCGCGCGGGCGGTCGGCTACCCCTCCGTGTGTGCATCGCTATGCGTTCCAACCACGCCGTTCGACGTCAGGGTGCGGGCGCGATCGCCGATGATTGCTGCGCACAGAGTAGAAGGTGACGTATCGTCTCCTTCCCCTGGCAGGCCGGGTCCTGCATGGCCAGTCTCAGGTGAGGGACCGCCTCGTCGGGCCGGCCCCGGGCCGCCAGCACGTACCCCAGCAAGCCGTTGGCCTCGCTGTGGCCGGGGCGTTGCCTCAGGACGAACTCCAGGTGGCGCTGCGCCTCGGGCAGTTGGTCCTCGAGGACGGCGCAGCGGGCCAGGCCGACCCGAGGCAGCACGGCCTTCGGGGTGGCCTCCGCCCTCCGGGCGTACAGCGAGCGGGCCTCGTCCGTGCGGCGAAGGGCGAGAAGACAGTCGGCCCGCATCTGGCACATCCAGCCGGTGGAAAAATCCGGCTCGGTGGCCTGGAGGTCGGCCAGGATCGGCTCGGCCTCTGCGTACGCGCCGGCATGGAACAAGGCCCGCGCGAGGCGTTCGCGCGGCCCGGTGTTGTCCGGGTTCAGCCGAAGCGCCGTGCGGTAGTGGGCGGCCGCCTCTGCGTCGCGACCCAGGCGGGCGAGCACGTCACCGTAGGCCGCGTGTATCTCGCCGCTGCCGGGCATCTGCTCGCAGGCGGCCTGGAGGCACCGGGCGGCGGCCTCCACCTCTCCGATGGCGACGAACATCTCGGCCTCGGCCAGCGTGTAGTGCGGACTGGTCGGCGCCTCGCCGGTGGCCTTCCCGAAGGCGTTGAGCGCCTCCTGGGGATGACCGAGCGTCTGCTCGACGGTGCCAAGGACGTACCAGGCCTCGGCCGAGGTCTTATCCAACTGCGTGGCGGACCGCGCATAGTCTCGGCCCTCATCCAGGTCGCCCTGGTCGGCTGAGAGGCGGGCCATCAGGATGTACGCCGGCGCATACGGTGTGCTGGACCGAACGAGCGGGTCCAGTTGTTCGCGAGCCCTGGCGAAGTTGCCCCGTTCGTAGGAGCGGGCGGCCATGTTGGTGACCATCGTGGCCCGGGAGTCGGCCCACCGCTTCTCGGCCTCCACGCGTTTCCTGCCCATGTAGTTGTCACAGCCCGCGGCCAGGATCAGGACGACGACGGCCGCGCCGATGACGAATCGTTTAGTTCGCATGGCGATCCTCCTTCTGCGATTCGGCCGGCGGGGAGGTGTTCTCCGACACCGGGCCGGACGGAGGCGGTGCCGGCTTCTGTGGCACCTTGAACGCGGGCTTGCGGGGCACCGTGACGCCGCGCGCCTGGTCGATCATCCGAATCCGCTCCCGGATGCTGTCCCAGATGGTGACGTCGGGGGGCGTGTACGGCTCACCGTTCTTGGCGGTCAGGACCTTATCTTTGAGACGGAGCGCGTCGAGGTTGTTCGGCGACACGTTGGTGGCCACCTGCACGTTCCAGGCCGCCTCGTCCAGATCCTTCTTGCTGCCGGTGTCCTGGTAGCGCTGCCAAGCCTTCTCGGCCGCCTGGAGGTAGCCGACGATAATCCGCTCGGTGGTGAAGAAGCTGAAGCCCTCCCGGGTGCCAAGGGCCCGCCGACGGATGTCGCTCATGGCGCTTTCGCCGAGCGCGGCGGCGTCTTCCTCATGCTCGATGATGTGGGGCGTGAGGAGGATGATGACCTCGCGGCGGATCGTCTCGTCGGACTTGTTGCGGAACAGCCAGCCCAGGCCCGGCAGGTTGCCCAGGCCGGGCACCTGCTGCCGCGTGATGGACGACGTCTCGTCGAACAGGCCGCCGATCACGATGGTGTGCCCGTCCTTGACCATGACGTTGCACGTGACCTCGGCGGTGGTTTCCTCCGGCAGCGGGTTGGCCGTTCCGGCCCCGACGATGTTGCCGTCGGAGACTTCCGGGTGGATCTCCATCCGCACGTACCCGTCGTTGCTGATGAACGGGCGGAAGATCAACTGCGTGCCGCTCTCGATAAACTCGACCGTCTGCACGGCGCTGGTCTCCGTGACGGTGGTGGTCAGATACCCGAGCCGCTCGCCGACCATCATTTCGCCCCGCTGTTTGTTGACGGCCAGGATCTTCGGGTTGCCGACGACCGTGGTGTCGGTCACGGATTCCAGGGCGCGGACGAACATGGCGACGTTGTTGGTCATGACGCCCACGTTCAGGCCGGCCCCGGGCGTGACGAATCCCACCTGGCCCACGTTGGCGAAGGGGCGCTGCGCGGCGGGCACGTTCATGGCGGCCGCGCCTTCGTTGGTCGGGTCCATGTTGGCGGTCACGTCCCGAATCCCGACGTCCGTGCTCGAGAGGTCGCGGAAGTCGATACCCGCCAAGACGTTAAAGTCGATGCCGAGACTCGTGTCGTCTTCGAGCGTGACCTGGAGGATGGTGGCTTCGATGAGCACCTGTCGCGGCCGGCGGTCCATCTTGTTGATAATCTCGCGCATTCGCTCGATGTTCTCCGGGAAGTCCCGGACCACCACGGTGTCGGCGAGGCTGAAGGAATTGCTGCCCGTGTCGCCGCTCGCCCCGGAGGGAATGCCCTCGCCCGGCTCGCTGCTCCCTGTCACGCTGCCTTGCTCGGACGCAAGGGGCTTGAGCAGGTTGAGCGCTTCCTCGGCGGAGAGGTAGTTCAACTCGAAGATTTCGGTCTCCAGGCGCGAGGCGTCTTGGGCCATCTCCTTCAATTGCTCGGCCGTGTAGATGTAGGTCACGCCGTTTTCCTGCTGCCAGCCCAGGTCGGCGCCCCGGCAGATGGCGTCCAGGGCTTCCTCGATGGTCAGGTCGTACAGGTCGGCGGTCACCTTGCCCGTGACGCCCTTGGCGGCCACGATGTTGAGCCGGTACTGCTGCGAGAGCAGTTCCAGCACGTTGGCGAGGTCGTCGTCCTTGACGTGCAGCTCGATTTTGCCGTCCGCCGTGGCCGCCGCCGTCGCCGGGACGGCCGGCGGCCCCGCGGTCGCGTCCGGTCCGGGCGCGGTAGCATCGGCTGTGCCGGGGGGCGTCTGACCAGCCGCCGGGGGCCCGGCGTCGGCCGGGGCGGGCGCCGGCTCGCCTACAGAGGGCGCAGCACCCGCCGCCGCACCGGCGTCTTCCGCAACGGCCGGACGGGCGGCCGACATGCCAAGCACCACGACGGCCGCCAGGGCCACGCGGCACCACGGACTGGGTTGATGGGGTTTCTTCCTCCCCATGACGATCTCCCTCCTTAATCCATTCTCAAGACACAGGTGACAGCGCCCCGGCGGAGCGTCGCGCGATTTTCGCCGATCTCCACCAGAATCAGGCCCGCCACCTCATCCCCCGCGCGATACACCTTGTTGTTAATGACGGCCCACCGCTCACCCCTCGTCGAGCGGACGGTCGCCTTCAGTTCGAGTCCACGGACGGTCTCGGCCACCTGCCGGGCCGTCGGCGCGCCGCTGGCCGTGCCGTCCACGTCGGCCGGCACCTCGCGGCCTGTGGCGGTGTCACCGCGCGGCCCGTCGGCAAATCCGCCGGCCGCCGCCGACGGATTCTCTTGCGCTTCGGTCCCAGGTTCGGCGGCCGATGCGTCCTGCCCAGCCGTCTCAAACGGGTTCCGGGCCAGGACGGGCAGCGGCGGCATCGGGACGGCGTCGACCAGGTGCTCGGCCTCGGCAGCCGCCGCACGCACCCGCTGCGGTGCGGGCTGTCCTGCAACGGCCAGGATGCCCGGATCGGCGGCGTGCGCTTTCCACGGCTGGACGAGAGCCAGCGCCCAGGCCGCCAGCCCTGCCACGAGGAGCGTCGCCGTCAGGCCGATGTGGAGATACCGGCCGTGCCGCGTCCGGCGGCCGTGCGTGTCGCTGGCCTCCAGCCACGTGTGGAGGAACGCCCCGATCCGTCGCAATGCGCCTGCCGCGTTCATGACGCCTGCTGCTCCTGGACCCAGTCGGTCTCAGGCCGGCCTGCGGAGGCCGGCGCGAGGCCGGGACCGTTTTCATCGGCGGACTGGTTGTCCGGAAGGTAGTAGATAACGACTTCGGCCTCAGCCAGGACCTCGCCGTCGTCTCCGCTGCGGGTGAACCTCACCCGTCGGAAGCGGTTGAGGCGTTGGAGCCGCTCGATCGCCCCCAGGCCGCGGTATACCGCCTCAAACGGGCCCCGGAGCCGGAGGCACAGCGGGACCGATGGCCGGGACCCCGTCCCGGCCTCGCCCGAGCGGGTGACCTCGTGGCTCATCTGCGGCATGTCGGCCAGGGCGGTGTGCATCATCTGGAGGAAGTTGGCCACCTCCGGCCCGTGGGGCAGTCGGTGCTCCATGTGGGCCTGGGCTTTCCGCAACCCTGGAATCCGGGCGGAGACGAACATGCCCTCGTGGCTTGCGGCCACACGTTGACTCAGCAACCACCGTTGCTGGCGGACCGCGTGGTCGAGGTCCGCCAGTTCCTGATGCCGGGGCCAGAGGATGAACACAACGAAACTCCCCACCATGACCGAGGCGACGACCAGGATCAGCAGTTGCTGACGGTCGATCGCCCAGCGTCGGCGGTTGTGTGTGGGTTCGGTCACGGCTGATTCCCCTGTTTGGCGTCCGTCTGGAGGACGTGGGTCTTCAGGGCGAACACCCGGCCGCCGCCGGCTGTTCCGTCCGCCAGGCGCGACTCCGCCAGAATCGTCCCGGCGAAGCGCGGCGCGGCGTCGAGGCGGGCGACGGCTTCGGTCACCTGCCGCTCGCTCTCGGCCCGGCCGTCCAAGTGAACCGTGGCCGTCTCGTCGGTGTCCTTGGGCGGCCAGCAGATTTCAAGCCGCTGCACCTGGACCGCCTCGGGGAGGGCGCCGACGAGCTCGGCCAGCACCTCCGTCACGGTGGTGCGGGGCCGGAGGGCCTGGGCCACTTCGATCCGCTCGCTGTACATCTGCGCCTCTTCCCGGAGCCGCTGCACCTTCTCCACGTCGCCCTGGACGATGTGGCCCGTGCCCTGGAGGGCCTGCAATTGTGCCCGCGCGTCGCGGACCCACGTGCCCATCTGGAGGCTGTACAGCACCATCGCCAGCCCGATGGCGAGGAGCAGCCAGGACCGGATGAATCCGATCCGCCGCTGAAACCGGGCGCGGAGGTAGTCTTCCGGGAGAAATTCGAGTTCGCGCACGATCAGGTTCCTCCGCTCAGGCCGCGTACTGTCCCGTCATCAACTTGTCCAGGTGGAAGCCCTTGAGGCTGAGGCCGAAGGCGGTTGCCCATTCGGCCCGCACGCCGCGCCGGTCCAGCACTTGACCCAGATGGTCGGTCCGGACCCCGCGGAACGGGTCGGCCACCTCGGCGGGCATGCCCAGTCCCTCACCCAGCGCGGAGACGATGCTCGGGTTATGCGCTTCGCCGCCCGTTAACTGGAGTTTCTCCGGTCGAGGGGCACGGAACGTCACCCCGTGGTAGCGGAGGCACAGGCCGATTTCGTCGGCCAGGTCTTCCAGGTGTGGACGAATGGCATCGCCCACCGCCCGGGCCGCACGGTCCTGCGCCTGCACCTCGCCGTCGGCGACGCGGGCGCCGATCCGGCGGCGCAGCGCCTCGGCCTCCGACGGCTCCAGGTCGAGGCACTCGGCGACGGCCCGGTTGAACACGGCCCCGCCGATCGGGATCATCTTCACGAAGACGATGTCGCGTCCGGAGGCGATGACGACCTGGGTCCGGGCACCGACGTCGGCCATCACGCTGGGCACGCCTTCGTCCTCGTGGCGCTGGAGAAACCGCTCGAACCCCCTGAAGATCGTGCACGGCTTGGCGTCGAGGCTGACGAGGTTGAGCCCCGCCTCGGACGCCAGTTCGATGGTGGCTTCGACCTCGACCCGCGGGACGGCAAACACGATGACTTCCTCCAGGACCTCGTCGCCCTGTCGGACCCGGCCCGCCCGCTGGTACTGAATGACCGCGGTCGCCGTGTCGAACGGGAACTTGTTCTGAGCCTCCCAATGCACGGCACCGTCGAGTTCGGCTGTCTCCATGGCGGGCATGCGGATGTTGCGAACGGAGGCCTGCTCCGGGGCCAAGGCCATGACCGCCTGATGGCCATGGAAGTGGCGCTCCTTCAGCATCCGGCGGATGGCGTCGAGGATCGCCTCGCGGCGGGTGTCGGCTTGGGCGGCCGCCTCGCGCGGAATCACCACCTTGCCGGCATCAACGACGCGCACGTCGCGTTCGCTGCCGGCCAATTGCAGCATCCGGACCGCCGTGCTTCCGATGTCTACGCCAATCGGCAACTGCGCCACCGTTGGCCCTTTCTGCGGCTCAGTTCGCGATGCGTGTGGTCGAAACGCTGCCGGTCAGGCCCGCCACGTTGATCCGCATCTGCACCTGGCCGGCCCCGAGGGTAATCGACCCGGCGGCGGACGGCTCGCCGAGCTCGCTGAACGTGACGTACTTTTCGCCACCGAACGCCACATCGCTGACGACGACCCCGCCCATGCCGTTGCGGCGTGCCAACGTCACCTCGAAGGTCCGGCCCTCGACGACCGGGTGGTCGATGGCGTCGGCCGCGGCGTAGGCCTCGTCGTCGTAATCCGCCACCACCTTGTAAGACTGCTCGTCGTTGCTGAAAAGGACGGTGTGCGGCCGTTGGGTCTTCAGCGCCAGGTCCCTGGCGACCTCGATGTCCGCCGCCACGGCCCGGGCGGCACTCATGGCCTGTGTGTCGCCGGCGGACCCGATGTTCGGAATGACAATCGCCGCGGCGATCACGAGCACCGTGATCACCACGAGGAGTTCGACCAGCGTGAAGGCGGCCGGCGTGTTTGCACGTGGAGCGGTCACGGCTTGCCTCCCGCGGCGCCCTTCGCGCCGTCGACGGGTTTGGTCCGGATCACGAAGTCGCCGCTCCGCAAGGCCGACTCAATGGCCTGGACGCGGCCGTTCAGGGTCTTCAGCTCCGTGAGGATCATCTGCCGCTGTCGTCCGGAATCGGGGATGCCCGCGTCCCCGGCCGTGATGCTCCTATCGCGTGCCATCGCCTGGGATTCGAGGGCCGTGTCGCGGAGCCAGAGTCCGGCTGCGATCAGGGCGAGCATCGCGGCCACCAAAAGCAAGGCGTGACCTATATTTCGAAGGCTTCGGTCAATCATCCCATTTCTCCCACGCTACCTAATCTAACACCTATGGCCCTTAAAAATCAGACGCTATGCGCCTGAAGCGGGTCCGCTGCATACGGTTTATCGGCACGCCCGGCACCCGGGCTTCAGCCATTCGGACAAGAGGAAAAGGCGAATCGGCCCGTCGGACGGTCCGGGCGCGTCCCTGTGGCGCCTCGCCGCGAGGCCGCTAGGGCGGCGGTGGTGGCCGGTGGGAGCCGGGGCTTTTGGCTCCGGGCCCCAGGGCCTCGCCGTGAGTTCGATGGCGGCGGGGTCGTGCGGATGAGGTTGAGGCGAAATAGTCGCGGAACGAGCCTAAAAAACGACCGGAGGCAGTGGTCGCTCCAAGCGTCCCTGCCTCCGGTTCCTTGCCTCTTCGCCCCTACACGAAGAGGCAGGCGGTCACCGCTGCGCACCCACAGCGTGTTACAACTCGTTGAGTTTCGTGCCGTCGGTCGTCGTGTGCAAATCCTCCAGGTCGGCCCGGAATTCACCGGTTGCGGTGTTGAAATACCAGCCGCCATCGGCCTGCGGGGCCGCGAAGGCCGTCGCCCCGTCCTGCACGATTCGGACCGCGTTGTCGTTGGAGAGCGGGTTGACCGGAACCGAGGTCAGGTACGGGCCGTACGGGTGGTCGGAGTCGGGCGTGGTCTGCGTCGCGCCGTCTTCGTCGCTGTAGTTGCACATCTCGTCCTCGAACTCGGTGTGGCCCTCGCCGGCGCCGTCGGCCGGGTAGTTCTCCAGGTGCTGAGTCTTGTAGAGCAGCAGTTGGCTGCGAATGGTCTGGAGGTTGGTCATGAGGTTGCTGACCCTCGCCTCGCTGGAGGCCTCGGTAAACTGCGGGATGACGATCGCCGCCAGAATACCGAGAATGATGACCACGATCAGGATTTCAACCAGGGTGAAGCCTTTTGTCGCCGCGCGTTTCATCACCGTAATCTCCTTCAACATGCGTTGCCCACGTTGGGGCGGATCGTCGATCCAAAACCCCTCGGTCCTGTATTCACAGTTACGTCCGGTCGATCGCCTCGCCGCCCGTGTGCCGGCGGCTGTTCTCAGTCCGCCGCGCTCCGTTGCCGATCACCTCCTTTTCCGGCGCGGATGACCGGGCAGCGGCACGACGGACCGGACCTCGCACTTGCCAACTGCCACGCCCGATTTCCCGGTTCGCCCGTCGTCAATTGGGCATGTAGCCCAGTCGACGCGGTATGTGTATCGGCCAAATCCCAACCCGCCTTCACAGGTTTTCCAAAGATTTCCAAACCTCCTATCTTAACTCCTGTGGCCGAAAAAAATGGCCCTACCCCGACCCGGTACGGGCCACGTCTGACGCCCCTAAACCTACAGCATTCAGCCCATTTGTCAAATGCCAGTCGGGTTTCGTGAGCCAAGCGGGTAGGCCAGGCACCACGTAAGATTATATAATGAAAGGACTTACATTATATGGTTCGGCGAGGATTGCCTCGCAGACCGCATCGGTCCTCGCGCGGCACACCGCGGGATTTTCCACGTTTTTTGTCGAACCCAGGTTCAGCCGCCCTGAGAAACGACATGCGTCGTCATAGCCGGGAAACGGCGAATCGTGCCGTCCGAGAGCCGCAGGACGAGGCCATAATCGGGGTCCAGGTCGACCACCTCCCCGGTTACGGTTTCGGTGCCGTCGGTGACGGTAATGCGGCGTCCAAGGGTGTGGCAGCGGCTTGCGGCCGCCTGGAGGAGCGTTTCGGGTCCGGTCTCGCGCGTCATGTCCGCGATGACCGCGTCGAGTCGCCGGAGAAGCCGACGGGCCAGGAGGGTACGGTCTACGGGCGCCCCGGCGGCCGCCAGACTCGTGACGGCGTCTCTGAGGTCGGCCGGGAACGCTTCCGGCCGCTGGGTGCCATTGATGCCGATGCCGACAACGGCGGCCCCCGCTGGCGCCTCTCCCGGCCGGGCCTCTACCAGGACGCCCGCGACCTTGCGGTTGTCCAGGACGAGATCGTTCGGCCATCGGAGGCCGACGTCGAGGTCCGTTTCGGCCTCGATGGCCTGGGCGGCCGCCAAGGATGCCGCCCGGGTCAGGCTGGCCGGCCCCTCCGCGCCGGGTGGTCCGAAAAGGACGATGGAACAGAGGACGGACGAGTGCGGCGGAGCGAGCCAGCGGCTTCGGCGTCGGCCGCGGCCGGCGGTCTGGTACTCGGCGAAGACGGCAAGGCCATCGGCCCCGGGGCCGTCCTGCGCCACTGCGTGCCAGGCCAGATCGTTGGTGGAGGTGGTTTCGCCCACAGACTGCACGGTGCGGCCGACGCGTTCGGTGGCGAGGTCGCAGGTCAGTTCGTCCTCGATGAGCCGATCCGGCCCCTGAAGCAGGCGAAACCCCTGGATAGGATGCAACTCGATGCGGAAGCCGCCCCGGACGAGTTCGTCGATCGCGGCCGGCATCTCGTCGGCAGAGAGGCGCGCGCCCTCGGCCAGGGCCTCGGATGAGCGCGGTTTCCCTTTGGCGCGACGAAGGGCCAGCGCGACGCGTGCGTTCACGGGTGCTTCCTCCCACACCATTCTACATCCTGGAAACGACCTGTCACACAGGGATATGCGGTAAGGCCATAAAGAGCGCGGCGGCCCGGGAGGACCGCCGCGCGGGAATGTCACTTTCACCCCTGCCCTCTCCCGCAACAGAGAGGGAGAAAGGCATGGATCAGGCGGTCGCCTCGGCCTCCTGCGGCTCGGCCATGTCCGCGACCTTCTTTTCGGCCTCTTTGGCGAAGTCCGGGACCTCGTCGTCGCCGTAGAAGCGGCGGATGTTTTCGGCCGCCAGGGCCTGGACGCGGACGATCTGCTGCTCGCCGTCCGCCTGGCGGAAGAGGTGACGGAATCGTCCCTGGGGCTTGAGGTATTCCTCGACGGGCTTCCATCCGCCCTTGGGGGGCTTGTGGGCTTTCATCTCGCCCTCGATGATCTCGTACAGCGGGTAGCAACCGGTCTCGAAGGCGAGACGGGCAATCTCGCACGTCTTGCCCGGGTCGCTCCGCCAGCCCAAGGGGCAGACGGCGTGGACTTGGAGGTACTTCGGCCCGCGGTACGAGAGGGCCTTCTTGACCATCTTCGGCAGTTCGCGGTAGTAGCCGCAGGAGCCCACTCCGACGTACGGAATGTGGTGGGCGGCCATGATGGCCGGCAGGTCCTTCTTCGGCCGATCGTTGCCCCAGGAGGCCTTACCGGAGGGGCTGGTCGTGGTGGCGGCGTCGAGCGGCGTGAGGCTGGACCGCTGGATGCCGGTGTTCATGTAGGCCTCGTTGTCCCAGCAGCAGTAGAGCAAGTCGTCGCCTCGTTCGGCCGCCCCGGAGAGACACTGGAGTCCGATGTCGGCGGTCCCGCCGTCGCCGCCCGTTCCAATGACGTTGACGCCTTCGAGTTTGCCCTTGTGTTTCAGGGCGTAGTAGACGCCGGAGGCGATGGCGGCGGAGTTCTCGAAGAGGCTGTGGAGCCACGGCGCCGCCCACGACGAGGTCGGGTACCGCGAGGTGAAGATCTCCGAGCACCCCGTGCAGTTCGTGAAGACGGCGTTCTTACCCACGGCCTGGGTGACGATGCGCATGGCGAGCGCCTCGCCGCACCCCAAGCACGAGGTGTATCCGGGTGTCAGAACGCGGTCGCTGTAATCGAAGAGTTCGTCTGATGCCACGACGTTTCCTCCAATCGTTACGCGGCGATATTAGGTGTGCGCGTGAGTGCCAAGCACCCACCCTACGCTCTTTACGCCCCCGGCACGAGGTCCGGGAGGATATCCTCTTTGAGGCGGAAGTACTCGTAGGCGGTCTGCTTCTCGCCCTTGGCGGCGCGGTCGACGATCTCGCGGATGCCGTCCGGGGGAACCTCGCGGCCGCCCAACTGGACGCAGTACCCGCTGACGGGGATCTGGAGCCCGGCGTCGAAGAGCGTTTCCTTGATTTCGGGCGTCATGACGCCGCCGGCACCGAACGAGGCGCCTCGCTCGATGACGGCAATGTGCTTGGCGTCCTTGATCACACGCAAAATGGCTTCCTCCGGCCAGGGGCGGTACGTCTTGATCCGCATGAGGCCGACCTTGGTGCCCTCGGCCCGCATCTCTTCGACCACGTCCTTGATGGTGCCGGAGAGGGACCCCTTGGCGACGAGGATGATGTCGGCGTCGTCGGTGTGGAACTCTTCGAGGAGGCCGCCGCTGGGCCGGCCGAAGATCTTCTCGAATTCGGCGGACGCCTCCTCGATGACCGGCAGGCTGCGGCGGCAGGCGTCGTGGACCATCCACCGCCCTTCCATGCACTTATCCGGCTCGGTGAACGCCCCGAAGGTGGCGGGGTCGTTCACGTCGAGTTTCATGACCGCCTCGTACGGCGGGAGGTACTGGTCGGACAGGTCCTGGTCCGGGATGATCGTCGGCTCGAAGACGTGCGTCAGGAGGAACCCGTCCAGGTTGACCATGGCGGGGAGCAGGACGCGCCGGTCCTCGGCCACCTTGTAGGCGATGAGGTGCTGGTCGCACGCCTCCTGGTTGTCCTCGGCGTATAACTGGATGATGCCGGCGTCGCGGATGGCCTCGGCGTCCTGGTGATCGCACCAGATGGAGAGGGGCGCCGAGATGGACCGGTTGGCGCAGGCCAGGACGATCGGCAGCCGCATCCCCGCGATGTTCCAGAGGACCTCGCTCATCAGCAGCAGGCCCTGGCTGGAGGTGGCGGTGTAGGCGCGGGCGCCGGCGGCGCTGGCGCCGCAGATGACGCTGGCGGCGCCGAACTCGCTCTCCACCTTCACGAACTCGGCATTGAGGTCGCCGTCGGCCACGATCTGCGAGAGTTCTTCCGAGATGTGGGTCTGCGGCGTAATGGGATAGGCGGCGACGACTTCCGGTCGGCACCGGGAGACGGCGTGGGCAACGGCCATTGCGCCTTCAAGGATTTCCTGGGTTTCGGCCATCACTTCTCCTCCATGACCATGTCAATGTCGTCGACGGGGCACTCCGTGGCGCAAATGCCGCACCCCTTGCAGAAATCCGGGTCGAACACGCGGTTGGCAACCTCGCGGTCCTTTCCCTCGAGGACGTGCGTGTGCTCGGGGTCCTCGAAGACGCAGCCCTCCGGGCACGCCAGTTCGCAGGCGCGGCAGCCGATGCAGGCCTCGTTCTTGAAAACGGGCCGCTGCGTCCGCCACGTGCCGGTCTTGTTGACCATGCTGGCGGCGGGCGGGGCCACGCAGCCGATTGAGAGTTTCTCGGTGCTCAGCAGTTCCTTGCTCATTATCGTTCCTTATGTTCCAGGTGAGCGCTCGGCCCGCCTTCGGCGGGTGAACTTGGCCTCGCGGCCAAGAAAGGGCTCACTTCTCGCCTTTGGCCTCGTTATACGCTTTGGTGACTGCCTCGGCGTTCAGGTCGCCCACCTTGCCGGGGAACCGTTCCTTGACGGCCGCCTGGATCGATTCCAGGCTCACCAGGCCCGTCATGCCCGCGAAGGCCCCCACCATGACCATGTTCGGGATGGGCCGGCCGATGACCTCCATGGCGATGCGCATGCCGTGGACGGCCTTCAGGGTCACGCCGTCCGGGGCGTCGATCTCCTCCGGCTTCTCGGTGTTGACCATGGCCATGCCGCCTTCCTTGATGCCGTGGAAGACGTCGACCAGGCCGAACAACGTGGGGTCCTGGACGATGAGGTAGTCCGGCTCATCGATGACGGCGCGGCTGCGGATCGGCCCGTCCGACAGGCGCACGAACGCCTGGACGGGGGCGCCCATCCGTTCGGACCCGAACGCCGGGAACGCCTGGCTGATCGTGCCGTCCTTGAAGGCGGCCTTGGCGAGGACCTCGGCCGCGGTCACACTGCCCTGCCCGCCGCGGCCATGAATACGAATCTCGTTCAACATGCGACTTCTCTCCTGCCTTGGGGCTCCTGGTCTGACCTGGCTAGGTAAGCAAACCAAAGGAAACCGATTCTAGACCGCCGTCGGGGGGCCGTCAAGGGATTTCGCCGACACGCGCTCCGCACCGCCCCATTCTACGCACCGCCGGACACGAGGAACAAGGCCGCGCGGGCGCCCGTGCTCCTCGCGGCCGCTACAGCGCCTGAAGCGGCGGATACGGCCGGCCGGCGATCAGGTGCGTTCCGTCGGAGAAACCCTCCGGCCGGTTGGCCAGACGCTGGATCATCCGCGCGCGCCACTGTTCGAGCAGCGCGGCGTGGGCGGCGTCGCCGGCCAGGTCGTGTTCCTCCCGCGGGTCCGTCTCCAGGTTGAACAACTGCTCCCCGCCGTCCGTCGGACGCCAGATGTACTTGTGCCGGCCGTCGGTCAGGGCGTGAAACGCCTGGGCCTTGCTGTAACACGGCGCGTGCTCGAAGTGCAGCCACGGCCGCACCTCGGCCTTCTCGCCGCGGAGCACCGGGCCCAGGTCGACGCCGTCCACCATCTCCGGACATGCCGTCCCCGCTAGGGCCAGCAGCGTCGGCATGATGTCCTCCAGGGCGACCGGCTCGCGCGTCCGCAGGCCAGCCCGGAAGCCGAGATTCGGTGACCCCGCCACGATGAACGGGATGCGGGCCGAGCCTTCGTACGGCTCGCACTTGCGGTAGTAACCGTGGTCGCCCATCATCTCGCCGTGGTCCGACGTGACAAGGACCACCCACGGCCGGCCGGCCTTGCGGCTGCGGGCCGTGAACTCCGCCACCAGCGGGGCAATCTGGTCGTCAAGGTGCTCGATGAGCCCGTAGTAGCCCGCCTGAGCCCGCCTGAGCATCTCGCCCTGAAGCAGGACGCGGTGCCCGGCCCGGTCGCCCTTCGGGGTCAGCGTGTCCCATGCCACCCAGTCCCCGTGGGCGGGCGCGGGCAGCGTCCGCTTCAAGACGCGGTCGAAGTACGGCTTCGGCGGGAACAGCGGCGGATGCGGCGCATAGAACGACGCCGTCAGAAAGAGCGGCCGGTCGGCGGGGCCGTCGGCCACCACCTTTCGGGCTTGGGCCACGATCCACTCGGTCGGGTGGAGGCCATGATCCAGCGGCCAGGGGTTCGCCCGCCAGCCGTTGTACGTAATCTCCAGGCTCCCGACCAGTTTACGGATGCCGCCCGACTCGGGCACCGTCTTCCTCAGATAGTGATCGTAATCATCGTTGTCAACGTGGGTCGACCCGAGGATCATGCGCTCGTAGCCGTACGGCTCCTTCGCCGGCGTCTGATGCATGTACCGTCCGACCAGGACCGTGCCGTAACCCGCCTCGCCCAGCCGCTGCGGCAGCGTGGGCCAGCGGATCGGCCGCACCCGAAAGCCGACCACGCCGCTCGTCTGCGGAAACAGCCCCGTCAGCAGCGAGTGCCGGGCCGGGATGCACGACGGCACCGTCGTGTACGCCTGCGTGAAGGCGGCGCCCTGCCGGACAAGGGCGTCGAGGTTCGGCGTCCGGACGGCCGGATGCCCCAGCGCCGACAGGCAGTCGCCGCGCATCTGGTCAGGCATGATGAGGAGGATGTCCGGCCGCGGCGCCGCCGCACGCCCCGCCGGCTCACCGGCCCGCGCCTCGGCAGACAGCCCGTGCTTCCCTGCCCCGGCCGCGGCCACGGCGCCCAGGCCCGTGACATGGAGAAATCGTCGTCTGTCCATCCGTGGTCCTTTCCGTGCGAGCCGCATCGCCGCCGCCGCTCCGCCGGTTGGAGCCAGTGCGCCGGGCCACAT